>Ga0307509_10001531_pt1 | contig 38984 bp, 35 predicted proteins | sample 10_EM_MG_FD_202245 | JGI IMG/M metagenome (GOLD analysis project Ga0307509, IMG submission 202245) | Populus trichocarpa ectomycorrhiza microbial communities from riparian zone in the Pacific Northwest, United States - 10_EM | ecosystem: Host-associated > Plants > Roots > Unclassified | place...
CCTCCGCACGCGCTTGTGTTCCCTGTTCTATGAATGATATTTTAATTACATAGAACGAACAGGGATGACAACTGTTGCTCCGGACGTCATTCGTGCTCTTCCACATCCCAGCATCAAGGGCATCGCAATGGCTTGTTCAAACTCAAACTTGCGTCGGTGCGCGCCTGGTAAACGCCATCACTCGGTACGACAACTCACATTATTCCTGATCTATTCACGCTACCACATTGGTTAAAACTACTCCCTATCTTTACGTGGGGGGGGGGGGTTCGGCCCTGGCGCTGGGTCCTTCCCATTTACGCCTGAGTACCAAAGTACGCAGTAACTCCGGGCCCAGGGTCATATTATAGAGCGATGCGTCGGAGAATATACAGAAGTGTACGAACCCGCGCCATACAGTATTGCGGTAAACTGTGTGGGCATCACCATCACCACAACAGAGGTAAGCAGTGGCGTTTATTCTCTCCTGAGAACCCAACGTCTCTCAGAAAGCCTAATTGGTGGGCCATGGATCACCCAGCCAGGCACTAACCATAAATTTGCCATCAGGGATATCCGTCAGACCGTAGGAAGCAATGAAGGTGAAGGTGTTACGTCTGAAGCTGGTTCATCACCATACGTAGGCCAGCGGTGCAGAAACTCAACCGACACGGCGCTTCCTTGCCAAAGACGTAATTGGTTTCCAGTGGGAAAGCTAAAACATTGAATATTAATACAACAAGTCCAGAAATAGGTGTGGATTTCACGGCGTACGACAATTCGAGGTGTTACCTGGCGAACCTTCTTTCCCCGTACTTGTGGCTTGCAGCATATCACGAGCGCGGGACTCATTAGGGAAATAATGTTCCGTCGGTAGCCCACTGAGACGGATACGGGCTTGAGCGTGGCGGTTTCACCTCGAGGTGATATTTTTAGTCAAGTGGCCACGGTATTCCGGAAAATAGGTAGGAGTCCGAGTTACGTTTCGTGCTGTCCTCTGATTCCATGCGCTCTGTGAGGTACATCGTCCCCGCCTTGTTGCACGTTTAGCCTACGTATTTCTCCCCCTTCAACCCAATCAAATGGAAGGGCTTTGGGGTCACTGGCATACTGGTCGTTGATGTGGGTGAGCCTACACGTGCGCCAGTGGATGGCTTCTGAAACTCCGAATGAGGTTATGACCAGGGCTCTGCTCCTCCACAGAGCAATTAGTACCGTCACGGTGTCAACCTCGATCCCCAAATCCCGCACATCTTCCCATTATTGTCTTAACCTCGGCCTGTAAGTTCCATGGGGCGTACTTAACGTTCTCCCACACCCAGACTCTACGTTTCCCACACGAGTGTTTTAATCCTCTGCCGCCGCGTGAAGCCCAATATCTCCCGCTGATCGGAAGTTATTGTTCTGGATGTTCGTTGATATACGGTATCGCCTCCTTTCCCCATTCCCCACGTTGAGCCCCCTGGCATGGCCCTTTCATTTGGGGCACATTTCTCACCCAGCTGAGAGCGCCACAGAACACTCGTAATGTGGCGATGCCAGAAGGAGGAATGTACGGGACAGATTCCGGTTACTCTGGTGGAAGGTATTCACATCAGAGAGCACGCTTCGATTATATGCCAGTGTATTGGTTCCTTCTTTCGTCCCAGCAGGTTGACGAGGCCAGGGCCCGTTGCCAGTGCAGTGGATGTATTCAAAGCCTATTGTTATCTGTGCAAATTTTCCCAGCATCGACCAGTTATGAGGGCCCCCCCTGGATGCGCAGTCTCCAGAACTATAACCAAGTAAACCAACCAAGGGAAAGCCCGCTAGAGTTTGTTGCCTTGACAATTTATTTTTAGTCACGCAGGCTGCAGTGGCGGCTAATGAGTGGAACTGTGGACCTGCGGGTGGTGTTCCAGAAAACTTGTGCTAGTTCATCGAGTGCTCGATAGTGAGAGCCTACGGTCGTTGGCAACGACTACACGCATACCCCTCAGCATTCGATATACAGTACTAAGACACTAGACTGTACACTCATCCAGTTGCCGAGTCAGAAATCGCCAATCCCAGAAAGTTGTTCTAGTTGGTTCACACAAATATCGCTGCTCGGACGATAGGCTTGGCCCGTGGTGGCGTAGCATCGATTCCATGTATGAAATTATAACCGATAAATAAGTAACACGGGCAAATTTGTACCAGAGTAAGTCGAAATAATATAGCAGAAATTAATCGGGTACAAGTAGTGACAATATGAAGAACGGCGTCGGAGTGTGATATAGAATAAAACTAGTCGGTACAACCCCTCAGTCGATGCCCAAGGGGGGTATTATTCAGAATGGCTGTTCCGCCAAGACCTCGTCAACTTTGATGACCAACTCATCCTTGCTCTTGAGCTCTGCAACCAAATATGCCTTCAAGCCGAACGTGCCCTTGGACTGGATAACTTCTGTAAGTCGATCGTATGCCGCGGGCGCGTCGCCCCGCACAATGTAGCAGAGCAGTTCACGCTTTGCATCGTACACCATTATGTGGCCGTTACTAGAGCCTGGAATTGCGGGGAGCTGGGCCTTGATTATTTTCTTCTTCGGGTACTGCATTTGTTTGTTAGATGACGCAGTCCTGGTCTCCGGGAGTTGAGAGGGACGCGGAAGCCCTGAAAATGCTCGCGTAACTTGCTGCATAGGTATCAAGCTCATGAAAGGCAAGCCTGGAATTTCATACAGTGGCTTGACGGTGACCGTGTTGGTGCCAGAAAAGCGCTTGCATGATTGTTTATGCTCCTTCCAGTCTTTCTCTATATTTCCCATAAATAATGAACAATACGTCTCGAAGACATGGTCGACGTACTCTGGCAATCGGCTGAACAGTAGCGGACGGAATGGCATGCCGCACAGAACAATAGCTTGCCGTCCTTTCCGCACAGGGAACATCCTTTCTCTCCGAGCGGGGCTTTCTCCCCAGAACGGCGGCGTTCCCACGCATGAATACTAGCAGCTACCTTCGGTCCACTCCGTATGTAAATATCTCGTGCGGATGATCCATCCGCGTCGGTGATGTCGAGATCGGCGCCATACTCCATGAGAGCATCGACAGCCTTCGAATGAGCAGTCATCGCAGCCCCAGAAATAGGAGTCATCCCGTAGATATCGCGATGATTCACGTCCGCACCATGCGAAATCAGGATACGAGCGAGATCCGCGTTACCTTCAGGGATCTCTGTGGCATGACTCAAAGCCGTCCGTCTGCAGACATCTGGAACATCTGGTGGACAGCCATTTTGAAGCAAGAACTTGAGGGTTGCTGAGTGAAGAGGCTTCCAGTCTTTGTCGGTAAATAATGATTTCTGGCTTCCGATCACGACCAGCGTGGCATACCCGAATTTGAGTGGTGTTTCGGTGCCGGTCAATGGAGGCGCTTTCCCAAACTCCACAGCCTAGTCGAAGTCTATGAGCGTTTCAATTCCAAGTAAAGGAGAGGTAATCTGACATTCTTGACGCCTTTGAGATCCCCTATGACGCACATCATGGTAAACTCGTTGAAAGAGGCAGGGTGCAACTGAGCATTGGCTGTTTGCAAAGGGATGGAGTGGGTCGATCAGTAAGAAGGGGCAAAGAGTAAATGTATGCCGACCCTTTCTATAGAGTCCACGGAGCTCCTCTCCCCCGTCGGAGGTGGCCAGAACGCCGCTCCCAGCTTTGGCAATCAGGGCAGACATGCGGGGTGTACAGATGTCACCACTCCCTGCAGGCATCTCGGTCATCGTAGTACAGAAGCGCCGAGATAGGATTTAATGGTCGGCTTGATCCGGTTTACGAATTCAGGAATGCTGCGAAGTTGGATGGGATGGTTGAGAGCAAGGTTGAGAGAAATAGGCGGCGACTCGGAGGGGCTAATGTCAGAGCGAATCAATCACGTGACGGAAATGCAATGCACATGACGTCAAGATAGTGTGGCCTTGAGATAATACATCTTATCAGTGGGCATGCTAGTGGATAATCGATAATCGATAATCCTTCACACCGCGCCCACCACCTCCATGTGACATGTCCTGCTATGTCGCAGCAGGTTGATGAGGTCAGTTTCGCTGCATTCGAAGATTGTTGTTATCTGTGCCCATTCGTTCAGAACCGACTGTCCCTGGTGCGCTTCCCCAGAATAGTCTCCAGAGTTCTAGTTGGTCAGTCACAGGCAGAACTGGTGATTCCTAGATGATGTCACGGAACAGCTACACCCCAGTTACAGTTACCGAGCGCTCGATACTGTACTGAGGACCCACGATCGTCGGCAAAAGGTCCATCCACATACTCGGTGCGGATCTAACGGAAATCACCAATCCCGTTTCTTCGTCGAAAATTGTCTTCGTCAGTTCACACAGGTATCTCTGTCCGAAAGTAGCGAAGCCTCAATCTAAAAAGAACTGATATTATACATGATTATCATGAGTACATCTGCATTATATCATGAACAAGCCCAAATATTTTGGGATCGATGCGGTAGAAATTGATCCGGTACGAGTAGGTGATACCATGGGAGTGGATGCTGAAGTGCGATGCCAAACAATATAGCACAACCCCATCAGCGCCCAACTCGTGCGTCCTCTAGAATGGCTGTTCCGCCAAGACCTCGTCAATTTTGATAACTAACTCATCCTTGCTCTTGAGCTCTGCAACCAAGTATGCCTTCAAGCCGAACGTGCCCTTGGACTGGACAACTTCTGTAAGTCGATCGTACGCCGCAGGTGCATCGCCCCGCAAAATGTAGCAGAGTAATTCGCGCTTTGCATCGTACACCAATAATTGGGCATTAGAGCCTGGTATCGCGGGGACCTGCACCTTGATGATCTTCTTCTTCGGGTATTCAATTGGTCCGTAGGATGGCCATTGTAAGAACTCCGAAAGGGGAGGAGGGGGAAGTCCTGAAACCGCTCGCGCGATTAGTTGATTGGGTATCAAGGTCGTGGAAGCCGTGTCTTCAAGTTCATAGTGTGGTCTAACGGTGATCGTGTTGGAGCCAGAAAAGCGCTTGCATGATTGTTTGTGCTTCTTCCAATCCTTCTCTAGACATCCCGTCAACAATGACCAATACGTATTGAAGACATAGCCGACATACTCTGGCACTCGGATGAACAGTAGCGGACGAAATGGCATGCCGCACAGAACAGTAGCTTACCATCCTTCCCGCACAGGGAACACCCTTTCTCTCCGAGAGGGGCTTTCACCCCAGCACGGCGGCGTTCCCACGCATGAATAATAGCAAGTACCTTCGGTCCACACCGCGTGTAGACATCTCGTACGGTTGATCCGTCAGCGTCGATGACGTCGAGATCGGCACCATACTCCATGAGAACATCGACAGCCTTCGAGTAAGCAGTCATTACGGCCTGAAATATTGGAGTCATCCCGTAGATATCGCGATTATTCACGTTCGCCCCATGTACAATCAGCATACGAGCGAAATCCGCGTTACTTGCGGGATACTCTATGGCACGACACAAAGCCGTCTGCCTGCATACATCCTGAGTGTCCGGCGGACAACCATGTTCAAGCAAGAACTTGAGGGTTTCCGAATGCCGAGGCTTGTTGGGATTATCGCTTGGCACTGATATTCTCTGACTTCCGGTCACGACCAGTAGCGCATACCCAAATTTGAGGGGTGTTTCTGTGCCGGTCAACGGAGGCGCTTTCCCAGTCTCCACAGCCTAGTCGAGGTCCGTGAGCATTTCACTTCCAATAAGAAAGAAATATTCTGACGTTTTTCACGCCTTCGAGATAACCTATAAAGCACATCATGGCAAATTCGTTGAGCATCTCAGGGTTGAACCAAACAGTAACTGTTTGCAGAATCATCGAATGTGTCAATTAACAAAAATGGGCGAAGAGTAGAAGTACGACAGACCCTCCCGAAAGAGTCCACGGAGTTCCTGTCCCCCCTCGAAGCTGGACAGAACGCCGCTCCCGGCTTTAGAGATCAAGGCAGACATGCGGGGTGTATAAACGAGACCACCACTCCCCGCAGGCAGCTCGGTCATCGTACAAAAGCGTCAGAGACAAGGTTTAAACTGGAAGATCGATCCGGTTGACGAATTCGAGAACGTGAAGTAGTTGGAGGGGTTGAGGGAAAGCCAGGCGAAGAAGACAAAGAGTCAAAGGACGGCGACTCGACATGAGACTAACCAATTTAAACCAGCCACGTGACGACAATGCGCAATGCACAGCATGACGTTAACAATAAGCTTTTGTTGTTGCCCAGTACGAAGTACACCAAAGAGCCAGAGAAGGGATTGTTTGCATAAGCCCCTCCAGATGGAAGTGTATCAAGGTGAGGAGACCACAGTCAAGCGAGACTCAATGTGGCAAATCCCGAAAAAAAAAACTCAACTAAATAGCACTAAAATAGTACGAGCCTGAGCCCATCTGACTTGAGCCCTGAACTTGGGGGCTACTGGTGGATAAAAGAGACACCCGTAGGTGTTGTCAGTGATCCTCAAACACCGTGACGCGAGACTGCAATCAAGCCTGCCAGTGAGCCCTGAGACGTGCACATTGTGGGGCCAGTACTGCTAAGCCGACATTATGATGACTTATTGGAAAGAAGGATGAGAGCACAGTGGCACAGCACGGCTGCACGGGCCCGTGCGGTGCCGTAGTGTTATTTTTATTTTTTTAGAATCCATTATTGTACGCGCCGTGGTGTTCTTATCGGTGGACGTCTACCCAATGGAAATTCTTCACACTTCCTACCGCCCGTTCCAGTTGCTCTGAGTCCGCCACATGTCCTACGGTGCTTCTTATGTCCCAGTCGGTTGATGAAGTCCGTCGGAATGACCTGTGTTCATTTATTCAACAACGACCGTCCCTCGTGCCGAGCCGGTGCCCTCCCCCTGGACACCCAGTCCCCAGAGTCCAATCATCAAAAAAACAGTAAAGGCACAACTGTTCATTATAGCTCGCTGGCTAGCGGTTGGTCAAACGGAACCGGTGCCCTTCGCAAGTGATGTCGAGGCACAACTACACATCAATTATCGAGCGCTCGATACTGCGAACCCACGATCGTCGGCAAAAGGTCCATTCCACATACTGGGTACGGATCTCACAAGTGATTGACCGGTCGGAAATCACTATCCCGTTTCTTCTTAGAAAGTTGTCTCCGTCGGTTCACACAAGTATATCTGTTCGACAGTAGCGAAGCGTCAATCTAAAAATAACTAAGATTATAGGTGCTTATCATGAGTACATCTGCGTTAGATCATAAACAAGCCCCGAATGGTTGAGATCGATGCCGTAGAAATTGATCCGGTACGAGTAGGTGATGATATGGAAGTTGATGCTGAAGTGCGATGCCAAACAATCTAGCGCGAATCCGTGAACGCCCAGGGCGAGCGTCCTCTAGAATGGCTGTTCCGCCAGGACCTCGTCGATTTTGATGACCAGCTCATCCTTGCTTTTGAGATCCGCAGCCAAGTACGCCTTCAAGCCAAACGTGCCCTTGGATTGGACAAATTCCGTGAGTCGGTCGTATTCCGTCGGTGCATCGCGTCGCAAAAGGTAGCAGAGGAAGTCACGCTTTGCATCGTACACCACTATCGGAGCGTCGGGGATCGGTAGTTTGGGGATCTGCACCTTGATGACCTTCTTCTTCGGGTATTCCATTGATCCGGGGGATGGTCGTTGTAAGAGCTCCGAAACAGGAGGAGAGGGAAATCCTGAAACGGCTCGCGCGAGTAGTTGATTGGGTATCAACCCCTCGATTGGCCAGCCTTCATAATGTGGTTTGACGGTTATTGTGTTAGCTGCGGAGAAGCGCTTGCATGATTTTTTGTGCTTCTTCCAGTCGCTCTCTAGAGGCGCCGTCAACAATGGGCTAAACACGTTTACGAGAGGGACCACATACTCTGGCACCCGGAAGAACAGTAGCGGATGGAGTGGCACGCAGAACAGAACAGTAGCTTGCCGTCCTTCCCACACAAGGCGCATCCTCTCTCTCCGAGTGGCACTTTCTGCCCAGCACGGCGGCGTTCCCACGCATGAATAACAGCAGCCACCTTGGGACCACACTGGATATAGGTATTTCGTATGCGTGATCCGTCCGCATCAGCGATGTCGAGATCCGCGCCACCTTCCATGAGAGCATCGACAGCCTTCGAGTGAGCAGACATAACAGCCTGAAATATTGGAGTCATGCCATAGATATCCTGGTGATTCACGTCCGCGCCATGCGCAATCAGCATACGAGCGAGATCCACGTTATCATCAGGGATCTCTGTGGCGTGCATCAAAGCCGTCTGCCTGGAGATATCCTCAATGTCTGGTGGGCAACCGTTTTCAAGCAACAGCTTGAGGGTCGCCGCATGGAGAAGCCGATATTCACTTGGTAGTGGTAGTCTCTGACTTCCGGTCACGACCAGCGTGGCATACCCAAGTTTGAGTGGTGTTTCGGTACCAGTCAGCGCGGGCGCTTGCCCGCTCTCCAGAGCCTAGTCAAGGTTGGTAAGCATTCGACTTGCAAGTGAAGAAGGGGTATTCTGACATCTTGGACACCTATGAGGTCACCTAGGTAGCATGCCTTGGCAAATTCGTTGAGAAAAGAAGGATCCAACTGAACGGTGGCTGTTTGTGAAAGTATCGCATGGATCAACCAACACGAAAGTGAATAAATTAAACGTATTACGGACTCCTTTGATATAATCCACGGAGCTCCTGCCCACCCTCGAAGGTGGACAGAACGCCGCTCCCAGCTTTGGCGATCAAGGCAGACATGCGGCGCGTACAGAGGAGGCCACCACTCCCCTTCAAGTTAGGTGTTTCGGTCATAGCATAAAAGCGGCAGGGTGAAGATTGGAATGGTCTGCTGGGTTCCGGCTCTGTGAACCTGGGAACGTCGTGGTTAAAAGGAAAGCGGAGGAAAAGCCACTGGAAAGCCAGATGAAGATAAGGGCGCGGTGTCTTTCAAGTTGAATCAACCACAGGAACACGTGACGACAATGCAGCGATCGCTTGCCAGTGCATGCCCGGACGTGATGACCACAGTACAGTGGTACATATCACAAAAGCCCAATGAGCATAAAGTGTACCACAGAGCCTCGAGTGGCTTGATTGCATCAGCGCCTTTGGGAGGCGTGTCAGGATAATGAGATGCTTTTATTAATAAGTGGTTGAGGATAAACGCAAGTGCGAGGATAGTGAATATGGATGGGAGCGCGAGCGAGATCACACATGGTGGTTGATACCACTCTGCTGAGGTATCCTTTATTCTGTACTACGCAGACTTATATACGGGTGCGGATAGGAATATAATCAGGAGGCCTTGGTAAGGCGGGTAATGATCCTATCTAAATCAGGCTGCGCCCTAACAGATGCGGACTTTGGTTCGGCAAACAGATGTCCATGAACCGGCGTTACATGCCACTTACATGCCTAATCTCGGGCATAACATTTGGGGGGGAAGACAGTCTTGATCCCTCCGAGTCGGGCTCTGTGGCACCAGCCTGTCACAACTCACTGAACTCAAGGCCGATATATCGGTAATCGCGAAGGGTTGTTCAAGTTGTCTGTAGAAGACGACACATTGAAGTGTACTCAGTAACTGCGCGCGCAGATAGCACGAGAACTAAGGTGGACGTCTATGAGACTAATTATAAGTAAGAAACTAGTGGCGCGAAGAGAAACATAGCAACGAAGGGCCGCGTTTGGGGCGTGCGCCGATCGATGTCCGAAGTATGTGATCGAGCCACCTTAACGATGTCCGAAGCGCCCGACGGCGACACAGCTTGGGATTGGGCCTGCGCTACCGTACGCAACGCGTGCTCAGCGCCCAGCCGTCCAACATCGATGGATTATTCTGGAAAGAAGCATGAGAGCAAAGCGTGTACTTATCGATGGACGGCTGCCAATGCCGTCATCACTTGTGGACTTGGCTATTCCCGCGTTGAGTGGACAGTATCCGTGGTGTATCCATGCGGACATTATTGCCCTATTATGCCTTATTTTTTTAATTTACAATTAAAGGGCCCCAAAATATCTCACTCATCTCGGTGTAGGTCGCTTTGTTGTCCACATTGTCAGAGCGTGCAGTTCCTACAGTAGTAAATTTGCAGCACTACGACCGCGCAGTCATTTATTCTTTGTTCACCTAATAATCGGTTATAGACTCATTGGGCCGCCATCCATGTCTATCCTGATCCTGACCGGTGTTCGTATTCTGCTGCTGATTGTCAACACAATACTGGCAATTGTCTTCAGAACATCAGAAATAGGCCAACAGAGGATAGTACGATGATGAATGAGCAAGTGTAGAGTAGAGACGGCGTCTACGTGTTGAGTTCGAAGAAAGTGTCCCCAGGTGTGAGATGGAAGGGTGTGAGAGAGGGAGATGGCTCCACACGAGCCGCTTGACTGAGAGAAATGAGATAGAAAGAGGGGAAACGCGTCGCAAAACCGTGGCACGGCTGAGGCTCCACTCGCCTGCCGTTCACTGTCCTGCGCGCGGGTTTATATATTTTGTTTCTATCTAATTACAGTCTAGCTACGTGTCCCTAGTAACAAGGAAAAAGGGTGACAGTTAGGAATGGAGAGGGCAGCAACGCATGCATGCACTGTCCTGTGGCGTCGGAGGTTTCGGGCGAGTTTGTCGGATGCGTCGGCGATGAGGAAAGAGACCGATTGCAAGGCCAGCGCGCACGCACGCCTTACACAAGTTCGGGCGAACTTGAACTCGCAGGAGATAGCCACGTACAAGAGAAATGAAATGCTCTGTAAATCCACGCGGCGGTAGGCCCTTGAAAATGAAGGATTCTGCATACCGGCGATCCTATCTCAACCGTTCAATTTAGCAGCCCTAATCGCATTTCGGTGGCCGACCATCTCGGTAGATCAGGTTCCCTCGATGGTATTCAATAATATTCGCAAGGGCCGGTCCCGCTCGAGACGCAGATGGAGGACGCTCCGCATAGAACTCTCGGTTGCGAAGTACAAGAACGCAGATAGTACGTCACGGAAACCGTCCTGAAGCTTCCCTGACCCCGGACTGACGTAGCCTGAGTTCAGTCGCCCATTGAGCTATCCGCTAACTCCGTGGCTTGCATCTGGCCCACGGGGGTCAGAACCAGCGCGTGGGTTCGAGCCCGAGCTTGCCGGGTCCGCAAAGCTACCGCTGCCGGGGCTGCGTCGCGACAATTCCAGGTTTGGTAACATAACTGAAGGGGATCATGTCAAGCTTCCGTGCTTGTCTGATGAGGAGCAGCCCTCGGACCTTGATGCCAAAAGTCGGGTATTGAGTAGTTCCAGCGGGAGTTTCATCAGTTCGCGATGAATGAAGGGAGGTAAGTTAAGAAAACAAAGTTCGAGATGAGAATTTGGGACCTCCGCACCACTGCCATTTTCGGCAACGGTAATTATTTGGTCAACCTAAACGAGGCGTTCTGCGCCGCCGAATCCCGAACCTTTGGCAGACGCGTGGCCTCATCTCCATTTCGCAATTACCGCGTATGCTGAAATAGCTCAATGGACTCAGCTGCCGTTGGCGAAGGCACCACCAATTTTCTCTCTGCACTGGTGATACAGTATCGATGTTTATTCAGTTGTTGCCCCACCTCGATTTAAAGAAAGGGAAGCTATTGAACAAATGCCAGCGCTCCCTACTCTCCCTCCCCCCTCCGACGTAAGACTCGGAATTCCTGGTTCCAAGGCCACCCTCATACCTTCGACCCCATTTCTCGATAAAACGTGGAATCAATATAGAAGCGCGCCACTTCCCCGCCTCTGCTGGACAAGCGACCGACCGATAATCCTCGCAGACTCATCATGGTCAATTTCCACGATCCCAATGTGATCACGAAGGAATATGGTAGATTTTTCCTGCTTTTGGATTCACGCGCGGTCTGACTTCAGAGCGAAGCTGCCTTTATCAAATTCATGCATTGCCATGATGGGATCTTCATGTAGGTTGCAAAAGCCTGCCGTCAGCTGTGCCGAGCGCTGACAGCGTCTAGATGGGAATTTTTAATATCGTTGAAGTTCGACTGGGAGCACTTAACTGGAAGAAGGAACTTCAGATGGTCATATGTGGTGCGTCTAGAGGTTCCCTCATGCACCCTGTGGCGGTATCCTAATATATCCAGCTATACGCCCTCAGTCGCTTAGGCGGCTTGGGCCTTGTAATATGCAACTTCGTAGGCTTTGATGCTACCCATGAAATTAATTGCCAGGTAACATATATATCTCATGACGTCTGCTTCCCCCACTGAACCCTAGTTAGTTATGGATAGTTTGCACTCTTGTATGTTCTGGGAACCTGTCCCACACGGTCGCTCACTCGCCTCGCGTGCTCAGATACTTGGTTACACGAGTTTTGCCTGTGCATCCTTGCTCATGGCCCTAAGAGTGTAAGCGTGGCTTTGGATACCATTATTCGAACCTCGGTGACTTAGAAAAGATCAGAATTGCCATCTGGGGTATGAACCGTATTGTGACAGCAGTGGTGGTTGGGATGAGCTTGACCAACATAGGGTTCCTCATATACGGTGAGTAGTGCCCTGCGACGGTGGATAGTTTTCAATGTCGTGTTCTCCTTGTGGTTAATGACTCCGAATGACCCCGATAGGCATCGCAACGGTACGTTCAACATGGTCAACCGAAGTATCAACCTGCCTTCTCGAAAACACCTACCAAAGCCGGGACAACATCACTGTGACCGTCTCGACTGACATTACTCTGCTGATCCTGATGTTGGTCGGCCTCTTGCACTCTCGCCAAAGTAATTTTGGCATTGTCCGGTATTTATGGGTCCAGGTAGGTGGAGCGACGTTCCGCCGCCAGGACGGACTGAAAGGGACGTGCTGAAATTGGGACTAGGGCTTGATATGGCTTATTGCCGCGACCATAGCGGAGATTCCTGCTGCCGTAAGTTTCTAACCCAATAGATACTTGCAGAAGGTCTAACCTATTACCCCACCAGGTTTTTATCAATCTGAATCTCAATGGTACGAACAGCTATCCCACCAACCGGTGTTCTATTATCTAATCTCTCTCTCTGTTGATCCCGTTTTTCAGACGTGTGGAATCTGGTATGCAGACTGTCAACACATCATTTTCGCTATCGGTGCTCATCCTTGGATTTAGATGTTCCAGGAATTTGCTTGTTCGTCGTGTTATCGCCTTACATTGGAGCTACTGATTCAACCCCAATCGCCCATGCACCAGTTTACACGATGTGCGTTATATCAACCTGATTGCGAACAAGTCGTGACGTTCTTTCTTTACAGGGTAATATGCGCGACGCGAATGTATCGTGCCCTGATTGATAACGAGATGGAAAGGTGCGGAATAGATATCATCGCCCCATGACCCATACGATGACTAAACAACCCCCCAGACACAAGAGCAGCGAGGGTGCAAACGTTCACAGCCAGTTGCGCTTCGAACAGGTTCCCCCCAGAGGGGCGTCGAATGGCACCAGCACCAGCACTACCCAGAAGAGTCGTTTCGACACCACTGATGACCCCTTTGGGGACGTGGAACTAAGTCGGACAGAGAAAGCGGTACCCGTCGGAGACGAAGAGGCTCAGTCGCACAAGATACCCGGGTAGTTTCACGTGATAGTTCGTAAAGCAAAAGATGGATCGAATGGCTTACGACAGCACCTCGGATAACTGGGACACTGGCATAAAATTGTGTATTGGGATTCGGAGAATTCACGCTAGGCTTCCTAGTGTTCTCCATTCTCCCCCCACGTCATGACACCGGACGTACTTTACGTACAATCTCCTTGGGTGTCGTCATGTTATTGGTTCTGGAAGGTTTCTATACGATCCCCCGCCCTCACACCTGCCGGGTTGTATTCAGTTTTTACCAGCAAAGGCGATCGAGCATCTAGCTTGGTTTCACTGTTGGCATTCTCGGGAGGTGCGTGCGCATTCCATGACCCACGCCAGCCGCTATGCGGCGCTGTCTATGCGAACATCAAGCTTAAAGAACCGATTTTCGTAATGCGAGAAGTCAGGACCTGCTGTCAGCCCGAGGATCGCACGAACTACAGAGGTACATGCCGTCAGGCTGTCGGAATAAGAAAAATAATTGCGCATACCAACCGCATTCGCGAGCCGCGACATCGGCCATGGTAGCCCACGTGTGGATATGTGGGTTCCAACTGCGGAACCTTCAGTGGCATTCAGCCGACAAGCGCGAACGACCGTCTCCAGTCGCCTCGCGTAACTTAGAAGGTCATGAACGTCCGCGGGGAAGACACAAAACTCAAACTTGACATGTGTCAAAGAGGATGGCAGGCTGTTCCTGTGTATGTGAAGATGGGTGGAGATAATAGATCATATAAATGCGATACAGGACGACTTCTGGGAAGAGGTGTCATGAAGTATCCATCGTTGTCACACATATTATCTTGTTACAGAACAAGTGTTAGACCACTTGCAACATGCAGACATGTCGGTTAGATCCAGCAAGATCGGATGAGATACAGCGAATATCTGGTCACGTGCGCGAAACTGTCATTGTGCGACAGTGCCTTGAAATCCTTCAACAGAATCAAGCTTTAGTCTATCGCCAATAGGATAAATGTGTGACCAAATCTGCTGGTGTCACATACTACGACAGTATTGGCAAAGCACGGCAGAGTAGGGACGTCCCGCTGGAATACCGTACGGTCATCGGCTCGTCAACACAAAAAAAAGAAAACCAGCACGGGAACATTCGCCGTGTTTTAGCCTCGAAAATTGCCTGCAATACCCAGGGTCCATTACGTTTACGAACGCTAGAGCATACTGTATCAGCCACGCACCCTGTCACGAACTCTTTACTTCTTTTAAAAAAAGGTCTTTCGCTATCGCCACATATGCCGGGGGTCAGCCGGTCAAACTCGCAGTTTTGAAGTCACTCCGAGTATTCTCCCCAAGCGATGAAGTCCTTGTCACAATGTGGTGGACCGACGACGCCGGTAACCCCGTGGTGCCAGCCCAAGTGATGAGCCTCAGTACGTACGGTTACTGAGAGTCATCACTTGAACTGGCTGAGGAGCAGGGTCGCCGGGAGTGGGAGGGGTTCGAAGGGGTAAGGTATGACGGACATCGAGGATTGAGGCCATATTGAGAGCTGTCCTGATATGATACGGATGTATCAGTGATGTGTCGTCTCAAATGTGAACAATGTTTTGAAATGATCCAGAAGGTATCGTAGCGGTCCGGCCGTTACACAATTTTCAGTACCCTGTCTCCATGGGCTGCGACGGGCATTCTGCCTATGCAGGTGTCACAAGTCAGTCGAGGGGGGCCCGACAACCCATCATCGCGTCAACGGGCTTCTTATCACACGGAACGTCGATGCCGTGCTCAAACTCGAAGGGGACATTGAGAAGGGGCGGGGTGCAAGAAACAAGCAAAGGTAAGTTAGGAATCGCGCATCGACCAAGCACGCACAGATATGGAACGGGCCTATCTCTTGGAGTTTCAACACGTGGGCGTCTTGAAAGCGTCGAAATGACACCTCTTGTCGTGACAACCTCCACGCGACTGATCGATGCAGGGAAAAGAAGGGGAACGCCACTGGACTAGATTTCGTAAAGTACCAGTATTCAGATACACATTCACTCACGAGAGATGGTGGTGGGAAGAGAGTGTAGCTCTTGTGTTCCATTAAAGTTGTTTGAAAGTGCGGCGGTCGGACTGGACTAACGAAAGTTTGGGTCATTTAAATTCATCGAGATGGGGTTTCAACGTGGTGCGTCCGTTCGTCGTCGGCGTCAACTTTTTCTTCGTTGCTTACCAATCGGTCCAATCAGTCACTGATCGGCTCCTCCGAATGAGGTTAGCAATTTCTTGATAACTTCTACTAAACACACCAAAGTCTTATATCTTTATTATGCTCTGTGGGGTGGTGAAAACTATGTGATCCAATGTGTTGCGAGATTAGTTTAACCACAATGACACCGTCCGCGTCGTGCGTCTTGCGCAACAGAGATAACTTGGGCCATCGTATCAGCACAACTAACGTGTCAGTGCAACGTAGGTCTACCGCTCCCTATAAGGGTCTCGTCCAAGCGCAATGCGTCCCTGTCTTTGTCAAACTATTCTCTTTCTGTGTCCCTTCAACTCGGGTATGGGCTTGGGCTTGCAAACGCGATAGAGAAAGTAAAAGCTCAAATGGATGCTTTTCCTTGGGGCTCAAAAGGAAGCAACAGCGCAAGACCACCTGCGCCTATGGTGATCGCGCCGGCGACGTAGACCGGAACCGCAGTTTTAAGGTTCGCATATAAGGCAATTACAGGAGCCTGCACGGAGACAGACGCGCGGCGCCGTCAGTATGGAGCAGGAAAGCGGGTGGGGTGTCAGAAAGGAGACGCACTAGGACACCAAAAACGCGAGCCGCGGTTGCGGTGAGACCGTTTCCTGTACCACGATGCTTGGCGGGAAACACCTCAGGGGAGGCAGCGTAAAGTATGCCGAACATCATCTGCGAAACAAAAGGGTATGCCGTGGGTACGAAGGTAGGGCGTTTTTATCATCTGGTGTCGGGACAAACCCACGTTACTGCAAAACCCGTACGCGCAATTCCACCCCAGAAGCGCACGAGAGCTACGGGCGGTCGTACTCGCGAACAGTGACACCCCCGTGAGTACTGGATTTGCGTCGGAGGTCGTTGAGTAAGGTCAGTCCCGGGAAGCAGGGATTCACTTACCCGCGGAGCCGGCCAGCGACCCACGCCGCCCGACGAATGGAAGCTCGACGAACCACCCGGCGATAAACGCGCTAGGAAGGCTGGTTACGGAAATGATGACTTGCTGTGCATTGGTTGGCATTCAGGAATAATTCAAACGAGTTTTCGAGAACTGACGTTGCGGTAGACGGTGGCATACGTCGCATCTTGGAACTTCGCTCCGCGACTGGCGAGACTGAATTGTACATTGACGTGAGCGAGTACGCAAGGATCGGGAAAGAAGCAGACCCACAGATATGGCAGGAAGTTGTTGTAAAGTGTCGACGCGAGGCCGATGAGCCCTAACGACATGCAACTTATTTCAGTACCATGCACCCTTCGAAACTTAATACATACCCCAAATCCAGATCAAGAGGCTTGTTGACCACGCCATCTTTTTGGTGGAAAATAACGCACGCACGTGGTTCGCCTTCCATGCTGAATTGTCGCTCAATACGCGCCACTGATACGCGCCTTCCTTCTGCTCAGCGCTCTGAGCCGCCTCCTTGAGGTCTTCGACTGTGAGGCTTGATTGCGTTCCATTATATCGCGCAATCTCTTGTACGACGGCGACGGCAGCTTCGTCATGCCCGCGTCCGAGAAGATAGCGAGGTGACTCATACAAGGGGAACGCGAAGGTACGTAAGATGGCAAGGAGAAGCATGAGACCCCCAAGCGCGAATACTACATAACGCCAGCCCATATTATCCGAGCGCGAGCATGGACCAGATGGTGCGCAGGAGAAGTTTGCTATGAGTGGCCAGGCAACCTACGGAGGGAGTTGAAGAGGGAAAAGGTCGGGAGACTGGCGTTGAAACACAAAACTAAACTCACCAGAGAGCCAAGCAGCTGCCCAATAACCCACCAAATGGAAAGTATCGTGAGGAGATACTGGTGAGAGCTAGGCAAGAAGTCTACACATGATTTGCTGGAACTTAGCACAGCGGGCGAATGACTCAACAACTGGCAACTGGACGCACCTAGGAAGACGGCAGAATCCACGGGGATATTTCCGCCGATCCCGACGTTGGAAGCCGCAGCGAGTGCTGCGAGCATCGTGAACCTGTCAGAGCTACCCATCGCGATCCCAAATATGCTTCCGATGAATAACGTGAGGTTGAACGACCATCTGATGGATGAAAGACTAAGCACAGGCGGAAGCAAAAGAGAGTGGAGCGTTACTGACCTTCTACCCCAGATATCACATCCAAAGCTCCAGAGGATGGTGCCAACGAGCAACCCTATATTCGTCGCAAGTGACAAAAGCGGGCCGTTGAAGTGGAACTCGTTTATTGTCGGGGAAAGGATGAGCCCGGTCATGAGCTGTGTGGGTTCATGTTGGCCATCTGTCAGAGAGCATACGGTATGCTAAAATCCGAACCATACAGGCCAGACGCTGTCTCTGAATTGCAAAAAAAAACCTTTCGTGAACCTCTTTGAGAAGAGACAATTTATATTGCGGTCACTCACGAAAACCATCCGAAACCTGCGACGGCAAATAAACCCCACTAAGTTGAAACTGTATGACGTTCAAGACGGAAGGCAGGCATCAAGATACGCACCTGGTACTTGCCCATCCCAATTTCCTGCAGAGCTCGGTTGAGCACACGAGCCTTTGCCTGATACACCGGGTCCACTGACCCTTCGTCATAAATGTCTTCCACTCCCAGGACAGTCACGGTGGGTTGCATGCCAAGGTGTTTCGCTGTGGCGATGGAAGGAGACTTTGCAGACATGACAGCTGGCACTGGTGACCACTGACCACCATCCGATATATACAGTATTTTATGGCGCCATCGTATTATGGTAGAGAACGGAATTCCTTCCTGGACCAACCACGTGGTCGTGTTACACAAGCGCCATCAGCTTCTAGGTCTGCCGCGGAGGAAAAGGCGGCGGTAGTGCGTGTAAGGGGCTAACTCGGAGTGACCCAGCAAGTGCGTTCAAAGGTAGTTATTGAGGGGAAGAGGACGCGATCCAGAGAACCCGAGAAACGCGCAAGAGAAAACTTGATCGACATAAGGCGAGAGCGATGGACGAGAGCGCGGAACGGTGGCGAACAGGCTTGAGCGCTTGAGCCCGCGACGAGACAAGGCAAGGCGTGGATCGTCGGCCGCCGCGGAAATGGCCGCCGGCACAGGATCTCAATGTACATCCAATTGCTACTTCACCGGAGACATGGACTACAGCGCGCGCCCGCGCTAGACCACCCGTAGACAGCTTGCATGGACTCCTGTACTTTAGCACGTACCCTCAATTCGCTTCCGTCAAGCACCCCTTTTCGCGTTCCCACCAATGTCCCACTCTGTTCAAGTTAAGTTATACACCGTAGTCTTCATCATTGCTCCCTCAGTTTGTGTGCACGCTCTCGCGTCCTTACTGAGGTGAGCTTTTAGTTACATTCCCTTGCATCGTTCCCTAAACTCACTGTACGTAGTCCCGCACCAGCGTCCTTAGCATAGGCCGCTCCCCTCACGCTCACTCTCAAACTCATTCTTTTCCCACACTTTCCAACTTCATTCTTTGCGTCATCAGCAACCCGGAAAATGGCAAGGTGCAGATGGTCTGCTCAAAAGAAGAGAAATGGTGAGCGGAAACAGAAAGGAAACACTGGACCAGGGAGACGAGTGACGGTTCAGCAGACTTGGTTTGTCCTCAAACGGTCGAGCGAGAGCAGATGCACACAAAAATAAAGAGGGGAAAAGTGGACCGCAGACGCCTGCCTTTGACGAGGCCAGGCGCGGGGGTTTCTATACGCGAGTCCGAGACGACAAGTGTTCTACGCGCAACAGTGAGCAAGAGCCTGAGGAGGAAAAAGTGAAAGGGCGGCGCAGGCGCAATTGAGGGATGTCACGTGGTCGGGGGTGCACACATGAACCGTGGATTTGGATTTCGGTGATTATAGGTCTTTCTGGAGCAGAGAACTTGAAAGGGCAGTGGACGGCTTCCGTGGAGGTGTAGAACTGTAAGGCTGGCACGCGCTGCAGCCTTGGAACGAGCATTACTCGACCACGTGACGCCTCCCGAACCAACCGAGGCCACCACATTTTGCTCTCTCGTCCTCGCCTCTCACGTTGTTACCGTCTTCCACCCTCGTCGTCAACAGATCAAAGCCTTTCCTCAAACAGTCAAATCGCCCTGCTCGTCGCACACCAATTCCCCACGGCAGAAGACTCGTGGACCGCCCACATCGCATTGGCCGACGTCAAAAACCCGAAACACCGTCGTTCCACGTAGCCTGCATCCCTTGCTGCCCCTCGCCGACCGCCCGAGGGGCAGCGTGAGACGTGTGCTATGTGGAACGACGGTGTTCCCTCGGTCTGGACTCCGCTATCGTTTTGGAATGATTTGCATTGTACATATGATCGCTCGGGTTTCTTTTGTACGTTTCCTGCCCTCTTTTAAATTAGGCTCGCTGCTCTCCATACATTCCCCTTTTGATTTAGACTTCGCCCTCGAGTTTTTCCGCACCGATCCTCACCCCCGGCGCCATTGCGCCCGACGTCGAGCACCTCACGATGATTCAATAAAAAGTTCAGTATTCGAAACCCGCTTTTCATTGCATATGATGCCGCGCGGCCTGTCGCCAGCAGCAGACGTTCGTCTTTTATTTCTCTTTTCTTACTCACTTCCACACATAGAATAGAATACTTGTCCGTATCGTCCCTGCTCTGCATATAAATACACCCGCGTCTGGCATTGTCAAGAAGCTAGGCACCTGTGGGCCAGTTTTCCCCATTTCTCTTCTCGTTTGTGTGCTATCGTGAGGCAACTGTGGCCCTACTTCCTTTACTCTGTTCTCCTGTGTGTTTTCGTTCGACCGCCTGACGACTTCGCGAGCCTGCTGTGCCGCAGCCGTCTTTCTGATCTTCTTCCCTTGTGGTTTCGCTCGCTGCTTTGCCATCGCTGTCGCCTCTCGCCTCTCACCATCGCCCCTCGCCGTAACCTCGCCCAACGCTTTCTCCTGCGCGTTCTCGCTAGTTCGGGATCGCGGCCTCTCCCTCAAGAACTCTTTGAACTCTCTTGCTTAGGAATCCCGACTTAGCTCTTCAAAGAACTCTTGTCAGTGTGGAACAAAACGATACGGTCACCAACAGCTGCTCTATACAGTTTGACGAGATAACAGTGATCCAAGATGAATTGAAAGATGGAATTTTCTAAGAGTAGAAGCTGCGTGCCGCCTTCAAATACACTGCGTTTCAAGCGGTGGTCGGGCGCCTAACACTAAGAGCGATGAAGAATTCGTTATGTCCCTGACCGAGACGTAAAAGACTCTCCACAGCTCCACACTGGCAGGTTCTGGTTCCCACAACCAACGCCAACGCCAACGCCAACGCATGTTACATAGACCGGCCGAGGTCCGGTCCGGTCTAGGCAGAACAGTGACCTGGACCTGGGTTCGGGTCCCGAACAATGTTCGAGTGACCAAAAAAGCATCACAATATTCACACATTTCGTGATGTACAGTGTACGCTGCTGCGATGTGAGGTTCATTGGCACTCCGCCCTTCCCTGGGCACTCCACATCACACATCTCGTTGGTCTCCATCCTCCTATATTTAACAGGACTTCTCATCTCATCTGCTCATCCGACTCCGAAGAGATCAGTCCTCGTCAATTGCACACGTGGCATTTAGCCCTCAAACGTCGGTCCCCCTAAATCTCAGTAGCAGCACAGAAACATGTGGGGTGGGTGCGGCGGTCACGGTTGTTCGTCTTCTTCGGTATGTAACCTCCCCTCCCTCCCCATCTTTTTATTTTGGTCGTGCATGCCATTGATGTCGCTCACGCTCGTCACTGTACACAGTACGGGTATGGTGGTGGGTATGGCAGCGGGTATGGCGTCAGGTATGGCGAGGGTCATACTCCCTCCCAGAAACCCTTCCCACCACCCCCAGGTGCAGATCCCAAGTGCGTGTGCTACATCATTATCCCACCGTCTGCTAAGCGACGTTATTTCTGACAAACCCTGTGCGGACCTCCAGGCTCTGGTCGTGGTTCATCGCAGGCGACTATAGTCGATCGGGGGCCTTAAGTGCAACTGGGCTCCGTCAGTACCCTAAGTTCCTCATAAAGCTTCGATAGTTCCACTCACCATGTATCAGAGAAGGCGCTGACCAAAGGAGGTTGGACTTGTACATACCCACATATACCGCTGCGAGAGATATGTCAGGTCACTGACTGGTGATGTGTATCATAGCCTTCGATGTTTATACTGCTAATCTCCTTATGGGAATTGTCGTATGTCGTGACCTGTTTCACCCATATCCGACCTTGTCTGAGTTATCTTATGCATCCAGGACGTACATCGATCTGGCGTAATCCTTTTCAGCGAGGTGAATATTTCCACAGTCCCTCGCCTCTTTACCTGATATCGATATCTAATCTACCCCAAGTTTACTAGTTTATTGAAGTATATCGAGGTTCGTGACTCAGATGTCTCGTATCGCTTGCAGAGACAAGCGCATCTTACCAGCAGAACCGCAGGACAGGCAAGGCGTGTTCCTCCGTTTCGATCGCGACAGATCTGGCACCATCGACGGCAACGAACTGCAGGCAGCGCTGAACCAGTTGGGCTACAAGCACTCTCCAGATCTCCTAAACAAACTGGAAGACAAATATGGTGGGTATCGTTGAGCCATGGTTTGTCTTGTTCGCGCTCACTCGGCTCAGACATCAAATGGTCTACGCCGCCCGGAATCACGCTCGACCGCTTCGTACGTGCGTGCGTCGTCGCAAGGAAAGCTGCCTAGTCCTTCGCTGCGCTCGACACTGACCGCGATGGTTTGGTCCAAATTAACTGCGAGATGTTTTTGCAAACTGTTTTGACGTTGCCATAAATGTATTTTTGATAGCGGATATCCTGTTGGGAGACCGGCGTTGAAACACAAAATTAAACTCACCAGAGAGCCAAGCAACTGCCCAATAACCCACCAAATGGAAAGTATCGTGAGGAGATACTGGTGAGAGCTAGGCAAGAAGTCTACACATAATTGCTGCAACTTAGCACAGCAGACCAATGACTCAACAACCACCAACTGGACGCACCTAGAAAGACGGCGGAATCTACAGGGATATTCCCGCCGATCCCGACGTTGGAAGCCGCGGCGAGTGCTGCGAGCACCGTGAACCTGTCAGGGCTACCCATCTCGATCCCAAATATACTTCCGGTGAATAATGTGAGGTTGAACGACCATCAGATGGATGAAGGGTATAGCTCGGATGAAGCACGGCGGAAGCAAAAGAGAGAGATCACATCCAAAGCTCAAGAAGACTGCGCCAACGAGCAAGCCTATATTCGTTGCAAGTGGCAAAAGCGGGCCGTTGAAGTGGAACTCGTTTATCGTCTGGGAAAGGACGAGCCCGGTCATGAGCTGTGTGGGTTCATGTTGGCCGGCTGTCAGAGAGCATACGGTATGCTAAAATCTGAATTATACAGGCCAGACGCTGTCTCTTAATTGCGAGAAAACACTTTCGTCAATCTCTCGAGAAGATAATTTATATCGCAGTCACCCACGAAAACCATCCGAAACCTGCGACGGCAAATAAACCCCACTCAGTTGAAACGGTCATGACATTCAAGACGGAAGGCAGGTAGTAACAAGATGCGTACCTAGTACTTCCCCATCCCAATTTCCTGCAGAGCTCGGTTGAACACTCGAGCCTTTGCCTGATACACCGGGTCTACTGACCCTTCGTCATAAATGTCTTCCATTCCCAGAACAGTGGGTTGCATGCCAAGGTGTTTCACTGTGGCGATGGAAGGAGACTTTGCAGACATGACAGCTGGCACAGGTGACCACTGGCACTGACCACCATCCGATATTTTATGGCGCCATCATAGACGACGGGATTCCTTCCTGGACCACACGTGGTCATGGTACACAAGCGCCATTAGCTTCTAGGTCTACTGCGGATCATAGCCAGGAAAATGCGGCGATAGTGCGTGTGAGCGGCTAAGTCGGAGTGACCCAGCAGGTGCGTTCAAAGGTGGTTCTTGAGGAGAAGAGGCCGCAATCCCAAGAAACCGAGAAATGCGCAAGAGAAACCTTGATCGGCATAAGGCAGGAGTGATGACGAGATGCGAAACGGTGGCGAGGAGGCTTGAGGCCGCGGCCAGACAGAGCGATTTGGCCAAGGCGAGGCGTGGATCGGTCGGCTGTCACGGAGGGGGCGGTCAGCCTGACATGGTCTCAATGTACATATAATTGCTACCCCACCCCGTAGACATGGACTACAGCGCGCGCCCGTGCTAGACCACCCGTAGACAACTTGCATGGGCCACTTTAGCACGTCTCTCATTTTGCTTCTGTCGAGCACCCAGTGCTCTCTCAGTTTGTGTGCACGCTCTCGCGTCCTTACTGAGGGGAGCTTTTTAGTTACATTCCCTTGCATTGTTCCCTATGCTCACTGTACGTAGACCCGTACCTGCGTCCTTTGAATAGACCGCTCCCCTCACGCACACTCCCAAACTCACTCTTTTCCCACACTCTCCAACTTCATTGTTTGCAACCCGGGAAATGGCGAGGTGCGGCGCAGACGGTCGGCTAAAGAGAAGAGAAACGGCGAGCGAAAACACAAAGGAAACACTGGACCAGGGAGACGAGTGACGGTTCAGCAGACTTGGTTCATCGTCAAACGGTCGGGGCGAGAGCAGAAGCACGCAAAAATGGTGGGCTGCAGATGCCTCCCTTTGACGAGGCCAGGCGCGGGGTTTATATACGCGATTACAAGACGACAAGTATTCTATATGTGCACAACAGCCAGAGGAGTAAATTTTGAGGGACGCCACGTGGTCGGGGAGTGCACACTGCACACATGGTCCGTGGATTTCGGCGATTATAAGTCTTTCCGGAGCAGATGGAACTTGAAAGGGTAGCGGACGGCTTCCGTGGAGGTGTAGAACTCTTGCCGGTGCGGAATAAAGCGATACGGTTACCAACAGCTGCACCATACAGTTTGACGAGATAACAGTGATCCAGGGCCAAGATGAATTGAAAGATGAGGGAATTTTCTAAGAGTAGAAGCTGTGTGCAGCTCAGCGGTGGTCGGGCGCCTAACATTAGGACCCTGATCGATACCTGGTTCACCAACGCATACATGTTAACTTACATACACTGTAGACTGGCCGAGGTCCGGTCCAGTCCGGGCTGGACCTGGGCCCGGGTCCGAATATTGACCAAAAAAGTATCAAAATATTCACACAATTTCGTGCGTGGTGAACAGCTGCGATGTGGGTCCATTGGCACTCTGGGGCACACATCTCATTGTCCCTATATTTAACAGGGCTTCTCATCTCATCTGCCCATCCGACTCCGAAGATATCAGACCTCGTCAATTGCACACGTGACATTTAGCCCTCAGTAGCAGCACAGAAGCATGTACGGTAGTTGTTCGTCTTCGGTATCGGTAGGTAACCTCCCCTCCCTCCCCATCTTTTTATTTTGGTCGTGCATGCCATTGATGTTGCTCACGCTCACCACTGTACACAGTACTCGTATGCCAATCCCGGCGGGTATGGCGTCGCGTATGGCGTCGTGTATGGCGGCGGGCCCGGGCGTGACGACACTGACAGGTATGGCGGGGTCGTAGTCGTGGTCCTGGAGGCTCCACCTCCCGGAAACACCCCCAACCACCCCACGGTGCAGGTCCCCAATGCCTGTGCTACATCATTATCTCTCCGTCTGCTAAGCGACGTTGTTTCTGACAAACCGTGTGCGGCAGGGCTAGCGTCACTGGCATGTATGACGGGGTTCAGGGTCGTCGTCCTGGAGGCTCCACCTCCCGGAGAACCCCCCAACGACCCTGCGGTGCAGATCCCCAGTGCGTATGCTTCATCATTATCTCTCCGTCTGCTAAGCGACGTTGTTTCTGACAAACCGTGTGCGGCAGGGGTAACGTCGCTGGCATGTATGGCGGAGGTCAGGGTCGTCGTCCTGGAGGCTCCATCTCCCGGGAAACTCCCCAACGACCCCACGGTGCAGATCCCCAGTGCGTATGTTTCATCATTATCCCTCAGTCTGCTAAGTGACGTTGTTTCTGACAAACCGTGTGCGGCAGGGGTAACGTCGCTGGCATGTATGGCGGAGGTCAGGGTCGTGGCCCTGGAGGCTCTATCTCCCGGGAAAACCCCCAACGACCCCACGGTGCAGATCCCCAGTGCGTATGCTTCATCATTATCCCTCCGTCTGCTAAGCGACGTTGTTTCTGACAAACCGTGTGCGGCAGGGCTAGCGTTACTGGCATGTATGGTGGAGGTCAGGGTCGTGGTCCTGGAGGCTCCATCCCCCGGGAAACCCCCCAACGACCCCACGGTGCAGATCCCCAGTGCGTATGCTTCATCGTTATCCCTCCGTCTGCTAAGCGACATCGTTTCTGACAAACCGTGTGCGGCAGGGCTAGCGTTGCTGGCATGTATGGCGGAGGTCAGGGTCGTGGTCCCGGAGGCTCCATCTCCCGGGAACCCCCCCAACGACCCCACGGTGCAGATCCCCAGTGCGTGTGCTACACCATTATCCTTTCGTCTGCTAAGCCACGTTATTTCTGACAAACCATGTGCGGATCTTCAGGCTCTGGTCGTACTTCAGCGCAGGCGACAAGGATCGATCGGGGGCCATAAGTGCCCATGAGCTCCGTCAGTACCCTAAGTTCCTCATAAAGCTTCGATACTTCCACTTACAATGTATCAGAGAAGGCGCTGGCCAAAGGAGATTGGCCCTGTACGTACCCACGTATTCCTCCCCGAGAGATGTGTCAGGTCACTGACTGGTGATGTGTATCATAGCCTTCGATCTTGATACCGTTAGGCTCTTTATAAGCATTTTCGTATGTCGTAACCTGTTTTACCCGTATCCGACCTTGTCTGAGTTATCTCATGCACCCAGGACGTGTATCGACGTGGCACAATCCGTTTCAACGAGGTGAATAATACCACAGTCCCTTGCCTCTTTACCTGATATCGATATATAATCTACCCCTAGTTTACTAGGTTATGGAAGCATATCAAGGTTTGTGACTCAGATGTCTCGTATCTTCTGCAAAGACAAACGCATCTTACCAACAGAAACGCAGGACTGGCAAGTCATGTTCCTCAAGTTCGATCGGGACAGATCTGGCACCATCGACGGCAACCAACTGCAGGCGGCGCTGGATCAGTTGGGCTACAAGCTCTCTCCAGATCTCCTAGACCTACTGCAACGCAAATATGGTGCGCATCGCTGAGCCATGCTTTGTCTTGTTCGCGCTCACTCGGCTCAGACGTCGAATGGTCTACCCCACCGGCGGGTGGTGACCAGGCTGCCCCGCCCGGAATCACGTTCGACCGCTTCGTACGTGCGTGCGTCGTCGCGATGCAATTGGCCTAGTCTTTCGCTGCGCTCAACATTGACCGCGATGGTTTGGTCCAAATTAACTACGAAAAGGTTTCGCAAACTGTTTTGACGTTGCCATGAATGTATTTTTGATAGCGGATATCCTGGATCAGAAAGGCAGCGACGAGGTTTTTGTGACAGTTTGTTGAACCAGCAGGATGAGCCTACCGTACTTGTCCATACAGTACGGTACTGTTGGAACCGCGCACTTGGACTGTACTACAGTATCGTAAGATCGTGAGTGAGGAGGCGGGCTTGAGCTCAGAGCTCAGCGGTACAGCTCACGGAGCCCGTTTCCAAAGTTGCAGCATTTGCATACCTTACAGTGGTTCTCACTCTAGCAGGGCGAACAGTAAATAGAATCCAGAAAGGAATAAACAAAGGCTGAGCGCTGAGGATACACAAGCGTGGGAGAATCCGGCGTATAGAAATTATACCGGGACCTTATTTGCCACACGCATTCCATCCCAAATCGCGACAGCCTCCTCGACCCATGGCATCCGGAAGAACTCGCTACGGGATAGATCCTCTTTTCGAATCGTTGCACCTTCGCTCGGTCCGCTCCCAAGTATGGACTCGAGGTCACGGGACTGAGACGCTAACCACGTCGAAACGAACGAAGATGGGTCCTCCGCAAAGGACTGCAGGAACTGTCTCTTCAAAACGGATGACTGAAGCGATTGGGCAAGCGTCGCAATCTATGGATACGATTGTGAGTTTCCAAGACAGAAGAGGACATGGTACCGGGACGCACTTCATCGTCAAGCTTTGTCAACTCTCGCAAAGTATCGCGAGAGGCATTCAGCGTCACGGCTTGCATCTTTGACTTTAACGCAACGTCCTCGAGCTTCAGCTCTATGTCCCAGGCTGATGGACGTTCCGGGGGTGGTACAGATGGGTTTATTGTGTAGTGGATGACCACCGGATTTGTAGGTGCGAGATAATGATTTGCCAGCTCCGGCAATTGATTGAAGGTCCGGTCACCGCCGAATATCTGCACGGGGTGTGAGTATGATAGTGCTATTAGCTAAACTATGCACACCTACAGGTTGTAACATAGCATCGGCGTGTATTCGCTTACGGTCAGCCTTGTCTTGCAGGTTGTTCGCCTTGATGTATGCCCAAAGGGCATGGATGACACCTGCTCTACTTTCTTCTTTGATGCCAAGAACGTTCCCTGAAAAGTAGAAACATTCAGAAGCCGGTCGAGGAGACGTCTGTCAATGTCCCACCAAGCTCTGGAAGCACTCGAAACTGCTCGGGGTATTGTTGGAGGTGTAGGATGAGCCGTACTTTCGTTGGAGTATCACCCGTTCGTCTTATGGTGAAGCCATCGAGGGTAGGGTGGGAAGGGTTTTGATGCCACTGAGAGAGAGGAGATCACAGGTCATGCATGAGCTTTTAACCCATATACAAGGTGTTTTACTGCCGTACCTCAACGACATTGCCATCGGGATACAAAGTTGGGTCCCGCTCAAGCTCGACTATCATCGTCTTTATCAATGTAGAGAATTGTCGTGGAGAAGTCCTGTCCTTCGCTCGCTGATTTGGGGGCTACACGGGTGTTCGTGAGCAAGCCGACGAGCTGATGCGCGTTCCGCTCACCTCGAGCAAACGACCTTCGATTTTCAGTTGCCACGCAGGAACGCCCTGGCCAGTCTCAAAATTTGGTGGATCAGCGGTGCCCGACGCTGACGTTTCAGACTGCCATGCCTGTCCCGAGACGGTGTGGGACAGAAAGAGGCGTAGTGTGCGCGTTGCCTATGAGGAATAGCCAGTTTGACATGCTCACGGGAAAAGTTAATTAGGACTTACGGACGCAGTCCTTCCTAGAGCATCCTGTACTTCAGCCTTTTTCCGCATAATTGTCCAGTCCAACTTCTTCTCCATCTCCAGTAGGTCTTGGTACATTCGGGAATCTACCGACAACTGTGGATCAGACAGGACGGAGGCGGGCAGACTACGATCATTGAGTTTTCTCTTTCTAGAATGGGATTTGAGAAGCAAGCGAAGGCAAACGCATTAGTAGCGGAAGGAAATAACAGACAAAACGGGGCGTGTACTTTGGCAGCTTCTGTTCTGGAGGGTTCATTTTGGCGTCTCCCGGACTGAACGATTCGCGGAACAAAGTATATTGAGCTTTCCTTATTGAAGAGACTTTGACACGTCAAAGGAGTCGAGATCTCGACGCTACTGGAGAGGGAGGACTTGGAGTAATAGAGTCGACGTTTAGAGGCGAAAGAGAGAGATGCTGTCACGCTGTCACAAGTGACAATACCCGTGACAATCTTTGACGCCGACTGACGGGCGCTTTCTTTGCTCACGTTTCACGCGCGTTCACGAACGAATCATCATCGATCATCAATCATGGCGGAAGGAAGGAGAGCAAAGGGTTATGCAAACCGTACGCCGCAATTAACTTAAGCGATCAGATGCCCTGATACCCCCAAGCAGGTATTCTTCGGTCGATCCCGTCACCACCGGGTGAGTCGTGGTTGTTCAACAGGAGCTTAGAAGGTCAACCTCCCCCCCTCAACTGATCACGCTCAGAACCGGACTCGGACCCAGAGTTCACTGCTGGTGCCTTCTTTGATACTGATGACCATCCGAAGAAGGCGCGCGGGTTCAGGTCTGGCAGGGTTCCACCTTCATCTCATCAATCAAAGCGCACCCGAAGAAGCAACCATAGCGGCGCTCATGCGCAGAGAAGTACCGAGCCTTTCGAACTAAATCGTCGTCCACTGACCTTGCTTGGAAGCGGAACGAAGCCATAAATCCATGTCACAGAATCCACTTCTGGAATTTTTCAGTAGGCATAAGATATCAGCGAATGGATATCGCTTTTCTTCTAAGTTGTGATCGTTCGATCCTCAGATGAAAGCCTGGGGTTGGAAGTTGACGCCTCTGAAGAATCTGAAGAACGCCTGAACGACGAAGGTCCTGATGTTGAAGCCGCAGAGGAAACTGCGTCGTCAAACGACTCTGAGAATGAACCCAGTAGCCCATTTGCACCCAAGTCTCTAATACCCCTGTCCCAGGTCCCACCAAGAGGACAAGAAGAAGGGAGTGCCACTGGTAAACCTGACCGACAATAACTCGTACAACCAAGCTGAAAGTGGTGTCAGAGTCCGAAATTGACATTGATCTGTCTGCAACCAAAGGCAAACGGTCCGCATCAGAAATGGGGTTCGATATTCCTCCAGCCAAACGGCCTGAGCCAGAAGAGGACTCGGTAACGGAAAGCGAAAGCGATTTTGACATGCAACTTCCGTCCCGGCCCCCAACATCCGTACAACCTTCAGTTCCAGTGACGGGTAATGCCGTGGCACATTGTGACGTAGGTTGGTGCTCACCTTAGCTCATCACAGGAACACTCCGTGGGTCCCCGCCTGCAGATGACTCTGTCACAGAATCGGAGTCAGACGAAGAACTCCCTGCAGAGGTGGTTGATATCCACTCGAAGACTCGATCTCCCGTATTGATGGCATAACAGGAACAGCCCAGCCTAGGTCCTTCACGCGACTTGGCCCCAACTCTACCTGGAGATGCCTTGGTCCTAGACGCGAAACATCACATTCGTGTCCCTCCTTCACTGGGCCAGCATTTACGTCCATATCAGCGCGAAGGCGTCCAATTCCTCTTTCAACGCTATATACTTGGACGCGGTGTCATACTCGGCGATGACATGGGCCTCGGAAAGACGGTCCAGGTCATTTCATTCCTATCGGCAATCATGCGCAAGTCTGGCCTGCCTTCGGACGAAGAGCGTAGGAGGAAGCGCGTTTCCCAGCTCCAAGACAGCAGTGAGTGGCGCGACAGCCGGAAGTTGCCTCCACCCGATGACAAATGGCCAACGGCGTTGATCGTAACGCCGAGCTCTGTCGTGAACGTATGGACAAGAGAATTTGACAAGGTCAGTCGCTATGAAAATTCCCTGATGTGTATATAGATGCTCACACTTACATGAAGTGGGGGTACTTCGAAGTTGGCGCTTACATCGGTACCCAAGATGATAGAGAGCAAGTTTTGCACGATTTTACTCTAGGTCGGCTGGACGTTGGTGAGTCCAACCTCTCGAAATCTCTGACAACATCCCTTACAGTATTGTTTGTTATTACAGTTGTCACATCGTTTGACACCGCGCGGCGCTCCGTGTCGCTTCTCGATAATCTTCCTTGGACCGTCCTCATCGTTGACGAGGCGCATCGTCTGAAGAATCCCAAATCGAGTACCACTCGAGCGCTCGCATCCTTCCACTGGTCGGAAAGCCACTCCATTCCAGGACATGTAACAGAGCTTACACCTGCCTCCGAACCGCGATCAAGCACCTCCCAATCCCTCTGGGCGGACCCTGCCGCCGCTATCCCTAGGACGGGGCCGATCCGCATCGCGCTCACCGGAACGGCCATCCAGAATTCGTACATGGAACTCTGGACGCTCCTCGACTGGGCCAATCCGGGCTCCGTTGGCTCGGAGAAGCAGTGGAAGAAGACGGTTGCGAATCCGCTCGCAGCAGGTCAGGCGCGAGGGTGCAAGGAAGAGGAACGACTCAGGGCTAATGCGACAGCGGGAGTCATGCGTGACAAACTACTGCCCTTGTATTTCTTGCGAAGGTAAAGTCTAGAGTTCCATCGTCGTCTCGCCGACAACTTGAACGTGGAAGCGCTAAGGAAGGTGTGTGCAGGACCAAAGACATCATCAAGGACAGACTCCCCAAGAAATACGACCAGGTCGTATTTTGCCCCCTCTCGGAGCTACAGATCGAGGCGTATAAGCGTATATTGGGCGCGGAGGCGGTCCAGAACATGATCAGGAAGGACGAACGATGCGACTGCGGAAAGAGAAAGAAGTACTGCGATTTCTGGCCCTCCATTTGTGTATTAACATCTAGGGTCCCAGGCGGAAGGAATGCTGCCATCCATTGACCGGAGGAGACCTATTCAAGTACATGTCCGCGTTGATCAAGGTGTCAAACCACTTAGCTCTTATATTACCAGGTGAGCAACATCTACAGCCATAGGTGGGTTTTTTCCTCACTTTTTTTTCTCTAGCGCATATGGACACCCCCGAACAGGTAAAATCCTTCACTGTCGAGCATTTTCGTCTCTCACAGCTGTCATATTCTCAGATAGCGCGCAATCGTGAATTTACTAAAGTCGCCTTTCCAAATGGCACTGCCCTAAACTACAGTTCTGCGATACTTGACCCTGAATATTGCGGGAAATGGAAAGTAAGTCTGGGAACAACTGCGCTTTGTCCTTTGCGTTTATACGTTGCCCTTCCATGAGGTGCTTGAGACTCTTTTACAAGAGTGGCGCAAGGATCCAGTTAATAAAGTTCTTATATTCACAAAATCAGTCAAGCTACTTGAGATGCTAGAGCACCAGCTCAAGGGCAACGGTAAGGAGTCACACCAACTTCACATTACCCAACTTACCAGAAGTCGCATAGACCATAAGTTTGTTAAATTAGACGGGTCAACGAAACAAGAAGATCGTGAGCACGCGCGATCTGTTCCAACTGCCAGGTGTTGATTATGTCTTCCGCAGGCATGCCCTTGATTGATAGATTCCAGAACGAGACCGAAATCTTTGTTTTTCTCATTTCGACACTGGCGGGTGGGACAGGCCTCACTCTTACTGCTGCCAACAGGGTCGTGGTTTTCGGTTAGCGATCTCTCCCGAATCATGATATCCGGGTTTTTACTTCCCCGAGGGCTACACAGACCCGAACTGGAGTATGTGTGCACCCCAGGACAAGTAGCTGGCGTCATTAACGAACTTCTCAGACCCGGCGCATGATTTACAGGCGATGGACCGTGCATACCGCTTCGGACAGACTCGCGATGTTTTTGTCTACCGGCTCCTTGGGGCCGGGTCTATTGAGGAGCTCATCTATGCGCGCCAGGTGTACAAGCAACAGCAAATGGCCATAGGATACAACGCGAGCGTGCAGACACGCTATTTCTCTGGCATCCCTGGGGACAAGAAGAGACAAGGCGAGCTCTTTGGGCTGAAGAACATATTCGTCCTCCACGAAGACAATTGGTCGACGAAGATGGCGGTGAGACATACACACCACCCTTGTGATGCATGGTATTCCTTGCATCGTTGACCTTTGTGCCACAGATTGAACACGCCAACATCGTCAATCTGGACTGGGCCCTGTCACACATGGAAGCCGCTAAGTCAAAGAAGACGCGACAGAAACCAGGCGCAGCCGAGGATTGGGTGTACGAAGCCGAGATGAAGGAATCGATAGAAGATGTAAGCGCAATACTCCAATACGCTCCGAATCTGGCGCTCACGCTGCATTGGAGGCGGATCTTAAAGGTCTTGGAGCCCTACTTTTGGACGACAGTACGTGTCATATCAAATCTGCAGAGTATTGATCAACAAACCTATATCTTTTCATGTCTCAGATGTTCCCGAGATACCAGAAGATAGCGTATCAAAGATCCTCGAGAGTCGCGGAATCAAATATAGTCATCGTAATGACGACATATTGGTTCCCAACACCATAGAGGAGCAACAGATGAGGAAGGCTCGAAAGGTGCGGGTCATGGGTTTTGTTTAGATCAGACGAGTAATCCCCATCATCTTCAAACAACGATAAAATAACAGGAAAGACGCCAACGGAAAAGGAAAGCCAAGGAACGTGAGGCCCTCGTGGAACAACCACTCGAGTGGCCACCAAAAAGGACGCACCACACACGTCCACCTAGCCCTAGAACTAAGTAAGTGGTCTCGTAATCCCAAGGGTTACCCAATCACCGCACTAACCACACATGGCTGTAGACTTAACCAGCGTCAGAAAGCGCTCATAGAGCTGGGGATGATTACGTCGCCAGATGATATACCTACATTTGCTCAAAACTTGTATGTTTGTTCAGGTCTTCCATCTCTATTGCCTTTCTTTTCAGGTGCTGAGTCGGGTGTGTTGTTTTAGCGTCAAGAAAACACCCGAAGAACAAACTGAGCTATTGGCGAAGCTGGATGTTCACCGGGCCGCGAAGACGAGATGACGCAGCGCCCATACGCTGTGATAGCAACAAGGCCCTCACATTTTCTCGCATTCTGAAGTCCAATTTCTTGTAGTTGCAGTTGCATTCTGTTGGTTGGTACAACTTATTCTTATCCCTATTTTATTGCGTGTTGTAGTCCGCCCGTTGAATGTTTTATTCCCTGCACCTCACATTCAAGTCAGACAAGATAGCGTGAACACGAGCGTTACTTGGTCTGGGACCATTAATTGCATGCCAGTGGTTCTCCTTCTATACCCTGTTCCGACCGTGTCCATAGACTTCGTTTGATGTGACCGCGCGGCGCACTGAATCAATTGCTTTTTTCCCTAACCGTGCATAAGTAATACAAGACAACCTTGCTAATTTCGCACCATTGAAATAAAAGAATTGCGATCACACTGAGCATTGAGTCTAGGCTGGCTGCTTGTGATTCGATAGAGTGAGATGCCGGTCGCATAGAATAGCTCGCAAGCCGTCAACGCTAGCGTTCAACGCAACTGCGTCTTGCTATACGGTATTTTTAAAAATAAATTTGTTGAAACTACCACTGGTCCACCGTAGACTCGGACCTGTCAGTAAAGCTAATGTCCATCTCACTCAGCCCTACAGGTATGCCGCGGCTCCCTTGCCCCGCAGCTTTGGCCTATCGCGTGGCTTGCGCGCTTAGCGCTTATTAGCGATATTCAACACAAATACCACTTGGCGCCCGAGCCTCTACTGTTATCGATTTCTCTTCCTCATTACTCACGAATCCGCCATCGTCCTCTCACCACAAACAAACATCGCTATCCTACTGTCATGTCTCGCACTCATCCTGCCGGTCCCTCGTTACCAAACTTCCAACTTATTCTCAGTAACGCCTTGAAAGCCTACGAAAAGCAAACAAAAAACGATCTTCTTGCCCATCCACTCGCCGCCCAGCTCCAGGCCTGCCAATCTCCTAGCTCCATTCTCGTCATACTCCAACAGCAAGTACAAGAACTCAATCGATCTCGGGCCAGCGATGATAGGTTGACAAAATGGCTCGATCCGACCGTCAATGTACTCTATGCTTTCTCTGAGACTCTTGGAGAGGGTGTCAGCCTGGTATGTCTCGGGGCATGACCTCGTTGATCTATGTATTCTTATACTTATCGTTCAGGTATTTTCACCAGCAAAGGTGATCTTTGCTGGTGCCGGTGTCCTCCTTTCAGTGCGTATTTGAACCTGTCCCTTCGCGTGGGCCGCTGTAACGCCTCCACCCTCAGGCAGCTAGAGACGTTCGTGCGAGCCAGGAAACTCTCATCGACATATTTGAACATATTGAAAACGTTTTCCGGCGTCTCGAAGTCTACACGGAGGTACCACCGACTCCCGAGATGATGGATATGATGGTCAAGATCATGGTGGAGGTTCTTTCTATCCTTGGGATCGCGACAAAGGAGATCAAGCAAGGACGGACAAGTGAGTGGTTCCTGTACAAATTTGGTACCACTGACTGAGATATCTTCAGAGAAGTATCTGAAGAGGTTGGCTGGACGGACCGACATGGAAGACGCACTAAAGAGACTTGATAAGCTAACACAAGAAGAGGCGCGGATGGCCATTGCACAAAATTTGAAAGCAACGCACGCCGTTGATGACAGAGTGAGGGTTGTTGATGATAGAGTGGCCAGCGTTGGTGATGAAGTGAAAGCGGTTAATGACAAGGTTTCGGTGGTCATTGGTGGTACGCAAACCATCTTCGTCAGTTACCAAAGTTTGATTCATCTTCATGCCCTAGATGGAAGAGAAGCAAAGGTAGTCATGCGACAAACAGCCAATGACGTAGACCATGTGAAACGTTCGTGATCCCGCAGCCGTGTTGATATTGGAGTGCAAGCTCAATTTTCATCGCAGGGAGCCAATTGCGACAGGACCTTCGGAGATGGCTCTCCCCACCAGATCCGTCCACGAATCACAACATTGCATGTGGTACTCGTCATAAGGGAACAGCAGATTGGTTCTTTGAAGGTAGTATCTATAGAGAGTGGAAATCCGCTGGTTCCTTACTGTGGGTTCACGGAAAGCGTACGCTCCCTTTACCATTGACATCCTACTCCTACCGACGATCGTCTCTCGTAGCGGGCTCTGGCAAGAGCATACTCTGGTTCGTCATTACCAAGCAATATAGCCCTTGAAGTACTTACCAGCAGGCCAGCTCCACAATTATCAAAGACATTATTTCCCTACGCGACAGTGGACTGGCCTCCATGGCCTACTTTTATTGCGATTTTAGGGACAAAAGCAAGCAAAATCGCCGCGACTTACTTCCCTCTCTCGTCATCCAGCTTTCCGCTCGATCTGACTCTTATTGCGATATACTCTCCTGTCTCTATCTCGCACTCGACGGCGGTGGCCAAAAGCCCAGTGAAGATGATTTGATGAAATGCCTGAAAGAGATGGTCACACTCCCAGATCATCCTCCGGTTTACCTTATCATAGACGCACTAGATGAATGCCCCGACTCATCTGGAATGCCATCCCCGCGCGAGCAGGCCCTTTGCCTCTTTGAGGAGCTCGTCGGACTCTCCCTGCCAAATCTTCACCTATGCGTGACCAGTCGCCCAGAGATTGACATCCGAACTGCTCTCGAGCCTCTAACACCTTGCCAAGTCTCCCTCCATAACCAAAGTGGACAAAAGAAGGATATTATCAAGTACGTTACCTCTGTCGTTCACTCGGACCCAAAAATGCGAAGATGGCAAGACGAAGATAAGAGATTGGTAATCGAGACGCTCTCTGAAAGAGCCGATGGGATGTGAGGAGTTTCCCCACCGCCGCGCGGTCATCATACTCATTTCTCCGAACAGGTTTCGTTGGGTATTCTGCCAATTAGAGGCCCTTCGACACTGTCTTCCATCGAGCGTACGTCAAATGCTCGGAGAATTGCCCGAAACATTGGACGAAACGTACGAGCGTGTATTAAGGGAAATCAACAAGGCAAAGCGAGAACATGCGCATCGGCTCTTACAATGCCTCACGGTAGCTGTCCGTCCCCTTCGCGTCGCGGAGCTTGCTGAAGTCCTCGCGGTTGACTTCGGCCCGGGGACGGCCTCTGGTGGAGAGACATCGAAGTTGAAGACAGATTGGCGATGGGATGATCAAGAACAAGCAGTTCTGTCAACGTGTTCGAGTTTGATCGCTGTTGTGGGCGAAGATGAGGACCAAGTCGTACAATTCTCTCACTTCTCGGTGAAAGAATTCCTCACTTCTCCACGGCTGGCTGATTCGAGTCCGGACGTCTCACGCTTCTACATTCTCTTGGAGCCTGCGCACGTAATCCTTGCCAGGGCTTGCCTGGGCACTCTGCTGCAGTTGGACAATCGTGTTGACAAGGACAACGTTGAGGTCTTTTCTCCTCTGGCTCGTTATGCTGCGGAACATTGGGCGAAGCATGCCCAATTTGAGGGCGTGGCGTCACAGTTGCGGGAAGGAATGGAAATTCTCTTCGATCCGAATAAACCATATTTTTCTGCATGGACCAAGGTCTACGACGTCGATGGCGAGCGCCCCACTACCGCGTACTTCCTATTCAGACCCATCAACGCGTCAGCCGTGGCTCCCTTATACTACGCCGCACGCCTTGGGTTTCACGGCCTTGCAGAACACCTCATCCACAACGACCCACAACAAGTGAATGCTCATGGTGGCTACTGGGTGTCGCCATTAGGGGCAGCATTGTACATGGGTCACTTCAAGATGGCAGAGCTACTCTATCAGCGCGGTGCAGACGTGCTTGTCCGGGGCTTTAGGCAGCGGGCTCTACTGCATGCCATGTCGACCGACGAACGGATTAAAGCCGTTCAATGGTTACTTAGTCACGATGTGGATCCAAATGTCAGGCAAGGCGACGACTGGACCTGCCTCCATTTGGCGGCTTGCAACGGACATCTCGATGCCGTCCGGATGCTACTCCAGCACAATGCAGATAACAATGCGCGGGATGAGGATGGCCGGCTTCCGTTGCACCGTGCATCAGAAGGAGGGCACCCCGAGGTCACTCGATTGTTGCTCGAACATTGCGTCGATGTGAATGCGCGCGACAAGGACGGCTCCACGTCGTTGCATGTAGCATCAACGGGCTTCTCATGGCGATCCGAAAGGAACCTCAAGGTCGCGCGCTTGCTGATTGAGCATGGTGCGGATGTAAGTGCGAAAGATAACGAAGGCAGGACACCATTTCAGGTTGCGGAGGAAACTGATATGAAAAGGTTATTGTCGGACCATGGTTCCAAGTGAGCAAATATACTACGTTAATGTATCTACGCGATCGTTCAATACGTCACGATCCATGTTATTGAATCTTTTTTTTTTTTTTTTTTTGGATCAATTTCTGTGCGTCACGGGGAGCAAAGCCCCATGTAGCACTTCTAGTAAAGGTTACATCCAGTCTGTGTAATGAAAAGTCCATGGGTCCTAACGCTTCCGTATTCTACCCCCACAGCTCTAAGGCCGTCGTTGCGTAACGTTGTCTGCAGTGAATTTGACAAGCGCAGCTAAGCTGCGCCAGGTGACCGTGTTGTCGTGATGGGAGTGTGCGTGTGATGCGGCACTCGCTGAGGTCGCCCATATGTTGCCAATTCGCTTGAGTTGGATTGGGTGCGCTTGCGCAGTACTAGCCCAAGCTAAGTTATGCACATGAGATATGGGCAATTGTGTGAATATCATACACAAGCATGCTTATCTACTGAGGAAATGTTCCCACCAGCTATCCTTACATTCTAGCATGTCAGTGCCATGCTCACTCATTTCAGTTCAGTATACTAAGGCACACATAAATGGATTATGATAAAAAGAGAGTGCACATGATATCCAGCAACAAAATAGCACAACACAATAAGCACAGTTCAGCAATGGCCACAATGAAAGTGTGGAATTCCAAAGTCATGCACACGCAAAGCATCAACCCAAA
>Ga0307509_10001532_pt1 | contig 38963 bp, 45 predicted proteins | sample 10_EM_MG_FD_202245 | JGI IMG/M metagenome (GOLD analysis project Ga0307509, IMG submission 202245) | Populus trichocarpa ectomycorrhiza microbial communities from riparian zone in the Pacific Northwest, United States - 10_EM | ecosystem: Host-associated > Plants > Roots > Unclassified | place...
GACATTTAATGAAATATATTGAACTGTTCTATATGCAATTTGTACTAGTAGATAATACTACGGTAGTGAAAAGAAATAGAATGACGATCGTAATACCTCTATGAGTGGTGCGCCGGTAGGAAAAGATAAAAGTGGCTCGAGGACATCCGCGTCGAAAGGAGCCAGACGATTTCAGATGCCACGGGGCGGATTTAGGTCGCCAGAGGGAGAAGGTAGGGGGCAGGTGGTCCGGGTGCTGGGAATTGGTGATGGGTACGCCGGATGCCATCAGACGTGAGCAGTAGAAGAGGGGAAGGATGAGGGGGGTGTCGGGACGGAGGGCGGCCGCAACAAGCGCGCTGGGTGCATGGGAGGGGGGATAAGGGCGTTGGGAGGCACCAGGCGCATGGGATAAGAAAAAACGTCCGGCGGACGGTCAGGGCGCACAGGACGCATAGGGCGGACGCAATCCGTCCGCCGGACGTAAATCATCTTTTTGCTGATGATATCTCCGTTCGCAATATGAATCGGGGTTTGAACGGGGTTCATTTGTTGGAACAGAGTACGATCAGAAGTCATATGGTTTGTGGCACCGGAATCTAAAACCTACTTCGACTGCGAGACCTTTGCTGATTTTTCATCCATCGCAGTCCATGCTTGAGGTGTTCCACCTCTTTCAACGGCAGCTCGATTAGCACTCTGTCCACTCGCATTATTAGCCTGACTACTCGGTCTACCAGCATTACCAAAACCTTCTCGGCGCCGACCTCTTCCTCTACCCGGCCTTGTCCTCGCCTGCTGCTTTGCCGGGTATTTATTAGCCCAGTTACCCTTCTCCTTACAAAACAAACAACTATCTTTCCCGACACGCTCTTCCTTTTCTTTTCCTCCCCGGCGACTAGGTCCACCTCTTGCATTTTTACCGGCGTAAAAAGCATTTGTGGTCTCTGAATCTCCACCGGTACTGGAGTCTTTGGTTAACTGCTGGTGCTCTAGTATCAGCTGATCGCATATCGCATCGTACTTGGTCTCATCATAATCGGCATTATTGCAGATAGAGGTACGGAAAGGGTGGTACGATTGGGGTAGCTTCGAAAGCAGAAGGTATTTTTAATCCTTCTCAGATTGGACTTCACCGGCGGCAGCTAACTGATGGAACAGTTTCTCGAGGCTGGAGATATAGTCAACAAGGTTATCATCGTGATACTCTACCTTGGACAACTCCTTGCGCAGGAACCAGATCCTAGCCTGGTCCTTTCCGGCATACCGCTTTTCCAACTTCGTCTATAAGAGCTTAGGGTCGCGATCTTCGGCATACAGCTCACGGTGGGCACTATCGAGAAGCCTGCCCATCATACCTCGGGCCTTAATAGCTTTCTCCTCCCACAGAGTCTTTGCCTCACCGGTCTCACCAGGGCACTCTGTTTTACCAGAGACAATGGGCCAATACCCCTTCTCGGCGAGAATGTCTACGACGGCAAGTCTCCATTCACGATAATTCGAGGCCTTCGATAAGGGCTTATTACCGAGCGAAGCAAGGATATTCACCTCCTGGCCGGTCTTCGACATTGCGACCGTGAGCCAACTAAGGGCTTCGTGTAACTGTGTGCGGGGGTTTCCTGTTTAGGATCGTGGAAGGTAACATCGAAAGGATCGTCAACTTGGTTTCTGATGGCGCAACGACAACGTCAAAAGTATCGTCAATCGTATCGGAGGATAGCGTCAAGCCGGGCTCATAACCTATTAAACTAGGATCGACGGCAATAACAGTATGGCGACGACGGAACAAAACGGCGATCGGAACAAAATGCCAAGGAACTCACACCAAAACAATCGCACTCAAGAAAGGGGGAAAAAATCTCTTCACTAACAACAACAGTCTCTCGCATCCACGACACTCAACAACAACCATCTAACTAAGGACAAAAGGATAAGTATATATCATCCTTTCCTATCAGGAAAGATGTGCCCTGTCTCCTCCTTTCCCAACTTTTCCGAAATCTCATGCTAACAAAATGTAGATTCAAACATCACTGCATACAACCTCCGCTCTTTTTCCCAACTCTCATGTATGAACAAACACCATTGTTCATACATCCTCATACCCATTTTCCGGGTGTTAAACCTTCTCACACCCACCTCTCTTCGTTTCCGGCCTTTCTTACAGCCTTTCCGTCTATTGTCCGATCGCAACATTCCTACTTAGGAAATACTTTCCTCAACCGTACAAACACACGCCCGAACCTGAAGCCTCCTCATGCCCGAAGGCAAAGCGCGTTCCCGGAAGCGATCTAAAGACAAAGGAAGTATCCTGAGAGTATGGCGAGCAGCATGCTTTCCAACAGAGGAAGTGCTGTCTAACAAAGAAAGGCTCGTGAGAGTCAGAGGAAGATCTGGTCAACTATGTCAGGAACCGGACCAGGATAAAGAAAGTTTAAATGTGTGCTCCTAGTCCAAGGACATTAGAAGGGAGCAGAGGTCTAGTGGTGGGTGTAGAGTCGCCAGCAGCAGTAGGATGCCAGCCAATCCAAATGTCGGGTAAAAGCAGGGTTAAGAGCTACCGACAAAAGAAAAGTAAGGAAGGCCGACGAAAGCAAGGTCATAGTGTTTCAAAATGTCCAACTATACCAGCAGAACAAAGAGGAGATAGTGTAATATAAGAGAGCAGTACCACTGAGGACAGCTACTTTACTGATTATCTGAGACTAATGAACGACTGTTGATGGGTGAGTGGTTGCCGACCATGGGAGACTGCCTAATTGAGCCCAGAGAGGGGGAGAAAGGTAAACTCAACCAACTACTAGGAACAGGCTTGCCAGGCCTAACCATTAGAAGGGAAGGGCAGAGGGGATGAAGGTAGCTTCACCAGCGAGAGGCAATGTGGCGTGACTGGGAAAAGGGAGTGTGTGAAGGTGATGATGAACTCCTATAATGTTGAGATTTCAATGACTGGAGGTATAGCGGAGACACAGAATGCTTATTTTGTCACCTCTTAACTTATCTAATATACATTCAGAACTCTGATCTTTTCTAGAGTAAGTATCACACCACATCTTAGGTCCATACTACAATATGGCTGCCACCCATAATGAAAGAAGAAATTAAACAAAGGGATACTTACATCTTTGATCTTTTTTTCTTAGTTTTAAGAATAGTGGGGTTGGTGGATCAGTGTTGTTGTCATGGCCCAAATTTTTTTCCCTCTAATAAAACATAGTTAATTTTGTCAATATATACTGCAGGTCAATAATTCCATCACAGTTGATCACTCAGAGAATAACTTTGAAGAATGCTCCAGATTGAGACATTACTCCAGCCTCTAAAGGGGGCGGATATAACACTTTAGCGCTTATCATAAAATTACACCCAGCTATTATAGCTTAGTCTTCTTCTTCACTCTCTTATAAATACACACACCTACTAGCAGCATAAACAAAGGCTCAATGACAAGGAAAAGATGCTAATGTGATATCCCCAATTAAATAAAACCCAAAGGACAGTCACCAAGGAAAATTAAAATAAAAAAACTATAAAAAAACTAAAAAGAATAGAATAGAATAAAAGAAGTCAAGGAAAACAGCATACAAATTGATTATGAACAGTAGGACTAGCTCCCTTTTGCTCTATATTAAGCCTTCATTCAGCTTGCATGAAACCTTAGTTTTTAACACGACCTCCTCTGGTCCATGCAATTGTTCAGTCTCTTCATCATTTGTGTTTCCCCTGAAAAGTCTCTTATGTTCCAGCTCGCACAAATTGCCTGCTTCCCAAAGTGGTAAGGAACTTCCTCGTCTAGACATGCCAGGTGAAACTGATGTTGAAGGTAATGACAACTCATTGCTAGGAAATATCTTATCAGACGCCAGGCCTTGACTTCCGCCCCTCCCAATGTAGCTATTGTCCTCTTTAGCTACAGCAGAGGAATTCCTTGTAGGTTCTGAATAAGGTGCAGCAACAATTAACAATTTATCTGATCCTGCCATACCAGAGTTCCTCAACAGGGCTGGTGCGGCAGGTACTTTGCATTTGGTTTGAGGCGTGGTAGGAGGGTAGGAGTGTCAGACAAACACATCCCTTGAGAAACATGGATGACTTATCTCAACCTCTACTACCCACTCCTCACCCTCCTCTCCTCCAACAAACTCTTCAAATAAATACAGTGTGGGGGCTCAGGCAGGCTGAAATCATACCCCCTCCAACCCAGAAGATGCAGCTCATAAATGTTCATAAGTGGAATACAGTCCTGCATCCGTTACTACCTGCTTGAAATATACCAAAATGCCTCTTTTCCTTCAATTGTTTTATCTGACCAATGAACCTTTCCTAAGCAAGCAATCCTAGTCATACCCTAGGAAAATGTCCAATAATCCTCACTCCTGGTATCACACTATTCATATCTTCTGAGCTGGTGACCCAGACATTGTACTTGCTGGCCTTCATGCGACTAGTAATATGAATAACGCTAGCCTGCATAGAACAGTGTTCGCAACGGGGCAGTCCGTCCGTCCTCGGCCAGGACCAGGACGGACGACATTGTGTCCTCCCCCGTGGTCCCCCGCTGATTTCCGTTGTTTTCCGCTGTCTCCTTCCGTCCCCCGCCGTCCCCCACCACCCCCTGCCGTCCCACAAAGGCACCTGCCGTCCCCTACCCGAAATTGTCTCACATCGTGGGGCTCATCGTCCTTCATAATGACGGCCGTCCTGCAAGTTCCCAGACGAGGAGGGACTGAATTGTGCCGTCCCGTCTCCTCCGGGGCTCTTGGCAGTCCCCCCGTTTGGCCCTACCGGGGCCCTAGACGGTGCGAACACTGGCATAGAATGATCTTGATAGCATTTGAGTTGGGTCGTTCATTCACACTACGATACCCAAGTCCAGCTGGAGCAATTGTACCCAGAGACCAGAACCCTTTGCAAAATGGAAACTACTTGTACTACATTGACACTAGGCTAGTACAGGAGGTCCAAACGCTAGGACTATAGTCCCCTATAGTCTATCCGGTCCTCACCTTCCCGGGCGTATTCTGTCCTAGCACCCCCAAAAAGAGATCCCAGGACGACCATCTTTTTTCTGCAACGGCAGGCCCTATAGTGAGATAGTGCTTTTCGTAGGGGGTGGTAGGGCTGTAGATTGTGCGAAGAGACTGCAGGGGGGGATTCTAGACTGCGGGGGATCGTTGCAAATAGAAGTGTTGCAAATGTAGGTGGTGATCAGACTGAAGAACTCTACCGAGCGAAGCGAAGTGATTCAAGTGAAAAAGAGTAATTTGTAATGAAGAGGTCAATGAGTTGGAAGATAGCTTGGGAAAGGAAAGGAAAGGAAAGGAAAGACAAGAAGGAAGATTCTATAGAAGAAAAATCTCCCATTTGCGTATTCCACGAGTGCATACCCTTGCTGCTGCCTAAAGGTGTGGGCATTCCCAACAAGGACTTCCGAAAATAATCAACGAGGAGGTAATGATCGGCGATTGGGGTTTCACACAACTGAGTAGAATGGCCCAAGAGAAGACGCAGAGTTTGTATTTGGCGGATATGAAGACCATGAATGAGTGGAGGTCTTCAGGAAAGTTGTGAACAAAGAGGAATGAAGTGAGGAAAGAACAAGAATGAAGGAAAAACAAAAGAGAGAAAACATTTCATAGATCGCATCTCTCTCCGCCAGTGCACACCCGTACCACTACGGCCTCACAGTACAGACATTTCCCATACCATTTACGGCTATTTCCAACATCGACCGCTCAAGCGGTAAAGGTAGTTTCCTAAAGAACCCCAGACAACACCGAACAAAAGATAAGAGCGTCTCCTTATCCATCACCTTCTATAACCGGCCGGAATCATACAGCTCTTTCCGTTGGTACTTAGAGGTTTTCATGACTAGGCACCGACCGCAATATGTTAGTTTCAGCTACCACTACCGGTAGTACGTGGAAATGAGGCTTTCCTTCCTAATCTGTCCCAAATTCTCAACAAAGCGCCTTATCTTAGCCTTTTATAGCCATAGCCAGGCCTATTTTAGACCTTTTCCGCGATACTTTGGTCTAGCATGCCATTGGATCAGATACGACAACAAGGTGGAAGAAAGGCCAGGGTTGGGGTGGAAGCATCGTTGGGTATATGATAGGAGGTGGGATGGTAGTAATGTTTAGAACTGGCAACGCCCATACAAAGTGTCCCGCTTCAATTAGGCCGCGCCGGTGTCATAGTACACCGTTCTCTTTATTCAAGTTAATACGATACTGTATTTGGTTAGTATAATCTATACACTTAACGAGCTGCTTCTAAATTGAGTTCGTTTGTATTATAGAACTAGGTCACCATAAGCCATCTTCCTATTGAAAAAAAAAAGAATTCTTAATTTACAATCATATTGTAGTATTTGGTTTTGTGAGAAAAGTACGAGAGCGTCCCTTGACAAGGTGGTAGACCTCTAAGCCATTGGGTCCGGTGGAATCCCGCCGGGTTATGGTGTGCTCGCAGTCCCGGGAAGAAGGGGGCGGTATGTAATTACTCAAGGAATTCGAGCCACTTCATACACTCTCATACTCACACCGTAAAATCTTACATGCTATTATAACTGTGACTAGAGAGAGGAGGTACCATGCTGCGAGTGAGCCCGTGGTAGATTATCATGACATAAGTAATATAACCAGGACTAGGAAAGGAGGAAAAAATCAAATGACAAAGGCGCTCTACTACCCCAGATGGGGAAGAAGAAGCAGGACAAGCCTGCTGGCAGCTGGAGCTTAATCATACATACTTCCACCACCACCCCTCCAAGCGCTCTAGTCTAATAACCCATCGCCCAACTCCCCTCCTCAACCTCCCGCATCACCATCTCATCCCATCTCTTCTCCCCCGCTTTACACACCTGGTGCAACTCCCTCTTTACACGAGCCTCCAGATTTCCCTTTTCTCCAGCCTCCTTAACAATTGCCAAATATACCAACTTGGCCTCAAGAACGCCAGAAATTGGTTTAAGGCCAGATGCGAGTCTGAGGTCATGCTCGACGAGCTTAATAGCAGCCAGCGCTGCAGTACGTAGAATGAGTGCTGTGTCAGCCATGAGCGCAACCGCATCCAGGGGGGTCAATGGGTTGAAGTTAGCACTGAATTTGGATATAGCATAATTCCATCGTGCGTATTGGGCAGCCAGCGCTGATGAGATGCGTTCGTGCTCGGCAGGGGAAAGACCTAATTTTGCTGGCGGGTGGCAAAACGGGGTCCTTTCCACTTTCCCTTGACCATTTCCTTTTCCACTCTGCAGTGCTCCATAGTTTTGGAATCTCAAGGCGAAATGTTCTCCATATAGCAGCTTTGGATCGCCGCGTGTAACAGAGAGAACCCGGGCAAAGCCTGGGAATGAGGTTGAGATGTTCCATGTGCAGATGGGAGTGGTGATGGTCGGGAATGGGTTGGCTAGCTGGCCGAGGTCAATGTTGGAGGTGTAGTTTGATATAAGCTCTCTGGTGCAGGCAAGGAGTATGTTCACCTCCGAGCTGTGGCGAAACATGAGGTTCTTTTGAAGAATGCCACGGCCACTGTGCTGGGTAGGCATGGGCTGGACTATGGCCATGAAGGTAGCCAAGAGGTGGTTTAATTGGTGGATAAGTATGTAGGCATCGATTGGCTTGCCTGGAAGGAGAGTGGTGGCAGTGGGCGTAGCGGGTGTAACGGGTGTAGTAGGGGTGGTAGGAGCAGAGGAGGTGATACGGGAAAGGGAAAGCCTGGGCATTCTTTCTTCCTGTTTTTGGGGAGAGGAGAATGCCTCGTCAGTGATGGTGGTGGTGGTGGTTTTATTGAAGGTAGTTTAAAGGATATGGATGGGAAAAGAACCTGTCATCGTTATGGAGAAAGAGGGGGTTGTGATGGCTGGTGGGGTAATGCGTATAGAGCGCCCCATTAGTGGGACACCCGTTGACCCGGGGGTGGGGTCTAGGGAGGTAATGCTAACGAGGGCAGTCCGGAGGGGTGGTAGAAAGGGTAGGATTCGGAACCTATGTTGACAGGGGTAGTAGCCATTGCGTTCTGATACTGCGCTCCAACACCCGTCAGCCTAAGATAAATAAAACCTATGTGAAATGATAGTATCAAGATGGTGGAATATTCCTTGCTCTGATCGTGGTCGCTGTCAGAGTCACCAGAAATCACTCGCATGGAACATTACTGAAAATGCCCAGCATGAGCTACACGCAAACCCACCCGATAGGGGACCACCACCCTAAATATAATGCTCGGTGGAGAAGCGCAGAAATTCGCTCACACCGCTTTACACTAGAAACTATGGATCACTAGTTTGGAAACTTGTTTCCGTTATTCAATCACTTTCCTTCTCACCCCAGCCGACAGAAACAAACAATCCTACGCCGAGATATTACAAACCTGTACGGCCCAGCGTATATTTAGCAAGAGGTAGATTAGCTAGCAAGGTGCACTTACTATCAGAACCTGAACCTCTCCGCCCCCCAAAATAACAATAATCAGCGGAATAACCGGGCGATGTGGAACCGGTGGATGATGCCAAAAGGTAGTGGCGCATTACGATGGCAGACCTGCCGCGTATATGATACCTTGTCTTCCTTGCTGTGGGTTAATACCACTGAAGTGTTTCCTTCTAAACCATACTACCGCGATTGATTGACTCAAGCTCGTGGACTGTCTGGAAATTTTATGAGGTTGGATCATTGAATGAACGCTGTCAATTTTTGGGAGGATGCTGGGTTTTGTTAAATCTATTGGCACATTGTACTGCACGGTACGGTACATAGGCCTTGGAAAATTCTTCCGTTCGAACCAGCAAGGGACTCTATAAGTAGCCACCCCTATGGATATGTGCAATTCCAGCGTTGAAAGCCTTATTATGTTATTAGGCGAGGGGCAGTACAGTTGTTTGTGTCAGCCAGAATGATCATTCAAACCCTTCAAACAGGAGTGTAGGGGAGAAGCCTCTCACCACAGTAATACTACTCGAGCGAGATGTCGAGAGATCTGCAAATAGCGCCAAGTCCAACCTTGTCACGTGACAGACGATCTTGCGGATATCACGTGAAGCAGAGTGGAGGATCACCAGGGTGTTCTGTGAAATAAGAAAATAGTAAAGCATACAGGCCTTCAAATTGTGACCCAAAAGCTCCAATTCCCGGTTCTACAACCCATCATGTGGTGGGAAAAATTAGTATGAAGTACGAGCCATCTCGCATAATTTTCGGGGGTGCCATTGTTAGGGCGCCTCCTGGTATGCACGTCCCATGAGGGTTGAGCTGTGACACGTTTCCCGCGACTTAACTTCTCTCGATACTTCCATCTGCTACCCCCAACCCTTTGCGCTCCCCCCCCAACAAGCTTTTCCCTGGCTCCTATCAAAACCCTTACTCGCTCTTCCACCATCCTCGGAGTCGTTCCCATCCTCCGTTCATCAATCATACACCGATCTCCTATGAGAGTCTTATAGGCCCTTAATAACATCCGCCATCACCGTTATGCATTTCATCAGGCCTCAATGGCTCACTCACTCTGGTAAGTCGTGAACGCGTTCATCGCATTTTTATTCGTGATAACTCCCCGCTAATATAGACGAATCTTCTACCTTTAGCTGAGAAAAAGACCTGTGAGGTTTACTCTTGTCACGTCTCCCCTGATGGTGAACGGTTAGCGACTGGAGGTCTTGGTGTGTTTGATGCCCTAAGCAGTTCTTTGTTTGGATAGGAGCTTTGCTGACGGCATACAGATGGCAACGTTCGAATTTGGTCCACCCGTGCTGTGTACGGCGCCGCCGATGAAAGCGCCTCACACCTTCCTAAACAACTGTGTTCTTTATCCCACCATTCTGGTGCCGTTCTGACCGTCCGCTTCTCCGGCAACAACCGCTATCTCGCTTCAGGTTCAGACGATAAGATTGTTCTAGTCTACGAACGAGACCTTTCAGCTGCCCCTTCTGGTCGGCTCTTCGGTTCTAATGAAGCCCCGCACGCGGAGAGATGGAGGACATATAGGCGATTAGCAGGTCATGACAACGACGTTCAAGATGTTGGGTGGTCCGCCGATTCTTCTGTCCTGGTTTCTGTGGGGTTGGATTCGAAGGTTATTGTCTGGTCTGGGAGCACATTTGAGAGGCTGAAACGGATTGATGTTCATCAATCTCATGTTAAAGGACTTACCTTTGATCCAGCCAATAAATACTTTGCCACGGCCAGTGATGACAGGAGCATCAAGATATTTAGATTCAACCCCCCGGCAGCCAATGCAACTGCGCACGACCAACAGACAAATTTCACAGTCGAAACGTCAATTACAACACCATTCAAAGAATCGCCACTGACGACATACTTCCGCCGCTGTTCATGGTCCCCTGATGGATCTCACATAGCAGCTGCTAATGCAGTCAATGGCCCCGTTAGCTCTGTCGCCATTATAAACCGCGGTAATTGGGATAGTGAGATCAACCTGATTGGCCATGAAGGTCCAGTAGAAGTCTGCGCTTTTGCTCCAAGGATGTTCTCAAAAACCCCCTTAACCCCAGGAACTCCACCATCAACACCAGTTACTGTTATTGCCTGTGCGGGTCAGGACAAGGCTTTGTCGATCTGGAACACCTCTAATCCCCGTCCTCTCATAATTGCTCAAGATCTTGCTACAAAGGCTATTTCTGATTTAACATGGAGCCCGGATGGGAGGACTTTGTTCGTTTGCTCTTTGGATGGTTCAATAATATGCATTTGTTTTGAGGATGGTGACCTTGGATTTGTGCTTGGACTGGAAGAGAATGAGCGAGTCCTGCAAAAGTTCGGTGCTGGTAGAAAGGGTGCGACTCTTCCTGAAGGAACAGAGAGTGTTAGACTAGAAGAAATGGCCCGAGATGGAGAGAGGAGAGAAGTGGAAGGGCGAATGGGTGAGCTCATGATGGATGGGAACGGTCAGGCGGGGGATACACCGATGTCCAACTCAGGTAATACTGCTGGCCCCCAATGGCAAATGCAGCAGGTCCCTGAAGCAGAAAAGACTACCAACGCACCAGAGCAGAAGGAGAAGCCATACAAACAAAAGGTCACTCTAACCAAGGATGGCAAAAAGAGGGTTGCTCCGTTGTTAGTTTCAACGTAAGTGGCTTGTCCTCCGGATTTTTACGTGTTCAAGGTTGTAACGTCAGTTTTAATAGAGGTGGAGGCCATCGCTCAAATCTCCCGAACGCGCATCTTCTACAAGCGTCTGCAAACAACAACTCAACCATAAGCAATGATCCCAAGACAATCCTAGACCTCTCGAGGCCGTATGATGGCCTACCAAAAGGCGGAATGCCCGCCCTCATCTTCGGCAACAAGCGCAAGGCACCCCTCCTAGAAGAAGGAGAGGAGGAAAACCCCCAGCAAATTACCAACGGGAAGCGCATCGCAGTTTTAGCTAGCGGAGGATCGGGCAAAAAAGGGTCCGAAGAAACCCCCGAATTCATCAGACCCGCTATAATCAATCCAGTGTCTTCTGTTAGTCAAATCAGGTTAGGTGTCCCCAAAGTCCGGAATATCGTCTCGCGGGTCGTGGATTCAAGCGGCCTACCCTCGAGCAATGTCCCTAGTGCTACAGGTGGCACCAGTACTGCAGGTACACAAGCTTCTTCCTCATCGGACGACTATACCTTTGAGGCCAGGAACCTCAGGAACGCAGGAGAGCCAACACGCTTAACTCTCTCGAGGCATAGCCAAGTTCTCTGGATGGACTTCGTTCCCAAAGCTGCTTTGCTCGTAACTGGGAATAGTAATTTCTGGTCTGTAGCTTGTGAAGATGGGACCGTTCACGTCTTTACGCCCGTTGGGAGGAGATTATCCAGCCCGCTCATTCTCGAAGCGCAGCCATGTTTCATGGAGTGCAGAGGATGGTGGCTGATGTGCATAACGTCTATCGGGATGGCTTATGTTTGGTAAGAAACTGATTCACAAGTCAACCCGTATAGCATGCTAACTTTACTATTCTAGGAACCTCCAAACAATGAAATCTCCCCATCCTCCCGTATCACTAGCACCTATTCTCGACTCCTCAAACACTTACCAGAGACAGGATAGCCCTACCAAGGCTGAGGCGATAACCGAAGCTGGTGTGAACTCAGAAGGAACCTTAATAGTCTCCCTAACCAACGGGGACGGATTTGCCTACTCAAGTGACATGTACACGTGGCACAAACTCACAGAAGCCTGGTGGGCGATCGGATCGCAATACTGGGATTCCACGGGTACCATGCGGCCCGCACAGAATTCTTCTGATAATCCGACGGATCCCAAGAGCCCTGCCATCTCAGCTGGTGTCATCTCCCACCTTGAACGCCGGACAACGAATGAAGTCCTTCTTCATGGCCGCGGGCGCTTCCTCCAGCGCATTATCAAGTCCCTTCTTAACAGGGAGGGATACGAAGGTTTTGAGACTGCTGTGTCGTTGTCGCATTTGGAGAACAGGATGGCCGCAGCGGTGTTACTTAATGCTAAGGACGACTTCAAAAATTACTTGATGATGTACGCTCGTCGTATTGCAGCGGAAGGGATGAAGGCAAAAGTGGAGGAGTTGCTACGGGACATGATGGGTAGAATAGGCGTTGAAGAGGAGGAGAACGCTGATGAGGAGAGTGGGGAAGAGGATATCGTTGGGTGGAATAAACGGGAGTTGTTGAAGCAGATTTTGCTCGCCATTGGTTTGTTTTCTCCCCCCCTCCCTGTCTGTCCGCAATGACTACTAACAGAAATGAAAAACAGGCAAACATCGCGATCTCCAGAGAATCGCAGTCCCCTACGCCAGACTCCTTGGAGTGATGGATGAAGATGACGGCGAGGACGTCTAATCTAATCATCCTCCCTCCTTCTCTCCACCCCTTTTCCCTCATCTACACCCTAATGTGTTTCTCTTACATCCTCCATTCTAGATATCATAGTACTAAGTATCTCCTTTGTTCGGTCGGTCGGGATAAGCGTGGTCATACAGTACGTTGGCTTTAGTTTTTTTTTTTTCCCCCTTTTTTCTTCATCTTTTCATTTTCACCGTGTTGTGTCTGCCTGTCTTTCCTGTTTGTAATGGTAAGATAAAGTAAAGCGGGGTGTGATTGGTACAGTGTGATGGGGAGTGGAGCAAATAAAATGGATACAAAAAGGAAAAAATAGAAAGCTATTGTATGATTATGCGATACGCAGTTTTACGCAGTAGAACCTATATACTAAGAGTTTTTTCTTCCGACGGAACTAGGAAACCGCTATTTAGGCATCACGGACCACTAAAAATCAAAACTTTGGATTGTAGAACTGCACAGTATGGAGGGCCCCACCTTACGACTGTAACTTGGGCAATGATGAAAAAGAAGTCTATATAAGAATCAACCTAGCCCAAGACTAACCCAAGTGATTGGAGAAGAAATCATAGCGATAATCGGCAGTGTGGTTTTTTCTTTCTCTCTCTCGCTCTTTCTTTCTCTTTCTTTATTTATTTTTTTTTTTTTAAAAAAAAGGGTATCAAAGGATAATATTACAAGTATCAAAATCACTCAATAAGCAAGTTCCGTCAATATTGGAGGGGAGGAGAGTGACACCACATGAACTCCGACCTACAAGCTGCCCTTGCCCACCATTCATTCTCGGCGCGGTATCATACTGGTACCGTACCATACTGTACGACCCAGCAATCCAGCGCGGTACTACCGGACTTTTACCGCAGCTCGCAAGCAACTCTCTCCTAAGCGCTCCACCACCACCATCACCACCAACCTTCACAACAACATACAGTATACAACATACAACAATGTCAACGACCCCGCCCCACCACACCCCAGCCTCCGGGCCGGGCCTCCTAACCCCGCTAGAACAAGAAATCCTGGACGAATATAGCCGTCTACTGCATAACATGAACAGCGTCCCTTCCCCCCCTTTCCTCCTTCCACCCACTACACTACGCTACAGCCAATCAATACTGACCATACTTGATTCGGCGTGCTAGCTATCGACATCTATCGTCGAAATCGCCGGAACGCCGACTGCAAAGATACTGGACTCGCTGAGGGGATTGGAGCGTAAGACGGGGTTGGTGTTCACGCTGTTGAAGGCGTCGGTTTATTCCATGGTTTTGCAGCAGCAGTTGGATGTTGAGGGGAGGGAGGGGGAGGGCGGCGGTGGTGGCGGTGGTGGCGGCGGAGATGGTGGGGAAGGGCACGGGAAGCAGGAGGGGGATGAGAGTCGGTTTGGTTGAGTTTGTGGTCACGGTCACGGATCATACGGCTGCTGGATGGTTCGCCGTGTGGTTGCAGTGGTATTAATTCTTTGATTTTTCTTGTTTTCTAAAAAGTTACTACTACTACTGAACTAATGGCCATGAGCCCGGTATCAAATTTTTTATTTGTTTGTTTTTTTCTTCTTAATTTCCCATTACATGCTCAATCCGCGGTAGGAATTGCGATTCCAGGGCGAAGAAAGTCGGGGTCGTTGTCGAATTCCTCTTTAACCTATTGTCCCATTAGCTCTATTTCGTCCATCCATGAGGGCAAGCAAAGAGATGGGGGATGGAAGAAAGGGGAAAAGAAAAAGGGAGAAAAAACTCACAAGATCCAATCCCCCAATCAACTCCCCTTGATAGTACAATTGCGGATAGGTCGGCCAGTCGGAAAAAGCCTTCAATCCCTGCCTAACCTCGTCATCTGCGAGGATATTAAAGAAGCCATAGCGGACTTCCCTCTCTCTGAGCAGCGTGACGAGCTGTCTGGAGAACCCGCACTGCGGTTGGGCTGGGGTGCCCTTCATGAAGAGCATCACTGGCGCGGCGCTGACCAGTTTTCTAAGGCGGTCGTTGATGTCTTCCGCAATGCCTTCTCCTTCTCCGCCGGCTTCAGTGGCGGCTCCGTTAGCAGCGAAGCTTGAGCTGGTGGTGGATTGTTTGGCGGGGAGGTTGAGAGCTCCGACACCACTGTGCTTTTCTATGAGGGATTTTAGCAGCGCTGGGTTTGCGCCCGAGACTTGCTCGAGGACAGTTTCACCCTTTAGGAAGAGGAAGTAGGGCACAGCGGAGATGTCGTACTTTTCGGCGGTAGAGGCGTTGGATTCGTCTTCTGCATCGATGGAGAGGTAGGTTGCGGCATCAGGAAAATCAGTTGCGATTGTTTCGAAGAGTCTGTTTTGTTATTTTCAGTTAGCTGGTTTCTGCCGGAAATCAAATTAGGAGAAAGGACGTAAGAGCCAAATCCAAGCTCTTGCTTACTGGTTCATTTGAGTGCAAGGCTCCGCCCAAGCTGCGTAAAAGTTGAGAATGACAAGCTTGTCGGCTGGGGTCTTATCGAGGATCGCATTAACCTCCTCTTCGCTTTTAATTTGAATGATCATCTTGACAGTGAATTCCTCCTTTGTGGGGTATACTTTCGAGGTTTTTTTCTCGAGGTCCGGATGTTTGGTGGGGCAGAACGGAATGTTTTGGTGGGGGGAGTACTGGTTGATCTGATAAGGAAGGACGAAAGCGCAGGATGACAGCGGGGTTTGTGCCATTTTTTTTGTAAAATGCCAAGAAATTAATGACGTGATAATCAGATCAATTAGATTAGATAAGGCTGGAGACCAGAGAGATGAGGAAATGATTTTACTCGGGATGATGTGAGTCCCCGGGGGTTCGGCGGGCGAGCGTGGAGAAATTGGGATGCTTGGTTTTCTTTATTGATGAGACCTTTAGGATTATATTGCGAAGATGAAGAAAAACCTCATGCTCATTGCGCAGATTCTACGAATGCTATCCACAAGCAGGCTTTGTGGGTTTCTTGCAATGCCTCTTACAGTACGGTAGTTGTATCCTTGATATGCCTTCTTTCTTGGTGTACTCGAGCACAAGTGAGAGGGGTTTCCCCTGTGCCATGACAGTTCTAACCTTCGGAACGGAATGTATGAGTATAATACAGTACAGAAATATGAAAGCCATAAAAAAGAGGACCGAAGACGTATGATATGCCCTTATAAAAAAATTCCCACGTCTTAACTAATCACAAACAGCACTGGAAAGCCAACTTGTTGGATTTCTAAGCAAAGCCAGGCCTTGGGCTAGCTTGGTAGTCCTGACGCTACCCAAAGGAAAATGTACTTTCTCTTAGACATTCTCTCGAGATATCCCGAGATCCTATTATTATTTTCCCCAAGCCCATTCACTTATAAATATTTTTACAAATCGCAATTGACACCATGTGTATTTTTTCATGGCATATCCCTGCTCCATAGAATCTGATCACAGGGCATCCTGAAAGATCTAATCTAGCAAGGCTATAATATTGGCTGAGATGAGACCATAGCGGCTCGTTACTCGTTTTGCCAGTTAAATAGTTACAGGACACATAAAATGGGCCAAGGATACTCTTGTACTAACGAGATGTCGAACACTAAAATATATCTCGTCTTTTTGAACCTCAAAATAAATGCCAGCTTGGAAAAAAAGTGTGTACACTACCAGCGCCTCCAGGACTCCTAATACCCAATTCTCAATAATCTGGCTACTCAGACCGGTCAGACCGGGCCGAGCCTGCATAGCTATTTCTGGTCTAACATTCGTACCTGACATGTTCCTCTCGAGCACTATCACCAAACCCCCTCCAAAAAATCTGGCAAATACTTACAACAAAACACCCAGGGGCGCCCCTGCAGCAATAACCCACTCTAGGTGCAGACAAAAAATGCATGCACCAAAAATATACATTCACTTGGCCTCAAAAATCCCAAGTACCGCCGCTGGGGGGACTTGGGCCTGTCTCGAAAACATGGCATTCTATCTTCTATCGAGCCCGAAAACTAGCTTTGAGATAAGCACCTAGATGACCAACACACAAGCCTGAGGTTGTGTCAAGGGTACTTTATCACGAAACATCACTCGGGCCTTCTAAACATGCTCCTTGGCCCACCACCAGTACAAGGGTTTCTACTGAAATGCTCAGCACATGGAAAAGCAAAGGATACGGGTGCAAATGAAAGGAGCTTAAGCCCCAGCACACAGGTACCCACTGACTTGGCTATCTAAGAATTTTCTCTGCTGGCTACCTGCATAATACTGATACCGGTACTCGGGTACAACCTTGGCTGTGGGCTGGATCAGATCCTATTGATTATTTGCTAAGCTTTGCATATATTTCACACCGCAATTACTGAAAGGTACCATATCATAGCATACAGGTGTATTAGTTAGCAGTCTATGCGTCTAGCAAAAAAAAAGAATGATGCTAGGATTATAGCTATTTACCACATAATTCAGGCACTATTAAAACAGAGTACCCTAATATGCCAGAGCGCCACATTTCCTAGCGCAGTTTTGGGGCGCCGATGCCATAGGGAGAGACAAGGGGCAATAATTTGACAACCGGGAATCAATGCTCGAATATTATGCACAAACGGCCAGAGGCACCGTATATTCTCTATATGCAAGCCCGGCTACAAGTACCATAACTCCAATTACATTATGAGCCCTGCCCTTTCCCAATCCAAGCACAATCCTGTAAAAAAAACCCAAATTACCGAAAAGTGCATCTATCTTTCAAACCGCAACACATCTAATCCCCGCCATCCATATCAGCGAGAGGATTAGCATGTATCGTAACCCTCTGAATCATGATTGGTTTCTTTGGCCGATACTTCTTATCCACTTCCACAACTTCAAGTTTATCCAGCGTCGAATCGACTCCATCAATGACCTAGCACCAACAATTAGTTCCACTCTCCCCGTTCTCAAACCCCCACACAACACTGATATAGAATAGGAGGTAAGCATACCTTGCCGAAAACTGTATTCAACCCATCCAAATGTGGATGTGCTCCATATGTGATAAAAAACTGACTAGCATTTGTATTCGGCCCTGAATTCGCCATGCTCACCACCCCCCGAACATTATGCCTAAGCGCAGGCTTAATCTCGTCCTCAAACTTCCCACCCCATATCGACTTCCCACCCTTCCCGTTGCCCAACTCGCCGTCTCCGGTCTGCGTTATGAAGCCCGCTATATTGCGGTGGAAGGGACAGTTGTCAAAGTAGCCGGATGCGCAGAGGGCGAGGAAGTTCTCCGCTGTCTTCGGCACAGCCTCACAGAAGATCTCAATTTTTAGTGGGCCAGCGTCTGTATGTATGGTGACTGACATTTTAGCAAGGGGCTTGTGTTTGAGCTCCGAGAGTGGTTGTAAGTGTGCGGTACGCGACGATCTGGTGTTTGCTAGTTGCAGTTGTCCACAACTCGATTCGAGTTAAGCCATTTAGAGTTATCTAATCTTATTAGCAATCTAGATCTTAAAGATCAAATTACCACGTGCTTGGGGCTTGAGACCTACCGTACTGCCACAGTGTGACTGCGCCAAGCTCGCTCCCCACTTAGCTCATATTCCTACCCCAAGTTTTCTCATCAAACATCTCACTGAACGGTAGCATCCGACGGCAACAGCAACACAGGGACCCTTTAACAACTCTCCCTAAAGTCTTATAATACGAAAACATGGCTCGGTCCGTTTCTATAACAAAATTCTCCAAGTTCTACGAATTAATTCAACTAACATTACGTGTGTAGTGGACCGTAAGACTCCCTCGAAAAGACTCCGTATTTCGCGGTAGAGGGGCCAGGAGATCAGGATATGGAGGTTGGATCCATTGGAGGATTTGGCATGCCAGATTTTAAAACCGAGCTTTTAATGTCGAATCTTTGCCCTTTCGCGCCTTTGGATACCTTCCAATTCCCAGATCGACCAAATCCTCCCTCGATTTTCCTTACGCTCTGGATATGAAGCTAATGCCCATGCCTACAACAGAAAGAAACACTTGAAGAGGCTTAATGCCCCCTCTCACTGGTTGCTCGACAAGCTCTCTGGGAAATACGCTCCCAGACCCTCCCCTGGTATGTTTCGCTTCACTCGTTGAAGTAGTCTCCGGGCTCGTCTTTACTGACGGGTCTTGTCACCAGGTCCTCACAAGTTGAGGGACTGCATGCCTTTAGTTGTTTTCATCAGAAACAGGCTTAAGTATGCTCTTAACAGCAGGTGAGTCTCTCCCCGTTCAAAATTCAAGCAACATCCTAATGGAATAAACAGAGAGGTCAAGGCCATCGTAATGCAGCGTCTCGTTAAGGTCGACGGTAAAGTCCGCACCGACCCTACTTTCCCTGCTGGCTTCATGGACGTTATCACCATCGAAAAGACTGGCGAGCGCTTCCGCCTTATTTACGACACCAAGGGACGCTTCACCATCCACCGCATCACCGAGATTGAGGCTTCATACAAGCTCGCAAAGGTCAAGCGTGTTCAGTTGGGTGCCAAGGGGATCCCGTATCTCGTTACTCACGATGCCCGCACCATCCGCTACCCTGACCCCGCCATCCGTGTCAACGACACTGTCAAAATCGATATTGAGACCGGAAAGATAACTGAATTCATCCGCTTCGACACTGGTACTATTGCCATGGTTACTGGTGGTCGCAACATGGGCCGTGTTGGTGTTATCACTCACCGTGAGAGACACGATGGAGGTTTTGATATCGTTCACATCAAGGATGCTATTGACAACACCTTCGCTACCCGTCTCAGTAACGTTTTTATCATCGGCCAGGACAAACCATGGATCTCCCTGCCGAAGGGCAAGGGCGTTAAGGTTCGTAATATATCCTCTACCTCCCCCGCCTCGTATTCTATACGAACCATCCGCTAACCTCACATCCACAGTTGACTATTGCCGAGGAGAGGGATCGTCGTCGTGCTCAGGCTATTGCATAGATGTAGTTTCTGTATGTTTAGGCTAGGTTTCTGAAAAAAAAGCTGGGTTCATTCTCAAAAAGGTTAACTCTTTTCTTTTCTTTTTCCTTTTACCATTGGGACTTTGGGTGTTTCTGTACCTTGTGTATCGCGTTCTGGGAAATTGGGGGGTTCGTTAGAAATACCTGAATCCCCACGGCACTGACAAGCCACAAGTGCACTTTATCTGATACGACTGTCATTCCGTTGAAACGCGACATGCGCGCCTGGTAATGCCAGCAGTGCTGATCCCTGTGCCATTACTGTAAAGCGGTATTAAGCTCAACATTAAATTTAATCCAACCTCCGGCCTCCAATCAGCTCTCAAGACCGCATAAATTTCAGCGACAAGGTTTAGTTAGCTACCGTACTGTAGCTCCTAGTTACAGCCCCTGCTCATAACGTCCTATGCTAGCCTAGGCTCAAATACACAAAACATCACTCGCACACACTAAACTTATGACCCAAGCCCAATACAATAATAAAACCAAGTGCGATCGTACAGTACTAGAACAGTACTGGTAATAGAATATAGTAAAATTCGCAATAATTCATCCAATCATATTAAAAACAACCTCCCCCCCGCCTCCAATCGACACCCTCTCTGTCCGTTATCAAAACCATGCACGCGTACTACCAGCACCACAGCACTTCCTCCTAAATCCCACCTCTACCATCACTTCCCTCCACCCCAAATGCCCTATTTCAACCCAAACCAACCCCACCCACCTGTGCCCAAAAAACCCCAATCCAATCCATACCAGAACAATCCAAACCCCTACCATTCATACAGAAAGCAAGCAAGAGCTGAAGCAAAAAAAAAAAAAAAAAAAAGGGCCATCAATTCAAGTCAACGGTGTATGGGGAATATAATGATGAGAAATAAAAAAATAAAGAACCAGCCTCTCTCACACGCACACCCTAACCATTACCGCGCCAATATTAACTTGCTTTACCGCACGCCCTGTGAGATAGGCAGAAATGGAAAGAAGGAAAGCAAAAAGAAAAACAAATTCTATGTGCTTGACTTATGTATGAGCGGCAGGTAGGCAGGTGGATAGGCGGCTGGGGGATGAAAAGGGATGCATGTGAGGGCAGTTAGCTCAAATCGCGTCGCATCGCATTGCAAAAGCATAACCCCCCTCTCCGTCATCCATCCATCCAACCTCCATCCAAGGGGTGGGGAAAACAAAGAGGATAAAAGAAGGGGTATAGTATAAATTAACCATAAAAACGAACGAAGAGAAAGAAAGTTTTTTTTTCTACTAGTGCTGAATTTCCTCCTTTTGCGTTTTCTTCCTCTAGCCCTACCTGCTCTTTTTTCAATACCCCGATGTATGTGCAGACAACATTAGGCGAACAAGAAAAAGGATGAAATGTCTTGGGGAAAAGATAGTAGGAAAAAAAAAAGGAAAAAAATACAGCCAGCCAAACTCCGCTCAAAGGAATATTTAACAGGGGAAAAAGAAAAAAAATAGAGCAACCCGACGAGAACAAAGGAAGAATAAAAGCGCCATCATTAAAACCTGAGCATTCCATCACCAACCCAAACCATAACTGAAGTTGGAACAAGAACGGCGGAAATATAAGGTCAAAAAACCATTTTCGTCTCTAATCCGATTGTTTACTTTTCGCAGCAATTTCAAGGGGGCGGCGAGAATCCAGTTCGAGGGACATTCAAATCCTCCCGGAACCGACTAGAACCCTTGAGGGTTAGCTTTCGCTCGGGAGTAAATGATCTCTCTGTGTTGGAATCATCCCGTAGCCAACCTTCTTTTACACTGCTTCCCTCCGCTGGATCACTCATGGTTTGCGAGGCAAACTCGGTGCCCTGAGTATCGCTCTCAATCGTTTTGTGCCAATGTTCTGGCAAGCAGACGCATACCAAGGGGAAGGCTTTAACTTCACCCCTAGGAGGGGGAGAGGATGCCCGTCGCTGTGACATCTGGGAAGCGGATATTCCACTATCGCGCATCTGACGGCGATTAATGAAATCTTCGGCCCTCTCACTCAGCCGAATACCAGTTGCCCACCCTAGCATGGTTAGCAAAACTTAAAGATGTCCGGAAAGGTTTGGAATATAGTACCGTCATCCCAAATGCCAACGATTTTAATCATGTCACCCCTGTCAAGTTCAAATTCGTCAGGGGCTCGTGGCGCATATGCCCAGAGAACCGCCACCTTATCGCCCGGATGCATATCATCGGACGAATAATAGTCCTATACAATGTTAGCATATCAAGTATTGAAATAGATTTGTAATCTATAGACAGAAAGGGCATACCTTGAAGTAAGTCAATTGTTCCGATTGTGGACTAGGAAATTGAGGGGAAGAAAGCCCCCTATCGCTATCTGTAATAGGTGAAGTTGGGTTCTCAGACGCAAGAATTGAGGTACTGGATAGAGAGGCATTTCGATCACGTGGGGGTGGGTGTAATGGGCGACCTTGAGGCGAATATTTTCGCTGGTTATGCGATTCAGGACTATCCTCCAGGCCGAAATCAGAAGACGACGAGCTATTGCCGATAACCCTGCGGCCACCACTGGCAATGACCGCTGGGGATGATTGGTCGCCCTCTGACGCACCGTTAGTCGTCTCAAGAGCTGACATTCTGGCAATCCGGCCCCCAGCGAGAACCTCATATCCTTGAGCATGTACATTCGCAGCAACAGGATTAAAAGTAATTGACGGGCTTCTGTAGGTCCGGGTTGGCGGGGCGAAAGAAGATGTTGATGCTCGGTTGCTCCCCCTCTTCCTCCTCCTCCGGCAGAATAACACAAGGAAAGCAACGAGAGCCACGCCAACAAGAGCACCAATTGTGATTCCAGCAATCGCACCTCCAGAAAGCCCAGATCCACTACCCGAACGATCCGAACTACCCGAATTACCAGAACCCGATGAGCTAGATGCCGAAGGGCTTGAAGAAGTGGTGAATATAGGGGGCAAGGCAGTCGCAGTTGGGAGATCAACGTCAGCACATCTCTTTTGAGCATTTGCATTGAAGCAACATGTATCCGTCGAATTTGGTGAACCGCTTGCGCAATAGAGACACAGCCCGGGTAAATTCTCGCTATTAGGTTTGTAAGTTACATGGTATCATATAAAATAGGCTCAGGGGAACCTACTTGTAACCGCAGTTGTAAGATTCGTTCTCTTCCCCTTGAATACATTTTCCCGTAAGAGAATCGGATGGCAAGGCACAGATGGTGAAGTCAGAACGTATCAGGTCTAAAGTGTTTGCTGAACTGCTTCCACAGGTACCCTCATTTGAGATAATTATTTGTTCGCTAATGGCGAATTGAGCCTAAAAGACATGTTAGAAAGGCTTATTTACCTCAACGGGAATGCATACGCAAGTATCTGCACAGATGGGGGTTGAAGCCTGATTTGAAAGTGAACATATTTTTCGTGAGTCCTGAATCATTCGGGAGCATAGGACGCTCCGCGTGTAACGTGCATAGAGCTCAGTAGTGTTGGAAAGTGTAAGGTTGGAACAACCAAACAAATCTTGAAACCTTGGGTACATGTCAGCAACCGTACAAGTACCATAGCAAACACACTCTGTTGACACTTACTTGAGTTTAGCATAGTCTTGTTTGATATATAGTTCGAATTGATTGTCGAACTGCTCGGTATTGGCGACATATTGAAGAAAAGGGCTAAGATGATATCAGCATGCTCGTTCGTGATATGTTGACGAAACGCGTGGGGGGATCATACAAACTCCCAACCAGAGCATTGGAAGTAGATATAGAGGAACTGTTAAAAGCCGTGCAGGTGCGAGAAGAAGCGAGTGAAATACAGCTCCCAGTTGGCTGAGCAGCCACCAGCGGCATGAGCAACGTTGACAAAATAACAAAACCCACCCCGCTTAACGTCGTCCTTCGTTTTTGATATCGTGGAGGAGACATGTTGGAAGTTGATCCAGCAAAGGCATCACAATCTAGGGGTATTGTAAAGTCCACTGCCGCGCGGCCAAAGTTCTGTAGATCGTAAGTGTGGCAGTCAGTGGAACGACGTCCGATGTACGCAATTCTCTCCACGCTCATTGACCTGAACTCAAATTCCCCAGGCAGCCAGCTCTCTCGAGCAGGCAATCCTCACTTTCCAAAGTGTGGCAGGGGGGGGGGGGATTTGAAGGGGAGGGGGGAAGCCAATTCACTCTGGCAGCAAAAACAGCAGCACAGGAATGGCAACAGCAACAAACCGTACCGGTAATTAACCCGCTGTAAAAGAGAAGGGGGGGGGGGCAAAAGGAGAGGGCGCCCCGGAAAGCCCAAGCAGCGAGAGAGAGCAAAAGATACAGAACGAGCGACAAGAGAAATAGGCCAAGAGGGAAAAAAGAGTGTGGGAGGGAAAGCAGCAGTGAGTTAGTGTACCGGTACCGTAGGTGAAGGAGTGAAAATTGGTTGGTGGGAAACGAAAGGCGAGTGACTGACTGAGGGACTGACTAGCAGTCCAGAAACTGGTGGTGGGAAAAGGGCGAAGCTACACGAAAAAAACAACGGGGGGGTGCCCTGCACGGGGGAAGTGTGTCTGATGGGGCAAAAAGGTTTAGGGGCAACCCAAGAAGGAGAAAGCTCTCCCTCTCTTACTGGGCAATTGGGACAGAAGGAGGAAGCATGGCTGTCAGGCCTGCAAGGGCAAGCCAGGTCCAGGAAACGTTGTTGTACGAGTTACTCGTAAACCCAAAACGCGTTAGCCTGATGCTCGGGGAAATTAGATGCACGGCTCGCCGCGCCAGGCACCTCCACCCCCCCCCCCCCAATGGAGAGCCAACGGGAGGAGGCGAGCCGCCAGTCAGCATCCAACCGACCACCCAGACACAGACAATTCATAAAGTCTTCGGATGTCTTGGCGCTAATATTGCCCCATTTAGGTGCAAATTCGTGACATCAGGGCCACAAGGCATCCCGATACTTTATGAATTGCCCCCAAGTACCGTAGTAGAAACCCCAAGAGAGCAAAATACAGTGCTCGGGATAGAGGATCTGATGCGAACCGTCCTATAGAAATTCTGCACCAGTTGTCGCTTTCTTCCCCTTTATGCAAACGTGCAAAGAGGTAAGTTAGGCGGTAAATGCGGGCAAAAAACCAACATGAGAACCAGTTACGATAGCAGTATGGCACACAAGTGCTCCAGTTGCAGTGCCAGCACTAGTTCATTTGTGCATACTGGTGTCTGCATCATACCGGTATGGCATCAAGGCTGGGGGGGACCCTCCCCGGATACCTCCGCAATGTGCAGAGTCAAAATTGAATCGCTCCTGGAAAGACTGGGAGTAACCAGTAGTTCTATAATAAGCTCCGCAGGATTCAAGATGGTCAAGGGTACCCTTTTCCGCATTCTGCCACACAAGCCTCCGGGAGAGCAGGAAAAACAACTATAGCATCCTGCTGAGGCATCAGTCGCTTCTTTATCTTGAAAGGATCCAGCCGAGCCCTCACAGCATGTGTGATTGTGCATCGATCCTTAGTCCGTGCAATTGGGTTGAATTGGGGTTAAGGCGAGGTACCGGCACTGGTATGGCTGTTGAGCTCTCTTTCCAGCGAAAGGTAAACAATGGGGTGGGACAAATTTTCTAGCTTGATGATGACTCAGCAAATCCCAGCACTCGTAGATGGTGGCAGCGCTATTGCTGTGCTGTTTGGGGGAAAGAAACACCAAGTCATGCACGGCATCGGGCTACTTTAAAACAGCTATGCTAGAATTGGTCCGTGTATCTTGAGCACGCAAAACCGCTACTTTTTTCACCCTGCCGACCCCTCCCCCACTAGTTTACACTATCGTACCGTGCTGTAGCCGTGCGCGCTCCTTCTCACGAATTTCCCCGCTTCATAGACAAGTGTTTTGACATGTTCGAATTTTTGCATTGATAAAGCTACGGATTGAGCTCTCAGAGCGAAGCAGCAGTCGGAATACCTTCCCATGATCACCTCAAAGGGCCCCTTAAAAACGCTACATATCCAACCGACTGATACTTGTAGGCATTCCGAGCATTTTGGTGGAAACCTAGTATCTTACACGACAAATATCACATCCACTAAAAATGACAGGGGACGCTCAGACAAGCTATCCGTCGAATACGGTAGTTTGTTGTTGAACAGGTCATTCATTGTTCGCCATTCGGAATACCGGTAGGCTGATATTCTCATTTTCCTATCCCGACCTCATGGACAATGCCGGAGCGCTATCTCATTTGGAATACCGGTACGATGGCACCGACGGTGGTTTCCTGAGACCTCAGGCGCCGCCCCTAGAATAGCCAATGTGGTAGACACCCTCTGCTCTTAAGGGGATCACGGAGGCTCTTCTAAGACACCGTAATTTACTTTCGTTGAGAGGCCTTGGCTATTGATGCTCCCGCTGTTAGCCAAAAATGGTGGGTATGGTATCATTACTGCTTCGCAGAAGTATATTCCCTGGCTCCACTGCCGGGGATCCATTGGGTGTGAGGTCAATAGATGCGGCATCTGTTGTATTGCGTGGAATATTGACCTTAAGTCAGACATTAATTTGGTGGAGGGGCCCTTGCATAAACTATCGGCAACCCCATAGCACTTATTGCTATAAGTAGATGGCTATGTTGCAGACGTGTGAGCATTTCGATGCGTTTATCCGTCATTTATTGTTATCATTTTGGCAATTGAGCTAAGGGTCTTTCACATATAATCATGGTCAGCGGATCGGATTTGCAGTTGCTGGGAGCTTTCGTCTATATTATTTCTTCTTTATTATTGTGTTGTGCTATGGTCTCGGTGGGCCAGAGTCTATTTTCCTCGTTTCGGGAGTTGTGCTGGCTGTGGGCGTCGTGGCATGCGCGCTTTTGGGGATGGGTCAAGTCTTTACCCGCAGTGCTCCTGACCAGTATCTGGCTGTGGTTGAAGAGTGACCTTTTGTGTGCGCTTAACTCCCGTAGTCTGTTTCGTCGAGGTTGGGGCTGTCGGCTCGAAACACATGTTGACACTTTATGTTGAGTATTTTACTATCGTTAAAATCTCCCTATATATGAAGCTAAGGAGCCTGCATTGGATACGTTAAATCATCCACGCTCATAACATCAGCCACCTGCAGCTAAGGCCACTACCGGCAGCTCCCAGGTAGTAAGGCTGCGTATGACCGACCCCCTCTGATAATCTGGTGGGAAATCTCGGCGAGCATCGAGGAATCCGGGTTGAAAGGAATATGACAGTGTGGGGAAGGAACAGCTCAAGCTGTGCACGGAATCAAGCTTAAAGAACTAGGCCCGTCGCAGTAGTGGTTACTGTGAGGATGAATAAAGTGCGAGCAGCAATATTTAGCAAGGTTGACAAGATCAGACTCTTAACATGGTGTTAATTGCGAGTGTTGATGGAACCATCTCTGTCACTCGCTCGGCCCGATCCCCCCAAACCAATAACATGCTATTTAGTTTATAGTTGACAAAACATCCATTCAGAGCGTGAGATGGATCCTACTGTACTAAAGTGGTGGTCACGCTCATCCACCTTGATCGGCAGCTGTCTCCTCTCCCTTTAGATTTGGACCGAGTAGATGGCAGGATATCGCAGTCAATGGCATTAGAGGGAATGGGAAGAAAGGTCTCGCGCCAATTCGTATTATTTTATGAGTACCGTACAGTACTGTACTGGTATTATATATCGCATGTCTGACTGGCCCGGATGTCTATGGCCATTGCTTTTGGAGTCAGTGCCGTATCTAACGGCAGTGAGTGAGATTGGGAAAGCCGCCATAGCGGGGGATGCAGTGATAGTGTGGATGCAGCCGAGAAAAACCGATTCGAGGAATTTGTTTCCTTTAGGAAGGTCAAATTGCTATTGGCATAGTCTATGGATGGCTGATTGGAGGGGCCTTTTGAAGGTGACTGCACGAGTGAGTTGTCTGACCGAGGGTAGGGGACTTGGTTAGCCACATTTACTGCTAACGCCACAGATAATTCCCTTCACGAGCCTTAGCTCTTATGCACGCCATTGAAATTTTTTGGCGGGGCCAGAGGGGTGACCTCAACTCAGAAAGATCCCCTTCTATCTTTGACTGCGGTACTTGTCCTGCTGCTATCCACCCTATCCCACCACTCAGATCCATCTCAACAGCCACAGCGCCCTTTCACACATCTTTTCCTCAACACATTTCTTTCCCTCATAACCTGTGGTTTGTCTACTGCATTGCTACAATCGCCTCCGAGTCACCGCCTCCTCTCTCTTGGAATGTCATGGCATCTAATACCGGTCATGGCAGTTCCCCTTCAACAGTGGACCGTCCTGGAACCGGAGAGGGTGACGCAACAATTATAAGTAACGCATTGACAAGCGTTGCAGTTAGTTATTTCCTTCCCTCTTCCCATTCCTGGCTGGGATTCCGTATCTTAGCTTGGCCGATAATTGTCTAACCTTTCAATCCTCTCCCCTTTTTTCCTGGGACTTTAGGGTCAAAACATCTCGGCTTTTGGTCGTGCTGTCACTGCAACCGCTGGAACTCTCTTCACAGATCCAGCCGCTCCACCTCAACACTATGCCGCCGCAATGTCGGATATCTCTAAACAGTTATCGCATCGCCCCTCTCTTCAGCGTCGCGTGTTTTCATTTAACAAACGTTCTCCAACGGAGCTTGTGCGGTCGAAACTGTCAACCGCTGAGATACAATATCGAGCGTTAACATATTTATCAGATGAACTGCTCAGGAATATTCCCGATAATGAAAATTCCTATTCCCTCTTCCAGGGCTTTCAGGCCTCGATGCCCGAGGAACACCACAAGGCCGGGAAGCACCACCTGCGCAAAGGCTCGAAAGGCAAGCTTTTGGAAGGCGCTAACGGAGCCGAACCCGACACACCTCTCGGAAATCTCAAGCGTGAAAAGTCCACCATGGCACGACAGCTAGAGATGTTAAGTATCAGGAAAAATATGGCATCGTCAGAAATTAGGGAGATAGATATGAAGATATCAAACTTGAATCAAATGCGGAACATCGTCCTGGACCGATTGGCAAAATTGGAGCAGGACGAAGCAGAAGCAGAGCACGAGAGTATTTTACGACCCTCCCCCAAGAAAATAGCACAGTGCGACATTAGTAAGAATAGTATACTTGCTATCATTCGTTGCTAACTTTGTGCACAGTATTGGTTCTAGAAAACAAAATCGAAGACCTCCAGGAAGAGCTCGACGAGGAAAATCATCATTCCACTGATCCTGAATCTGACAATCGTTCCGAAGACTCTACTTTTATGTCTGAATCTGTATATGGTAAACTCAACGCCCCAAAGTCACGGAAGCGGAAATCATCTCGCCGTATATCAATGCCCGTCCTTCACGAGCATTTGGAACCCGGCCAGAATATCAGAGAAATCCGGACCCATGAGGATAGCATCACAAGTTTGGATTTTGATGTGCCCTTCGGCACACTGGTAACTGCTGCATTTGACGATACCGTAAGAGTTTGGGACATGAACACTGGACGATGCATGGGGCTACTTGAAGGCCACCAAGCCTCCGTGAGATGTCTGCAGGTTGAGGACAATATGGTCGCTACTGGATCTGTGGATGCATCCATCCGTCTTTGGGATTTGTCTCGCGCGGAAAGTTACAAGTTTACCCCTCCGTCTACAAGTTCATCGATTAACAAGCGCGCTTCTTCCGCTTCTTCCACCCATGAGGATGAAGCTGAGGCCGAAAGTGAAGCTTTGCCATTGGTTCAAGAATTCATTTCACCGTCGTTATCCGAATGTTATGTTTTCTCTCTCGATTCTCATGTTGACGAGATTACTGCCCTCTATTTCCAGGGTGACACACTGGTTTCCGGTAGTGCGGATAAGACATTGAGACAGTGGGATCTTGCCAAGGGAAGGTGTGTCCAGACATTGGATGTGCTTTGGGCTGCGGCTCAGAGCAATATGGATGAGGGCAAATGGAGAAACGGAGCAAGGAGTGCGGGCGGTGTTAGTGGCCTCGAGGGTGACTTTGTTGGTGCGCTGCAATGCTTCGATGCCGCTCTTGCCTGTGGAACTGCCGACGGAATGGTTAGGTTGTGGGACTGTAAGTTTATCCAGTTTGGTTGTCTTGTTACAAGCATTAGGAGGGGAAATACTGATTCGACAATTTGCAATCAGTGAGGAGCGGACAAGTACATCGGTCTCTTGTTGGACATACTGGGCCAGTCACATGTCTCCAGTTCGATGATGTGCATCTTGTTACTGGATCTCTTGACCGAAGCATCCGGGTTTGCCAGGCCTTGTTTCTTATCTCCAGGGGTTTGCTCGCTAACTTTATCCTTATAGATTTGGGATCTCCGAACCGGCTCGATATTTGACGCCTTCGGATTCGATAACCCCATTACAAGCATGCAATTCGACTCTCGGCGCATCGTCTCGGCAGCTGGCGAAACCGTCGCCAAAATCTACGACAAGGCCGATGGCCGCCACTGGGACTGCGGAGCCGTAGGTGTCGATGCCGCAATCGTGGATAGGGTCAGAGTTAACGATGGATACCTGGTACAAGGAAGGCGAAACGGAACCGTGGGGATATGGGCTTGTTGAGGGGAAGAGAAAAAAACCAATATTTGACGAGGTGATTGCAATAACAAAAACAGAAAAAGATAATAATATTTGCTTGGCATCCTCGAATGCGAAGTTTTGTTGGTCACCTGTCTTTTTTTCTTTCTTTTCTTTACGAACTCACTACAACTTCCCTCCAATCCAATCAGCTTCTTTCTTTCTCTCTATGTCTCTTTCCTGCTTTCTCTCGGAGATGTCCTGGCGTTTGGAGGAAGAGAGAAGAGAACATTGTATTATGGCTAGCCTCCGCTTGCGATGATAGCTACGCAGTGTGATGCAAAGACGTTGACGGGGGAGGCGTCGTGTGCTGGCATGATATGATGTTCTATGATATTATGACGATTTGTACGGGTACGCGTATAGGATAGGCGGAAAATATGGGACGTGATAGAGCGAGCTTCTTTTCATTTTCCTATTTCATTTCATGGTTTGGTTTCGTTTCATCCATGTATCTTCAGTTTTCCCTTTTGTTGTCAAACTTGTTTTGCAGTAAGTTAGATGGGGCTTGAACTGGCGGGAAATGGCAAATACAGTATTCGGATGGAATAAGAAAAGGTGAGGTTCGCGATTGTCATGGGGCGGTGGTGTACTATACTGAATGGTTAATTAATCACCTTATGATTCTACGGCTCTGGGTATACCTTTTTCTTCTTTTTTTTTTCTTCGCTCGTTCGCTCTGCTGGTACTAGTACCGCAAAAACTGGAATAATTGGACCTCACGCTAGTATGTTGACTCAAGGTATGTCTCGCCAAGGTTCATACATTTGTTTAAAAATTTCGTCTTTCTACTTCGCCACTCCAATCACCGCAGTGATTCAGAGCAGTGAACCCCAGTCTTCTGTGTTGAGACACTCATTTCCTTTTAAAATAGGGACTTTCCGCGCGCCCAACCTTATGTCAACATACTAGCGTGAGGTCCAATTATTCCAGTTTTTGCGGTACTGTACTCCATGTGCAAATGACACAAAATAAACACCCACGGCCACCCATGCCCCCTCCCCAATCTATGCAGGCACGCTGCCGCAAGGCAATTCGAAAGTATCATACACTACCACGATCACGCCTCCGACACCCCCCATTTCCGAGACAACCGTGGCAATTCTACTCACCCACTAACCTTTCCACTCCAACCGAGCTTCGCTGCAAATCCACCACCACCACCACCTCCTCCTCTAATATCCAATACCGCAGCGTCATGTACCTGATCGCTCTTCTACTGCTGTACTCGAGTACTATGCTGTACTGTGCTCGTACTCCCTCCCTTCCCCTCCGCACTGGATGGATGGATGGTGTCAGAATTTAGGTATGAAAGTTGAAGGCTTGAAGAGAGAGTGAGTATGTGCGGACAGTAAAGTTCAAGGAATGCGAATCAGTGTTGTTCCAATGTCTGTTATTCTCTCTACTTGGGTACAGAGCAGTTGTACTTATACCTGTGCGCCATTTCTATATACAGTGACAATGACACGTGTCCCCAGTATGCCCTTCCCGGCATATAACCGTCACATTGAAGTCATTCTTCCAACAGATGGAACGACCGATCATGCGAGTGATACTTTGTGTCTTGTAGCAAGTCTTTGATGACGAAAGACTTTCATGAACGAGACTTTTTTTTTTTTTTTTTGTTTCTTAAGGGAGGGAGATAAATTCTTGGCAAGGAAGGAAGGAAGGAAGTAGGGGGGTTATTATCAGTGTTCATGTTGGGGGCCTTATTTGCTTGTGGTCTATGGTGGTTTGGATGTTGCTCCTGTTGATAGGCGTTGGCGTCTATAAAGCATAGTATATACGGTATGTACCTACCCCCGCTAATGAATCTCCCATTACCAACCCTCTTCTTCTTCTAATGGACCTCCCATAGCTAGCATATTCAGCAGATCGATACCATCTCGCTTCATCTCATTTCGTCACATGTGAGGAAAGTGCTCGAGTCGTGGTGGTGGTGGTGAGGGTAAGTTGTGTGTGGGTGCCCCTCAGCCTCTGTCTTGTCGCTTCGGAATTTGGTATCATACGATAGGGTGTTGTCGCTCCTGGTGTGCTTGTGCTCCCTGGATTCGTGGTATCCTACGACGTGGTGACGGCGGGTTTCGGGACGAGGTGAGGTTTTTGTACCGTAATATCGTGGTATCATACCGGAAACAATGACAACTATTACAAGTGGAAATGATTTGTTGGGCATTTTAACGGCTGGTATCGTAGTAAAAGCTGTTCGGGTGTAGTGCTCGGAGTTTGTGCCGTGGGTTTCTAGCAGAGTGCCGTGGCAATGGCAAGACTGTGGGAGGCTCATCTTGTACTGCCCAGGGTGCTGTACTGTACTGCGATAGCGTAGTTGATACTTGTAGATGACTATAACGCCCCCACAACCCTCCACCGGCAAAGCAATCACACCCCAGTGCACGATCCAATAATGTACGGTAGCCGGCCAGCGAACCTACTCACAGAGTCAAGGCCTTACTCGGATGCTCTACCCAAGTCGCTGGATTGAAGTCGCATCTTTTTTGGTGCGTCGCCAGCAAATCGGGAGCAGCTTCAATCCGGCGACTTGGGTGTCTAGAGCACAAGCACAGTACCAGTAGTCTAATCAACTAAACCACCAGTAAGCCATCTCCCCACAACCTCCCAAGTGGCACCAACGGATCCCAATGACTTGACAATAAACCCCCCACCCATTCACTACCCGGCCCACCATACACATATGGGGAAAAGAAAAAGAAAAAGACAATGACACAGTTGCTCAGGGCCTCTACAATCCGCCCTCCAGAATAGGTAACGAGTGAAGAAGAGAAAAGCAGCAGGATAAATATGATAAAACAAGACAAGACCATAATACCCTGAGAGGATTTCTATCGTAACTAAGGCATGGTAAGGTAAGTCAACTGCTATGCCTTACTATATCGTGTGGTAACATATGTAGAAAGGACATTTGCTAAAACCCAATCTTCCGCTACGCAGGTACAGCGCTGTACGGTGCGCATATGTGTAACGAGCATGCTGCTATCCGCGAACGAGGGAAGGCCAGGAGAAGAAAAGGAAAAGGAAAAGGAAAAAGGAATGACATACTCCCGAGCAATACCCACCATTATGCATACCGAGAGGTGAAGATGAGAAAGAAAGTAAAGAAAGTACACCAAATTCAGAATTAGATCGAATCAGGGACTAAAATAAAACACAAAACACCGCGCACACCAATAAGTGATTTGAATAGAGAGCAGCAAGTAATAGTGATAGCCAACCAGCCAAATCGGCAACGAAAAGAACACACAAACCTCCCACAACCAACAATCCGAAGCAGAGAAACAAATTCTATACAGGCCCCCAAACTCCCGTCCCAACACAAGAACTCGCCCCACTACCCACACTGCTGGGAACATCCCAATAAAACCCTCCTCTACTCCTCGAACCCCCCGCACTACCTCCTCCTGCTCCTCCATTCCTGCTCCTCTTCCCAGTCTTCGCCTTCGTGCCCGATTGGCTCGCACACGTGCTCCCCGAGCGCAGCCCTCCGCCTACCCCTCCTCCCACCAGCCTCCTACGTGGGTAGACAACCCTTGCCCTTGGAATAAGCGGGTGTGCGATCCCGGCAGTAGACTCGGTTGAGGGGGTACTTGTAGTGGTGGAGGGGGAGGGGGAAGAAAAGCGAGACTTTAGGAAAGAAAAGAACACGCGAACGCCGAGTTCTTGCTCCCAGTATTCCTTGCGTTTGGCAGCCTCGGCTTTTGCAGCTTTCTCCTCCTGCAGCAAATCCTCGATGTTCCAGAGTGTTGGATGGTGTGGGGATTGTTGGAGGGGAGGAAGTGTTGGGGCGAATTGGTAGTGCGGGATTGAGGAAGTGGAGGCTGTTGACCGGGAGCGGGGGCGAGGTTGTGAAATAGACGTGGGCTCTTCTTGTTGATATTGTTGCCCAGGGGGAGGTGGTGGAAGTGGTTGAGGGGTTTTAATTCCATCGTCGTTATCGTCCGATAATCCATCTCGAGACTTCACCTTCCCTGCGATGGTACTAAACGCTCGCCCGTCAGATGCGGGGTGGGGAGTATATTGATTGACCATAACCCCAAGCTCCCTCGCTATCCGATTCAACATCCTCTCTTCCGCTTCCGACCCCAGTCGGCCTCCTTCCGCTAAAAAAGAAGCCGTCGCTTCCTCTGGTAGTGCCTCTCCGAAAATCACTTGTAGCAGGTCATCGTCAATGCCCATGATATCTCTTATGAACCTCCTCGTAATTCTCCTCCACAGTGTTTCCTCGTGTGCGCCACCATGAGTTGCTACTGTCGAGGCGCCACTGTTGCTCTGAGTAGGAGTAGGCGTAGAAGTGCATTTCTCAACTTCTTTGACTTCGGTCTCTAGGCCTCCGATATCCATGGATGCTTCGTCCTCGTCTGTGAGGTCGCCGCCTCGCATGGACCCACTGAAAAGTGAGGTTCTCCTCCGGCTTGCTCTCTGAATCTCGTCTAGTAATGCCTGCCCATGCTCCTCCCGCCATTTCTGTATCCTGGCATTTATGTCATCAGAAGTGCCTTTCCCCCCAGCGGCTTCGGCCACAATCCTCAAAGACTCTTCCAAACTCCTCAAACCCGAGACCACCCCAGACGAAGAGGGGAATGTCCCGAGCCCGTCATGCATAGGGAGCATAACCGGTCCCTCATTACCCAAATCCCGAAAGGGTTGTAAAGAATCAGTTTCAGTATCGTACGACCCTTCCTCCTCATCCTCCTCCTCCACCTCCTCCTCTTCAAATTCCACTTCATCCTCGAAATCAATGAAACCCCCCGAAAATCCCCGTCGTATTACCCTCGGGGAGCGAGCCGACCCGACGCTCAGGAGGTCGCTAGCCTGGGATAAAGCATGCGTTCCGGTTACCGCGGCCGTTATTCCGCCAACACTGGAAGGTGAGAAAACCACCCACTCGTCAGCGTCAACCTCGATAGTAGGTGTGTGCGAGATAGCCGGGGACCCGAGAAGCGAGGGGCTATCCAGTCGACGTTGGTCATCATCATGGGCTGGGACGGATTGCAAGGTCAAGTGTCGACGGGCCGTTGCCGGGGATCGGAAAGCCATGGTCTACGAAAAAAAAATGTTGAAAGTGAGAAACAATTATCGATAGTGGTGATGACTCTTGAGAAGGGGTTAAAGGGGAAGAAAGAGAACGGAACGAGATGAGGAGGAAGGGCAAGTAGATATTTCTTCAAGCAAACATTGTCTGCGTGAGCTCAGCGGTCCAGTACCCGCAGGGCACACCACCGTACTTGTAATCGAGTACAGTGCAGCACTCTGCTTGTTCCACCTGCTCTGCAGCTGTGCGGTGTGGGCCGTGAGACAAGGGCGGGGCAGGGAAGGGAGGAGAAAAAGGGAACCCAACCCAGCACGACAGCAAACAGAACTGAGGGGGAGGGGAGCGAGGTGATGGGTGACACGACCACTGTTTAAACAGCCCTAGTCGGCGGGAAAGAGCAAATATTCAAAGTGGAAAGTGGATTCGGGAAAAAAAGACCAGGAAAGGTACCGATAACCCTCGATAAATGCCCAATTATAGTACAGAGGGTCCAAACTCTCTTCAAACTGGCGGAACACTGCACTGAACAGCACAACCCGATCACAGCCCAAAAGTTGACAGCAGGGTGTCAAAAGTGGTCAAATAAAAGTCGGCCAGGCCACTGTGTGGATACTCCCCCTTCCAATGATTAGTTATAATAGATTCTCGGCTGGTTACCGTTTGCCCCAAACAGTTCGAAGAGACTGTAGGATACAGCTCCACCAAGCCCGCGCAGCAAGCCCAAAAAGAAGCCACTCCAACCTCAAGTCCAGTTGATCCAGGAAGGCCAGGATAGGGTAATATTTGTATAGTACGAGCACGGTACCTTAGCGTCTACGTCTGCGGGGTTTCGTTGGGGAGGGGAATGTGGGAATGTGAAGGACGGAGCGCGAGGATAATCCCAGGATAACCCAACCCGAGCCCCAGCTACGGTATTTAATAAAGCCCTCTTCCGTTTACCTAGGACACATATCCTACACCTGATCTACGATACTGTATCGTACAGTCAAGCTTCGCTGTCCCGGATCTCGATAATACGGATACCTCGCTGTCCCGTATGAAATGGTGTGAATTCAAAAAATTTCACAGCCAAACTTGTTGCCCTGGACAGATTCTTTAGATTTTGGTCATCCAGGATAGCAAGGTGTGACTGTACTATCATAGTACTCGTATCATACAGTACGAGTGCCTTCAAAATCGAAGGGAGAAAAAAAAAATACCCCATCTAGATGAACCAGGGAGTGTCTGGTAGGAGAAGGGTTGCAATTACAGTAATCTACCGGTATCATACAAGCACTCGAGTATCATACTCGGGCTTCGCCCACCCCACCTGCCACCTCCCCCTCCTCAAGAAAAAGGATCTGAGATCACCACGCAAACGGTCCAAGAATCAATCAATCACAAACCACCCACTCGATGACCCTATCTATTCCGTCACGTTACCGTAAACCAAAATACCCTAACAAATTCGCACATCACGTGAAGCGATTGTCCAGCTCTAGAATAGACCCCGTGGAGGGGAAGAAGAAAAAAAATGGTGTGACTTTACAAAAGTCAATTACAAGTGGGTTTACCCCTCCTCCTCCTCCTCCGCAGAAGAGGCCAGGTGGGTAACAGCTATGATAGGATAAAATTTAAAATAATTATTTATGATATTCAGTCCTCCGCACACAGCCCCCCGGGTACAAGTACTCTTATTCCTAGGGTAGCGGTACCCCCACCCGACTACCGACTACGAATAGCCCTGGAACACAAGCAAGCACCAGCACTGTAAATTACCGGTGAGTTGCGGGGAGGGGGACAGGCATAAATTTAATGTCCCCGCTCCCACCAAAGTGGTCAAAATCTTTTGAAAACTGGTGTGTGTGCGCGATCGCTATTTGCCTATCCCTTGTATGGTATTAGATTACGAGTACGATAGGCGGACCGGCGCAGGGTGCTTAAGCTTATTATCAGTATATTCCTATCTATATATATACGGCACTTGTCAATATCATGACGCCACAGGTAAAAGTTGACACCTCGGGGATGAAGCCGCGTGCTACCAGCATTTAATCGGCGGAGGGGGGCGGACGAGGAGAAGGAACATTGACAAATACAGCCCATCGTCGCCGCGGCAAAGCACAATGCTCTAGACTACGATACCTAAATACCTACGCAGGGACTCAAACTTCCCCTCCACACCTGCATAACCGCTACAACATGCCGGAGTACCGATAGTGCTAGGGGCCGTGGAAGAGAAGCGCGTAACCACCCCGCCCCCCGATTTTTTTCGACCGGTCGAGGGCAACTGGACTATGATAAGTTACAGCTGCCCCTGGCTATAAGGAACGCCAAGAATAACCACCTCAAAGCCCCACCATTTTTTACTGTGGGCGTTCACTATAGCCAACTGTACTCTGCAGTAAATTCACTAGTGTAGCTGCGAGTCGCTGTTCCATAGCCAAAAATTCATTATCGAGGTTCATTATAACCGGGGGCAACTGTACCACTAAATTACTTCGAAGCCTAGAACCAATTCCGTGCTGGACTCGCATGCAGGCGCGTATGATAGTAACAGTCAACGAGCCCTACCACTAAGCAGCACCGCACCAGCATAGCATTGTGCAAACATATGTACGGTACTATAATCTTTCCCTACGTTGCGAGCACCCAGCAGAGCGAGCAGGGGGTAAGCCCGATACTCTATTAGGGTTTAGTAATGTGAGCTAGAAATGAATAGCCTTCCTGTCTATGGGAGAATAGAGTTTAGGTTAAGTTACTATAAATTCTAAGAAGCATCACCAATCCAGGCATACAGCTACTTATAAAAAATAAAAATAAAAAATAAAATAAAATAAAAAACAAACAAACAAAACAATAACAAAAAAACAATAACAAAACAAATTCAATCTACCCCGGAAACAAAATCCCCCAACCACAAAACAAATTCATCCCACAATTTCAAATAACATTTATCCCCGTCCATCCTTCTAAGATGTAAAACCAAACCACCACGCATGTATCCACTCTTGCCACACCAACGACAACTATCCAGCTTGGTTATTCCACCACCCAAACCGACCCATCAAGCCAAGGAGTTCTTCGTTCCGTTCGACAAGGTATCCAAACTACTGGACGTGCGTTCCCAAAACAGCGGCTCAGACCTCCGGGCGCAGGCAGGTACGTTGGCGTAGTGAACCCGAATGGACTTCCGCTGATCACACCCCGGGCAAATACCCATCCGATCGGGGAGACCTAACAACATGATCCACCGTCCAGGCGTCTTGCCAACCGGTCGAAGGCAGTTCACTCCATCGCACGCAGCGGTATCGCATCGCCGGCATTCAAAGGCAACCTGTTCGGACACGACGCCGCTCCCAGTGTCCCGGTAAACACACCCGGTAAAGGGGTTACCAGCAACTACCATGGCATCCTCAGTATACTGGGCGGCCCTAGGAATACCCAAGCCCAGGTACCAATGTGTCACAAATCGTGACTAAGCAAGGCAGATTTCACATGACTAGTAGTTACTAGTCATAAGGTATGTTTATGTTTCACGCTATGCGGTCAGTTGACTCATAGTTCTCACATGACTCGCACTTGCGTGTCATCGTTATGTTATGATTGGTTGATGTTTCTATGACTCACGATTGTGAGTCATAATGATGTAATGACTTTCGCGCGTGACTCAC
>Ga0307509_10001533_pt1 | contig 38955 bp, 34 predicted proteins | sample 10_EM_MG_FD_202245 | JGI IMG/M metagenome (GOLD analysis project Ga0307509, IMG submission 202245) | Populus trichocarpa ectomycorrhiza microbial communities from riparian zone in the Pacific Northwest, United States - 10_EM | ecosystem: Host-associated > Plants > Roots > Unclassified | place...
CAAGACGAAAACCAGAGTGATTACTCATGCCATGATACCCCCCCCCCCCGGCGATATCGAGCACTGTATCTTACGTTCTCCTACCAACACCACGCCTTCAGTCCAGGGGCGGCCACACGCAGCCCCTCACAATAAAATCATACAATATACCCCCCCAGAAACCCTCTTCCCACCAAAACAGAGGTCAAAATAAAGTGTGGCCCGAGATTTTTTTAAATATATTTTTCCTACACACACAATACCAGGAACCTCCCCCCTCTTCCCGGCGATTATTTACTTCAGCCAATTAGTCTCTCATACCAGTAAGTGGGAGAAACCCCTACGAAAACAAAGCCCTGTGGCGAGCGAAACACCCGCGGCAATGATAACCCCCTAAAGGCTACACTCTACTTAAACGAGCTAGCGTGTTTGGCCACACCTTCTTTTGACGTTCCGCAGTAGTGTGCGGGAGGCGGGCCGCTCTGCCACGTGGTAAAAGTAGGTTTATGGGTGATTTACCTCTTTATCGGTACCCGGCGGGGTATGTGTTCCAGGCCTGCCGGTATGTCAAAAGTCGTTAGATTATGGCCTCCTAGAGGGGGATCGCTGACTGGGAACTTTAAACCCCAACTTGGATTTGAGTTACTATGATACTATCATACTAATTGCTTACGCCAGGGTTGCCCTAGCCACTCTATCCGGTAATTCGATGGTTTGGCCCTTTTAATCGCCGAGGGGAGAGAGGGAGGGAGGGGGAAAAGGTGGGAGACGGCAGCAAGTTGGTGGCGGGAAGACACGCGACAGATCTGCGGCAGTGTAATAAATGTCGCGTGGCAAGAGGCGGGATTCTCGCTAGGGTAACTATATACAGTACAGTAAGCTTTTTTAGCGCAAGGCTAATAAAAAGCTAAACGCCCAAAAGCTTATGTTGGCTTGCTTTGCTTTGCTTCCGCTCTGGTATAGTTGGTTGCGGGAGCGGTTAAGTTAATTCAGAAACACAGAGGGTGGTGGTGGTGCATGTGAGAGTTCCTCTGCCGGTATCCCGTCTTTAATGTCGTTCTATCGTCGCCACTATTTCTCGGCGGGAAATCTCACGGGTTGGCTTGCAGGATAGGCCTGGACTCACGCTGGCTTGCACCCCCCCCCACCTCTGTGCATAGAGAAAATAGGTATGCATATACAACTTCCCTGGTTTGCATAGCGCGAACGACGGTATGTAGAATACCAAGTCCACTACCCCACCCCATGGATAAGCAGCTAGGAGTACGATAGCGGCAAGTCGTACCTGCCCGTCCCCCCTGTCCCGTTGGAGAGTATTCCCACCTCCCTGGTTATGTCGTATACCTGCGCTTGTATCGCTGGATACATCTATGATACAAGCACTGGCTTCCACGCCACCGGATGGAAAAGGTGAGAATGCTGGGTGGCGCAACCCCTCAGCAAAGCACCCACAGGCATGATACAGCCGTACCTTCCTTCCTTCCTTCCTTCCTTCCTTCCTTCCTTCCTTCCTTCCCCCCCCCGCTCGGTGCCGCCCAACTACCGTACCGGTATTCCATTCCCTCTTACCACAGACAACATCGTAAACCCCCCCCCCCGTGAAAAAGAAACGCGAGAATGGTAGAATCTAGTAGTATGATATACCCATTACCCAGCCAGTCCAACTTAATTATATCATACCGGCAATTTTTTTTTCTTTCTTTCTTGGAGGCCATAAGTAAGTCACACACACACCCTTTCCCAAAACGCCATTTTGTCTCTCTCTTCGCGATATTCCCCGATGGCGATCTACGATTCTGTTCCACTGCAGGTTTATTAAATCGGAAATGTGTGTGTCTGCGCGTTTTTTCTTTTTTTCTTCTTCTTCTTTTGTTTTGTTTTGTTTTCTTTTTTTATTTACACGTCTGTCATCACTAACTTACGGCGCTGTGAGTGGTGGTGAAATACTTACTATACAATCTGTCCTAGGTGAGCCTCTTGGAGATTGGAATACTGTTATGTACGTATGCATGGCGTTTTTTTCGCGGATGTATTTTACCTGGGCAACGGGGGTTGTTTCCATCCATCCACGTAATTGTTTACAGTATGGTTATGTTTGTTTGCGGGTGAGCTAACTTGCGGGAGGGAACCGGCCGGGGGGTGATGGTTAATTAAATAAATGTAGAAAAAAGTGAATTTTTAAAAAAAAGTATTAAAAAGAAAGAAGCCATCTGTGCACCCTTTTTTTTTCCATCTGTTTGTCCTGTTTCAGATTCGGGGATGCCAGTATCTCTACCTCTCCCTTCAAAAGTGAGGGCAGAGTATGATAGCTACTGTATTACAGCGCCAGGCTACCACGAGGACGTGTAAGCGCGATGAATGAACCTTGCTACATCCAGTCATCCTGGATACCTGCCCATATGGTGGCTGGCTGGCTGGCTGGATGGCTGGATGACGACCGGTAGCACATCGTGGGCCATACCGTAGGGGAGATCTGCTGGCTGGCTGGCCATTCTCGAAGGTAATTGTCATAACTGTGAGGCGGTTTGCTTGATTGGTCGGTTTGGGGGGTGGAGGTTGTTCTCCGGTCGGTAGGGCGAGTGAGACCGGGGATCTGAGTTGATTCAGGGGTTGTTTGTTGCTGTACCAGGTTTTTATCATTATTATTATTATTATTACGATGCTTTTGGTTGGGGTCTTTATGGGTGGTGCGGTAACTGGAGTTTGCTTATAATGCGGGGTTTTTCTACTCTGTCCTTACTTTTTTTTTCCTTACTTTTTTTGCCCTTTTTATTTGGTTCTTTCTGTGGTAGTGGGGGAGGGAAGGGGGGGGGGGTTGCGGCTGATGCCACTAGTGCTCGAAAAAGTACTATGCCAAACCACCGGCCGGGATCCTCCTTCACGGGGATCTTATTAGGGATAATTGGGATTTCAATTGCAAACTTTGATTAGTATGCTTTGGTACTCGGCATGTGTTCTCTTGTTTTTTTTCTCCGTTGGAGGTGTGTAGATGGAGGAAGGGGGCACTGTACTAGTAGCATATAATTTTGAAATTCGGTGCATTATGTATCGGGATAGATTATTATGGTGCCGGTAGACCAGGTGATAAATTCGGGATCGATCTGGGTTATTTCTCGGCTCGTCTTGGCACCATTCCTCGGAATACCAGTCGGTATAGTGGGGTGCTGCGCTCGTGGATGTGGTAGTGTCGCGGGGCATCATAATACGCAAATTATCGTGCTCGTGCTGTGGGAAGGTTGGTTAGAATAATATCACGGGGATCTCCGATATGCTCCGGGGTGGGGGATGTTCGGAAAAACTGGTGTTGCACAAGTACTATACTTGAGCTGTTATGATCTGGTGGCGCTCGAATGGATAGATGGGGGGGGGAATGTCGGGGGCCGTTCCAGCGAGCCAAGTACCGCATGTGAGTGGCATGTGTGTCCTGACAGCTTGGGCCAGGGGAGTAAAAAAATAACTAGTTAATTCTGAGGTGCAGGTAAAGGAATACTACCTTAATCGTGAAACTGTATTTGTGGAGAGCGTTGGGGGTGGTTGCCTAGGGGTAGGTAGGATATCTTCGTTTCGCTGACTTTTGCGTTTATCGGTATTCACAAGCGTTCCTCGACCGCTCCAGCTTAATCCCGGTACGGGCGGCACAAACCGGGAACCATGCCTTGTAGGTACGGTACTATGTTCACTGTTTGACAGTCCTGATAGCCCGGGTGGTATGGTAGGTATGGTATTGTGCGAGGCTCCCTGGGTTTGAGGCGTTCTTGGGTGGGGAATGGCATGTCCAAAGCACAAAACGGTTTCGTCTTAGGAGCCTTGGTTCCTCCCCCCTGCTAAATGCAATGTCCAATTGGGAAGGTTCAATAAATAAGGAGAAGACGAAAATCCGTTCATCCACCGTTGCGGTTCTATTGGATTTTGTGCAAAAGGATGGATAATAAGAAAGTAGAGGACGGTTGCTGATTGTCGATGTTCGTGAGAACACTGACTTTAGCAACATTAACGACACGCAATGTCGATGAGTCTCCACGCAACCGACCGCAAGTCCGTCCGCGTGTTCCATGGTATGGTATGGTAGGCACTTGTATAGTAAGATTTGAAAGGAACGTGAAATTATAGGTTTGTGGGGTTCGGTTTTTCACTTCTTATTAAATTTTATTATTTTTTGTGATTGTCAAAAAGCGTTTGATAGGACAGAGCACTGTATGACAACCCTTCGATTGTCGATACTAATATTTAATTATTATCATCGCAAGGTACCAGTAGTAATAAAAATGTCAAACAATTTTACACAATCAGGCACCAGGCACCAGGCACCGTCCGCTTAAAGCCCTCCCTCCCTCCCGTACTGTACCATGATTAGTTCGTTAAACCCAATTGCAGTAGTGAGAGTACCCCTCCTTCCCACCTCCCTTTCCCCTCTTGAAAATCCTTATCTCTCTATCCTCCCACCAACGAGCGTAATACGATACGTGGCACAAACATTGATATCGGCGTTCACTAAAAATCGCAAAAATATCTCTACTAATCCCATACAATTTCGTATAGAGGCAAGGGCTCTGTCTTCCGATTTTTGTGGACACACCTGGGGGTGTACGGGTAACTTATTACAGACTGTCCCACGTCTTACATTCCACACACACACCCGGGGTGCGCACCCTTGGTTGTGCAAGATCTCAGATTTGGTGATACCCGCGAAACAGAGGCGCGATCCGATCTCACGATTAATGAAGGGAGGAAGGAAGGAAGGAAATAGCGAGAGTGGAGGTTTTGCATGGCTGGTGAGGTTGTCAATGGCGAGGAGGAGGGTAGGAAGAAGGAAAGGGTCTTGTGATCGACTCTTTCTTGCTTTCTTTTCTTCTTCGTAGTTAGGTAAGCTAAGTGAGAGAGAGGAAAAGCAGGAGGGCCGGGCTAGCATATTACTCGAGGGTTGATAGGTACAATGGAATTTCATAGGTCCTTTTCTTCCTCCGAAAGAAAGAAGGAAAGGAAGAAAGAAAGAGAGTTTTTTTCTCCTAGGGGTTCGTGGAGAACGAATTAGCTTCCCTGCATAAAGTACTAGGGTGCCTCGGAAGGGTCTAAAGCCACGCGATCATATCGAGAACTTTGCCATCTGTGGAAGCGCAACACAATTCTTCCTGTTGAAAAAACTTTTTTCCATCCAGGAAGGGTTAGTTTTACCCCATTTGTCCCTTGACAACCACTGAGCCCCCGCCATTTTATCCCTGTTTTGTCGGGTGTGGGCCGAATCGAACTTCCACGCGACATTTAGGTTTTCCGTTAAATGCTCACGGGAGTACAGGGGCGGACGAACTCGGTGAGCAGCCACGAATCGAAAGAGGCAGAACCCGGCAACGCATGTCAGAGTTTTCGCCTGGGTTTTGCGTTGTGTGTGTGTGTGGTCTGGGGTAACGTGTGAAGGGAGAGAAGCACAGGAAAAAAAAAAAGAGGGAAAAGAGAAAAGAAGAGGAAAAGGAAAAGAAGAGGAAAAGGAAAAGAAAAAGAAAAAGAAAAGAGACAATGGGGAACGGGCAGAGTAGGGTGGTAGATGTCTCAGTGGGAAGAGGATGGAGGAGAATAAGGAAGAGCAAGCAAGCAAACAAGTTCGGCAGCAGGACTCAGCCCCCGGGCGTGATTTATCGGTTAAAATAACTTACATAAAACTTTAACGGTTGCTTCTGTTCCTACGAAAGAAGCAAGCACGCAGGCAAGCAAGCGTCATTCGCTGCACAATTGCAGAATAATACAAGGTTCGCAGAGAAATCTTTCTTTTCTTTTCCTTTCTCCCTCATCCCATCTGTGCGATACGGTAATCTGGCCAACGATGCCAAAGCTTATCGCCGGTGCGCACAAGTCACAAGCCAAGCAAAGGCGAAGAAGAAAAAAATGGGAAGGAGAGGAAAAAAGAAAGGAAGGGAAAGGGGAGGGTGGGTTGACTGATGGGATTTTGTGATTGAACTACCGAGGGTGAAGGAATTGTATTCGAGTTGGGGACAGCATAGATGTGCCTAACGTAAGGTGTGATAGCTCACCAGAGCTAGCTACTGTCCGATGCGCTTGGACTTGTGATAGCAAGGCGAGAGGTGGGATTGGATCTGAGTTAGATTTGGATTCAGAGATGTGAAGGACGGAATTCTCCTTGTGCCTACCTGCATGGCCACTTTGACACTCGGATTATTGTACTTCCAGATTGGCCTGCATCGGGGGGGAGGGCTCTGCCGTCCTTGCGCTACGGATGGATCGGGGAGTGGGTAGTGGTGGTGGGTGGGCGGAGGGATGGGCTTAGGGATGGATGGATGGGTATGCGGTGGTGCACATTATTGCGATCAAGACACAGTAAAGCCTTTAATGTGCGCTATACACACACCACTATGCACGACAAGAGCTACGGCCTGCTGGGAGGCTTTATATTGGCTTGAGCCTCCTACTTTCTCTTCTATTTAGACTCCAGACTTCCCATGCTTCGTCAGCTTGCAAAAGAAACAGGATTATTACCTCCGCCCGGTCTACGATACTGTACACATAGAGCTCAAAACAATTCCATACGAGAATAATTCGGAAGATTTTCCTAGCTTATATCCGACAGACGAAGAAAAATATAAAAACGAAACACCAATCAGAAATTGGGAGCTTTCGTGTACAGTACAGTACTTCCTCTATATTGTCCTCTCTTACAATTCATTTCAAACGTTATCTCCGTCCTCCCTACAGCCTGTGCCGCGTCCGTTCCTTGTGCTATAACCCCCACCAGAATCTATTCGAGATACAAAATACTTCCTTCACAACACTTACCCATACGATCCACACCTAACCTAGCCTTCGGTCCAGGAATAGAAACCGGATAGGAGATCGGGCCGCAAATGGATTCCTCACCCCAATCCTCACCCCAATCCTCACCCGGAACCTCCTCGCCGCCAAAGCCAAAACTTCGCAAATTCCTCTGCAAAGAGGAGGGCTGTAAGAAGGCGTTTACTCGCGCCGAGCACTTGCAGCGCCATGAGTTGAACCACCGGCCCTCGCTGAATACCTGTCAAAGGTGTCGTGCGCACTTTAATAGGCCAGATTTGCTGGGTAAGGGTTCTCCGATGTTCTATTCATGTCCTCAGAAGAGGGGGGGGGGGGAAGGATGTGGGCTTGGGGTTCGAGTGGCTGATGTACGATTTTCTCCGGTATGGTTAGATAGACATATGGAGCGACACGCGCAAAAGGATATATTAGCGGGTGGGGAAGGGCTGGGAATCCTCGTTACTCGAAAGCGTTGCTGGAGAGACGACAACGGGAATATTACTACTAAGCGACCAGCGGCTAGCCTTTCCTCGTTACCAAAGCCGTCTACTTCTCCGAAGAGCCAGAAGGGGAAGGCACGGGAGGGGGGTGGTAGAGGTAGCGGTGGAGCGGGGAACATGAGTGGCGGGGATGCGCACACTACCACCACCGCCCCCATGTCCCCGGTTTACTCTACTGCGTCGTCTGCCCAGCGACGGCGCAATGGAGAGGGGCATGCTTGCAGTAGGCCCGCCCTGACAGCATCGGCAATGGAAGTAGATATGGGAGCTTTTGATCAATTCCAGAGCCAACAATTAGAATTCGTCGAGCCGGGTATGTTTGAGAGTGAGAACTTTCAACTACCCTCGATACCCCCTCAAACGTGCCAGCTTGGTCCGTTGCTCTCGGGCGTCCCACCCTCTGCAGCGGAGGCCACTATCGCGCATTATCAAGCCGAGTTCGACGAAGCATTTAGCACGGACCCAACGTCTAGCTTTACTACGCCTTTTACCACGCTGGGGGGATATGCCTGGCTGTTCGGCGAATCAGATGGCCCCTCCGGCATCGGCGGGCAGTGCGGTACGGGGTTTGATTTAAGCCGGGAGCAGTCAGGGATGGAGATGGATCTTGAACCTCCGTTTGCTGCTGGCTCCGGGAGTGGTGATCAGTTGATGGTGACTCCGGTAGACGATTCCCCATTCTTGCTTGACGTTAAAACATCGACCAATACGTCGGAGACCGTGTCTCAGCAGTATAACGATTTCCGGGGCCTTCGCGAATTGGGTGAAAACCTCCCGGTGGAGGATCACTCTCTTTACCTTTTCTCCGACCCACAGCCGATGTCTCATGACACTCTATCTAGGGACTCACATACCACGACGACGACGACGACGAATACCACACGGCACTCACTTAGTTCTAAACCAGCACTCACTCTTTCTACTCCACATACTCAGCACTCAACTCCTGTTGCTGGCTCTCCTGCACCCAGCTGCAATCATTTCCACTCATATGCTTCTACCCCTACATCAACATCAGAATCGCCATCACCGACTCTATCTTCCCAACCACTCCCCAAGATCGACGAAGTATCTTGTGCAGAAGTCCTCTCACTTATAATACAGGCTACTACCGATGCCAATGGAGAGCCCCAATTCGACTGGGACGACCCACTCCTCTCACTCTCCGCTCTACAAAACTACTTAGACCTCTTCTTCTCCCGCTTCAACCCTTCATACCCACTTCTCCACCGCCCATCGTTCGACCCTAGCAATGTACACACGTTGCTCCTAGTAAGCGTGCTCATGCTTGGCGCCACGTACGGTGGGAAAGATGCGCACCAGATGGCGGTGAGGGTCTATGACGGGCTGAGAGGGGCCTTAGTCAGCGTAGGTCCAACGACTCCCGAGGTGTGGAGGAGGAAGTCAGGAACTAATTTGTACGAGTTTGGGAGGGAACGGATATGTAGTCTGATTATTTTCATGCTACGCTCGAACTATGGGCTCTACAAACGGTGCTATTGATCGAGGTGTTTGGGAAGTCAAGGGCGGGCATGAGGCAGCATGATATGGCGAATTTGTTCCCCGAGTTGTTGATTAACGTAAATAACTCTCTCTTTTATTTACCATCTCGGGGGAGCCGGTTTGGCCTAAAAGAAATACAAAAACGCTAATTGCGTATTGTTCTCTTTTTTTCTCTTGTTTTTCTCAAAAAACAGCTTATTAGATGGAAGCGATTGTCAAACCTGCACTTCACTGCACATATCCCTCGAAAGCAAAGACCTCGACCGGGAGTGGCGCGAATGGATCATCGCGGAAGAGAAGAAGCGATTGGCACTATTGGCGTTCCTATCAACAAGCGGTTCTCTTCTCGCAATCGCTCTCCATGTCGGCATTCGAACGACGCCTGCCCCTGCCGTACGACACCCCGACCTGGGAAGCGAGTTCAGCAGAGACTTGGCACAAGGCTAGGAAGGCGGAGCGCCCGCCTCTGCCATTTTTGATGGCGATGAAGCTGTACTTGAACCCTGGGAAGACGACGCCTGTATTGAATAGTTTTTCGAGGCTGTTGATATGACACGGGCTGATGAGTGTGATGTGGGATATGCGGAGGAGGGATCAGATGTCTCTGGGTATGTTACTTGAATTTCCTTGATTTTAAACTACTTTTGCCTTTCTCTTGCGTAGGGCGTGCGTGGGCAGTGGATACTTTCCAGCTCCATTATGGACCGGGCGGTGCGATGGGATGAAACACGCATAGGATGCGCAGAAATGACATTTCGCTAACGGGTAAACCCCCTCAAAAGGCTTCCAATCAGATTCCTCCCCATCAGCCACACCCTGGCAATCCCGCATCGCAACCCGCCTACGACGCCTGGAAACTCGGCTTTGATTCCTACGCATCGCTACCGAATTCTTCCTCGGGCGGTATCAAGACTGAGGCGGCAGCGAGATCAACACTAGCTCTCTACCACGCTGCTCACCTGATCCTGCACACGGATATCCGCTCGCTGCAGATCTACGCCGGCGCCCGCAGTATTCTGGGCAAGCCGGTGTCGCCAACAGACTACGATCGTTCGTGCGCAGTGATCGAATCCTGGTCCGCTACCCCCGCCGCCAGGAAAAGCGCCTACCACGCTGCCGCCATGATCTGCGGCTCCTTCCAGCTGGAGAGCGGAGATGACGGAAGGTTCTACTACCCCTGGCGCCTGTACCGGTACCTTGCCGCGCTCGTCTGCTGGGCTGGGCACGGTAATGCCAAGGAAGAGATTGTCTGGGATGCGAAGGGCGAAATGAGAGGCTTTCTCGAGGACATATTCAAACGGGGGCGAGATGGAAGGGAAGGCGGAGGCTCAGGAGGGGATAATAATAACAGCAATAATAGTAATAGTAATGGCAGTAGTGGCGGTGTTGCTAGTAGTAGCAGCGAGAAGGGCGGGAATCCAGCGGGCTTGATTCCCGTCATTGCAAAGTACCTCAGCGCCATTCGCTGGGCTCTTGTACAGGAGGGGTGCAGGGTGCTTGGAGGGCTAATTGCGGGCAGGCTGCTAAAAGAAAATGAGGCGGTAATATGATAAAGAAATGAATTTGTATTTTACGGTCGCATAGCGAGTAATGAGGGGAGTTTTTCGTAGAGCACCATATACCCCCGAACGAACAAACGAATGAAACAGTGAAAGAAAAAAAGCATCGCAGCAATTTACAATACCGGTATCAACCTTCGAATTCAACTTCCACCCGCCCGCGAACAGCCCTTGCACTTATCAAAGTGCACTTTGAGCCCACCTATTTTCCACTGCACGCTAGCATCTAGACTCACAATCCCACCACCCAGGTCGCAACACGGCTCAACAACAACCATCCCCAGCCAAGCGAGAGAAAGGAAAAAAAAACCCCCCCCTCCCCCCGCCCCTTCCGAGCCCAAAATCGCACCCGATCCTCCCTGTCTCCCTCCATCCCTCCACCCAATCATTTCCACCACCACCACCACCACCACCCCAACAATCCCTCACCGCAATACCCGACCGACCGACCGAATGCAATCCACTTCCAACGTGACCCCCCTTCCAGGACACACAACAACAACAAGGCCACCAATCCCGTCCAAGCGAAAGAAAGTAGGGAAACTCACACTCAGCCTTACCGATTACAACCAGCATTCTCTCTCCCTCCCTCCCTTTCCCCCTTAGGTGACCTTCCTTCCTTCTGCGCGGCACAGCACTTTTTACTACCTTGATATAATACAACCCGTAGCGAGTGAGCATCTGTGAGGTATGACTGCGCGTTGCAGGAAGGGACAATTAAATCGCGGTTATCATGGAAAAGATTGGCCGTGTGTGAGGGGGGAGGGTTTGGTGGTTGGTTGGTTGATATTATAATAGGGCGAGATTGGACCTTGTGCCCTGTCCTGCCCTGTCCTGCCCTTGGGGAATTTGGAATTGACTTTTTTTTTTAGTGCTATTATATCGTTGGGGTTGCCTTTTTGGTATAATATTATGTCGTAAGGCTTTAGGGGTTTTATTTTCTATGATAATATGACTCTCGGAGGAGCGGAGCCTGCCTGCCTGGGGGGATTGGGGTGTGGGCGGTTGGATGTGGTCGGGGTTCTGCGGTGCGTGCGGTGTGGGGATTTTGGATACTGTTACTGGTATGATTAGAGGTTGCGGGGAGGGAGGTGCGAATGGAGGTTTTATTGTTTTTATTGTGTGATGATAGCTTGGTGGGTAGGGGTAGGGTATGCAAGTGGACTCGTGAGGGCAGTTTTCACGATTGCGCGTCGTTCATACACGTGGGGTTGGTATGGTAGGTATTGTTGTTTGGGGATATGATACTATAGTAGGAATATTTCAAGATGTCGGAGGAAGAGGAGGAGGGAGGAGCACCGTCAATGATTCCCATCACTCCAAACATTGTACGATACCGGCAACTGGGCGAGCAGAAGATCCGATGGGGAGCGTCTCTCCCCCCCCTCGCCTCAATTTATTTATTTAGATCTCTCGCTTCTCCGATTCCTGCAGTAGATATGTTGTGACCCCCCCCTCTTCCGTTCGTTCCTTCACAGTTTATCTATCTATCTATCTGGGGCTCCTACCGTAACAGAAAGGAAAGCCCGTTTGAGGCGGGTTATCTTGCCAGATTGCAAAAACTCGGGAAGGACGCCTCGCGCCTCGAGATCGTATAATATAGCTTGGCGATTCCGGGGGTTATCCGGAAGTCCGGGCAGGGCAGCAGGCAGGGTTTATGCATGAGGAGCGCCAAGACTCTGGATGACCTTTGAGATCGCCAAGCTTTTAGATTACTAGTACTCACTGGCAGTTCGTGGCAGCTAAGTTACAAGTTGTGTGCGGTTGTTTATCTCACCGCCGTTTGTAGACGTAGTAAATTGTAGTGTTACACGGGTAATCTAGCTGATGAGTAGCGAAAGTGGGAACTTTGTTTCAGCGGGGGCGGGAACACGGGAGGGCGAGGCGGGAGAGAAGGGGAAAAAGCGGGGGATCCTATCCTTATCGATAACAATCTAACCGAGCCGATCCCCCCCCACCTTTAGCTTTATGTCGTCTAGGGCTGCCAATTCGGCTTGCCCACCATGGTGGCGCCGCTATATGAATCATAAGTATCCGACGTAAACCGGGCTATCAAAGTAAGGGGGAGAAAAAGCCTATCCACCCGCCTCTACCATTCAACCCATTTCTTTTCCCCCACTGATTCTCAATAATCACAATATTGTTTTTTTTCCGAAATGGACCTTCCAATCCTCTCCGCGCCCGGGCCGACCGCGAACGAAGCGCTCTCACCGCTCGTGAGGAGCACGTACAAGAGCTCGTGCCTGAACTTCTACCTGAACGGGACGAAAATCGCGTTGGAGTCTGTGGATCCCGAGGCCACATTGCTGGACTTTATCCGCTCGCAGCGCAAGCTCAAGGGGACGAAATTGGGGTGCGGAGAGGGCGGGTGTGGGGCTTGCACTGTCGTCCTGCAGGACGTGCGCGCTGGTGGGAGGATGGAGCATTTGGCGGTCAATGCCTGTTTGGCGCCGATTTTGAGCGGTTTGATTTTCGCTCCTAATTTCTTCCTTCGGGGTTGGGACTAATAAGGTTGGCTATACTAGTGGAGGGTAAACATGTAATCACCATTGAAGCGCTCGGTACCGTTGCGAATCCACACCCCCTACAAGAAAGAATCGCGAAGCTGCATGGATCGCAGTGTGGCTTTTGCACGCCGGGGATAGTGATGAGTCTATATGCGCTTCTGCGAAATGCGTACGATCCGTTTGCGCAACGGTACGTGCTTAGCGAGGAGATGGTGGAGTTGGAGGGCGCGTTGGACGGGAATCTTTGCCGGTGCACCGGTTACAAGCCTATCCTGGATGCCGCGAAGAGTTTTGTTAGGGAGGATTTGGGTGGTGTGGTGTTCGAGGGGGAAAAGAAGACGAAGGTTGGAGGGGAAGGAGAGTTGAGTGGGAGTGATATCTTCGGAGCGAAGGGTTCCGGAGCTGGGAGCTGTGGACGGCCGGGCGGGTGCTGCAGAGATTCTCCTCCGGCCAAGTTGCCGGCGGATGAGGGCTCTAGCGATGAGACGGGGAGCTCTAGCGAAACGGATATTACGGAGGCGGAAGAGGTTCCCCTCTCCGGCGCTACCCATGGTGCTCCGCCGAGGACTTGTGGGCGCGATGATTGTTGCCGATTGCCATCTGATGGGAATAAAGTCGCTACCGATGCTGGCTCATCGAAGGAGGAAAACCGATTTCCGCAATTCAACTTCAAGTCCTACGAGCCACATACTGAGATCATCTTCCCACCAGCCTTGAGAAAGTACACAAAGCAGCCGATCTTCTACGGAAACGAGAAAAAGGTCTGGTTTCGACCGACCACTATCGAGCAACTCGTCGACCTCAAGCACGCATATCCATCCGCAAAGATAGTAGCCGGGAGTAGTGAAGTGCAAGTCGAGGTCAGATTCAAGCATGAGAAGTATGCGGTATCGGTGTATGTCGGTGACATTGAAGGTCTCAAGGGCTTTTCCATTGACGAGGATAAGGGAGAGGTTATTATCGGGGGAAATACCTCGCTGACGGTTCTGGAAAAGGCGTGCTTGTCGGGGTACAATAAGCTAGGCAAGAGGGCATTTGTCCTCGAGGCCATTAGGAAGCAGTTGAGGTATTTCGCAGGTAGACAAGTTTGTTCCCTATATCTTTCTCCTGCTTGGCTAGGGCTAATGGGTGTTAGATTCGGAATACTGCTACGCCCGCCGGAAATATTGTTACCGCTTCGCCCATTTCGGATCTTAACCCCGTGCTTGTCGCCTCTGGGACTGTTCTTACTGCGCAGTCAAAATCTCGTGGGGAATTCACGTTGCCTATGAAGGAGTTCTTTCTCGCGTACAGGACGACAGCGTTGCCGGAGGACGCTATCATCACGAAGTTGACTATTCCGTTGCCAGCGGAGGGTGCTCGAGAGGTTATCAAGTCTTACAAGCAGGCAAAGCGAAAGGATGATGATATCGCTATCGTCACTTCCGGGTTTAGGGTCGTTATTGATGAGTGTGGTGTTGTTACGGATATCTCGCTAGCCTACGGAGGGTATGCATGTTCTCCTACGATCAGTTAGTCTTTACTAATAAACTTAGAATGGCACCGAAAACTGTTGAGGCAAAAAACACTATGGAGACACTCCTCGGCAAAAAGTGGTTTGATAATACCGTCCTTGAAGGCGCCATGGCGGCTATGGAAAAGGTAACCCTAACCCTACCGAGTATCAACGCATGATGCTAATGGTTACTAAGGACTTCCCGCTTGGCTTTACCGTACCTGGTGGTATGCCGACCTACCGTAAGACGCTTGCATTCTCCTTCCTGTTCCGTTTCTGGCATGAGGTCGCTGCGGAATTGGAGCTTGGAATTCGGGAACAGCAAGTCGATCACGGGATTATTGGGGAGATTCATCGCGGTATCTCCTACGGATCTAGAGACAATGACAACCCGTATGAGCAGAGGGTTGTAGGAAAGCAGATCCCGCACTTATCCGGCTTGAAGCAGGCCACTGGAGAAGCTGAGTACACCGACGACATGCCCAATATTGAAGGCCAACTTTTCGGGGGTCTTGTATTATCGGGGAGGGCTCATGCTAAGCTTTCTAAAGTCGATTTTACGCCTGCGCTACAGGTGCCTGGTGTGGTTGGCTATGTCGACATTAATGACCTCGATGATGGGCGGAACCTCTGGGGAAGTGTTGTGAAGGACGATCCATTCTTTGCAAAAGATTTTGTCTACTCGCACGGTCAGCCGATTGGTATGGTGTACGCGGAGTCTGCGGCTATTGCACAGGCGGCGGCACAGTTGGTTGATGTCCAGTACGAGGAGCTGCCACCGATCTTGACTATCTCTGAGGCAATTGCTGCGAAATCCTTCTTCTCGTACGGAAAGATGCTCATCAGAGGCAAGCCCACTTCTGAAGCATTCAAAGATTGTGATTTTGTTTTTGAGGGTGTTTCTAGGATGGGTGGGCAGGAGCACTTCTACCTCGAGACTAACGCCGCCGCGGTGATTCCGAAGCCAGAAGATGGAGAGATGGAAGTCTGGTCTAGCACTCAGAATATTATGGAGCTTCAAGAGCTTGTTGCGCAGGTTACTGGTGTGCCTAGTTCTAGGATTGTGGCAAAGGTTAAGAGGGTGGGTGGTGGGTTTGGCGGTAAGGAGAGTAAGGCCGCGCAGTTAGCTTGCATTCTTGCGGTAGCTGCGAAGAAGGTTCGGAGGCCGGTTAGATGCATGCTTAACCGTGATGAGGATATGTATGTTTTTCTCTTTTTTACACATAGTCTTGTGAGTGGTACTGATTGTGATTATAGGATGATTTCCGGCCAACGAAACCCCTTCCAGGCACATTGGAAGGTCGGTGTCTCGAAAGACGGAATGCTCCAAGTTCTCGACGCAGACGTCTACGACAATGCCGGATACTCTTTGGACCTTAGTGGCGCCGTCATGGACCGTGCACTCACGCACATGGACAGCTGCTACTGGATTCCACACGTTCACCTCCGCGGGCACGTCTGCAAGACAAACACCCACTCTAACACTGCTTTTCGTGGCTTTGGCGCTCCACAAGGCCAATACCTTGCGGAATGCATTATGACCACCATAGCCGATAACCTGAAAATGTCTGTCGACGAGCTCCGCTGGAAGAATCTGTACAAGGAGGGCGAATTGACTCCCTACTTACAACCAGTCGAAGACTGGCACGTTCCACTGATTATCACTCAGCTGAAAGCCGAATCCGACTACGACGCTCGCTCCCAGCAGGTCGCGGAGTTCAACCGCACGCACAAGTGGAAGAAGAGAGGAATCGCTTTGATCCCGACAAAGTTTGGCTTATCCTTCGCGACGGCATTACACTTGAACCAAGCCGGTGCACTAGTACACATATACCACGACGGCTCCGTCCTACTCGCTCACGGGGGCGTGGAAATGGGCCAAGGACTGTACACAAAAATGTGCCAGATTGCAGCCCAAGAGCTAAACTGCCCCCTGGACACAATCTTCACCTCGGAAACCTCCTCAAACACAGTGGCAAACACATCCCCGACCGCCGCCTCCGCCAGCAGCGACCTCAACGGAATGGCCATCCAGCAGGCTTGCCAAATACTAAACGCCCGCCTGGAACCCTACCGCCAAAGATTCGGCGCCGACGCTCCGCTCAAAACCCTCGCACAGGCCGCCTACATGGACCGCGTGAACCTCAGCGCCAACGGCTTCCACAAAACCCCGACAATCGGCTTCAAGTGGGGCAACTACGTGGACCCAGAGCCAATGTACTTCTACTTCACCCAGGGCGCCGCCATCACCGAAGTAGAGCTAGACGTCCTCACAGGCGCGCACACCGTACTCCGCACAGACATAAAAATGGACGTCGGCCGCTCCATCAACCCGGCGATCGACTACGGCCAGATCGAAGGCGCCTTCGTCCAGGGCCAGGGCCTCTTCACGATGGAGGAAACGCTCTGGCAAACGAACGGCGAACTCTTCACCCGCGGCCCCGGAACATACAAGATCCCCGGATTCGCGGATATCCCGCAGGTGTTCAATGTTGGCTTGCTCAAGGGCGTGAAGTGGGCTAAGCTGAGGACCATTCAGAGCTCTAAGGGGATCGGCGAACCACCGTTGTTCTTGGGCGCTAGTGTGCTGTTTGCGCTGCGGGAGGCGGTTAAAGCTGCTAGGGAGAGTGTTGCGGTTGATGCGCCGGCAATGGGCGTCGTGCAGTTGGATTCTCCGGCTACGGCTGAGAGGTTGAGGCTTGCGGTTGGTGATCGGATCGTCCGCTGGGCGGAGGTTGAGGCGAAGGAAGGGGAGAAGGGGTTTTTTGTGGAGGCTATGGCGTAGGTATTTTCTTTTGCGGATTTTTTTGTTTGCTCTTTAATAGTTTGTTGGCTTTTGCATGACGGATTTTTTACGACATGTAAGTATGTATGTATTCTCGAGCTTTTTTTTTTGTGCGCATTTGGATTGTGAGTTGGTTAGGGGGTTTGAATCAAGTTGCTTGGATTGCCAATGCAAGCCAGGGAAACGCTCTTTATGAAAGTCTAGTTATATCTAATTCTATGAAAGTCTTGCCAACACTTATCACACATCCAGCAACAATCTATAGAATGAGAACACTTCCGGTAATGAAAAAGGAAGGATATATAGGAGAAAAGCTAGAATACAAACGAAAGAGGCGACGGTCAAATGCCGGTTGATCGCGGTTGAGAGAGCTAACCGGGCGTTTTCGGACGAGTGGCAATTTTGCGTAGAGAATGCCAAAACTTCGAAGGCCACGGGCGGGGCCGAGGAGGGTTGGATGGTTCGGTAGAGGGGATGGTGCTATCGGTGGAATTAGGAATAGAGCCTTGGCAATCCGGTACCCCTTTCGGTGTATTGGGGTCTTCTGGTGGGGATGTAGGTGGTATGATAGGGTCTGCGGTGTGGGTGTTGGGGTGATCATCTCCGAGTTGTGTTTCCGCCACACGCTCCTCCATATGCTGGGCCGGCGGCGGGAGTGGTGCCTGGTTAATGGGATCTGCTGTGTTGGACATGGTACCAGCCCGTTCCGATATCATCCTCGCGATTTTATCGTGTCCTCGAGAGAGGGCAAACGATAGTGGGGTTCGGTTCCGCTTATCTTGTATGTCGGTTCGGATATCGTGTCGCTCTAAAAGCATCTTCGCTATCCCCTCATGCCCCTTCTTAGCGGCATGCAAGAGTGGTGTATAGCTAGCATAGGTGTCTGCAAGGTTGGGATTGATGCCCTCTCGTTCTAAAAGCATCTTTACTACCCCTTCTTGCCCGGAATAAACTGCTATGCAGAGTGGTGTCGTGCAGAATAAGCCTGATTCTCTGTTGGGATTGACGTCCTCCCGTTCCAAAAGCATCTTTACTATCCCCGCATGCCCAACGAGAGCGGCCAAAAAGAGTGGTGGATTGCTCAATGGAGTGCCTACCCCGTTAGGATTAACACCCTCTTGGTCCAAAAACACCTTTACTACCGCCTCATGTCCCTTTAGAGCGGCCCACGAGAGTGGTGTTTGGTCATACCTGTGGTCCGCTAGATCGGGATTAATATCCTTTTGTTCCAAAAGCGCCTTTACAACCCCTTCATGACCTCGTAACGCTGCCCAAATTAGAGGCGTAAAGGATAAACTATCCTTTGTATTGACATCCCATTCCTTCGTCTCCAGTACAGCTGCAAGTATCTCCACGATCCCAAGAAATGCTGCTCCGTGGAGTCCTGTAAATCCTACAGGCCCTTTCGAGGAATTAAAAGGAGGGTCGTCGTTACTGGTTCCCTTATGACGCAATAGCATTAGTTGAGCCGAGATATGTCCGTCAAATTTGTCTAGCAGTCTCAACGCAAGTATTTTCACATTCTCCGTCATCTCCGTCCTTGCGTGCTCTCCCCAGTAAAAAGATGCATATCCTAGTAGGGGCATTGTCGTGGGAGCCGAGTCAACAGCTGGGGAAAGATCCTTGACACATCGAAAATTCAGGTATGTGAGGCAAACCTCCGCAATTATTGAGTGGGGACTATGGAATATGGTCAAATCACTGAGGAGATGCTCTTGAAGGGTAAAGTGGACCAGTCGGAAAGTGGACGAAGATGCCTCGACCGTAACAAGGCCCAGAGAAGATGCTAAAAGTGTTCGTAACGTAGGAATGTTTTCATGATCGAGATCTGTGGATCCTAGCTCCACCCCCAAGGCATGGCGAAGTTCTTCCACCATTAATGGGCGTTCCGAATACAACACCCACATCAAGACCTTCAGTCCTAGTATTGATTTATTTCCGGATTGCGCCTTCAGGCGAGTTAGGGTTGCCGTGTACGCATCGCTAAGCCCATTGCCTTGTGTCATCTCTTCAAGCTTCTTTCTTCTCTGACGAATTGTCACCTCTCCAAGAATGGCTTCGATGTGGAGAGAAACAAGGAGGAATCTGTGTATAACTGTGGTAAGTAAATATTATTGATAGAGTGGAAATTCTAGATACTCCTACTCACATATCGGATGTCCTTTCAAGGATAATTCTGAGAATATCCGCCCGTAAATCATCATTAATCGCCTCAGGCTCGGAATCCCTGTCTAGCCTCATCTCCAGATAACTCCTTATGTCATCCATGTTAGGACTGATGGGAATCACAACTACCATGGCGAAATATCTTTGAATATCCCCCGTGACGTGGGGCCTTCCTGTGAGGAATATTCGAGTCTTGGGTGACTCCCGAACAATATCTCTGAGCGACCCAAGAAGATCGGGTAAATGCTTCGGCAAGCATTCATCTAGGGCGTCAAGACAGATGAAAACCTGAGGTAATGAAGCAATTGCTTTCCTCAACATTTCCATCAGTTCCGGAAGTAGTGGTCCTCTGCCACCAAAATTCAATTTTGCTTCTTGGAAGGCTTCGCGTAGATACTTTGGGATGTCCCCTCTGCCAACCAGCTGCTTCAAAATGGTTCCCATGATGTTGGTGGCTGTCTGTTCTTGCTGGATAAGGCAGTCGCAGTACAACCCCACGACGGCACTGTCTACCTTTCCTTCCCGATCGCACAAGCTGTCGATTACTAGGGAACTAATATTTCAGGCCATCAGCGACATTCACTTTTTGCAAAGAGCTCCGCCACTTACCTCAAGTATGTCTTTCCGACTCCCGGATTACCGGAACAAAACAAGACAGCTTCATCCGCTCCACCCCCTCTACTCCTCCACTCCTGAAACTCTTTTGTTTCTAAAATCCAATCGCCAACACCGTCGAATCGGTCGGCGCGCACCCCTTGGTGTCGGTTATTCGGCTCTAGCGGAGAGAGCCAGCGCATAACCTCTGCGTCCTTGTCGGACTTGTAGACATAGCTGTTGAAACTGCTCGTTATGTTTCCGGAATGGATATTGCCGTCGCCCATGTTGACCGATAGTGTATTTTGAACCATGATATTCTCTTTGAAACTTTGGTACAGTGTGGAAATAGTAGAGCGACGTATAGGGGTATCGAGCACGCTTGGGAACTTTTGGTGAAAAGGGGGGAATAAAGCGGGGCGATGAGACCTCGTGTCAGACAATAGTTATCCATTCAGCTTCATGCCAAGGAAATATAGTTATTTGACCAATGATATCGCAGGTGGGCCCAGCCACAGACTCGCCCACCCCAGAATAGGTGGAATTCGGTGTCAGAGAAATCAGGCTTTGCGCGCCCGTCTTTTCATCAATTAAGGTGGGAAGTATATTATACTACTAGATAGCCGTGGGAACTAACGTTTCTAAAATTTCTATTTTACAATAGATCCCTTTGTTCCGGATAGTGCTGAGTAACTGGACCGACGGATTTGGCCAAATGGGAATTTGTATGGGCTCCCATACTCCAGCATACTTGTACTATGAGAAGATACAAGTTTTGAACGACGTTGGTTTTGCATTACCATCATGCACTCACCCTTGCTGTATAGGTTTCAGGATTCTAGCATAGTAATTAGAATACCTAAGTCGACCAGCTTAGCGAGAATTGAATTACTCATAGAGTAGATTTATGTGGCAGACTGGTTTTGCTCAAAAGGCAATTTCAGGTGTGAAAATGCCGGGGAAACCATGTCATTTGTCGCCCAACTCTATAGGGGCAGTAGACTTTGAGGAATTCTAATTACTGGTACTAGATGGTGCACTATAGTGCACTATAGTGTACAATATGCCAATGCTCAAGCTCGGTAACAAAAGAAACCAGCCCCCTGCCGGCTTTCCCATACAAAATCACCATTCTCAAAAAGTGCCTGCTGACAACTATAATATTAGAAAATTCTAGGGATTTTCTAAATAGTAAATCTGACATGAAGATTTACATAATTGAGCACCAGGCTACAGGAAACATGCTATGAATTCTGAGTGCTGGACTTGTAAGGGAGGCTAAAAACATTGCCAATTTGTAGGTTTTGGCATTGCGACCACACTGGTTGGTAGGGGAAAAAAGGCTGGAAATTTTATATGTTAAATCCTCTGTGACTCTCTTTCACTTGATTACTTTTTTAAGAGCAAAATCTGTTGTGCACTGTTGTGGCAGTTGGCTAAGCTTATGTATTTTGTATGGAAAGCCAGGTGGGGGGGCTCGTTTCTTTTGTCGAGAAAAACATACTGTATTCAACAGCAAGACTACCGAGACAGGATCACACCTCCGGGCTATAAGAACTCTTCGACTAGAGATTCTGCGATCGCAATACTGATATTTTACTATCTACAAAGAGAGATATTTTCTTATGTGCCTTACTATCATAGTAGAAAAGTTTAGAGAAGACATATTAGTAGCGGTGCTGGACAGGTACAGTGGTAGTGCAGCAATATTGCTCATGAATACGAGCGCTATGTGACTGAGACTAGCAGAGTGCGCGTAAAGACGGCCGACTATTTCAATCAATAAAAACAAGGTCTAAATTGTATAGTATATGGTATCGTCCTACTGGAGGTATTGAATTTATTTCATTGAATAAGATTAATTTTCCCGCTATCATAGTATGAATGTTTTTTCTTTTACGCAGGTAATGCAAGTAGTCCTAGAAATTGTTTTGGGAAGATATACAAGAAATCTGACAGGGTGGGAAATTTTCACATTGATATGTTTTTGACATTAGTACATTGTTTGTGGTTTGTTTCTTATGTTATGTTTTGGTTTTGGTTTCTATTTGCCATGGGATATTTCCTGAATGCAGTGGTTGGACCCTAATTTAGGGAGTGCTAGTCATTCCCTAAATTCATATCATACCACGGAATTAACAAAAAAAAAACTATCATACTGGAGGTATTGAAAGTTAATAACTGTGACCTTGAGTTGATTGTTTCCGTCATGACTAGATGTTACATTAAGCATTAATTGACCAATATAATTGATTTCTATAAACTAAACACTCGCCTAGAACCCTCCCACGCAAAATTTGGCGCCGACGCTCCTCAAAACCCTCGCACACGCCGCCTACATGGACCGCGTAAACCTCAGCGCAAACGGCTTCCACAAAGCTCCGACAATCGGCTTTAAATGGGGCATCTACGTGGACCCAGAGCCAATGTACTTCTACTTCACCCAGGGCGCCGCCATCACCGAAGTAGAGCTAGGCGTGCTGGCGGGCGTGCGCATTGTGCTCCGCACGGACATAAAAATGGACGTCGGCCGCTCCATCAATCCGGCGATCGACTACGGCTAGATCGAAGGCGCCTTCGTCCAGGGCCAAGGCCTCTTCACGATGGAGGAAACGCTCTGGCAAACGAACGGCGAACTCTTCACCCGCGGTCCCGGAACATACAAGATCCCCGGATTCGCGGATATCCCGCAGGTGTTCAATGTTGGCTTGCTCAAGGGCGTGAAGTGGGCTAAGCTAAGGACCATTCAGAGCTCTAAGGGGATCGGCGAGCCGCCGCTGTTCTTGGGTACCAGTGTGCTGTTTGCGCTGCGGGAGGCGGTTAAAGCTGCTAGGGAAAGTGTTGCGGTTGATGCGCCGGCAATGGGCGTCGTGCAGTTGGATTCTCCGGCTACGGCTGAGAGGTTGAGGCTTGCGGTTGGGGATTGGATCGTTCGCTGGGCGGAGGTTGAGGCGAAGGAAGGGGAGAAGGGTTTTTTTGTGGAGGTTAAGGCGTAGGAATTATTATTATTTTGCTCTTTAGCAGTTGGTTGGCTTTTTCATGATGAATTTTTTTTACGATATGCATGTATGCATGTATGTATGTATGTATGTATGTATTCTCGGGCTTTTTTTTTGTGCGCATTTGGATTGTGAGTTGGTTAGGGGTTTGAATCAAGTTACTTGGATTGCCATGTCAAGCTAGAAAAACGCTCTTTATGAAAGTCTAGTTACATATAACTCTATGAAAGTCTTGTCAACACCGACCCACATCCGGAAACTATCTATAAAATGGGAACAAGTCCTTTGACGAAAAAGGGAAGATATAAAGGAAAAAAGCTAAAATACAAACAAAGGAGGCGGTGATCAAATGCAGGTTGGCCGCGATCGATAGAGTTGGCGGGGTGTTCGGGGGAGTGGTGATTTGGCTTGGAGAATACTGGAGTTCCGGAGGCGGAAGAGGGAGGGGCTGAGGCGGGCAGGGTGGTTCGGTAGAAGGGATGGTGCTGTCGGCGGAATTAGGAATAGGGCTTTCGGGGTCCAGTACCCTTTCCAGTGTATTTGAGTCTGCTGACGGGGATGTAGGTGGCCTGATAGGGTCTGCGGTGTGGGTGTTGGGGTGATCATCTCTCAGTTGTGTTTCCGCCACACGCTCCTCCATATGCTGGGCCGGCGGCGGGAGTGGTGCCTGGCTAATGGGATCTGCTGTGTTGGACTTGGTATCGGCCCGTTCCGATATCATCCCCGCGATTTTATGGTGTCCCCGAGAGAGAGCTAACGATAGTAGGGTGTGGTTCTGCTTATCTTGTATGTCGGTTCGGATATCGTTTCGCTCTAAAAGCATCTTTACTACCCCTTCATGCCCGCAATGAACTGCTATGCAGAGTGGTGTCATGCAGAATAAGCCTAATTCCCTGTTGGGATTGACGTCCTCTCGTTCCAAAAGTATCTTTATTACCCCCGCATGCCCAAATAAAGCGGCCCAAAAGAGTGGTGGATTGCTCCATAGAGTGCCTGCCCCGTTAGGATTAACACTCTTTTGGTCCAAAAGCACCTTTACTACCGCCTCATGTCCCTGCCGAGCGGCCCACGTGAGGGGTGTTTGGTCACACTCGTGGTCCGCTAGATCGGGATTAATATCCTTTTGTTCCAAAAGCGCCTTTACAACCCCTTCATGACCTCGTAGCGCTGCCCAAATTAGAGGCGTAAAGGATAAACTATCCTTTGCATTAACATCCCATTCCTTCATCTCCAATACAGCTGCAAGTATCTCCACGATCCCAAGAAATGCTGCTCCGTGGAGTCCTGTAAATCCTACAGGTCCTTTCGAGGTATTAAAAGGAAAGTGGTCGTCACTGGTTTCATTATAATGCAATGACATTAGTTGAGCCGAGATATGTTCGTCGAATTTATCCAGCAATCTCAAAGCAAGTATTTTCACATTCTCCGTCATCTCCTTCCTTGCGTGCTCTCCCCAGTAAAAAGATGCATATTCCAGAAGGGGCATTGTCGTGGGAGCCGAGTCAAGAGCTGGGGAAAGATCCCTGACACATCGAAAATTGAGGTATGTGAGGGAAACCTCCGCAATTGTTGAGTGGGGACTATGGAATATGGTCGAATCACTGAGGAGATGCTCTTGAAGGGTAAAATGGACCAGTCGGACGGTGGACGAAGATCCCTCGATCGTAACAAGGCCCAGAGAAGATGCTAAAAGTGTCCGTAATGCAGGAATGTTTCCGTGATCTAGATCTGTAGATCCGAGTTCCACCCCCAAGGCATGACAAAGCTCCTTCGCTCTTAATGGGCGTTCCGAATGCAACACCCACATCAGGACTTTCAGTCCTAGTATTGATTTATTTCCGGGTTGGGCCTTTAGTCGGGTTAGGGTTGCCGCGTACGCATCGCTTAGTCCGTTGCCTTGTGTCATCTCTTCAAGCTTCTTTCTTCTCTGACGAATTGTCACCTCTCCGAGAATGGCTTCGATGTGGAGAGAAACAAGGAGGAATCTGAGTATAACTGTGGTAAGTAAATATTATTGATAGAGTGGAAATGCTAGATACTCCTACTCACATATCGGATGTCCTTTCAAGGATAACTCTTAGAATATCCGCCCGTAAATCATCATTCATCGCCTCTGGCTCGGAATCCCTGTCCAACCTCATCTCCAGATAACTCATTATGTCATCTATGTTCGGACAGATGGGAATCGCAACTGCCATGGAGAAATATCTTTGGATATCCCCCGTGACGTGGGGCCTTCCTGTGAGGAATATCCGTGTCTTGGGTAACTCCCGAACAATATCTCTGAGCGACTCAAGAAGATCGGGGAGATGCTTCGGCAAGCATTCATCTAGGGCGTCAAGGCAGATGAAAACCTGAGGTAGTGGGGCAATTGCTTTCCTCAACATTTCCATCAATTCCGGAAGTAGTGGTCCCCTGCCACCAAAATTCCTTTTCGCTGTTTGAAAGGCCTCACGTATATATTCCGGGATATCCCCTCTGCCTACCAGCTGCTTCAGAATGGCTCCCATGATGTTGGCGGCTGTTTGTTCTTGCTGGATGAGGAAGTCGCAATACAAGCCCGTGACAATAGTGTCCTCCTTCCCTTCTCGATCGCACAAGCTGTCGATTACGAGGGAACTAATATTTCAGGCCATCAGCAACATTCACTTTTTGCAAAGAGCCCCACCACTTACCTCAAGTATGTCTTACCGACTCCCGGATTACCGGAACAAAACAAGACAGCTTCATCCGTTCCACCCTCTCTGCTCCTCCACTCCCGAAACTCTTTTGTTTCTAAAATCCAATCGCCAACACCGTCGAACCGGTCGGCGCGCACGCCTTGGTGTCGGTTATTCGGCTCTAGCGGAGAGAGCCATCGCATAACCTCTGCGTCCTTGTCGGACTTGTAGACATAGCTGTTGAAACAGCTCGTTATGTTTCCGGAATGGATATTGCCGTCGCCCATGTTGACCGATAGTGTATTTTGAGCCATGATATTCTCTTTGAAACTTTGGTTGCGTGTGGAAATAGTAGAGCTGCGTATAGGGGTATCGAGGAAGGAAGCTTGTGAACTTTCGGTAAAGAGAGGGAATAAAGCGGGGCGATGAGACTTCGTGTCAGACAATAGTTATCCATTCAGCTTCGTGCCAAGGAAATATAATTATTTGACCAATGATATCGCAGTTGGGCCCAGCCACGGACTCAAACAAACCAGAATAGCTGTAATTCGGTGTCAGAGAAATCAGGCTTTGCGCGCTAGTCTTTTAATTAATTAAGGTGGGAAATATATTATTCAGTACGGGGACAAAACTTTTCGTCCGATGCCCTTTTTACACCAACTAGTGTGAAAGTGACTTAGATTTTTGTATGCAGCTCCATACAAAAAAGTACATGGCAACCGACACCAGATACTTGGACGACCTTTTCTCCATCACTTGGAAATATTTAAGGAGTCTGTAAATTTCTTCATGTTGTCTACAGGTTTTGCTAAAGCAAGGAAGGATTTTCGCTAATTCTCATAGACATTGCGCAATGAGAGGGTGGTGAATATGGGCACTTTTGGTGTAAAAAGGGCATCGGACGAAAAGTTTATCCTAGTACTGTACTGGTAGAGAGCTAAAGAATTAGTGTTTCCAAAGTTCCTATTTTACAACGAATCCCTTTGTTCCCTCAACAGTCTTTAGCAATTATCGTAAAAACTCAAATAATAGAACCGTGTGATATGTAGTTGAGAATTCCCTGCTTTGGAATAGGGGAGCAGAGCACAGCAAAAACCAGGTTCTCGGCCCGGCCGAAAGCCATGAAAAACAAAAAAACACCAGCCCTTACCAGAGACGGCAACTCCAACGACATGGCACACTGTTCGATTATTTACGGTACTGTGGCCGTAACTTTGCCCTGTGATTTTAAGCATCAGGAATTTGTATGGGCACCCACCTACTATGAGAAGATACAAGTTTTGAAGTTTTGAGAATTTTGCATCACAATCAAGTGGGGCAACTACGTGGACCCACAGCCAATGCACTTCTACTTCATCCAAGGTGCGGCCATCTCCGGGATAGCGCTAGACGTACACACAGGCGCATACACTCTCCTCCGCACAGACATAAAAGTGGACGTCGGCCGCTCCATCAACCCCGCCACCGACTACGGCCAGATCGAAGGCGCCTTCGTCCAGGGCCAGGGCCTCTTCACGATGGAGGAAACGCTCTGGCAAACGAACGGCAAACGAACGGCAAACTCTTCACCCGCGGTCCCGGAACATACAAGATCCCCGGATTCGCGGATATCCCGCAGGTGTTCAATGTTGGCTTGCTCAAGGGCGTGAAGTGGGCTAAGCTAAGGACAATTCAGAGCTCCAAGGGGATCGGCGAGCCGCCGCTGTTCTTGGGTGCTAGTGTGCTGTTTGCGCTGCGGGAGGCGGTTAAGGCTGCTAGGGAGAGTGTTGCGGCCGATGCGCCGGCAATGGGCGTCGTGCAGTTGGATTCTCCGGCTACGGCTGAGAGGTTGAGGCTTGCGGTTGGGGATTGGATCGTTCGCTGGGCGGAGGTCGAGGCGAAGGAAGGGGAGAAGGGGTTTTTTGTGGAGGCTATGGCGTAGGTATTTTCTTTTGCGGATTTTTTTGTTTGCTCTTTAATAGTTTGTTGGCTTTTGCATGACGGATCTTTTACGACATGTAAGTATGTATTCTCGGGCTTTTTTTTTGTGCGCATTTGGATTGTGAGTTGGTTAGGGGTTTGAATCAAGTTACTTGGATTGCCAATGCAAACCGGGGAAACGCTCTTTATGAAAGTCTAGTTACATATAACTCTATGAAAGTCTTGCCAACACCTAACACATCCAGCAACAATCTATAGAATGAGAACACTTCCGGTAATGAAAAAGGAAGGATATGTAGGAGAAAATCTAGAATACAAACAAAGGAGGCGGTGATCAAATGCCGGTTGATCGGGATCGAGAGGGTTGACGGGGCGTTTTCGGACGAGTGGCAATTTTGCGTAGAGAATGCCAAAACTTCGAAGGCCACGGGCGGTGCCGAGGCGGGCTGGAGGGTTCGGTAGAAGGGATGGTGCAATCGCCGGAATCGGAAGTAGGGCCATTGCAGTCCGGTACCCCTTCCGGTGTATTGGGGTCTTCTGGTGGGGATGTCGGTGGTATGATAGGGTCGGCGGGGTTGGTGGTGGTGGGGTGATCATCTCCGAGTTGTGTTTCCGCCACACGCTCCTCCATATGCTGGGCCGACGGCGGGAGTGGTGCCTGGCTAATGGGATCTGCTGTGTTGGACATGGTACCAGCCCGTTCCGATATCATCCTCGCGATTTTATTGTGTCTTCGAGAGAGGGCCCACGATAGTGGGGTTTGGTTCTGCTTATCTCGTATGTCGGTTCGGATATCGTTTCGCTCTAAAAGCATCTTCGCTATCCCCTCATGCCCACTCATAGCGGCATGCGAGAGCGGTGTATGGCCAAATAGGGTGTCTACAAGGTTGGGATTGATGTCTTCTCGTTCTAGAAGCATCTTTACTACCCCTTCGTGGCTCTGGGAGACTGCCGCCGAGAGTGGTGCCATGCCAAATATGCTGGATTCCCAGTTGGGATTGACGTCCTCCCGCTCCAACAGCATCTTTAATATCCCCGCATACCCAAAGGCAGCGGCCCAAAAGAGTGGTGGATGTCTGGATGGGGTGCCTGCCCCGTTAGGATTAACACCCTCTTGGTCCAAAAACACCTTTACTACCGCCTCATGTCCCTTTAGAGCGGCCCACGAGAGTGGTGTTACGTCATTCTCGTCCGCTAGATCGGGATTAATATCCTTTTGTTCCAAAAGCGCCTTTACAACCCCTTCATGACCTCGTATCGCTGCCCAAATTAGAGGCGTAAAGAATAAACTACCCTTTGCATTAACATCCCATTCCTTCATCTCCAATACAGCTGCAAGTATCTTCACGATCCCAAGAAATGCTGCTCCGTGGAGTCCTGTAAATCCTATAGGTCCTTTCGAGGTATTAAAAGAAGGCATGAAGTCACTGGTTTTATTATGACGCAATAACATTAGTTGAGCCGAGATATGTTCGTCGAATTTATCGAGCAGTTTCAGTGTAAGTATTTTCACATTTTCTGTCATCCCTTTCCTTGTGTGCTCTCCCCAGTAATGAGATGCATATTCAAGAAGGGGAATTGTCGTGGGAGCCGAGTCAAGAGCTGGGGAAAGATCCCTGACACATCGGGAATTCAGGTATGTGAGGCAAACCTCCGCAATTGTTGAGTGGGGACTATGGAATATGGTCGAATCACTGAGGAGATGCTCTTGAAGGGTAAAGTGGACCAGTCGGAAAGTGGACGAAGATACCTCGACCGTAACAAGACCCAGAGAAGATGCTAAAATTGTCCGTAACGCAGGAATGTTTTCATGATCGAGATCTGTGGATCCCAGCTCCACCCCTAAGGCATGGCAAAGTTCTTCCACAGCTAATGGGCGCTCCGAATACAACACCCACATCAGGACCTTCAGTCCTAGTATTGATTTATTTCCCTTCTGGGCCTTCAGGCGGGTTAGGGTTGCCGCATACGCATCGCTTAGTCCGTTGCCTTGTGTCATCTCTTCAAGCTTCTTTCTTCTCTGACGAATTGTCACCTCTCCGAGAATGGCTTCGATGTGGAGAGAAACAAGGAGGAATCTGTGTATAACCGCAGTAAGTAAATATTATTGATAGAGTGGAAATGCTAGATACTCCTACTCACATATCGGATGTCCTTTCAAGGATAACTCTTAGAATATCCGCCCGTAAATCATCATTCATCGCCTCTGGCTCGGAATCTCTGCCCAACCTCATCTCAAGATAACTCCTTATGTCATCCATGTTAGGACTGATGGGAATCACAATTGCCATGGCGAAATATCTTTGGATATCCCCCGTGACGTGGGGCCTTCCTGTGAGGAATATTCGTGTCTTGGGTGACTCGCGAACGATATCTCTCAGTGACCCAAGAAGATCGGGCAAATGCTTCGGCAAGCATTCATCTAGGGCGTCAAGACAGATGAAAACCTGAGGTAGTGAAGCAATTGCTTTCCTCAACATTTCCATCAGTTCCGGAAGTCGTGGTCCTCTGCCACCAAAATTCTTTTTTGCTTCTTGGAAGGCTTCGCGTAGATACTTCGGGATGTCCCCTCTGCCAACTAGCTGCTTCAAAATGGTTCCCATGATGTTGGTGACTGTCTGTTCTTGCTGGATAAGGAAGTCGCAGTAGAGCCCCACGACGGCACTGTCTACCTTTCCTTCCTGATCGCACAAGCTGTCGATTACCAGGGAACTAATATCTCGGGCCATCAGCAACATTCACTTTTTGCGAAGAGACCCACCACTTACCTCAAGTACGTCTTGCCGACTCCCGGATTACCGGAACAAAACAAGACAGCTTCATCCGCTCCACCCTCTCTACTCCTCCACTCCCGAAACTCTTTTGTTTGTAAAATCCAATTGCCAACACCGTCGAATCGGTCCGCGCGCACACCTTGGTGTCGATTATTCGGCTCTAGCGGAGAGAGCCAGCGCATAACCTCTGCGTCCTCGCCGGCCTTATAGAAATAGCTGTTGAAACTGCTCGTTATGTTTCCGGAATGGATATTGCCGTCGCCCATAGTGACCGATAGTGTATTTTGAGCCATGATATTCTCTTTGAAGCTTTGGTTGAGTGTGGAAATAGTGGAGCGGCGTGTAGGGGTATCGAGGAAGGAAGCTTGTAAACTTTCGGTGAAAGGAGGGGGGGATAAAGCGGGGCGATGAGACTTCGTGTCAGACAATAGTTAGCCATTCAGCTTCATGCCAAGGAAATATAGTTATTTGACCAATGATATCGCAAGTGTGTCCAGCCACAAACAAAAACAAACCATCGTGGCGGAAATTCGAAGTTCGAGAAAACGGGATTCGCGCACTCATCTCTCAATCAATTAAGGTGGAAAATATATTAGGCCATTAGATAGCTGGAGAGCTAAGGGCCCGTTTACCTATAGGCGTCCGTCTGAAAGCCTGAAACGATGCCGACCGTTAAGGGGGGCTTGACAGTGGGGGAGTGTGCAGCAAAGTAGATGGCGTTTAGCTAGAGTAGGCAACGTAACTTTTTGATGGTCTAGCTACAAGAATCTAAGACCGTGGAAAATTTGTTAAACACTTTCGGGCTGTTTATCCGATAAAGGGTTGAGACGCCACCTTCTAGTACAACCACCTATTACAAATTTAATTTTTCGAAAGAAACGGACAGTTGAAGGTACAAGGGACAGGCATAAAAAAGTGGTACGCTGCAGGGGTGGGGTGGGTTGATTTTGGACAAAATTCTGGTACGCTGCAACCAAACCACACTCAGCCAGAAAATATGTTGAGATGGTAAAGTACATCTTAAACCCCCTCCTTTACCATACAGTTACCAAATCCAAGGGGTAAGTATTTTGAACCAACACCCCTGTGTGCAAGAAAATAAATGGGTAAGGATGACAGAGCAGAGTAGCCTCTATACATAGATCCAAAAAGAATATTGATTTCTTCAATAAGCCACTGGGCTTTAAAGCCCACTTATCATAAGGTCAGCATTAAACATGGTCCCAGTTTAGAGGTTCAGGTGCCCCCTTGGCGGACACCTCTTGGGGTTTGATTTGATACTAAATGTGTTAAAGTAGAGGTCATCTTCATCACTCATACATAATTTCCTTTATCAGTTGCATAGCATGGGAAGAAACATGGATTCTCATAAAGTTTCCCTTCTCAAGTGTACCACTGCTTCTGAGACATTAGTTATGCACCGTACCACTTTTTTATGCCTGTCCCTTGTATGTGAAGAAAACAGAATAGTTGCATGTTTAGCTAATATGCTGTCTAGTACAGTATATAGCCGAACGCCCGTTTATTTAACTGACTTCCTTTGACGGTCGGCACTGTCTCTGGTTGGTAGACGGCCGTCTATAAATAAACGGGCCCTAAGGTTTCCAAAATTCCTATTCTTATAACGAATCCCTTTGTTCCCTGGATAGTGCTGAGTAACTTGCGCGACCAATTTGGCCAATTACTTTTAAGCGCCAGGGATTTGTATGGGCTCCCATACTCCACTATACAAGTACTGTGCTATGAGAAGATACAAGTTTTGAAAGTTGTGAATCTTGTATTACCACTATACACTCAACCTTGCTATAGGTTTCGAGATTCCGGCATAGTAATTGGAATACCTAAGCCGACCAGTTTAGGGAAAATTGAATTTCTCGTAGGGTAAATTTATGTGGCCGATTTCTGGTTTTGCGAAGGGGGCTATTTCTGGTGTGAAAATGCCAACCAACCATGACGTTTCGTTGCTTAACTCTATAGGGGCAATAGATTTTGAGGGATTCTAGTTACCGGTACTGGACTAAAGTATGAATAACAGTAAAATACGGTAGTGACTACCGTGACATAATCGCATCTCCTGGCAATCAGAACTCTGCGAGTAAGGGTTTTGTGATCGCACTACCGATCTTTTGCTATCTAGAAAGAGGGGCATTCGCTCATGTAGCTTACTCGCAACCGTGCCAAGGTTGAGACTCCATCACAAGCCCCATTGCTCGCTTGCTCGCAATCTTGGGCACCTCTGGAAGCTGCCTCTCAGCTCGACGAAAGATCTCAGCTCTGCGCAAGTTTCAATTTGTATGCTAATTTAAGAATTTCAAACCACAACCAAACATTCCTCTGATGCTTTAAATGTCGTTCTGGCTTGCTCATACCCTGTTTTAAGTCTTTATAAACAAGGCTTCCGTTTTCTTTCCCCTCTTTTAACAACTTTTATTTTCATTTAGTAGGAGACTCTGGTCTGGATTTTTTTTTTCAATAAAAGTTTTATTATTAACCAAAGGAAGCCATGCCAATCCAGGCTTTGACACCCATTTTGCGGGAATCTTCCGTTGAGCTGAGAGCTTTCGTTGAGCTGAGAGGCACGTGCGAGATGTGCCCAAGATTGCGAGCAAGCGAGCAATGGGGGTTGTGACCGAGTCACAGCCTTGGCATGGTTACAGGGATTTGGAGAAAGAAAAAAACTTTAGTAGCGGAGATGGGTAGGGGCAGTAGTAGTGCGGCTGTCCCGCCAATGAGTGCAAGAGTCATGCGACTTCGATTAGCAAATGCAGTGGAGAGCTGGCAAGCTCTTTTGACTTCGGTCGAGTACTTCCAGTAGGAGGGTAAATTTAATAAATATGGTTCACAGTCTCTCGAGTTTAGTACCAAATATATCACTATACTATCCAGCCTTGGGAACTGAGTTTCTTGTCGGTCGCTTAACATCTTTGATGGTTTCTGAGACCAAGTACTCTCCCGTTACTGTACCCGTTGCTGTGCGAAGTTCTACACCCGCTTGTTTTCTACTCACAACTGTAATAATCTCTGAGTAAGGACTATGCACAGTGCCGTTAGAAAATTTTGTGCACAAAAGCCAAAACACACCAATAGTGCTACTTTTCAGCACACTAGAACAGCACCATCTCTCCTAATCACAGTGTATAATTTTACTAATATCATAGCTTGTATCTAGAGTACATTGTAAAAAAAAAATTACATATTTTTTCTGAACCTTTACCATGAGGTATGCTGTGTATTCTAGCCTGAGGCTAGAAATGGACCCCAAGACACCAACGTTATACTTTACCATTCAAGAAATGTTGGGACTGTTTTACCACTAAACAGTGCAAAGAGGTCCAATTACACATAGAACCACTAAGTACGTGGAACCCAACTCACTGACTACAACCATTTCAAGAAGTGCTTACAAGGCTTAGCTTAGTATATATCGAATTTGAGATAGTGCCAGATTTTTAATTTCAGAGAATCGAAATGCTATTAGGAATTCTCGTGTTGGGGCGTCTTGAAATGCGGCATATTTGGTGTATTTTGGCGTTTGTCCACGAACTTTTCAAACGGCACTGTACTGCGCTCATATGTGAGAACCAAGAGTTGGCAGAAAATACCCAATATTACTACAATTTCGGCGCCAGCTAAAACCTGGACATTTCATGTTCTAACCAATCCGCTGTGGCTGGAATATCGTCGTTATTACTACCCGGGTTGCTGCTGTCAGTGTTCACAACATTCCAGTTGGTCGGTCTCTGGGGCAGGATGGGACGGGCTATGAGCGTCGCGCAGTTTGCATTCTCCGGCCACAGCTGAGAGGCTGAAGCTTGCAGTTGGGGACTGGATCGTCAACTAGGTGATGGTTGAGGCGAAGGAAGGGAGGGGGTTCTTATGACTACAGCGTAGGCATTTTCTCTTGCTTTTTTTTTTGCTCTTTAGTAGTTTGTTGGCTCTTGCATGCCGGATTTTTCATAATATGTATGCATGATTCCCTCGGTCTTTTTTGTAAGCATTTGGATTGTGAGTTTGTTAGGTTTTTGAATCAAGTTATCATACTTGCATGGCCTTGTCAAACCAGAAAAACGCTCTTCATAAAAGTCTAGCTACATATAACTCTATGAAAGTCTTGCCAACACCGATCCCATATCCGGCAACTATCTATAGAACGAGAGCACGTCCGGTGGTGAGGAAGGGAGGATATAAAGGATAAAAACCAAAATACAAACGAAAGAGGCGATGATTAGATGCCGGTCGATCGTGGGTTGACGGGGTGTTCTCGTAAGGGTGCCAATTATACGTAGAGAATACCAGAACTTTAGATACCACCAGGGATGGGGGGGCGGGTTGGGCGGTTCAGTAGAAGGTATGGTGCTATCGGCAGAATTGGAAGCAGAGTCGCTGCAGTCCGGTACCCCTTCCGGTGTATTGGGGTCTGCTGACGGGGATGTAGATGGCACGATAGGATGGGCGGGGTTGGTGTTGGGGTGATCATGTCCGAGTTGTGTTTCTGCCACACGCTCCTCCCCATGCCAGACTGACGGCGGGAGTGATGTCTGGCCACTGGGGTCTGATGGGTTGGACCCGGTACCAGCCCGTTCCGATATCATCCTCGCGACCCCCTCGTGTCCACGAGACAGAGCCAAAGACAGCGGGGTTTGGTCCTTCATATCTCGTATGTCGGTGCGAATGTCATTTCGCTCTAAAAGCATCTTTACTATCCCCTCATGACCACACTTAACGCCAAACGAGAGTGGTGTGTCACCAAACAAAGCATCTGCATGGTTGAGATCAATGCCTTCTTGTTCTAAAAGTATCTTTACTATCCCTTCATGCCCCCCCAGAGCTGCCGCCGAGAGTGGTACCGCATAGAGGAAGCTGGATACAAGGTTGGGATTGACGTCCTGTCGTTCCAAAAGCATATTTATTATCCCCGCATGCCCAAAGAAAGCGGCCAAAAAGAGTGGTGATTCGTTATATTCGGCGTCTGCCCCGTTAGGATTAACACCCTCTTTGTCCAAAAGCATCCTTACTACCCCTTCATGCCCCTCCCGAGCGGCCCACGAGAGTGGTGTTTTGCCATGCCTGTGGTCTGCTAGGTCGGGATTAATATCCTTTTGTTCCAAAAACGCCTTTACAACCCCTTCATGACCCCGTAGGGCTGCCCACATTAGAGGAGTACGGAACGCAATATCCTTTGCATTAACATCCCATTCCTTCATCTCCAATACAGCTGCAAGTATCTCCACGATCCCAAGAAATGCTGCTCCGTGGAGTCCTGTAAATCCTGTAGGTCCTTTGGCGGAATCCAAACGGGGGAGAAAGAATAGAGTTGTATCATAATGCAATGATATTAGCTGAGCCGAGATATGTTCGTCAAATTTATCCAGCAGTCTCAACGCAAGTATTTTCACATTCTCCGTCATATCTTTCTTTGCGTGCTCTCCCCAGCAAAAAGATGCATATTCCAGAAGGGGCATTGTCGTGGGAGCCGAGTCAAGAGCTGGCGAGAGATCTCTGACACATTGAAAATTGAGGTATGTTAAGCAAACCTCCGCAATTATTGAGTGGGGGCTATGGAATAAGGTCGGATCGCTCAGAAGATGCTCTTGAAGGGTAAAATGGACCAGTCGGACAGTAGATGAAGATGCCTCGATCGTAACAAGGCCTAGAGAAGATGCTAAAAGTGTCCGCAAAGCAGGAATGTTTTCATGATCGAGATCTGTAGATCCGAGTTCCACCCCCAAGGCATGACAAAGCTCCTTCGCTCTTAATGGGCGTTCCGAGTACAACACCCACATCAGGACTTTCAGTCCGAGTATTGATTTATTTCCCGGCTGAGCCCTCAACCGGGTTAGGGTTTCCGTGTATGCATCGCTAAGTCCGTTTCCTTGTGTCATCTCTTCAAGTTTCTTTCTTCTCTGACGAATTGTCACTTCTCCAAGAATGGCTTCGATGTGGAGAGAAAAGGAGGAATCTGTGTACTCCCGTGGTAAGTGAATATTATCGATAAGTGGGAATGCTAGATACTCCTACTCACATATCGGATGTCCTTTCAAGGATAACTCTTAGAATATCCGCCCGTAAACCACCATTCATCGCCTCTGGCTCGGAATCCTTATCCAACCTCTTCTCCAGATAACTCCTTATGTCATCCATGTTAGGACTGATGGGGATCACAACTGCCGTAGCGAAATATCGTTTGATATCCCCCGCGATGTGGGGCCTTCCGGTGAGGAATATTCGAGTCTTGGGTGACTCCTGAACAATATCTCTCAGCGACCCAAGAAGATCGGGTAAATGCTTCGGGAGGCATTCATCTAAGGCGTCAAGACAGATGAAAACCTGAGGTAGTAAAACAATTGTTTTCCTCACCATTTCCATCAGATCCGGGAGTCGTGGTACTCTGCTACCAAAATTCCTTTTCGCTGTTTGAAAGGCCTCACGTATATATTCTGGGATATCCCCTCTGCCTACCAGCTGCTTCAGAATGGCTCCCATGATGCTGGCGACTGTTTGTTCTTGCTGGATAAGGAAGTCGCAATACAAGCCCGTGACAATAGTGTCCTCCTTCCCTTCTTGATCGCACAAGCTGTCGATTACTAGGGAACTAATATTTCAGGCCATCAGAAACATTGGATTTTTGCAAAGAGCCACCGCTTACCTCAAGTATGTTTTGCCGACTCCCGGATTACCGGAACAAAACAAGACAGCCTCGTCGGGCTCACCCTCGTTACCTCTCCACTCCCGAAACTCATTTGCCTCTAAAAGCCAAGCACCCACACCGTCGAATCGGTCAGTGCGCACGCCTTGGTGTCGGTTATTCGGTTCCAGCGGAGAGAGCCAGCGCATAATCTCCGCGTCCTCGTCGGACTTATAGACATAGCTGTTGAAACAGCTCGTTATGTTTCCGGAGTGGAAATTGCCGTCGCCCATGTTGACCGAGAGCGTGTGTGTATTTTGAGCCATGATATTCTCTTTGAAACTTTGGTCGAGTGTGGAAATAGTAGAGTGACGTATAGGAGTATCGAGGGAGCTTGTGAACTTTTAGTGCAAAGAGGGGGAAATAAAGTGGGGCGATGGGGCTTCGTGTCAGACAACAGCTATCCATTCAGCTCCATGCGAAGGAAATATAGTTGTTGAACCAATGTTATCGCAACTTGCCACCGACTGAGACAAACCAAGGTGGCCGAAATTCGGGGTCAGAGAAATCAGGATTCGTGCACCCATCTCTTCATTCAAGATATATTAGGCTAATAGACAGTCAAAGAACTCACGTTGCCAAAATTCCGATTTTTAAAATGAATCACTTTTTCCCCTGGACGGTGCTGAGCAATTGGAGCGACCAAAACTTCTCCATGTGCTTTTAAGCGCCGGGAATCTGTCTGGGCTCCCATTTAATATCAGAAGATACGGGTTCTGAACGTCGTGAATTTTACATCACCATCAGACACACCGGCTTGCTGTATAGGTTTCGAGATTACAGCACAATAATTAGAATGCCTAAACCGATCATCTCACTGAGAATTGGATCACTTGTATACTAGATTTAGGTGGCTCGGCTCTAGTCCTGCGAAAAAGGTCACTTCTTGTGCGAAAATGCCAGCCAACCACGACATTTGTCGCCTAACTTCATAGAGGTAATAGACCCGGTGGAATTCTAGTTACCCGTACCGGACTATGCATTATGAATAACAGTAAAACAAGAAATAGGCCCTTGATCATAGCGCCCTGTAGTATACGCAATGTTACTGTATTAATATTTGACGGAAAGACTACCGAGACATACGGGGGTACCGCGCCTAGGTTTTGTATGTTCCACAAGCGAGGTTTGCTGCCCCTACCCCTGTGGGGCATACAAAACTTAGGTGCTGTACCTCCGAAGGCATGGCTGAAGGTTCATGTTTTGAACGGATGTCTTGAGCTCTGCTCTCGATCTTCAATCGACCATGCTCTTCCTCTAAGCCGCGAAACCCATGACACCACCCCACAACCAATCCTACTGGGTAAACCTTCCTCTATTGTTTCCTTTCCTTTCGGTTTCTTTTCTGATCTGTCATGCTTAAATTTTCCCCGAATCTCTCGCGCTCTTTTTTTTGCCACATTTCTCAAGGGTGGTACAGATCTCGAGCCGAATAGGTGGAAAAAAAAGAGAAACCTCAACGGACGCGAAGAGGAAACTTGAGCTGCTGTCGTGAGGTTACCGGTGTCAATATATGGTGTCTCCAGCACTACTTCTACCCTCAGTTTCCATTGATCAACTCTACCGGCCAATTAATCCTTAGCGCAACATGTGACCGTAATGACAGCTCTCAAGGCAACGCAAGGTCACAGCTTTCAACTTTGAATACTCTAGCTTCAGAACATTTGGAGGTAGACGTTGCGGGGTAGGTCAAAATTCCGTTGGCATGATGACCAGCCATTTTGTTGCTGGGAAATACCCTCACTGTGGGGTGTGCTTCTTTCCAGCTCGGATGTATGCCCCGCAGCTCTTGTTTTTCGTAGGGGTGTTTCGCGGTTGGCAAGTTGGTTACCGTAAAAACTGAAATAGAAGAGAAATGTGCTTTGAGGTTGTATTAAGGTGAGTCATGCCAAGAGGCTAGGATGGTAACATCAATGTAAATTACGAAACATGAGACATATAAAATTTAAAAATACATTTTATTTTTTCAATCCGTTTCACCCAAGATATATTCGCCATCCAGCTCATCATCTGCAATATTCAACTCTGGTGAATCGTCTCCTTCCTCTTCCC
>Ga0307509_10001535_pt1 | contig 38921 bp, 43 predicted proteins | sample 10_EM_MG_FD_202245 | JGI IMG/M metagenome (GOLD analysis project Ga0307509, IMG submission 202245) | Populus trichocarpa ectomycorrhiza microbial communities from riparian zone in the Pacific Northwest, United States - 10_EM | ecosystem: Host-associated > Plants > Roots > Unclassified | place...
TGACAAGTACGTTGATAACCTCCAAATCCCAAAAGAGCTCGAATACTTGCAACGCGATGTTTTCTGGGTTCGTGTCCTCCCAAGGGAGCAAAGCCTGTGCGACATGATCAATACGGGGACCAAGAGGTACATATGGCTGGCGGATTATGGTTGTGCTTCGGTTGTTTAATTTGTTAACCTTCCCGGAATGTGATATTGGAGAAGAATTAATTGCGAGAGGAGCAAGCGGATTTCGACGTTTTCTAATTTCTGGCATTTTGAATAGATTTGCGGTATCATGGTACTCTATTTTCCCTCAGGCCGATGGCGATGAGAGGTGACGTTGTCACCCTAAGGAATATCCTTTCCATATGAAGGATAGTGGCTTCTAGACTGGGAATAGTCTGCTGGAACCGAATTTTACTGTTTCACACCGCCCAAGGGATAGTGTTATTAGTTAGTTAGCATGTAGTCGGCGGCTGATTAATGTACCGAAAAGTTTGATATAAAAAAAAAATAAAAAAAATCTGTCGAACGTAGGAAGAGGGTTTTAGAGGAAGTGGTGAATTTGTGAAGGGAAGGATTGAGGGTATAATACTTTTGTGTCCCATCTGTCAGGAAGCTTGAAGCTCGATATAGTCCATTGCAAACTATATCTGGTTTTAAGTAATAGATAGATGGGAGGTAGGAGTGATAGTGCCAATACTTTGTTGTAGTTTAGTGCACGAAATGGAAAGAAAAAAGAAAAAAAAGTCTGTCGAACATTTTCCGACTCGTCGAAATTACTATGTGTGTAACCGCTTTTTTGTTTTTTTTCTGCAGATACTGGGCCAATCTACGCTAAATTTTGGTGAAGGAAAAAAGTCTGTCGAACTCTCGCCGAGTGGCTGGGGGGAATGGGTCAACCAGAGGTGTTCGACAGACTTACCCTTGATACCCGGGTACACGTACACTCCCGTTCGCAAAGTTTTCGCGGAAGGACAGGTACTATGGCGGTGTCTTGGTGGCAACGAAAGTACTAGTACAACCTTTTCAGTTCAAAGTATACTTAAATCCTTGTACTAGTACCTCTATTGCCGCCAAGACATTGCCACAGTACCTGTCCCTCCGCGAAAACTTTGGGAACGGGAGTGTACATTCTTTTTCGGGGTGTTCATCTTAGATTCCGGGGGGGCTAGGGGCCTCACCGCTGATGCTGAGTTTTTACGGTACGACACCTGAAAGTTTCTCATACTATACTTTGTTTTTTTGGACCCGGGTGTTACCGGTAGGTGTGTTCCATTTTCAAGGGAAAACGGTTACTCGAGTACTCGAGTATTTAACCCCACCCACGAAGAAACTGGCTGACGAACAGGGATAAATTATGATACCGTATTAGAGTGACGGCGCCCCGCGTAGGAATCAAAGTTAGAAGTTGGAAGTTGGAACTCTTGGCGAATATTTGAGAGGGAAGAAAACTTCTTCAAAGCAAGAAGTTTGTGTCATTGGGTATTCCTTGTTTTTCTCAGGCGTTGCCTCGGGCATGGCTGCCAAGGCTTCGAACTTCTAACTTTTAACTTTGATTTATGCGCTGGGCGCCGTCACTCTATTGTGATACCTACCAGAAAATTTCGTAACCCCAACCTTGACTATTTCTTTTTTTTGCAGACCAAAATCACCAAATGCCCTCGTTCATCACCCGCCCAGTTTCACCGTGGATGTCGTACGATGAAGACTGTAATACTGTAATACAGTACCGTATCCCAGGGCATTGCGAGTCGGCATAACGAGAATGCCCATACAAATAATCCCTGTCCTATAAAAGTGCTATGGGCACTCTCGCCCCAATCGTGGACTCGCTTCGCCGTTGGGTTAACTGTAAGCAGCTTCGCACGATCGAAACACTCACTCAGAGAAAGTTTGCAGCCCGGGGGGGGAAGCATTGAGCGAGGCTGCCGAGGCGGCACCCTGGGTGACGCTCTGCAAGTTATATGCGGGTACGATATGACAATTTTTCTCGAAAACCGCGGTCAAAATCATGTTCAAGCCTCACTAAACGCCTACCCGGTTTACTGGGTCGCGCACAGCCCCCCCCCCCCCCGGAAGTCTCCGCCTGAGGCCCCCAATCCAGTAGGGGGGTGGTTGGACGTCTTAGCGCGAAGGTTCATTTATTCGGGTTCTTACGCACTCTACCGTACCGGTATTGTGCTATTACTCGAGTTCGAAGCGGGGGGGGAGGTGGGGCAAAGTCTAGAGAACATACCGGTAGTTCACAGAATTTCCAAGGATGTGGGTGGCAGTCGGGATCTTTGCCAGACTTCCCCCCTACCCACCTCGTAAAATGATCGAAAGACTGGGGACGCGCTCTTTTTTTCGGACTGGGGGGTTATAAGATAGAACCCCTTCTAACAAAACGGTAAACAATGATACCAGTATAGGTATTTCAAGGTAGCTGGAAGCAAAGAAACAAATGAAACGATACCATAGGAAAAGGAAGCAAAATGTTGCAGAAGAAACAAATAAACTAGCACCAGCACTTCCACTTCCCCTGCTTCCGACCAATAATAAATACTCACACAGCTGGGCTGAAGAAGGTAGAAATTCCCACAAGAGTTGCTGCTATTTTTGCTGACTAGGACATTAAAGAACCCCTTCAATCTCCATTTTTAGAAGCCCCGTCGCAACCCCACCCCCTTCTAACCCCCGGGTTCAATTATCGAAGGCCTTCTTTGCAACACTGCCGTACTCGAGTGCAACTGCATGTTGGAATTCTGAATAAGTGTAATATGAACAGCGATAAGGATAGTTACAGTCGAGAAGATAGTGTACTGTACTAGTATAATACAGTGGTGTTTCGGTCGTGTGTCCAGCTCATAGACATATACCACGACGGTATTTATAGGAGCTTCATTACCTGGACCTTCTTCTACAGTGCAGTGGTTACAAGTACTGCAAGGGCTAGATCCATACTACCTAAAAAAGTCATCACTCCTTCTCCTCCTCTTCCCATCCTTCCCCATCTCGTCCTCGTCCTCGTCCTCGTCCCTGCCCTCCTTATCCTTATCCTCCCCCTCCTCTTCCACATCACCGGCCGTCGCCAGCGCCTCAAAGTCGGTATCGGAACCGGAATCCTCGCTCACCGTCCCTCTCCGTGTCGAACTTACCCCGTCCTCCTCACCGGCCATGAGCGTCTCAAAGTCGGTATCGGAACCGGAATCCTCGCTCGAGCTTACCCCGTCCTCCTCACCGGTCATGAGCTCCTCAAAGTCAGTGTCGGAACCGGAGTCCTCGAGGACCCAATCGTCGCGTATTTTGCCGTCGCTGTCGCTGCCATCGCTATTGTAGCCACTGGCGACTTCCATATCCGCGATTTTCGAAGTCGGTGTCGCTGTAGCAGCATCATCGCCCTGTAAAATTTCCATAGCCCTACGGAACCTCTTGCCCCGCTCCTCCTCTTCGACATTCTTCTTCTGCCACGCCTCAGCGCCATAGACCTGTCCCTCCGGCGTAGAATAGTCCACCTCCCTTCCGGTAAACATATGCCCGTGAATGAACCTCATGTTCTCATGCAGATCCCAATCGAACGATGCGGCCCTATTATGATCGCACACCCAAGTCTTCTTCTTTGTGAGAAGGGTGCCCACAGCCTCGCTCAGGAACCCCTTCCGCAGGCGCGTGCTCACAGCCTTCTTGTGCGAGCCGGTAGCATCCATGCACCGCTTTATCGCATACTTGAGCGCGACGACCTTAGCCGGCACGATCGGCGTGCCGAAGGTCTTGCGTAGCATGAGCGTGTACAGGAACTCCGTCTCCACGTCCTTGTCCAGGGGCGTGCTGGAGCGGCGGCTCGGGGAGACTTTGGCATTGTAGTACATTCCCGGACCTAGCTCTGAGCGCAGCGGGTTGCTCGGCGGGATGTAGTGAATTATGTCGCGGGATGGTGCCGTCGGTATGGTTTTGGGGACCACAGCCTGTGGGGGTCTAGGCTTTGGGAGTTTCCAGGTTATCTGAAAGGGTAGACGGGAATTGAAGGGGGTTGTGCTCAAGGCGGTGCTTCTGTTCGGCATCTTTGGCCTGTGCTTATTTTTTGGTCGATGCTTTTTTGGGCGGGGTCCGCCGCTGGAGAGGCGGGGTGTTGTGGAGATTGGCCGGGTGGCGGGCGGGTAGAAAACGTGCATTCGGAGTACCGGGGCGAAAGTACGCGGGGGCATTGAGGTTGAATTGTGTGGGGGAGCGGTGGTGGTTGTTGTTCTAGCGGAGTACTCGTACTTGTACTTGTACTGGTATGATACAGGAAATTTTCATGATGGGTTAATGTTTGCCAAGACCCGGCGCATCTTATTCTAACCTTGAACCTCGGGAAGCAGGCAAACCCCATTCAAGTACCGTATATCACACTCAATTGGGATAGACAATCGATACCTTCGCCTTCATCAAGGCAAAAAATGGTAGTATAGTAACCTGCCTGTCCAACCCTATCCCCCGTATCCTCTACATATCGCCGGATCGGGGCAGCATCCCCTTTGTCGGTGGCGGTGCACAAAGAAAGGAGGCTCCGTCCCGGGTGATACAAAAACTAACAAAAGAGCCTCATTCCGACCTATAAAGCCATCACGACCCATCACTCGCGGAGCACGCCCCTCCACCGCAACTGTGCCCGATCGCTCTCTACAGTATTGCGCCTTATCCCCTGCACCGGTCCCTTACCCCTCCTCCTACCCCTTCATCTGCATCCTCCCGATGTCTGTCCGTCACGCGCTTCATATGATCAGAATATCCGGAACTCACAATTCCCGAACCAGATCAACAATAGCGGGATAATCACTCCCACAACTCCCGCCAGGATTGCGATGATTGTTCCTCTCTCCAGGGCCATTTTCGTCAGCGGTGGTGTGTGTTGTGGTGATTGTAGGAGGGGGACAAAGGAGAGGTATGGGAGGCGGGTATACAGGGCGGAACGGCAAGGTATTGGAGATAAGACTATGGTATGCGAGAATTGTTGGCGCTGGTATCGGATCGGAAGGGCGGTGGATGATGGAGAACTGAGACATTATGCGCTCGAGTTTCCTTGTGCACTGTATGAACAATGGGGAGTGTTCCGCGATCACCTTCATGAACCCTCTTGGGGAAAAGATGGGTAATCTTGGTTCGAGAAAATACGACCGAATTTCCTACAGTATCTAAATGAAGCAGAAAAAACCAACCGACCCCGGCCAAATATCTAAACCCAGAAGAGAGATGTATGGAATCGTAAGAAAAACCCCAATGATTTACATGTAATCCTTCAACTTTCTCAACTTCTCCTTTGCAGCCTCGAGGACGTCGTCATTTTTACAAACTGCGAACCTAAGATAGTTTTCTGCCTCTTTCTCGTTGGCTTTGGTGTAGAACTCGGTAGGCGGGATTGCAGCGACTCCGATCTCCTTAATTAGGAACCAGGAGAGCTGAAAGTCTCTCGGTCGAGAAGACACGTGAGGTGGAAATTGGTAACCTTCAGGCATTTTCACCTTGCTCATGTTGACCAAGACGAAATAACCGCCTTCGGGATTGGTGAACTAATGGCGCCGATTATTAACTAGGAGCCTAGGGCAGGGGATGGAGATAAATACGGGAAGGCCCAATTCGTCCCAAACTTCGTTGAAGCGGTCCATCTTGCCCCTCATTTCATGCTTAGAGCTCTCCCAGAATCCTTCTTTATCCGCCTGTTCAAAGCCGATAGCCACTGCTTCCTGAAGAGGAGAGACAGAAGAATAGCAAATCTGCCACCTCATCAGCGAAATGCCCCTAGGGATGATGGGGTACTTACACGGGTATGAGCGGCACTGGTATATTTGATGAGTTCGGGTCTCCCGATCAACCAGCCAACCTTACTTCAGAGTTAACTCCTGGGCTGTCCACAAGTGATTTAAGGACTCTTACCCTCCAACCGGTGCAATAGAAGTTCTTCCCAGCGGACCCGGCCGTGATCGTGAGATCTCTAATTTCTGGGGAGAGGGTCGCAGTTCTGGTGAAAGGGACGTAGAACAATCTATCGTAGACCTCATCGCTGAGAATGAGGATGTTATGCTTAACACACAATTCGCCAATTCCCGTAAGCTCCTCTTTGCTAAAAACTTTACCGATCGGATTGTGCCTAATGATTATCAGCTTCCACCCATGCGAATCGCAATCCCGGAGCATGGCCTACGGATTATTGATAACCTATCCCCAAATTCAATTAGCACACATAACGAGAGACATAGCACACCTCAGGAGGAACAAACTCACTACCATCCTAGTCTTTTTAGTGATAGCTCTCTCGAGCTCCGCCAAATCCAAGGTCCAATCGTCGGACGAGCAAACCTCCGTATCCCCCTTCGCGGGAGGATGCAACGGAACGTAGACGACCTTTCCACCAGCCATTTGAATGTTGGAAATATACTGATCGAAGAACGGCTCCATGACAATGACCTCATCACCTTCCTCAATGAAGCCCATAAAGGCGCTCAACATGCCCTCATTTGCGCCGGTGGTGATAACAATCTCGGTGGCGGGATCGAGCTTACGACCAAAGAAAGGAGAGTAGGCATCGGAAAGCGCTTGACGCAAGCGGAGACGACCCAGAGTGGGAGCGTATTGGTTACAATCGACTCTATCCAGCGCTTCTTTCGCAGCATTCAGGACAAATTGAGGAGGGTTGTAGCCACTGTTGTTATTTTCAAATGGGAGGGAAAAAAGGTTAGGCAAACAGACTTGTATATCATATGGGCTCTGAGTGGAAGGGGAGGGGAGAAGAAGGCCCACAAGAAACCCTGACCGAGATTAATAATTGTATTTCCTGAAGCCGTAGCGGCCGCGACTGCTTCGTTGACAATCGACCAAACATCCTTGGCCTGGGTAGCCACTCTTGCAGCAGGTTTTGTCATTGAGCGCAATTGTTTGGGCAAAACCCGGGGAATTGAGGGACGGATGTTGCGAAGTAGAAGCGCTGGGAGGCTCATGAAAGATACGGGGGGAAAGAGTGTTAAGTACCGGCAGCGGTGGAGGGTAAAAGGAGGAAAGGAGAGAGCAAGTGGGGTAGAAGAAAGGACGCCGGTGAATCCCGGGGCAGAACAAAATTGGGGAGAGTTGTCTCCCCCTCCATAGCGCCCTCCAATATGATAGATGATTATCTCTTATTCCTAGAAACAATTTCCGCCCTCATTCTTGTAAATTCGTATGATATTGGAGAAACCTCTTCTCACCATCCAAGCACCTTTTGCCCACCGGGGGGGCGAGAATAGTTGAAGTCCTCAACTGAGCTTTGCTCAAGTCCCCGATAACCTTGAGAAAAACCCGGTATACTCCCGGTAGGAAGTCACGGGCAAGATAAGTGGAAGATGGCGCGATTAGTTATCGGTTCCGCCCCGCTGAGAAGACCAAAGCAAATATTCTGCAGGCACTAGCGACGCATAGTACAAGCAAGGTACTGTGGAATGGAGCAATCCCTTCCGTTGATCTCACTTCTCGAGTACCGCGCAGCACAACAAATGTTATATGAAAGATAGCATGAGCCAATCATCACTCGAAGTTAATGTATTATCGGGAGACCCTCTCTACTCGTATCAGCCCACCGCTGCCAAGCTGAAATCACAAGCCTGGAACTACCGGCATGGTAGGCCTTTTAAAAACCTTAATTGGACGGAACAGCACGGGTATGCCGCCGCCAACTATTTTAAGCTAATACATCACACATAAGTAAGGATAGAAATTGATAGTACAATGGATGATCATGGCATTGCTGTGGGGTTGTGTGAAATCCCTGTCTATGTACCGGTATGCCAGCCAATTCAAATGTATGGTAGAAGTTAACACAAGCCGGGGATAAAGGCCAACCAGCCCTAACTGAGCCATGGCTCCTGGAGCTCTCGCTGCTCAATTATCTTTAAGGTCCGGGTCAACTTTAGTTCCCAAGTCCATATTCTCCAGAAACACCGTGCCTTCGAGTTGCTCGGGTAGGTACTATGATAGGGCAGTCGGTAAGATCATTGTGAAGACGGTAGAAAACAACAAGTGACTCAAGGAATTATTTCATACATACCTCTTGTCTAACTTTCCCGTCCTTGTAATCGGGGTTGTACTTGTACTCCTTACCGTATCCAAGCTCCTTCATAAGCTTTGTGGGTGCATTCCGCAAATGAACTGGGACAGGCGCACTGGCTAGGGCAGGATCGTGCTCATAAAGCTCCATAGCCTTTCCTAGTGCTCTATAAGATCTGGTAGATTTTTTAGATAAGGCGAGAGCTACGGCACAGTGCGCAAGGTTGATCCTGGCCTCCGGCATTCCCACCTGTTGGATTGCCGTGAAGGTAGCAGTGGCGAGAGATAGCATGGAGTTATCGGCGAGCCCGATATCCTCACTTGCCATGACTATCATTCTGCGTGCTATAAACAGTGGGTCTTCCCCTCCTTTCAACATACGGGCCAGCCAAAAGATGGCGCCATCGGGGTCACTCCCACGTATGCTTTTATGAAAAGCAGATATAGTGTCGTAGTGACCATCGCCAGCGCGATCGTAGACAATTGTGTGTGCAAGGCTCTTCTTGATTTGTTCCTTGGTAATACCGGGGTTGGTAGTTAAGCCAAATGCGAGCTCTAACAGATTGAGGGCTGTACGAGCATCACCATCTGCAAAGCGAGCGAGATATTCGATCATTGAAGCATCTAGTAGGTGGGAAACAATGTGATGGCCACTTCTCCTATCCAGCGGCTCGGAAAGTAAGGCTCTGCGCAGAATAGTTTCTATATCGGCTTGCGAAAGCTTGTTGAGTGCAAAAGTCCGGCAGCGGGATAACAGAGCACTTTGGACTTTGAAGGACGGATTCCTGAGTTCCGTATTAGTTAGTTTTTCCGTTAATAAAAAATGGGATACCTACTCTGTGGTAGCTCCAATCCTAGATAGAAAAAATTGATTAGAAATGTACACTATCGTGTCGGTGCTAGGGATTACGCAAACTTACAAAACAATCTCTCCCTTCTCAACCGGTGCTAAAAACACATCCTGTTGCGCCTTGGTATACCTATGGATCTCGTCGCAAAAGAGAATGGTCCTCCGTCCAGTGAGCACAAGCTCATTCTTAGCCTCTACAAAGATTCTCTTGCAATCGTTAACACCACTAGCCGTCGCCGAGATCTCTATAAATCGACAACTGCTCATTGTAGCAATAACCCGGGCAATTGTAGTCTTCCCACACCCCGCTGCTCCCCAAAGGATCATGCTCGGAACCCTCCCCTCCTCGATTAACCCACGAAGCACGCCTCTCCTACCAACCAATTCTTGGCCATGAATGTCGTCGAGACTTTTCGGGCGCATTTTCTCAGCGAGGGGCATCGCTTTCTCCAGATGATCAGGCCTCTTGTAGGCTCTCGGTTTCTTCAGTACATGCTCATCTTCGTCCTCCTCCTCGTCCCCTTCTGGTCCAACAGTTTTTCTGCCGTACCTATAACTTAAGGTGGCAACACGCTTGGGATTTCCTGGGGATATAGCATTTTGTTTCTCGCTTGAAGTAGCTGCAGTTAGTCTTGTCGCAGTGGGGTCTGGGAAGTAGGTCATCGGTTTTGGGACCTGCAGCCCAGAGTCTGAACTCGACCCAGGTTTTGGAAAGGTACAACCCGAGTCCAGATGCTGGTTAATGAAATCGAGGGAAACGTCCCTACCGCAAACCGGACAGGGAACCATTGTGTTGTCAGGTGTTGAGTTAATGAAGATACCGGGAGAGGACATTGAGAGAGAGATGTGGGAGGATGTATGTGTGTATTATAGCAGTGGTTGGTAGCAATGCAATGGGGGGCCCATTATGTCAACCAGACGCTCGGGCCCTTGGCATCAAGTCCGTTAGACTGGGTCATAACGCACGCGTAGCCGCAAGCCCTAGTTAACTTATCATACTCGAGTACTCGAGCACTTCCAGCCCGGACAAGCTTCATAGACTAAGGCTTACCAGTATAATTCAGCAATATCTCCGTGTGATACCACTTCTCTCATAGACTGGTGAAGTTTCCATTCTTGCCTGTTACGTTAAGTTAATCTTTTAAACATTCCCCTCTGCAAATCCCAATGCAAAAACACGCAAGTGAGACTTTTTAAAGCAACTTCATGGCGTTGTTCAATCCCGACTCGCACGGTGGACATCTAAGCTACAGGGCTGTAGTATAATAACACAAACTAAGGGCCTCTTCCCGTCCCTATTACTCGTAGAGTGTAAAATGAATACGAAGGTGGAAGAATAAAAATATAAAGAAAATACAAAGCTCCCCCCCCCCCAGGTGCTTATGACGCCCCCCCCCCCCAATCTGATCCCACCTAAGCTCGCGTATCGATTTCCATCGGATCGTCAATGACCTCCACCATCCCCCTCTTCCCAATCACTTCTGGGGCAGTCTGTTTCTCGAAAACTGCGCCTGCAGGGCCCGCCATCCACATTTCCGGAACGCCGAGTCTTATGCCAGATGCATTGCTAACCCAACGAACCATCGTTGGTGGCGGTGCGGGCATATCAGAAATGCCACCCATTGTAGAATCGGCGTATGGGCCCCCGGCGGGTGTGGCGTCACCAGTCCCTCTACCTTTGCGCATTTTGGGAGTCTGCTTCTTGAGGAGCTTGTTTATAGTATCCATCTGAAGGGGTTAAGAGAAAAAAAGCGGTTAGCCGCGTCAGTCTAAAATCTGACCATGACAAGATCTACCTTTTCTTCCTCTAATCTCTGGTCTGTGAGGTTCTTCCGGCGTCTAGCCATTTCTGCCCTCTTAAGGGCTGCCTCGTCCGCAGTCAATGGAACAATTTTGGCTGCACTTGGCCGCTCTGTAAAATAGTCAGTAAACCGTAATCGTGTGATTGTGCTGCCGCATACCTATGCCGGTAGGCAATTCCAATAGATCTGCGCTGTAAAGCTCGTCGAATCTCCCCCTCTGTCTTCTGGTTAATTTGCTTAGATCGGGGGTTCCAGTTCTGCTCCTAAAATCTGGAGAATTGACGCCCGTATTATTGTTAGTGGCGTCGTCAGAATCCAGCATCTCCTCATCATCAGTTTCCCCTTCAGCGTCTTCATCGTTGAGGCCATCGTCCTCGAGGACACCTTCTGCATCTTCCTCAACGTCAACCTCTTCGCCTTCTGCATCCTCCTCCTCACCCTCCGCGTCTTCGTCCTCATCTTCCTCTTCGGATGAAGAAGAGGTGGTTTCTTCTTCCACAACCCTGCGCCCTCTTCCCGCGCGGGCCGGTAGGGTCATTGCGGGGGTCCTAGTTGTCGCGATGCCGTCTGAGGTCGCTGATGCACTACTTTCCGGTGTGGCAGCGGCAGTGGTACCTGGACCACTGTCAGCTGCAGCAGGGGGGGGTGTCCAGTTAGAGGTGGCTTCACGAAGTTTATCCCTTCCCACCTTGAGAGTTAACTTGAAAGGTTTTTCGTCTGCCGTTGTTGCTCCTGCTTTTCCTCTCGGTTGTGGTGCCGCCCTCTGGCTATTCCTACTGCGAGATGTTACCGTGATCGATTCTCTAAGTGAGCTGCCTGGTGCACTGGTATTTGGCTTTCTCCTTTGGGTTTGCGTGATGTTTGTGGGTTTGCGACGGTTGGAGGCTCGCGATACTGGTTCCTTGAGGAGAGCTTTACCGGCGCCCTTTTTCCGGGGCTCGTCTTCAGAGATATCCTTTTCCTCTTCGAAAATGTAGCTAGTCCAATTAGAGTAACTCCTCGCACGTACGTATTAAGGGGCCTCACGAATCCTCGGCTTCCTCTGGTGTATCGTCTTCATCGCTAGACTCGTCAAAATCTTCCTCTTCCTCCTCGTCCTCTTCATCTTCGTCCTCAGATTCATTCGCTTTTCCAGCTTGTTGAAAATCAATAGGCTCCTCTAGATCCTCTTCTCTCAAATCACTCAGTTCACTATCCGAGTCCGGCGACGACTCCGATTCCGAAACCGAGTCGCGCTTCCTCTTGGGGGCCGGGGCTTTAGTAGTGACAGTATCTGCCCGCTTTCTCCGAGTTGCCATGTTTGCGTTTGTAGAGATGATAAGTTGAAACGAAGTCAGGGGGAAAATATATCGGGAAAAGGCGTGGCAGAGGTGGTAATCAATCTGGTCAAGACAAAATATTGGAATGGAAGCGACGCGCCTTTTCCTGGCAGCAAGCGGTAGCAAGAGCTTTGGTGATGGCGGTTTTAGTTGTGTTACAATGCGTGTTAATAAAAACCTAATCTTGAGGCTCAGGTTTCATGGAACCCGTGACATTCAACTTTCATTCTACGAGTATTCGCTGTCCAACAACACAATGGGATGGCCTTCCACGCTATGGCAGACTCCCGATAGGATTGAGAGATTTCAAACACTAGTGCGGGGGTAAGCCATGACTTGAAATACCGCCAAAAGTAAACAGACGCAACCCAAGTTAATTCCTCGGTTGAAGCCTGGCCTGCTATAATCTATCATACTATCGTGCAAAAGCAATTGGCTAGTCACACTTAATCACTCGCATCACTACCAGAATGCTGCAGCAAGCTTGAATGTCGCAATTCAATTACCGGTATTTCATTCGTATATACTACGGGAGCGGCCGCCAATCCAAGCAGGGAAGCTCAATGAAGGCCTTAAAGAACCGGAACTCCCCTCAAAATTAATTGTCACCTCCAAAACACTATTGCACTGACCAGCTTTCTTCCCAGTTGAAATCACAACTGTTAGGGAATAATGAAACTCAGTGTAATAGTCTATTATCTGTGTATGACTGACGCAATTGATATACACATAATACATAACCTGGCCCAATCAATACATATCGATATCCTATAACTAATACGTATGCGGCAGCTATTGAAAAGCTATGCATCATGCGGGGTTCCGACTTTCTTCACCCGCATCTCCACCCTCGCCCTCCCCGCCCTCAGCACCCTCACCTCCATCCGATCCCCAAGTATCCACTCCATCTTCCATTTCTATCCACCCATCACCCTCATCCTCCTCCTCTCCTTCCGCTCTCCCGCTCATCAAGCCCACCTCCTCATCCCCTGCCCTCACCTTCGCTATATCAGGCCTCTCTGCCTTCTTCATCCTTACCCAAAGCACACTCCCCAAAATGCACCCGCTCCCTACCAAACTCCCCCACCCAGGCGTAGTCCCCCAGATAATCAGTTCCCACGCTAGCGCAAAGAGCATCTGCGTGTAAACCATATTAGTGGCTCGACCGGCTTTCTCAATCTGCAACCCCAGCGTGAGAAAGTACTGTGTCGCGAAGCCGCTGATACCGACACCCATGAGAAGTCCCCATTGAAGCAGTGTGTGCGGCCAGATAAGCCCCCCAATTGAAGGTATGAGGAGTGAGGATGCGAGGGAGACAATGCAGCACCAGAGCGAAAAGTAGAGCATAACTATTAGTGCATGGGCCCGGGTACCTATCCAATGGATAGTCGTGAAGGCAGTTGCAACGCCGAGGGCGCCAAGTAGGGCTACTAGGACTGCAATTAAGCGTTGGCGCGGGGTTGCGGTGGGGATTTCCCCGGCTGGAAGGAGTGAGCGTGGTGTCGGTGGGGAATGAACGGTGCTAGAGTCATTCGGAGTATTCACTGAATCTCGGGAGAAGAGGGATGCGGGGCGGGCAATCAAGACGACACCAAGGAGGGAGAATATAGATGCAAAAAACTCAGTTTTGGTAAATGACTCATTCAGGGAGGGGATCAGCGAGCAGGCGAACGAAGCTATGATGGGCGCTAAGAAGGTAATTACTGTCGCATCTGAGAGCTCGAGATATGCCAGTGAATCTGCGGTATTCCACAGCCATCAGCACCGTACCTCCAACGAATGATAGGACGGAGAAAAGGATGAGAAATGCTATAATACGAACAATATAATCCGAAAACGCCAAAAAATCCTCCAAAACCTCTCGCAACCAGCAACCACCGAACCCCCCGTGGACCCCACGGCGCATGCTCCACACCACGAAAGACAATCAATATACAGACAACAACCGTCGTGACACTCTGTCTGATAAATAATATCTGCATAGCATGCATCTTCTGCTCCGGAACTGAAGTTTCCAAGACCCTCGTGCAAAGGCTCATTGTCGAGCCAAAGAACTGCGACAGCAGGACAAATAGTGATCCCCGGTTATCGTGTACGATGGGCGCACTCCATGCCCATGCTCTCTCCACTAGGGGCCTCGATTGGTGGTGAGGAGGGAGGACATGGTCGGCGAGCGAGAGCGCCGACGTTGGGTGTGTAGATAGTGCATATAACGGTATTGGTGAGGAACCTTTGTCTACCGCCGCAGGAATTGGCGTGAGTGATCGTGGGCAGGATGGTGGGCCCTGTTTTGGACCCTGGGACATGTTTATTTCTTTTCTATAATTATTATGTATTTTTTTTAGTGATGCCTTTTGAGAATCGGTCATGAGGTGGTGGGGCGGTGGGAGGGGAGAGTCTCAATTTTTCCCGAGGCTCAGTGGAGTTCCGTCGGTTTCTGCACCTCTGGCTTATTGTAATTCTGATTCGCCTGCCGTATCGCTCCAGTTGTCCCTATTTGGTCCCGCGAATTGCCTCAGGGCCTTTTTGTGATATGGAGACAATAACCAGGGCAACGGATTTCGACTCAACATTCGTCTAGCGAGTGATTTTCTGTGATTTTACTACTAGTGAGATCAAAAGCCCCGGATATCGTAGAAACCTGCACCACAAAATCGCGTGTTATGTCGTTGGGCTTTCCTTTCTTGGTAAGGTCTGGGGTTTTTTGTTTTTTTTCTATCTTTGAAGGGGGAAACGGGCTGTGCTTTTGCTGTGTTTTTGGCCCACTTTCCAGAGAAGGGAATTTCTGACTACATACATAGCACACAGTTCAAGTTTTAGGGCACTTGAGTTCAAAATTTAATAATATATTCTTTGCTCACTAGCTGGCTAGGCATGGTCGCCAACCTGGCGCTGACAGATGATACAACTAAAAACAACCAAAAAAAAGCGACCTTGACAATGAAATCCATTACCTCTCAAAAAGTTTTGGGGATTTGAGAAACAAATTCTGGAGCAATTGAGAAGCTGCAGACAAATCTATAGTCTCGGATTTTTGCTAAATTTCCTTGCTTTGTTGACATCTCGGATATCCGAGCATTTTGGAGGCGTCTAGGTTCTTATTCTCACTAGGAGAGGGCTATAGTATTTCGGGTCTTAGAGAGTGCGAGCTTATCATAGATAATTTGGAATAGCACATTCTACTTCTAAGGCGATCTGTTTGGAAGGGTTACATTCAGCTTTAGTCTACAGGCCATTTTTCTCACTCTCAGCATAACAGAACATGGGGTACCTGACCCAACTCCACTACCGAAGCCCACACAGAACCCGCAAAAGAAGACCTGAATGAGGAAAACATGGTATTCGTTTTGGATGTTTAAGATTAGACTAGTCAATGTTAGTGTATAGATATTCGGGAGAGAAGGGATCAACCCACATCTAAGATCCCACCCGATCTTGGGCCCAAGGTTTGGGAGTTCCTCAGCAACGCTCTGGACATCTTTATCTCCTCTGCCGGATAGACAGATGACGATATCCTCGCCAGGTTTCATTGTTTTTGCCAACTCCATTCCGCCGAAGATTGCATGCGCACTCTCAAGGGCAGGAATAATGCCTTCGAGCTCAGAGAGTGCTCTGAAGCCTTCGAAAGCCTCAGCATCAGAGGCGGCAATGAACTTTGCACGATTGCTATCTTTCCAACTTGCGAGCTCTGGCCCAACTCCAGGGTAGTCTAACCCAGCGGAAACAGAATGTGTGTCAGAAATCTGACCTTCAGTATCTTGAAGAATATAAGTGCGGACTCCATGAAGAACGCCCTTACTACCGCCAGCAAGAGTAGCCGAGTGTCTAGTAGTCTCTAGGCCATCTCCACCAGCCTCCACACCCAACATCTTTACCGAAAGATCCTTTGCAAAAGGATAAAACATTCCAGCACAATTCGATCCACCTCCGACACAAGCTACTACCGCGTCAGGTAGTTTCCCCCGCTTCTCCATAAGTTGCTGTTTGGTCTCATTGCCTATGACACTCTGGAAGGTTCGAACGATTGTGGGGAACGGGTGCGGGCCAATGGCTGACCCAATGAGGTAATGCGTTGTCGAAAGGTTGACAACCCACGAACGAAGCGCCTCATTGACAGCGTCGCGTAGAGTACGAGAGCCTGAGGAAGCAAGCATAAGCGTCTTCTGATCGTTGAAATGGGGGAAACCTCTTACCAGCCTCCACAGATATAACCTGAGCTCCTAGAAGCTTCATTCTGAAAACATTCAAGGCTTGACGCCTCACATCCTCCTTTAAAAGGTAAGCACATTTCTGAGATATTAAAGTTTGCAACGACCAGTCCGACTTACAGCTCCCATATAAACTGTGCACTTCATACCAAACTTGGCACAGACAGTTGCGGTCGCCACACCATGCTGCCCGGCCCCTGTTTCTGCAATAATCTCTGTCTTACCCAACCGCTTAGCAATAAGAACTTGTCCGATAGCATTATTGATTTTATGAGACCCTGTATGATTGAGGTCCTCTCGCTTTAGCCAGATATTGGCGCCTCCACATTTCTCAGTGAGACGCTCTGCCATATGGAGTTGCCCTGGGCGGCCCATATAGGGATAGTATGACCGAAACTCTTCCCAGAATTTAGGGTCGTTATTTGCTTCGATGAAGCCACGCTCTAGCTCTGCAAGGCAATCCATTAAAGATTCTGGTACGTATTGACCGCCAAATTCTCCAAAGCGAGAAGGGATTAACTGCCATTGTAAGAACACATCCAGTAATACATAAAAGGTGCCCCCCTGTACTTACCTGAGGACCAACCTCATGGTCGGTATTCAAAGTATTGATCTGGCCCATCAAGCCTGGGCCCGGCTCCATATCCTTGTCGCCGATGACACTTGTAGGAGAGACATCAGCTGGCCCTTTGGCCTTTTCAATGGCTTCCACAATCCCAACTTCATGAGTGGTCGAACCTTTGCCATCCCTACCAACAATCATTTGGCAATACTCCTTGACTTTCTGATTGATATCTTCGGGTTTTGATTGAGAGATAACATTAATGATCTGCGAGCCAATAACAACACCCTCAGAGAACTGGCCAACCGAGACGAAGTGGTCACGAGTGGAAACACCGAAGCCGACTGCGATGGGAATGTTTCCAGACGCCTCGTGTACACGCTTACATAGATCACCCAGACCAGCGTTCAGTGTGCCCGATGCACCCGTGGTCCCCATACGAGAAACAACATATATAAACGAATCGGCAATACTGCAGAGAAACTTCAAACGGGAAAGCGTTGTAGATGGAGCTATAAGCGGAACATAACTCAAACTATGAGCACCTAGTCAGTTGAAGCAAATCTTATGAATCCCTCAAAGACAAGCATACCCTTCACTATTACAGAATCCTCTAAATTTCACAGCTTCTTCGGGGGGTAGATCGCAAATGATGAAGCCATTAACACCAGCCTCTCGACAATCCTTGACAAATTTTTGCTCGCCGTAGATCAAAACTGGATTGTAGTATCCCATGAAAAGGACTGGGACTTTCAATCCTTTCTTACGAGAATCGAGAACTGCCTTCAAGGCTGCAGTAGCTGACATCCCATTTTTCAAGGCGACCTGTAGTCGTATTAACTGCCATCCAATTGAGTAATAATAATAGTAATAATATTTACTCACAGTATTTGCTCTCTGAATAGTCGGTCCATCTGCAATTGGATCGGTGAAAGGTAGACCAATTTCAATTATATCTAATATTCTAAGCTTCACGAGTCATAGTTGGGGCTCTTGAAAGAATCATACCAGAACCTCCAGCCTCCATTGCCAGCATCAGGTCTGCAGTTGCCTCAAATGTCGGAAACCCGGCAGTAACATAGGTCACCAAAGCTCTCTGTTTTTCTAACGATTAGCGGCAGCAACCGAAAATCTCCGCACGCCCCGGAGGAAAAAGGAAACTCACCCTCCCTTCTGCCTTGCAAGTAGCGAACGCCTTTTTAATCCCCTCCATAATAGCGTCCTTACTCTTAGGCAATTAATTTTGTTTCAGAGAGAGTCTTTGAAGAGCGGGCGAACGTTTGTTGTGGAGTAAACAAGAGGGAAAGGTGTGGCGAGTCACGAAGCTCTTGTGTAGTGTTAGAAGGGCAGAGTAGGGTTTTGGAGGGGCAGAGATCCGGTCGGTATCATACAATAGCGCCAACACTCTAAGCTACCGACTGTACTGTACTTGTACTAGTGAGGCACTCGGGTACCAGTGCAGTAAGGGACGCACTGTGAAAAAGCGCAGGGTTAGGGCCACAACACCCCTCGGAGATCAGCCCGGAGCAAGGTTACTCAGGTGAATGTCTTGGGTTCAGGGCAGTTTACCGCGGATTTACAGCTACATCTCGCCGATCCTAGAGCCTCTTATTTACACACAGATTTAACCGCCCATGGTCTACCGCATTTAGAGTATGATTAAAAATTCTAAACCTTCTCTCGGTGTCGCTTGTTTTGAAAATTTATTTTCCTCCGAGTTTTGCGGTAGAGATCCAAGCACACCACAAGGTGCCGGAAACAAGCTTCCCTATGACTCGGTCTTCCTGATCACCGGGAGTCCATCATCAGATATCACTCTCTATCCTTCCGCATTGCATTCTGCCAGCCTGCTCTCATGATTCCAGTAAGATCAGATAAATATTATAGGAGCTATCGTGTAGCTCAGGGTATGTGGATCAAGAGGGCCCCTGCTCTCCCACCGGCAGGTATCATCAGCAGATATTCCTGCAGTTACGTCGTTATTTGTTCTTCTGCTGCTGACTTAGTGCTCTGCTGTCCTTGTGAAGTGTTCCCTTAGATCTTCATAATTTCAAAAATCTCCATAATCGCCTTACGACCACCCTCAAGTGAATAGCCCTGGCTTGGGCATGTCTTTCCCTTCTGTCGCTTGTGTCGAGTGATACTTCATGACTTTAGAGGCTGAAGGGGTTTTCCGATCTGCGCCAAGACATTTGCAGCCAAATCCTCAAAACAAAATTTGAGAAACTCCGGTAACACCACTTCACGTTCCCCAGGACTCAATTGATTATCCAACGGCGATGTTGTCCTCAGCATTAGCTACACGGCCAAGAGGAGTACAGATGAACCTCTGTGTCTTTTGTTCTCTCAGAGCTCCAGGGTTTTTTGGTGCTCCCCCTCTGCGGATACCTGGCACGACTCGTTTCCGGGGCAAGAGTTCCCGGTATAAGCAGATGGTCCGGGAGAACCTTCTTAACCGGAAGACGACCGCTGCGGGAGTGAGTATCGCCACTTGGGCTGGTGCATGCAGGGCTGATCTTTATAGACCTCTACATACAATGGTCGACCAATGCCCACCGTCGAAGGATTGCTCCAAGCTAGAACTGCGCTACAGAAGAGGGGGGGGAGGCCCGTCGAAAAAAAGACCGATAAGCTGCCTATGCAAGATTACCGAAAGATATACGCACTTACGGAAGAGGTGTTGACGAAATTGATACCCCCACCGGTTCATTCACCATTGATACCTGGCTGGTATAGGGATAATCCAATGCCTCCAAAAGAGCTGCGAACTCGCTATCTAGCCTTTGTCGATGAGGTTTTGGCAGGATTCACGGTGCAAGACTACACAGTTACGGGCAGCTCTCTGCCAACGCCTGAGAAAATCACACTTGTGCAGAAAGAAGGAAGAGGGTTGGACCACTACTTTGTTAACTCCTTTTTGCAGTATATTGGGCAGAAGGATTTAGGCAAGAAGGACATTCGTATGATCAATGTTAGGAAAGCTGCAGATATGAGGTTCCCCCTAGAATGGTACCCGATGGCAAGGCAGTCTAAGAGAACATGGCATCTACACGTTGGCCCCACCAATTCTGGGAAGACCTACAATGCGTTGAAGAGACTGGAGGAGGCCGCAGATGGGATTTATGCTGGTCCCTTGCGGTTGTTGGCCCATGAAATTTTCGAAAGGATGAACGCCAAGGGAATCCCATGCAACCTTGTTACCGGAGATGACAGGCGGATTGTCTCTCCAACCGCCGCTGTATCTTCGAGCACTGTTGAGATGGTGGATTTGAACCGGAAAGTTGAGGTTGCTATTCTTGACGAGATCCAGATGATTGGAGACGAGGATAGAGGGTGGGCATGGACCCAAGCACTTCTAGGAGTACAGGCGAAGGAGGTTCACATGTGCGGAGAAGAGCGAACAGTAGCTCTCATCAAGAACCTTGCGGCTAGCGTGGGAGATGAGTGTATAGTCCATAATTACGCTCGCTTAGGACCTCTAGAAGTTATGAAGGAGAGTCTGGGGGGCGAATTGACGAAGATTCAGAAGGGGGACTGCGTCGCTACGTTCTCAAGGAGGAACATCTTTGCGATGAAGAAGGAAATCGAAAAGGTGACGGGTTTTAGATGCGCCGTTATATATGGAGGTTTGCCTCCAGAAACAAGAAGTTTGCAGGCAAGGCATTTTAATGACCCCGAGAGTGGTTACGATGTGCTGGTGGCTTCTGATGCTGTCGGAATGGGACTTAACCTGTAAGCTCCCTCTCACTTGTTTTAGGCAATTTCCTGATATATTATAGGAGTATCAAACGTATGGTCTTTGAAGCCACAATCAAGTGGAATGGCTCAGAATATGAAGCTATCAGTGTTCCTCAAGTCAAACAGATCGCTGGCCGAGCCGGCCGTTACAAGGTGGCTGTGTCCAAACACAATATTCAAGCCGATGAAACTCTCACCCCACTACCTGCCGCTCCCTCGATAGGTCTCGTTACAACGCTAGACGAGGTAGACTACCAGTCCCTCAAATACGCTATGTCAGTTACTCCAAAACCGATTCCAACAGCTGGCATCCTCCCAACCTCATCTCAAATTGAGGAATTCGCATCCCTATACCCTCCGGACACAGAGCTATCTTTTCTTCTCAGGGCAATGGATGGGGCTATGCGTACGACGAAGCTGTTCCACATTTGCGATTTAGAACAGCACATTATGACTGCAAAGTTAGTGGAAGGAATACCAGGCTTGAGGATTCTCGAAAAGTTGCAATTTTGTATGGCGCCTATTGGACGCGACCTAAAAGTCCAGGGCGCAGTGAGGAGGATGGCGGAGTGTGTGGGTTCTAATAAGGATGGGAGTCTCCTGAGAATTCCAGGCGTGGATTTGGAAGTTCTGGATATCGATGGCTCGAAATCTGTACCAATCTTGCAGCGCCTGGAGTCGTTACACAAGATCATTTTGGTGTGGCTCTGGTTATCGTATGTGGCACCCCCACAATCTCACTTTAGATAAAAGAACTGGTGCACTGATGGAACAAATAGCTGGCGTTTCCCCGCTACCTTCGCTCCGAGAGAAATAGCCCAGAAACTTAAGGCAATTTGCGAAGAAAAAATCGACATTGCACTATCGAACGTACGTTTCGAAAGAGGAAAGAAACCGGCGTACGAGAAGATAGCCCTCAGTGCCTTGATGGATCCAGAGGAAAGCACAGAGAACACAAATGTAGAAGGGTCTCCTGCCGACCATAACGATGGGGACGAGCTCGAAGGGACAGTTTTGCCGCATTTTAGCGATAAATTGGTCGATTCGGGGAGGCTAAAACAAGCCGCCGCGCATAATTGAGGATATAATTAAATGTTTTAAGGTAGAAAAGTTGTATTCCCCTAGGTGATAGATGGCGTAGGGAATTGCAGAGGTGAACCGCGAGCACCCTTCGATAAAACTCTAGGGTTTTGCTGGTCGATTTGTATATTTTATGCTCTATTATTGTACATACCGGGTTGAGTGAGGACTGAAGCGTCATTTTTCTTGAAAACCCACCTTTTGTGACTTTGGGTAGAGCATGGGGAATTTCTTCACATACTACTGCTCGTCCCCTGATCTAACTTACTGGTACAGTATTAACACCGGCGATGTTTGTAAGCTACCACCTGCTACCACACGGTACAGTAACTTACTACAAAATCTAATAGTCTAAGCATAAGAGGAAACTGTTGCGAATTGTTTCTGAAGAAGCGGTGATTGTATTCAGAAGAGAAAGAGAAGAAAGAGAAGAAAGCCAGGTGCTACATGGAGAAGCGAGCAGAGGAAATCATGGGGTGGCAGGAATGCATACGCGGCACTTGTGTATGCATTCTCGGAACGCCAGTGAGCAACACAGCGCAGCGTGAGCTTCAAGCAGGTAGTCTACATAGATCAACGGAATAATTAAGACAAGGACCTTCCGATGTATACTGTAACAGGAACTACAGGCCACTTGGGGCATCCCCTCACTCGGGCAGCTAAACTTGAATAGGAGGGTTTCCAGTGGTATGATACAAGTAACCTTTTTTGCGCCAGAGTGAGTATGACAACTTTTCGATAAGGCGATGATGATGAAAGGGAGCGCAGGGAAAATCCTGCTTTCATAATATATCTTTAATAAAAAGATACTGTAAAGAGTACTGTAGAAAACATGCGAACGGAAACAATAATCATAACAATAGATCATTGAAGCATCAGCCATTAGAGAAGCAGGGTTAAGCCAAAACCACTACCAGTGCCCGGCTCGGCTCGTTGGGCAAGGAGGGGCTCTAGGGCCTAATTTTGATGTATGAAGAAAGTATCATCATGTTTTCGGTAGAAATAGAGAGGCCAATCCCAGTGTTCAAAGTAAACCCCGCGATAGATTCGGGGCAGAACGAGCCATAGTTTATGACGTGGTTAGCGGCCCTGTAAAAGTAGGCATAAATTCTCACTCGTAATGGGCAAGGTGCGGTGTTTCTCGGGGAGAGTTCATGTTCAAGTTGGAAATGCATAAAAATTCAAACCAGTCCCTAATTATTCACAACCTTTCCAAGCAGTTCCCAGCCTTTGTGCTTTATATGATATCTCGGCGCAGGCAACAAGGGTTACCCTCCCGAATGCGGGGCTCTCAAGACCCCAAAAAAGTTCAAACCACTTTAAACCCTTGGCGCCCTCCACACAATATCCACCACATACAACAAGTCCGCCACCTACAATCCAACAATCCCTTTCCTCCGCTACATCGGTAATAATGTCTGCTACCAGTCTCCTAAACCCTAAGGCTGAATCAGTTCGTCGCGGGGAAGCTCTCCGAGTGAACATCGCTGCTGGCGAAGGTAGCGTCCACCTTATTCCTTTGCCTCAGTATTCATAGCTAATTAATTTGGGCCGGACAGGATTGCAGGATGTTTTAAAATCAAATCTGGGCCCCTCAGGGACACTAAAGATGTTAGTTGATGGGTCGGGTCAGATTACGTTGACCAAGGATGGGCAGAAGTTGCTGCATGAAATGACTATTCAGAATCCTACAGGTATTTTACCTGCTCTGTGATGGTGGTGGGTGGGGGCGAGGGCCTGAGCACCTTGCTAATACGTTGTAAATATAGCTGTGATGATCGCTAGAGCAGGTACGGATTTGTATTAGCCATAGGTTGCTACCGAGGTGCATGTTGATGCTGATTCGCGGATTCTTAGCAACGGCTCTCGACGACATCGCTGGTGATGGAACCACTAGCGTAGTACTATATGTCGGAGAGCTCCTAAAGCAAGCAAGAAGATATATCGAGGAGGGTTTACATCCGCGTATTATCACTGAAGGGTTCGAGCTTGCCAAGGTCGAGGCGCTTAAGGTTTGATCCCTTCAGAGCACTATGATCACCAAGCATTGCCTAACATATCTGGCCATATATAGTTCTTAGATGACTTCAAGATTCCTCGCGAGCCGGACCGTGAACTCCTACTCTCGGTGGCTCGCACTTCCCTTTCCACCAAGCTTAACAAAACCCTTGCCGAATCCCTTACCCCCGCTATTGTCGATGCTGTTTTGGCGATATACAGTCCTCCAGCGAAACCCGATCTACACATGATAGAAATTATGAAGATGCAACACCGTACCGCCTCAGAGACACAATTAATTCGTGGCCTAGCACTAGACCATGGTGCTCGCCACCCGGATATGCCAAAACGTGTAGAGAATGCTCACATCCTTACTCTCAATGTTTCTTTGGAGTACGAGAAGAGTGAAGTAAACTCCGGTTTCTTCTACTCGTCTGCAGAGCAACGGGAGAAGCTCGTCGAGAGCGAGAGGAGGTTTGTCGATGAGAAATTGAGGAAGATTGTTGAATTGAAGAAAGAGGTCTGCGGAAATGACCCCAAGAAAGGATTCGTTATCATCAATCAGAAGGGAATTGATCCTTTGAGTTTGGATGTCCTTGTAAAGAACGGCATCTTTGCTCTTCGACGGGCGAAGAGGAGAAACATGGAGCGTCTACAGTTGGTATGCGGTGGTGTGTCTCAGAACAGTGTTGACGACTTGACTCCTGATGTTCTGGGCTGGGCTGGAACTGTTTATGAGCACACACTCGGCGAGGAAAAGTATACCTTCATTGTATGTTCACCTAAGATCACTCTTGATCTTGTTCTCGGCAACTAATAGAAAGAACAGGAGGACGTCAGGAACCCAAAATCCGTCACCCTGCTCATCAAGGGCCCCAACACACACACCATTGCTCAAATCCAAGACGCAGTCCGCGATGGGCTAAGGAGTGTTTATAACATGATTGTCGACGGCTCAGTCGTTCCAGGGGCTGGCGCTTTCCAGGTTGCCTGCGCAGCACACCTTACCGGCGAAGCCATGCGAAAGTCCGTCAAGGGCAAAGCAAGAATGGGAGTACAAGCATTCGCAGACGCTCTATTGGTTATCCCCAAGACTCTTGCGGCGAACGCTGGGTTTGATATTATGGACTCTTGTATCTATTCACTTTATCCTACCTCTTAGGGCTAGATGCTGATGATGGATATAGTGGCGGCGCTACAAGACGAACAGGCAGAAGGTAACATTGTCGGAATCGACCTCAACAGTGGAGAGCCCATGGACCCTGTATCGAGAGGTGTCTTCGATTCTTTCCGCGTCCTCCGGAATTCGATTGCCAGTGCGTCAAGCATTGCTAGCAACCTTTTACTCTGCGACGAGCTGCTTAAAGCAAGACAGATGGTAAGCTTGGTAGCACTCTTTACTTTGCTGAAGGGCTGGCTGCTAACAGCGATCACAGGGTTCGAAAGGTGGACCTGGTGGAGCGCCGGAGGAGTAAGTGCAATGATGGTACAATATCAAAAAAGCTAGACGCGGGATGGGAAAAAGGCTTAAAAGCGAGCGGATAAATAAAAGGCTTTTCCACATTTGCTTGGTTTATGTTCTTCCTTTCATCTCTTTCTCGTGACCTCATTGATTAAGCTACCGTATGGAGCGAAATAAGTAATCTGTGATTTAACATGCTTTTTCCTAATCATGCTCATGCATAGAACCCCCCCACCACAAAAAAACTGATACAACCCAAAAACAACGAGTAAAAAATGAATTGGGCAAAAGAAAATCAACACAAGAAGGGCAGTGTAGCAGCACATGGGGACTAAAACAAATCATCCAACGTAAGAAAGAAAAGAATGAAAGAAAGGACTACTCCTCCTTCTCTTCCTTACTCAACCCCCTTCCAAACTCCCTCTCGCTAGCACTCCACTCTCTCCTCTCCTGCACCATCCTCTCGACAAAAGCATCCGTGAACTTCCACGCCTCAGCGCTTCCCAAATTCCACGCTTCAACAGCCCACCTAATCCTAGCAACCCTCTCACCATCCTCCATTTCCTCTTTCCCCACCTTCCCACCAAGCACCTCACCGACCGTCTTCCGAAACACGATATCCCTACGCTCGTCCCCGGCCTCCTTCTCAATCTTCAGCTCCGCCGCGGAGGCGAGAGTGAATCCGAATATCCACGGGATCTCCTCTTCGCCGACGGGCGCTTCAGCCGAGGCCCATAGACTCGAGAAGTCCGCGCTAGCGGGGGCAGCGACGATCTCCTTGACGGTGAGGACGCGGGAGCTGGCACCCACGCCCTCTTTCAGTGGGGGCGTGGTGGCCCTGTGCAGCCATGCGTCGCGATCCCGTGTCTGTGTACGCACGTAGCGGATGGTGCGTTGCATGTTTTCCGACAGGCTAAAGGTCGTGTCCATCAGTGCGTAGTAGGTGTATGGATGCGGCACGGCGGCGAGGAGGAAGGTGGAGGGGTCGTGGGAGATGGAGGGTTTGCCTGCCACAGGGACTTTCTTGCAGAGGGTGCAGCGGCGATTGGACGGGCAGGAGCCCGGGATCGGATTCCCAGGTGGGCAGAAGGAGAGGCGATCCGCTAGAGTTGTCATGGCCGCGTAGGCTGGTTGGAGTTCGATGTGGAGTGGGGAGAGGAGAATTATGCTGGTGTTGTAGGTTGACAAGAAGGTTTCGTGCAGGTGCGAGTTTATGAGGGCGGGGAGCTGGGTAGCACCTAGGTCCGGCCAGAGGTCTGCTACAACCGATGGGGTGTAATCGGCGAAGGAGCGGGGGAGAGGTTCGGAGCGGGTCAAGCCCTCCGGGTTGGTCTGTGAGATTTCTTCGATGGAGACGGTCTCATTGGTTGCGGTGTCAATGATGTGCTTGAGGAAGATGTCGACTGAGGACTTGTCGCCGGCGAACAGGCGGTCCTTGTACCTGGTCACGCCGTCGAAATCGCAGCGACGGAGGGCAGTAAGCCCGTAGTCGTCACGGGGGGCCATCGGTATGATCTATCCCAAAAACGGTTAAATTAATTCCCAACTCAATTCATTTCCCCCGACAGAAGGGACTGATGCCATGCATACCCTGTAATCTACCAAAACCCCTCCCGTCCCCACCCTCCCCCAGGCCAACCACCTCATAACCTCCCTCTCAAACCCTTCGCTAAACTTCCCCTTGACAACCCTATAGAGCCCATGCTCCTCCGCCTCCGCCCTCCCAAGCACCAATGGCCTAAACCCCTGCGCCCAGAAGGCCCTCCTCCATGCCAACAACACCCCATCCTCCTTCCCGCCGCTATCATCGATGAAAGCGTAAACAGGACACCTCTTCTCCAGCGGTGGCAGTGCACTCCTCTCCTCATTCTTGGCGATATTGCTACTAAATGGATTGAGCCACTTCCAACTGGAGAACCAGCCCTCGCTGGACGCCGTTGAATTCGACGGCGGTGGTGGCTTGTGTGTTGCTGGCTTGAAGAATTTCAAGCTGTTGGGCGTGTGCTCTTTGATCTCGGACTTTAGGTTCGGGAGCGAGTTCCGCACTTTTTGCGGCGTCAGATTTGTGGGAAGGAGGAAGTTGAAGGTTAAGCTTATTATGGAGACCGCGCTGAGGAGGAGAATGTAGCGTCTTGCTGCCATTTTTCAGCTGTTTTTTTGGGGGGGGCTTTCCTTTCTTTTGGTTTCTTAGGTTTTGATGGAGAGTCGACAAGGGAGGGAGGGAGGGGAGGGTTGTGTTGCTCAGTATAATTTCTATCGTGGCCCGATCGTATGATACCAATATCGTAGCTGGATGGTGGTGGTGGTGGAGGAAGCTTGGTAGTTGGCTGTATGCTGCTGTGGTGAATAAACCGATCAATCAACCTGACAAGTTATGTTAGATTCACCTCCATCCTCCTCTTCTTTTATTTCTTTTATTTCTTTTTCTTTTTCTTTAACCCTTTGTGAGGTGTTTTCTGTACCGGTATGATACAATATCGGAAAAATCCAGGACGCGACTGGGGGAAGGAGTCAGTTTGGCACCTGTACCTTGAAGGAGCAGGCATGATACATATCATACACAAGAACGGCCTTTTCTCCAGCCACTGCGCCAAGGGCTCGACGGGACTTTTTTTCCTTGACCAAAACTTGGAGGAATCTGTGATACCGTCTTCTATTCAGCCGCATAATTCGCGTCACACACACACGTGATTTCGACCCACTACTCGAGTACGGTATCGTACTCGAATTGACCAGAGCCTGAAAACTAAGTAGACTACCGATACTCGTACCTGTACCCTAAGCATTAGAATATGGTACTCGAGTAATTGAACCTCACGCCAATCAAAGCTTCCAGAATTCCCCCCCTCCTTGGATTAAAGGGGGGGGGGGGCATCATTGAGACAAATAAAAAGAAGGAAGAAAGAAATATGACAGCAAGAGAAAGAAACCCTCACGTCCTAGCTTGGGATCCAATTATTCCGGTTCTTAGGGCATCACAGGATAAATAAACGGTTAATTGGGGTTAGGGGCCGGTGGGTGCAATTTAGTATGATAGGCCCTTGCTACCGTATGCAGGATGCAGTTAGAAGCGGTCATGGAGCATCACTCATGTTCGTGGTCAATCCCGGTCTTTTGGTGACCAGACGAAGGCCAGAGCACACCAAAACTACATGCTTTTTGAGCTGTCATTGCACAATCACTATAAGTGGAAACAGCATGGAATATATATATATATATATATATATATATGGTATTCAAAAAGCAACTTGGTCCAATAGCACTCCACCCAAAAAAAGTGTGGGAGACCTCGGGTTCGGGATAGCTTCGTGTAGCGGTATGCATAGTCTATACGAAGTCCGCAGGACACTGTGGGACCCCCTCCATCCCTTTCCCGGAGGACCGGTGGTCATATTTGTGACAAATCGCCCAGCAACATGGGCCGGCTCCTAAACCAAAGCTAGGTGGGGAAAAGCCCACAATATCCTTCAGCTAAGATCAGTCTCGCTCTCATCTCGAGAGAGCGCCGGGGTAGCCACGGGCACGAGGGCGCTACACCGAAGGAGCAAAACACCTAGATATTCACATCAGCTCTGTCAATCATTCGATCATTTTCACGGGGGGGGCTAAGAAGGCAGACTAGAGTTGGAATTGAATTGGGCAAAACTGGTTCAACGCGAATGGGTTTACGAAGTGGGTGTCAGGCGGCCGTGGAAAGGGAGGGGCGTAGTCATCATGTTTGGCATTGAAGGTGAGGACTGGCTGCTAGGTAATAGTATCATACCCTTGGTGGAAGTATAGTACTTAGTTCCCTTCTAGTTGCGGGCCTCACAATTCCCTCATCATCATCCCATCCCCAGCTAACCCCCCCACAGGTAAGATGCTCCACCCTGGGCGCCAAAGTCCATGGCGAATGTAAGTGGCAGCACCGGCGGAAGGAGACTTCTCCAAAAAGCCTGCCAATACGCTTGGTGCGCATCTGCATTGCGAGGTGTATGAAGGCGGGGCTACCATGTTTGGATTCGGGGTAATGGGTGCGTTGTGGCCGGATGTTCGTGCTTCGTTGGGAGGGGGTTTGTTAGCCTTGCTATGGCTGGCTGATATTTTGGAAGGGGGATTGGGGAATTGGCAAAGAGGACTGAAGGCAGGGTTTTTGAAGTGAAGGGGAAGAGGTTGGTCACGTGAATACTGGGTAGAAGGGTACAGGTACTCTCAGGCTGTCGGGTCTGAGAGAATGTTTGTGTAGCGGGGGGAGACGCACAGTCCTTGTTTGGGCGTATTAGTTTCACACTGCTGAGATGGAAGCTGAGATATAAGCAAAGTAGATATTATCATCTCCACCAATCAATCAATCGTATCGAATCTAATATTACACATTACAAGTCACCCCCACTCACTCGCCTTCAGAGCTTAAACAGTGCCTCCAAGCCTCCGAATATCCTTCCCAACACTCTCAACTCCGCGCAGCAGGGCAGCATACTTCTCCACAAGCCCAACCATATCCGCCCCCGCAGCACCATACCTCTCCAGCTCCCCCTCAGCGACCCTTTTCCTAGCCACAAGCCGTAAATTCGTGTCCGTCAAATGCACCCTGTAATTCTCCAATGCGCCAATAGCCTCCTCATCATACACCTCACCCAGCGCATCAAACCGTACAACCCCAACCTTCCCACGCATGCTCTCCGCAAGCAGCCCCAGATACGTTGCTTTTGCCAACGTCCCCTTCTGCAACGCCCCACATGCGCCCCCGTCAGAAGCGGAATGTGAAAGTGTGCGCAAGGAAAGGGCGGCGTAACTATCCACTACTTCGAGAATTAGCCTGCCCAGTCGGCCCCGCTGCGCAACAAGCGATTGGTGATTGGAGAATATCTGAGTACGTAGACGGGCGGCGTTGGCTGGGAGGTGGTCTATCGCTATCTCTATCCCTGCCCCCCCTCCCGCACCTAGTTGCTCGGGCTGGAGAAGTGAGACGAGGTCTTTGGCGGACCGGTCTAGGAATGCTGAAATCTCGTGCGCGATGGGCTGAATGTTGTCGTGGAAGGCACTTAGCGCTTCTGGCAGACCTGCGCTTGTGCTTTCAGTGTTGGTGCTGGTAGGGGAGGTGAGGAGGTCGAGCACCTCCGAGAGGTCTTCTGGTAGTTGCCGGGAGCGGAGGGTAGTGTGCTTCAGGGAGTTTTGGAGCAGGTGTTGTTTTGCCAGTTCGGCTCTGTAGGTGCGGAGGGATTGGTCCAGGGTTGAGAAGGTTGTGGGTTGTGAATGGTGCGAGGATGGGGGAGCGGGGCGGGTGCTGGCATCCGGGTTGAGGTGATTGGTTGTTAGGTCTGTGTAGAGGGTTGAAAAGAGGGGGTTTGCCGTGAGGGTTTCGGGGGGCATTGGGGGGAGCATTGTTGTGGTTGTCGTGTGGTGTTGTGAATTGGAGGTTGGAAGAAGGTTGGAGGACAGTTCGGGGGAGGCTTTTCGGTGGGCTGGTGTGCTTGGTTGGAGTCTTGGGTGCCTTCTCATCCGCTGTGATCGCTCACCGCTCGTTGTAGAACTGGAGTTAAAAATACATATTTTCTAATATGTACTGCAATGTATAATACAGTAAGTTACATGCATACATGCATACATACCCGCAGCACGATCGCTCCCAATTGAAGCTCATTATAACTTGGTAGCTATCGTAGTTCCCACAAGCAAAAGAAAACAAAAAACGAGAGACAAAAGCCAACTATCTTACTGCCGCACCACCAGCCAACCCTGTCCTGTCCTCTATAAATTTTAACCCATGAACGACTTTTGCGAGAAAACGGGCGGAGAATATATGTAGAAAAAAAGATATCACACATGATATTACAACAATGTCATATCCCCTGTGTAAGCAAAAGAAAAGAAAAAGAAGAGAAAAAGAAGAGAAAAAGAAGAGAAAAACCGGGCCCAAGACTAAGAGTGAGGAAAGAGACGAAGGGAAGGAATTTATTCTAAACCAATCTCTACCGCGCCAATCCAACCCGATTCAATCCAATTCAATCCGCTCTAACCCTGCCAGCCCCCTGCGACTCCGCCGGATCTCCAATTCCGAATCCCCAATGCGACTTCCTCTTCCTCCTGCCGGACTTTTCGCCATACTTCTCGTCGAATTTGCGGATCGCAGTGAGGGAGGACATATCGTCGCTAATACTCGCCGTGATCTCTTGCAGTGCCTTTTGGAAATGCCTCTCTTCCAAAGTACGCTTCTCGGGAAAGGTAAATGGCTGCTCTTCAACTTTTGCTTTTGCAGCTGCAGCGTTCTCCTCACGGACACAGGCTAGCGCGGCCGAGACGCAGAGGTTCTTCAGATCTGAGCCAGAGAAGAGGGTTGTTTGTTCAGCGAGTGACTGGAGTGATACTGATGGCGCGAGGATTTCGGCTGCTAGATGGATCTTGAGTATCTCACGGCGGTCGTCGATGGTAGGTAAGTCTACTAATATCCTTCGCGGGAGACGGCGGAGAACTGCATCGTCGAGGTCGAATGGGCGGTTCGTGGCGACCATGATGAAGGCGGTAGATTGCATATCCGCCCATTCTTTCAAAAACTGGTTTATGATTTCTCGGTGGGTGGTGCGGGCAGAGTGGCTGTGGCGGCTGCCGAAGATTGCGTCGGCTTCGTCGATAAATACGACGCAGGGTGAGAGCTTCTTTGCTAAGGAGAAGATGGCTTTGACATTTTTTTCGCCCTCACCGACGTACATGTCGAAGACTTCGGAACCGGAGACTTCTAGTACCTATATCGTCCGGGAATCTAGCATTAGTAATAATTCGTGGGAATTCGTGAGAGATGAGGGAACGCACTGTAGCACCACTCTCCTTTGCCACCGCCCTTGCTAGTAAGGTCTTTCCGGTCCCGGGCGGCCCGTATAACAGCACACCCGGTATTCGGTCAGTAGCCAGTACACCATATTTGAAGGCCTCGGGTCTTATCAAAGACAATGAGGTCAATGTCTTTAACGCCTCAATGGTTTCTTCCGGGGCTCGGACGGACGAGAATCCCGTGTGGATCTCGGTCGGGTCGACGACACCCGCCAGTAACTTTTTCTCGTGCGCAGTGCAATTCTTAGGCATTTTGGGCTTCTTCTTCAGCGGCTTCCCCTCCAGCGCTGCGACCCTTTCCGCTTCAGCCTGTTCAATCTCATTCATCATATCCGCCAACTCTTGTTCCGCTTTATCGGTAGCCACAGCCCACCTAACCTTTGCAGCATCGCTGCGATCTAGGACCTCGATAGCTTGCTTAATATCATGCAGAGTAACCAACGTCCTGCCGTTCAATTCGCCTAGTATGAACGTGCAAAGCCGATGAACGTGCTCAAAATTCCATATGTTGGTGCTAGCACTTGGAACAGCGATATCAAACTCTTTCTCTGCTTCCAAACCGACCGGCAAAGGTTCCATTGTTACCGACTCTCCGTTTTCCCCACTCTTCCTGCGTAGTAAATCGCCTAGATGTCGCATGTTAATTTCTCGGCAGCGGGCCATTCTGTCGTCACGATGCACTGGGTTTAGAGGATGGGCGGGCACGATAATAGTTCTCTCGAAGGAGTTATTGGACTGCAGTTGCGCTGTTAATATGCCGGATTTCGTGGTGTAGTTTTCAACTCCCTCTTCTGCTGAAGAAGTGCCAACAACTACTAGATTTTCTCCATTGCTTCGTCGTTTCAATATCGCCTCATAGAATATTCGGAGTATTGCCTGGCCAGAATTGTTTCGCTCAAGCTCACGGAAGTCTCGTACGTGGATGATGGTTTTCTGATTAGGTGGTGCCTTCTCCTTTGGCACCTCTGAGGATTCGGTATCACTAATTGGTTGTCCTTTTGCTCGTTTGATCTGATTGGCTGAAAGCACAGATTCAAGAATGCCCCATATCTTTTGCTCATTCGCTCTCTCGATGGATTTTTCAGAAGCTTGTTCCGGATCCGGAGGAGCCGTGAGGGAGAAGAGGGGGGAGGAAAATATTGGAATTTGTCCTGCTGCCAATAGCTGATTCCATTGGGTCCAATTCGTTGGTACCCGCTGAGCAGGAATGAATGTTTCTTGTGGTTCAGTCTCCTCATCATAGCACTCCTCCTCCTCCTCCTCCTCCTCCTCCTCTGCTGGTTCTTCGCTCTCTTTATTCTCCTTTAGAGCAAAGATATCGTACCCCAAAGAGCGGATGGAGAAGGATGATATCGGCGAAGAAGTCCCTATAGTGGTTTTAGAACTTCCCGGAGGATCATATGGCAGAGTATACCAACCCAGTCGTGAGTCCCCAACGGACTCTCCAAGCAATTCCTCAAGATCTAGTGGGTCGATCCTGATCACGTCCGCCCCTACATCCTGAGCCACTCTGTTGACTATAGCATCTAATTGGTAGACACTCCCGCCAACAGGACTGTGAAGTATGCAATGAGATTTCATCACAGCAAGACTATGAGAGGAGAAACGCTTCGGCGATGCCAGCCCGGCCCGTAAAGTCGCCACAATTTCCCTCCATAAATTCTCCTCCAGCAAATAGCGTGTCGATGCCTTCTTATTCAGATCTTCAAGAGGAGTATCAGGTGGCGGAGAATCTGGCGAGGCTCCTGGTAAGGTTGAAGGAACATATTTCGATGCGCTGGAAGTAACAACAGCTTTAGGGCCGGGAGCAGCCTCATCCTCCAGCAATCTCACCCGCTGATCCACAAACCACTCCGGAACCTTCAACGGTAAAACCGCATCATCCCTTGGCTTCACCGCCACTCGTCGTCTCATACCTGTCGGTCTACCCCGTGATCGAGGCCGGCCATCAGAATCTCCATTGCCCCCGGCTCCTCCTGTTTCGGTTGCGACAACCCTCTCTGCCACTGGCTCCGTAGCGTAGACCGACTCCCCCTCCGACGGGACCTGAATGTCCTCGCTTGTTCTCTGCGTTGGATCAGGGGAAATTAGGGCGTTAGCTGGTATTTTCTCGGTTTGTAATTCTGCAGGAGAAATCGGGGGAGTCTCTGAATTGCCGAACACATTCCGGGAGAGGTGAAAGGGTCTTATTGTAGGTAGGGAAGAGCTTGGTCGAGGGCGTCTATATGGCAGTGCTCGTCTGGATAAGGGGACTAGCGACAATATCGTTCGACGGGTGATGGTCTGCATCACAATGTCAGGGGGACGAGCTGATGGGGTTTTTGCTAAACCAGGGTTGTCTTGGAGGGCGTTGGTTGACCTTTTTGCCTGAGGATATTTGGTCTATTTTTTCACTCTTTGGAAAAATGGCGCTTGACTGATTGTGTCATGGGCTGCGGCCCGAGGTTGTCTTGTCTTATCTAATCATATAGATCTTATTTCCCAACCCAGTGTGGGTTGTCCTCGAGTACTATATGGTATTGTACCTGTATTATCATTAGAAAAAGTGCTGTGAGTTGAGTTCAACTCAGAGCAAGTACCGGAACTCGAGTAGAGAGAGCGCGTGGGGTCCAATTTTAAAACACGGACGAGGGCAAAAAGAGCCCATTTGATGTCTTCGGGGCCCCTAAAAGCAAAGAAAATGACGATTGTGGAGCTACCGTACGGTGCTTGGCCGTGGGGTCCAATTTTAAAACACGAACAAGCGCTCTCTACAGTACTTGCTCTGAGTTGAACTCAACTGACAGCACTTTTTCTCACAATAATATATCATACTCGAATACTGTATGCGGGAGCGGGGACGTTTAGTCAAGAGCAGTCTTGGTTGTCGTTGGTACTAGTACTGTATCATACGGTACTACTTGGTAGCGGGTTTCTTGTGTCTTTCTTGCAAGTAGCGTATTCCCTAAACCGCTGAAACTTTCTGACCTATTCAAAATGTTGAAAACTAACTTATTTAGGGAACCGTGAAAAACACAATGCTCGAGAAGTGGTGCAGTGCTCAGAATTGGGCAGGATTGGTGCTGCTCAGCATAGCCAGGATGGAAAGTGATTGTCTGCGCAGATTTGTTCCCAAGTACTCAAATAGGCTAGTGTTCAACATTTTAAATTGGCATGAATGTTTCAGTGGTTAAGGGGATACCCTGAAAGATCTCTTTCATCACACTCCCACAAAAAACAAAGAAATCAGTCACTTGGGGCTCTTATACATACAAACACTCCCCCGAAGCTATTAAAGTTTCCTAAAAATCACACATCTCTTAAGACGCCACAACAACTCTCAATTCACGGTTATATCCTCTATGCTATTATCCCCATCTCTGCAAATATTTCTCAATGAAAATTTCTAATTGGATTACCCTGTTTTCTACAACTTCTTAAATTTCCCCCTCTGACTTTGGTGAATCTATCAATGTAGCTGAGGAAAAGAAACAATCCATAATCTTGGCCTCTGAAGCTAAAAAGGCTGGGCAAATCAACTTTGCAGCTACGAGGTTCCCCTGCAGGAATAGTAAGCCAGCATTGTCAATCATCAGAGTTTTCATCAACTACCAAACATGACGGCAAATATGTTCACGCTCAAGCAGGACCTCAAGGCTGAGTGCGGGAATATTAGACTGGATCAAAGAGGGACTATTGCATATCTGCGTCTCCATCTCCAGAACTACTATTTGAGCTGTGAGAGATGTGAGCAGAGTTCGTTGGTGGATCCTGATGATCCAAAATGTGACGTTATACTTGTCACTCAATTCAAGACAGTGGCTTATGAGAAAATGAAGAGAAGTGCAAAACCTGCACTCAGCAAGGAACTTGCAAAGAATGAGCTCAATGTTGGGACAATAAGGGGGCCACTTTATGTGAAGAATACTCCAAGACTTGGGCTTGCTGGCCTTTTGGAACGCATGCGTTTGATGGAGGATAAAGATCTTAAAAAAGACAAGATGATACTATTGCTAGAGAAGGAAATCAAATTGCACGAGGAAGAGATCGAGACCCACAGGGAGGAGATTACGAAGTGGAAAGGAAATCTCACAATATTAAAATTATCCAGACAGAATTATTGACGAGTCTGCCACAGATTGATAAGCATCTTTGCTTGTGACTAAATGGGGCAGGCAAAGTAATCTGATCATCACCTCATAACTCAGGTTAATTTTACTGTTGATGGAGAGGATGCAGCCACTGATGCTCTCCTCTATGATGGGATAGATGAGAGAGAGGACACCTGGGTATTTGAAAAACTCTATGGAATACATCCATCGGATGTAAAAAAGATTTGTGAGTAATCTTTACTCTCTTGTATTTCCAGTAGTAAAACTCGATAAATGTACTAGAGAGTATCACAGTCCATCCAAACTAGCCCTCCACCCAAACAGTTAAACCTGAATAAGAAACTTTCAAGTAGTTAACCTGGTGTCACAAATTGTAACTTAGAAAGATGGTTTCACATAACTAATAATTATTAGTCACTAGTATGTTATATTTCACACTATAAGATCAGCTAACTTATAGTTCTTACATGATTCGCAATGGCATATCATTATTATATTTTGTTGATTGGTGACTCATGATTGTGAGTCACAAATGATGTAATAACTTTCGCACATAACTCTATTTGGAGTCACGAGGTTTACTCAAGTGAGCATTTTACTCACATGATTAGTTTTATGATTTATTATTGGTTTAAGGTATGTTGCGGGTGACTCGATAAGGGAAGTCATCAGGGTTAGGTGTAACAAACCAGCCTTCCCTTCAGGTGTTCGTAAAGGGAAACGACTATCGTGACTATAATAGGCTATTGACATAGCCTACGTAGTTTGCTTTGTCTATCGTTATAGACTAACATGTTGTATTCGTAGTAGGTATAGTGATCGTGGGAAGTCCTATCGTGTAGGAATAGAGTTCTTGCATACAAGCGAGATAGTATAGAGATAAGGGTATTAGGTATCCCGAACATATTGCACCGATGGAAGGTCACTGTCAATGGGCTTGGCCCGTGCCCCAGTATCGGAGTGGTGTATTACTTAGTGTAACGACCCTACGATAGGTAGCTACAATCACTATCACCTTAGCCCAAATGGTATACCAAGTGGTAACCAGAGGTGGCATGGTCTCGTATACTTAGTATATACATAGCTGGTAAACCTAGGATAAGGCCTAGGGAATAGTTGAGTAGCCTTGAGATACTCTACTAGGCAGGGTAACCTTTCGGGAGAACATTCACATAAGGTCAAGAGAATTATGGGAATGCTACTCGGACCTTCAAGATGATTTTTGTAGTCAACTGGAGGACTTCCGGAGTGGTTAATGGCATAAGAGGGCAAAGTTACCCTACCTTGGGAATTTGGTCATTTTGCCCATGGACCACAGTTACCCTACTGAGGAGTCCAAGTTACCCTACCTTCACAGGCAAAGTCATCCTAGAACCTAGAGGTCGATTGCCTCATATTCCTTCGGCTCTTAGATGTTCTGGGCGCACACCCATCTGGGCGGGGAGGCCCCACGCCTGTGTAAGGGTGGTCCGAACATACTATTGAACTTGGGCGGGTTTAGATAACACCCCCCTCTGGCCCCTGCGTTGGGACGGCGCGTCATAGGCAGACGGCTGCATAGTTGCTCGTTTGCTAGTAAACAGAGGTCATTGGAGCGGCTGCCGTAACACTGTATACATGGTCGCCGTCTGTCCGACTGAATGTCGTTCGCAGGATATATATGGGGAGTATGGGTAACCGCCAAAATGGAGGTCGCCCATATATGGTCTCTCTGGCAACTAGGAGTCTATTCTAACCTACGGGTAGTAGGGTAGTCTTCCTAGTAGTACTCAGGTAGTCTCTGAAAGCCAGGGTGGTTTCGAGACAAATACCTCAGTAACCAGCCCGGACCTTCTTCCCTTGATTTGTAGCATTACTAGGGTTGTTATTGGACTTTAGAGGTATGAGTCTTATCACGGTAGAGTATGTCCCGAGAGCCTGGCTATGGGTAGCGCCCACTAAGCCAACCATCGGCTACATCTCACCGGGGGGGCTTGCATGTCAATTTAGCACATAGGATAGTCGCGTAGATTAAATGATGGACTGCATAGCTTGTATAGACGAAACTACCACTGGGCCAGTGAGTCCACCACCTAGGTATTGACTCCGGTTGTTGTCATAACAGTTAGCCACTGGTATGACTTCGATAGGAAGAGTTTTTCCACCTGCGGTTGTATTGGAGATGCATTGCAGAAACTCATGTCCTATTGACGAAGTTAAGTGTACCCGAGTTGGTCCGACACTTCTGGCAGGATAAATCCTGATGGAGGGTAGACCTCGGACAAACCCTGCGCAGGACAGGGTGCTCGTACAAGGTCGGAAGTAGTGGTGAATGTCAAAGGCTTAAATCTGATATCTACTTAATTTAACAGTTTGGCATTCTACTTTGACAACCAACTTTTCCTCGAGAGAACTAAATTGAGTGAAGCTTCGAGCTTAACTGTCACAAATCGTGACTAAGCAAGGAAGGTTTCACATGACTAATAGTTATTAGCCATAAGGTATGTTTATGTTTCACGCTATGCAGTTAGTCGACTCATAGTTCTCACATGACTCGCACTTGCATGTCATCGTTATGTTATGATTGGTTGATGTTTCTATGACTCACGATTGTGAGTCCTAATGAGGTAATGAATTTTGCACGTGACTCACATTATGAGTCACGAGTTCCACGCAGGTGACGCGCTCTGCGCACCTGATATGTTTTATGTTTTATGATTGGTTTAAGGCATGTTGCGTAGTGACTCATAGGAGTCATCTGACGGATTTCGGGCATGACTCATTATGAGTCATAGGACCGCGTGACTCGAGTTATGAGTCACCAGGGTTAGGGTTGTTGGCGTGAAGAGTCTATAAGTAGGAGACTCGGTCACAGTAGTTAGAGCCACGAACCATCTCCCCTACACCTCCGGCGATTGAAATCTCAACACCAGGGAAATCATCGTGGGATTCCACCACCACCCCCTCTCCTCCCCCTTGATGGCTTCTGCCTAGGGGAGCGATGCTACA
>Ga0307509_10001536_pt1 | contig 38893 bp, 50 predicted proteins | sample 10_EM_MG_FD_202245 | JGI IMG/M metagenome (GOLD analysis project Ga0307509, IMG submission 202245) | Populus trichocarpa ectomycorrhiza microbial communities from riparian zone in the Pacific Northwest, United States - 10_EM | ecosystem: Host-associated > Plants > Roots > Unclassified | place...
GCCTCTGGTAAACTCAGACAGGTGATGGGTAGGAATAGGCTTTTTAGGATAACTGCGAAGAATAGGAGGCATAGTATTGAGAAGAAAAAGAATCAGGTAAAGTGGTTAGGTTTTGGTTGAGTTAAAATTTTTTCTTTATGTGGGGTTGAGAGTAAGGGGTGGAGATGAGCGTTGTGTTGCTCCTCAGCACGGCGGTCGGTTATTTTTGTTAACGAACAATATATATAAATAGTCTGTTTTGCAAGCGTCACGTCATTGCTAGTAGATCGAGACTTGGTGTTTTAGAGAGTGATATGGTGCTCATGCGTCTTTGGCAAGAATGTCCAACGAGTCGAATATTCGGTGATTAATTCAATAGGTATCGCCAGCGGCATCCTTAGCATCACAAAATGCCATCAACCCAGAAAACTGCGGTCAGATGGCTTCTCAGGAGAATTTTGAGACACATTGTAAGGCGTCCTCTGCATATGTCCCCTCCTATCACTGGGGTGAGGTGGGGTTGTGGGGGAGTACCGCAGGATGGGGGTCCGTGCCACTTCCTTGGGATGCGAGTGCGAGTCCTCGTACCCTTTCCTTGGTCATCCGCATAAGCTCTTGACTTGAATGACATCGCTAGAAGGATCGAGCGTCATTTAAGAAGTTTTTTTTTAAAAGAATCCAGTTAGCTCCCGAAGCCCACTGAGAGGCCCTTGGGGGCATTTAGAACTTAATTGCTGCCCATGTGATTCATTTGGACATATGGACACTTCATTCAAAGATGCACTTAGAAAACTTGAGGGCAACGCATGGACGTCCTGTAATATTGTGGGGCTAAAGGGGAATGAGGGAATGAGGAGAAGGCCAAAACAAGCGTCCCGATCATTACCCAAGCACAGTGCCCTATGATTCTAATAGCACTACCCGAGCCTCATGCCTTTCGATTGGAAAAATCCAATCCGCTTTCCATCCGAACGACGCCATAGATTCTATGAAACATTATTAGTTCCAACCGAGCACCAACACAGCACTGGGGGCCATTTCCAGAAGAGCGAAATAGACTTGCCCCGGTAAATCCCCTGTTGGTCCCGCTTCCGCCCTAAGTTCTTCTAGGTGGGCTCTTGCAACTTTGACTATTTTCAGGTCTACACCCACTTCATCCGCCAAGTTCACAGCGTGATTGGCATCCTTTTTCGCGAGATCCACGGAAAATAAGGGCTATATAAGGGTTTAGTGAACTGGGTTTGGATATACACCATAGCCTCGGTTAGATCGGGTTTATGCTTCTCACCTGGTCACGCATGTAATCACCACTCATCATCCGGGTGGAATAAGCAGCGTAAGGCCCTGGGAGCATGGCCTCGAGGAATTTGTGGAGAGCCTCTGATCCAAGGCCCGTCTTTTCGGCAAAGACGTGGCCCTCCGCAAGGGTCTCTACCTGTATGCCAGTGCAGCGTGAATTTTCATCCTTCGGGGGACAGGAATGATGTGAAGTGGGCGGAGTGGGACCCACCATCGAGAATACAAACGTATTTCCAGTAACCTTTAGTAAAGTTGCTATTCCAGGCTCGCGGTCGCGCAGGTCTATTGTTGCACGGCCAATTCTATCACTCTCTTGACTCGTCAGCTCTGTCTCACCCCGGCAGCAATTGATAGGAGGTAACTCAGTAGTATTAACGCACATCCCGTTGCAGTAAGGCGTAACACGGTCTACTGCAGCACTAGGGCCAGCGAGGACAACGACAAGCTTTCCACTATCCGCCATGGCGGGTGCGCCGAATACTGTAGTTTGCCTTTCCTGTTAGAAACGATCGCCACTACCACAAAACCTTCAGGGTCGCAGACCTGGCGCAGCAACAAACCCCCCCCCTGCAGAACGGACTTTATCTGACAACGCATTGGTTGTAGTGGGGAGAATGGTCGATGTCTCTACAAATAATTTGCCTTTCACACCATTAGGGCAGCCTAACGCTAGGTCGATAACCTCGACAACGGATGCGTCACCGGCCAACGAGGTGAATATGACATCCGATCGGGAGACAGCATCCTCTATGGAATCGGCGATACAAAGTTTGTCTGAACCTCCCAACGCAACTTGTAGTTCCTTGCTACGTTGGACATTGCGGTTGAAGACTATCGGCGGGGCCTCAAGGGATGCTTTGGCCACGATGTTTTTAACCATCCCCTGAATGGAAATATATCAGCGTGTCAGACCCCAGGTAACGAGATTAAAGCTCCGATCTAGGAAATAACACTAGGAGAGGGTCAAAACTTGCCCTGCCCATATTGCCAAGTCCTATCCATGACAGCTGGGGCATCGTGAAGGTGGTGGTGTACTCGGGGGTCGATGATTGAGATTTATTAATGTTCTCTTTAAAGGAAAAGTTTGTTCTCTGCTGGGATGCGTGATGGTGTCAAGAGAGTGGTTTGCTGCAGCTAAGGCGGGGTCAGTATACGGTAAGCAGGCGGAGAATCCTTGTCTCTGATAGAAATAGAAAGGGATGATCGGGTTTGTAGCGTCCCGTGTACTGTACTGTACTATACCATACGGAGTAGAATCTTAAAGCACCCGGGGAGCCGAATGATATATTAGTCACGTGAACTGGATGAGCAAAAGCGGCGTTAAGCGACTAGCTATTTTGGTTTATATTTGGTCAGAGGTTTAAGTTGAAGCTGGTGGTTATAACTTTAACCAATCGAACCAAATTGGCCCCCTCCAGGTGGTGGGTCATTATTTTGGTATCCTAGTTTTGAAGGCATGAAGCTTTGACATTCCCAAACAAGATTTGCTTCTCATGACTTGACTCTTAACAACATAGAAGGCATTGATTCGAGCGTAGCATGTATAATAAAAAAGACCGTATTCAACAAAATTGAGCAGTATCCCAGGAGCCTTAGTGCGGAATAAGGTTTAAGTCAAGTCACCAAATATTATGAGTGGATATCCTATGAAATACTCTAGGGCTATGTGGCATCTTCCGGTAGAATAACTTATAAAACATATGAAGAGTGAGAATACCTAGAAATACTAGCTGTAACATGAAACACACTGGCAAAATGAACCAATCTTCCGCCACTGTCCTGCTTAATCGTTTTGCTCGCAGAGTAGGATCCTTTAACCTTTAATAAAATAACCAGTATTACCATAATATCTGTTTCCGAACACATTCAGAACCCCCTTCCATATATAGGTGACCGCACATATTCGTAGATATGATATCCCCTCCCAATTATCTCTATTACCTGGTCCATATCCCTTCTCTTACCCCTTGCTTTTCTTCCTTTTTCTTCCTCTTCCTAATCCACTTTCTTCACTCATCATTTGCTCTCATTTTCACCCTCATGCTTCTTACTATCATTTATCCCTCATGCTCTTCCACTCGTTTCTGTGCTCCTAATATGCGCCACTCCAAAAACCTTGATTTCGTTTCATTTCATAATTTCATGATAGTCTCATAATATAACCCGAATAGGATCTGTAGACGCAAAATCATAGGAAATCACTCAGTGCAGCGACCAGGTATCAATGCCATCATGTAGCCCTAATTAATTAGCGCTCCAAATACTTGTCTTACTCCCTAAAGTTTTCCATCCTTTTCTCTCATACCAAAATACTCGAGTAATGGAAATCCGGGAGATGGGGAGAGGTGGGGGTTGTTGCATGAACAGGCGGGTCGTTTTCTAGCACACGGTAACGTTCAAGCCCATATCCACCCACACCATAACCTCCCTCTTGGATATCCCTGAGGATATGTTGGAGTTACAAGTACCAGGGGAGAAGTTTTCGTACAAGAGTTGCCAAGTAATTGCTAGGATGAGGGGAAACAAAGGTAAATTGCTGAACAGCAAGACAGAGTGTATCGTGACCACTGGGAGAGAAATACCAACAGAACGCCTCATTTGTAAAGACAACTTTTTCAAAAAAAAAAAAAAGTGAGAGCTCCTCCAAAAAATGTTACATAAAATGAGAGAAATAATCATGAATTACAAGTAGAATCTTCAGAAAATCAAAATTATGGCTCCGACACCACAAGAGCATAGTCACTTTGCAGCAACAATTTCTTCTTCCTCTCCTAGTCCTCTTAGCTCTAGAACTCTTTCACCCATGCCCTTAGCCATTCTCAGAAGTATTACTCCGGAGAGAACTATGATTACTAGTTCATTACGCTTAAAAATACGTGGCTTGCATAACTATGCAGCCTGGACGTTCCACAGAATCGCACAGGAAATTGGAATTGCAACCAGCACTGTCTATTCTATCTGTCAACCTCCAGCTACCCCACATGGTAAAAGGTCTGGTAGGCCTAAGGTTTTAACTACTCCTATCCGTAAAAGGTTAATAGATTTTGCTACTGCCAGCCAAAAAAATCGGCGCCTACCCCTTAGAGAGGTTACCGAGCTTGCTGGTGTGAAGGCAGGAATTGAAACTTTGCGGGCAGCATTTGCAACAGAAGGCTACCACCGACGGATTGCTCGTGCGCGACCATATTTGTCTCTTAAAGTGAAGGAGAAAAGGCTTGATTGGGCACAGCATTATGCTGACTGGACTCGGGCTGACTAGGAATAAGGTTACTCTTTCCTACCACGGTGACTCTCATTTAAAAAGTAAAATATATTAATACAATTGAATTAGGTCATATGGAGCGATGAATCAGCATTTAATGTGGGAGGACTCTCCTCCAGTGGCAAAGTGTGGGTCACATGGCAGGTTGGTGAAGAGGATATTGAAGATTGTTTGGTTCCAAAATTCAAGAAACTCGAAACAGTAATGGTATGGGGATGTTTTAAGGGACGTCAAAAAGGTCCATTAATTTTCTGGGATAAAGAGAGGTGGGGAAAAACTATTAAGGCTACCTCTTTTACTTCTCATATTGTTCCTCATTTCCATCAGTTTTGGGTAGAGCAATCACAGTTGCAGCGGGATTATGTCTATCTCCAGCAAGATGGAGCTGCACCCCACCAAGCTGCCCAAACCCAGAAGCAGTTTCGGGATCTCGGCATTTGGGGGTATTATATCGATTGGCCTCCATCCTCACCAGATTGCTCGCCAATTGTAAATGCATGGCGAACTTTAAAGGAAAGGATCTGTCGCCGCAACCCATTTCCTACCACCAACAAAGCCCTTCGAACCGCAATTGAGGAAGAATGGCTTGCAATCACTCTGGAGGAGCTTGAAGCATTGGTTGACACGGTCCCCACCAATCTCAGAGAGGTGAAATTGTCTATTTCTTAGTTAAATCTTTCTACACCTGTTCACTACTAGTACTAACTACTTCTCAATCTAATTATTCAGGTCCGGCTTGCAAATGGTGGTTATTCTGGCTATTGAGCAGGTTTCTGGGGGTCATCTTTTCTTTTTTTTCCGTTATTCTTTATTCTTTTTTCCTTCTCCTCTTCTCCCGCTGTTGTTTCTTACAGTAAAGCAAAGCTCCTATTGTTCAAGAATCCTCTACTTTTCTTTTGCATTTGGTAAATTATTATTAGCTTTTCCTTCTATGTTCTTCTTGGTTTTCTGGGTATTGGTATTATCGTGTCGCTGTTATGGTTACTTGTACCTTCCTTTTATTATGTCTGGATGTTCTTCTAAGCAACGAACCTGATGTCTTAAACAACCCTGTAACCCACCTCTTGTACGAAAACTTCTCCCCTGGGACTTGTACCTCTCTACGTTCTGTGCCGGCAAGGTCAGCAGAGGGCAGAAATCAGTTTCTTTTCTTCACAGTTTGCCATCCTTGGCCCGGAGGGGAGAATTCTGGGCTCCTGAGCGCAGCGCCAAATTCTCATGCCGGGAGCGGTATCTTCTCGTAAACGTTAGACAATATGACCGGTCAACGAAGGAGGGGGGACAAGGAGCGTCAAGCGTAAATTGCCTGAAAGGGGTAACTTTCTCTCGCGTCCCAGTGATCCTGCCCAATGGCTTCAAGTAAGACTTTCCTTATAGAGTAAGTTAGTGCTTGGCGTTCGTTGTCCCTCCTCATTCGTTGTCCCTCCTCATTCGTTGTCCCTCCTCATTCGTTGTCCCTCCTCATTCGTTGTCCCTCCTCATTCGTTGTCCCTCCTCATTCGTTGTCCCCTTATTTTGTCTACATTGGAACCAAGGGTAGCCGAGTCAAGCTGAAGCCAAGAAGATCCTCAAACTACCACATTGAGCAGCTAGCAATAGGGAATTATGAAGACACTCGGCAGGGCTGTAGGATCAAGCTCGATCAATGTGGTTAGACCAAAGCAGCATTAGTCTCATATACATAAAGTCTCACCCCGCTATCCCTTTTACCTACTTTTTCAAAATCCTCTGGTATACCTGAGCAAAAGTTTTTTCAATCACAGAGATTTAGCGCTGCAACTGATCACATCTCACATTTCGTCTGACAACACACCATTTCCCTCCGGTATAAGCAGGATTTTCCTGTTTTTTATCACTCCGGGTTTTTCTCACCACTTTCCTCCCTTGGGTGGGGCAGCCAATCAGGCTTGCTTTTCCTAAGGCTTCAAAACACCAGGGAAACAGATTGCAAACCAAGTAACTGACCTGTTCCTCCCTCACCATATCTACCTCTCCCACCAAACGCATCCTGCAACGCCCTGAGAACCTCCTCTCTTCCCCCCCCAACAGTCCCAGCAGATTTTCTCCACACCTGAGTCAAAAATCAGGCTTTGGCCTTACTCAAGGGTCAACCATCCCCCCCAACTCCAGTATCCTCCACGCCCCAGCCTGCCCTAACACGGGTATTGACATCCTCAAACGCATGGTTCTACCGGGCACCACCTTCCCCCAGATCCGCCTCAAGCTAGGCTGCAGGGAACAATGTTGTGTAAATATGGGGACCTCTGGCCACTCCAACCCCCCCTCGCGACGCCCACCCCCAGGCCCATGGGGTTCCAAACAGCCCTGGCAAAGGTATTCGGAGACAACTCTGTCAATGCCATCGACGCACAGGCCCTCGCCTAACTCGCCGCCATGGCCTCCTCCTACCAACCCACACCCCGCACCAATGCCCAAGTCCCGGACTCTCAGCCCCTTGACCTCACCTCCTCACCCCCCATCTCGACCTCCCCAAAATCATGCTCCTCAGCCTTGATCCCCTACGTCCCCGAATTGTCCATCTCCGAACTTCCCATGGATATGGGCAACGGAAATACTACAGAAGGGACAGGTGTAGGGGACAGGCTGCACGCGACGGACCCCTCGAGCTCCTTCAGCAACCCGAGCCTCCCGCCACCCTCTACTTCGGCCTCCAACACCAAGCACCCGTCGCCCTGGTCAACCTCTATGGACATCCAAAAGAAGAAGTGGTCCACTTCACAAACAACCGAGGCCAAGAAACAGACTGAGAGTTCTGTCCGCTTCTCCTCTCCACTGGCCGCCTTTGCACCAACCCGCCTCTCACACCCCAGCACCATCCCCAGTACAAGCTCGGGCAATGCAACAGTGTCAGAAACCCCCCCTCCCGTCAGTTTGGGTCAACTCCTGGAAAACTAAGGGGCAACCCCAGAAAGCTCTGGCCTCTCCCAAGAGGACCTCAACAGACCCATCGTCGTAAAAGACCTGATCAACCTTATGGCCGTCCTTGAAGACGGCATGGAAACAAAAATGAAGGAAATGGAGGAAAGAATCCTGGCTGCCATACGAGTCAGGACACAACGACCTCCCCCCCCCATCCCACGTCAACCATACCCCCGACCTCAACCCAACCCTCACCCTCCTCCCCCTACCCTAAAAGCCAACCCTGCTCTAGTCCAGAGCCCCACCACCCCATCTGCCCAACAGACCTCTCACTAGACCACGACCGCTCAGGCTACAAAGCAAACTAGGGCCGCCATCACCGCCACAGGAGTTGACACCACTGGATTCAAACTGGTACCAACCAGAAAGAGGAAACAGAAACCGGCCCCTGGCATCACAACCGTCCAGGCCCCCTCGGCACCGTCCACCCCCCATGCAAGGCAAAGATGACTCCTAATCTGCTCGGTCGAGAAAGGATGTTGAGTAGGGGCAGCAAACATCCCCCCCACATGTATCAGAGACGCGATCAATAGCTTCTGTGAGACCAAGTTTGCCTATGCGGAATACGGCAGGAACAACGACCTGGTGCTCACCACAATCGACGATGTATCAGCAGAACCTGCCCTTCGGTTCGCCGTGGCCATCACAAGGTCCCTGAATGATATAGGCATCTACGGTTTTGACCTGGCCCTCGACATTCCCACCCTGAACTTAGTAGTCAACAGCGTCCCGTTAGGCGACGACGACTGGAAACCCGAGGATTGGGAAATCAACTCGGAAAAGTGGACTGTGCTGGAAAATGAACTATCGGCTTTCAACACCCACATCCGGCTTGCTGACAGACCAAAATGGATAAAATCCGTCTCTACCCTCCGGATCGAAGACAAGGTCAAGTTGTCGATCATCGTGGCTGTTGAGATAAACGAATGGGTCTCCAAGGAATGCAGCAAACCCCACCCATTCCTAGCCCTCTATTGAACGAAATGTTCCTTCAGGAAATATGTCAGGAAGGACTCCTCCACCCACTGTGAAAGATGCCTCCAGTTCGGCCACCACGCGGTAAGCTGCAGATCCCCTGTAGTCTGCAAACCATGCGGAGGTCAACACCACACCTGGGACCACCACTGCCAGGAACTTTACTGCACTGCCGGCCGGGAAAGGGAAATCGTGTTCTCACACGGTAAGGAGATGCCCCAACTGAGAGGAAACCTCCCACTTCGCGGGAGACCGGCACTGCCCAACCAGGATAGGAGCCAGATCCCCCACCACAGCGGAAAAGGGCAAAGCACCCGAGAGGGCCCACCCCCACCCCCATGACAAATTATGGCGACCACTGATATTATTTTCCACAAGGTCGGCGGGTCGATGAACGTGGTCACCGAGTTACTTAAGTCCTCCCTGAAACTTAAACCAAAGATAATTTCCCTAGCGGAATGCCCTCTTGAGAACGGAGATTGGATGAATCTTAAGGGTTTCACATGTTATGCTAACACAAAGGCCGAAAGATGGGGATGCGCTGTTTATGTTAAAGATGAATATGTTAACATGTTTGCGGTTGGCTGGATATCGGCGCAATATGTCTCACTATGGACAGCAGGAAAAGAAATCACTTTTGGATACCAGAGACCAAGCATGAGGTGCTGGGACCTGAACAACGAATCGCATCGAGGATCGGAGAGTATCATTATCGGCAACCTGAATGCCAAACACCAAGACTGGTCCAGTGGCGGAAACTACTATGGACTGAAACTGAAGAGATGGATGGAGGAGAGAAACCTAGAGGTCTATAACCCGTTCATGATCACACTCCCACCATACTGCCAGAGGGGGACGGGCACCACGATCGACGTGGTGATATGTACGGTAAACAACCCATGCAAGATCAGCGCGATCAATATAGCCACCGCAGACCATAAGGCCCTCAAGATCAAGACCAACCTAGTGTGGAGGAAATCCACAGAGGCCAAACTGAGATACGACAAGGCAGATTGGAGCCAGATCAAGACAGCGATCATGCTGATGGACCCTACAGTTACATGCCCGACTCAGGTGCAACAATCCCTCACAGGTATCCTGCTTCGGCATACACCGAGAGCGAGAACCGGAGCGAAGGCATTCTGGAACAAGGACCTAGAAAGAGACAGACAAACCATACTGTCGATTCAAAGAAATGGCAACCATGATCCCAGAATCCTCAACCTCAAGAGAGCGTACCGGAAAAAAATCACTAAGGCGAAAATTGAAGCAAATAACAAGGCCCTACAGGAGGAAACAGACCCCGAATGCTTCAGAAGCATCCGACCTATGTGCAGCAAACGACCCATACCATCCTTGACGAGAAAAGACGGCTCAGTGGCCAGCGAACACCCTCACATCGCAACTGAACTCCAAGAAGCCCTTTACAGAGGACAATATCAGAGGGCCAACACAAGGATCACATCGGCCCCGGGCAGGGAACTCACCCTCGAGGAGCTCAACATCGCCCTGAAGGCCTCCCTTAACGGAGCATTGCCTGGCCCTGATCGCATCCCTACCAGACTGGTCTGGGAATTTAGGAAAACCAACGAGGGACTATTCCTCGCGACGATGAAAAGAGCCCTCCAAGAAGGCATCCCGGCAGGGTGGAAAACCAGCGACACGATCCTGATTCCCAAAGCAAGAAAGGAGACCTACACGAACGCCAAAAGTTGGAGACCCATACAACTCCAATTGATATTGGCAAAAGTGTTGGAAAGGGTCATAGTAGCCAGGTTGGCCACACTCAACCTCCTTACCAACAACATGTTTGGAGGAAGAAAGAAGTCAGGAACTACGGACGCTATCCAAGCCCTCGATGATTTTGTACAGACCCAGCCGGGTTACAAAATCTGCCTATCGGCACTAGAGGTGGAAGGCGGTTTCGATCACCTCAAGCTGGGCATGGTCTGCGATCGAATCAACAGAAAGGATTCCCACATAGCCGAATGGGTAAGACACTGGGGTCACAACCGCCGAACCTCCTACAGGTTCAACGGACGCACCTCACAAGCCTTCCACACTAGCGTTGGCACCCCACAAGGATCTCCCCTCTCTCCCATCCTGTTCCGAATTAGTACGAGTGATATCTTCAGCACCATACCCCGGGACCACGGATGTACAAACACCGTCACCCTTGCCTATATGGACGACATTCTGATGGCTATTGCATACAAAGACAAAAACAACAGCCAAATGGCACATCAGGGCACAATCGACAATATGGTCTCATAAGCCAAAACCTGGGGATACTCCTTCTCCAGCATGAAGGGCGAGTGCATCCACATACACACAAAGAAACACCTGTTCCTGAGTCCAACGGTCGAGCTCAACATGCTTCACGCGCAGGAATGCCTCCGATGGCTCGGCTTCTTTATAACCACGGACTGGAAATGGAAACGGCACCTCCAGGAGTGGTGTGCCAAAGCCACACACTCAGGTTACGGAATCCGAGCAATGACAGAAAGGTACCAAATCAGAGGCCTCAACGCGTGGTGTACACACTGACTCATCAAAGGATTGGTACTCCCCTAGATCAGTTACGGAATAGAGGTATGGGACACCAAAGGCATCGTGCAAGAGGCCCAGGCGACCCTACACAAGATCATGAGAAATAGCTTCGGGCTGGAAACGAAGACACCCAACTTGGCCGTCGACACTGAGATCGGCATTCCACCCATGACGCTGTACATGCTACAATGAGATAACATGCTAGCCCTCAGAGCGATCACATTGAATAGGCCAACAACTATGTCGCGACGATGGCTGTCAGGTTCCGGCATAGCAGACATCATCACCAACGCCTTCGGGCTGAAGGAGGGCAATGCCAGTATAAAAGAAAACATTAGGCACCTCTGGGGTCAACAGATAAGCTCAACCAACATCAGATACGATGGCAAACCCAGGGGAAAGTACGGCCACCTCAAGAGGCTTACCCATCAACAACTGAGGGAAATCATCAACCTACGGGCCACCTCCGGGTGGCCTTACCAGAGTGTCGACAGCACCAGGAGACAATGCATCTGTGACAGAGACATCATCACCCCCCACCACCTCATGAACTTCTGCGGGAAGATAAACGCTACCGTGATGTCACTCCAGAACAACAAGACCGTGAAGGACCTGGCCAACTGGATGGAGAGCTGGCCTCCAGAACTTCGGAACACCACCAAGGACAAAGCAAGAGACCGAGCCGAGTACAGACAGCAGGTGTCAGGGGCAGCAATCAACCTGCCTACCTCTCAGCCAAGCCAACGCAAGTCCTCGACCCCTTCCAAGAATGTCAGAAAACAAGTCCTCTGCGATATATGCGGCAAGCTCGTACAATCAAACAAGGTTGCCAAGGATAACCATGCTAGGACCCATCTTCCAGGTTACGAGAAAGGGGGGAAAGGAAGAAAGAGGAAGCCCGGGGATGAGGGGCAACAAGGAGAGGTGGCGGCACCCAGTGGCTAGTGGGCATAATGACTAGCAGCAGTATTTCTTTGTGTACACGACCACGGGTGCGGAGGCACAGGAGTGGGTTTCCTTTGTGGTTGATGGATTTTGTTAGGTGGGAGCCTATCTCAAAGTCTTGCGAGATAACTCAGGCCGATAATCTTAATTGTAGACGGAGATTGTCTAGGAAGGCTCAATGATTCAAAATAGAGGTAGGTAAAGTGATAAAGATTTTCTAGCGTAAAAACTTATATTGATAAGATCTCTTCTCCGTTGCTTGATAATGTTCAAATAGCTCGGGAGGCACCTTGATATTTATATGCCGCGTCTGGGTGGTCGTGGGCTACATCTAGTTCTCATACTAACTAAGTACCTGCTAACAAACTCCAGCTTATTCTAAAAGTGCGAACACCATTTGACCCAGACAATTCTGTTATCTCACTTCGACTTCCGAATCGCAACACCAGGAATTACCTGACGGTGCTCCCACACATCAGTCCATTGATTACGATCCATCTTTGTCGGGATGGAGTCTTGTTTACCATTTGCATACGCAGCATGGTCTCCATGATCGAAGTAACAAAGGGGCCAGCTTTGTTATCGAACCTCTCAGCATTGCAGACATATTCTGCAACCGACATCTGTGAGGCATAAGATAGACTTGTCAAGATAATCGCTCCAATAGCCATTATCCCTTCATAGTCATATCGTTATCGTATGGTTCCGTCAGTATCCATAGTATACTATTGACGTGCGTGGGTGGGGGTATGCCCGATTGCTCAGACTACCTCATCCGACAACACCATTCACTTCTGGGACTTTCATCGCAAGAGCGTGGAGTATGGAATGTGTTGCCTAACCATTGTCCGTGAAAACGTCCCGTTACTTAGTGACCACTTTCGCAACTCGCCTCTTTAGTGCTCAGTAACCTTATGCAACGTCGACCGATTTGGCTCGAACGACTTGCATAAGCTCACCAAAGGTCTTCCCTCATATATCCTGCGAACGGGATCCGGTTGGACGGACGGCCGCGACGTATACAGGTTACGAGGAGGGCTCCAATGACCATGTCTTTGGTGAGGGGACGCAACTACGGCGGCGTCTGCTGATGTAGCGCCGTCCCAACGCTGGTGCGGGAGGGGGGTGTTGGCTTGTCCTTTTGAACTCAGAATCCTAAGGTAGGGTAACTATAGGTCTTTATTCACTAAGGGAAGGCTAAGCCTTCCGGTATGCCTAACAGATCATCAACCGCTTAACACAACTTCCAGCCAACAATACTGCCTTCCACTCACCAGTTCCCAGATTATCTTCCTTTACCCATACAGTATGTTTTATAAACATGTGAGATACCGTATCAACTGATCAAATTTGCTAACTCCATCCCAGGATCTGTTATGGTATTTCCAGTTCAATTAGAGAGCGGAATGAGGTTTCAGGTGTCATTTCTCATTTGCCACATCAGATCAACTTGAAGTAGCCAACCATACATAATCCATTGTTTAGTCCCAAATCTGAAACAATACGATATCTTATTGGGCCGGAAATAACACATCTTGGGACGCGGTAGGTGAATTTAATTAGTGGATACAGTAGTGCAAGCCTGGGCATGATAAAGGCTGATCTGAATTAGGTGAGAAAAATGGCTGACCAGTATCCCCAGTACCCGAGTCTTGCGATTTTCGATTTCCATTAGCCCAATTCGTTGCTGGAACCTGTTTCCAATATGGATTCAGGCCTTCACAACTCTGAGGAGGAAATAGAATTAGATTATGATGGATATTTTCAAGGGTGGGGGGAAGATGAAAGTGAGGATGAAGGTGAAGGAGGTAGTGAAAGCTCTACAAGGATGGAAGCAGGTTTATTGAATTGAGAGTTACTACATCCACTTGAATTTGCTCCATTCAACTATCCTGCTCGAGAGCAGGTCTGAAAGGTTACGCTACCTTCTGACTTTCCAGAGAGCTTTTGGATGACTGTAGAAGAGGATTGTCTGGCTTCGGCTGATTGCGTTGCCCTCAAGCCTGCTGAAGTGGTTGAAGGCCCTATTCAATGAAATCAATGCATCCTCTCCGGTTCATTTTTCTTGCTCATTTTTCCAGTAAGCGGGTATGAAACCTTCGCCTGTAATACAAATACATACGCGGCTTCAAAGGGTGCTGGGAACTCAGGCTGCCAATGGTGGAATACTTCATCGGGAGTGCAGATGATATTTATCAGCCTATAAATATATATGGAAGTTCATAAGTCAATGAGAGTATGACTTTACTGGGAGAAAAGTGACGAGTTTCCAAGACATGAAATCATTGAGTATATGTCTAAATTTCAATTTGAGCAACTGAAATGATATCTTCATATCTCTCCTCCGCTCTAGCTAAATACCAATTGTCGGAACCCTAGCCAGCTACTAGTGTCTAAGTATTGGATATAAAAGCTACAACCGCTTGTCAGTAATTTAGAACAAAGATTTCAGTCGTATTTGCTTCTGGCAAGTAATATTGTAATCAATGAAATGATGGTACAGTTTACAGGATAATCAGTACATGCAATGATGAGGCAAGCAAAGCCTATTCTATAGGAGTTTAAGATATTGGCCTTATGTGAATACAAATACACATATGCTTTCATGTTTACATCCCAGGTGGATAAATGTTCTGATCTCCAAAGAAGTGTCTATAATCGACTCAGTGAACAAGCTCTCTCTTACCTTATCTGCAGTATTTCAGTTAATGATATCACTTTCCTATGCAAACCATCAGTTTGTTCTTTCCTGTGATAATTACTCTTCTAATATTCCTTTATTCAAGGCTCTACGAGAATATTCCATTGATGCTTGTAGGACAATCAGGCCAAACTCAGCAAAATATCTTCCAGTCTTGAAGTTTAATAAGCATACCTCGCGACTTCCTTGGAATACTCTATCAGAAGTTGTTTCAACTGATGTTCTGGCAGTTGTTGTGATAGTCCTACCCGGTAGAGGTTAATGTGCAACAGGTAGTGACTCCATTACGTTCTTCTTCTGACTATCCTCTTACCTGCAATCTAGATATTTGTCCTTCTTCAACAAAGATGTGGGAGGTTCTGTATGCGAGACGATCTTATAGTCTCTTTTTGTCCGTAGTTAGACTATCTTATAGTCTTCGTTTATAGTTAAACTATCTTATAGTCTCTCGTATCTCACACCAATATCTTATTAGTGAGAGGTGGGGAGAGTCCTTGTGTTACAAGGTCCTAGGTGCTCTGATGCTAAGAGTAAGGTTGCTTGCATACAAGCGAAAGGTAAAGGTGAAGAGTTTGTAGTAACAGTATAGTGTAAGAAAGTACTTAGATGGTTGCGTAAAGAGCTCTAACTGCTGTTACTGAGTCTCTCCTTAAATAGACTCTTCACACCAATAACCCTAACACTGGTGACACATAACAGTAGTCACACAGTACTAAGACTCATAACTAGTCATAGCCGAAATCCATTAGCTGAATACTATAACTCGCTTTGCAACATGCCGTAAACCAATCAAAACTCATAAACAAATCATGTAAGCAAACAACTTCACATGATCAAAACGTTTAACTCATAATGTGAGCCATGCGCCAAAGTCATTACATTATTATGACTCACAATCGTGAGTCATAAAAACATCAACAAATCATAACATAACAATGACACGCAACTGCGAGTCATGTGAGAACTATCAGTCAACTGACTACATAGTGTAAAACATAAACCTAGTTTATGACTAATAAGTATTAGTCAGATGAAAACAATTTCACTTAGTCACAATTTGTGACAATTGTTTGGCAAGATAAAAATGTTGTTCGCTTTCTTCCCACTTACTATGAGTGCAGACCAGGGGAGATTTTTTTTTTTTTTTTTTTTTTGAATCATGTGATTATTGATTTAGGTACAAAATCCTACATGCAGCTCACGCTATGGCATATAAAAAACCTTAATTCCAAAAACTAACAAAGGAAAAAACAAAACTCAATCAATACGTGCAAAAACTCTCCAAGCGGGATCATCAGAACCCTGTCGCATCGCCATCGATGACTAACAAAAACAAAAGTAAAGTAAAATCCTCCTTATACCAATAAGAAAAACATTCACAAGTAATAAAACCTCCCCGCCCTACCTACCCACTGCCGCAGTCAACTAGAAACAGAGAAAATTCACAAACTGTATAGAAAATACCGTGAGGAGAAGCTTGAGCAGGGGAGTTTTTGAAGTAGCAATACCTAGAAGGCCGGGGCCGAGCTAGGGAGTTTTTGTGTTAAGCACTATCTGAGCCCGAACCCGGCTCAGGAGTAGCAGTATTGGCTCGAATGCGGAACATGGCTGGAGGGAAACCCGTGCGAGTAGCGTAGAGATACTCAGCTAACCCCCTGAGGAGGGGAACCGAGAGCCAAAGGGGACCGTCAGGGCCAATGTCATCCACACCTGAGAGATGGGTGAGGCGAGGCTTGGCCTTAGTGGGGCAGAGGAGAATCGCGTGTTGGAAGGACTCATCGTCTTCCTCACAGAATGGGCATAGGGTGCTGGAGTCCCGACTCCACCAGGAGACATGTGCGGCAAGGTAGCTGGAACCAGTATGCATCTGGTGAATACAGCCACATATAAATCGAGGGAGACCAGTAAAGGCGTGGGGAGTGAGGCAGGCACTATAAGGATATGAGAGGGGCACTGGCGGACTCAAGTCTAACCAGTCCGTAGGGAGTGACTGCAACAGAGGAGCTCTGAGGGCTTGGTAGGTGACGGAAGGTATCCTCGACAGCGGGAGCGCTACGAGATCGGTTGAGGCAAGCGGGAGGATAGGGATTTCCTCAATAAGGTCTGAAACCTCGTGACATAGGGAGTCTAGTGGTAGGTGCTTGGCTGAGTTAACCGCCGGGCCAAGCCATGAAGTAAGGTGGATGGCTTTGGAGGAGCCTCGAAGGAGAAAGCGATGATCGTCCGCAGAACGGCCCTGGTCCCAGGTGGGCACAGATTCGGGTATCCGGGCGGTGGCAGGGTTGAATTCCGAAGGGGCGCAGACCAAACGGATGGCAGCTGACCTACGGCGGTGTTTGCAAATGGAGGAGATGGGTGGTAGTGAGGCCTCCCGGTACAAAGCGCCAAGGGCGGTTGTGTAAAAGCAATTGGTTGTCCATCGGAGCACCCCATGCCAGAACGAGTTGAGTTTCCTGAGAGTGGCTGCGTCCGGAACAAACAGGTCGTAGCCGTCGGTGAGAATAGGAAGAATGGCGCCGAAGACTAGCTTTCTGTTACACCAGGAGGAGAGGCCTTTGCCAGCTGCACTGAGCTGTAGGATTGTAGTGAAAGCGGCGTTGGCTAGTGCCAGCCGTCTCAGGAAATGAACAGAGGAGTGTAGAGTAGGGGTGAGCCAAAAGCCTGGCCACCTTACAACCTGAGAGGGTGGAAAGAGCATGTCGTTGATCACAATGGGGGCGAAGGAAACATCCGAACGGTCCTTCGGGGTTCTCCAGTGAATGAGTTCAGATTTGGGGACAGAAAAAGCCACTCGCAAGTCGGCACGCTGCCTTTGGATGCTGCGGAAATAGTATTGAAGAGCGCGGATATTCGAATGTACCGAGTCCGAGCCACCCGTGATGGTGAGGTTGTCGACATATGAAATCGCCAGACCTTGAGGGAGAGTCGGGTGGAGGCTGGCTATATAAAGCTCAAAAAGGAGAGGAGAAATCGGAGAGCCTTGAGGAGTGCCAACAGCGACCGGGCAGAAAACCTTAGGTGCGCCTTGGAAGATGAGTCGGCACTGGCGCTTGGAGAGGAAACACTTGATCCAGGCAACTAGGTAAGCAGAAACACCTCCTCTGGAGAGGATAATAGACAGCTTGTTTGCACAGACGTTGTCAAAACCACCTTTGAGGTCCAGGAAGAGAGTAGATACTTTGAAGGAAGCGGCCTGAAGCAGGCGGATTTCGTGGGTGAGAGTAGCGACAGCGTCGAAACAGCCCAGACCGGCAAGGGACCCACACTGATTGGGGTGCAGGAGGCCAAGGGAGTGGGCGGCGGAGGCAAGATGAAGAGCAGAAAGTCTTTCGAGGATCTTGGAGACAGTTTCGAGCAGGACAATGATGCGAAAGGAAGCAGGTGTACGCTAATCAGGTTTGCCTGGTTTGTCCAGGACAATGCCGTTGGCCTTCTTCATGGCTAGTGGGTGGTACCCGTGGGTCAGGAGAGGAGTGAACAGAGATGGAAGGAGCCGCTCGTTGGCCTTATGGACTTGCTTCCAGATAGAGTAAGGAATACCACTTGGGCCAGGGGCTAACGTGTTGGAGGATTTTCGAAGTGCGGAGGACACTTCTGCAGGTAAAACTGGAGGGACGTCTTTAAACGCAGGAAGGATTAGGGGAGGATGAGGAGAGGGTCTAGGAGGGAAAAAATGTTGTAGAAGTGTGTTGTTAATTTCGGTGGGGGAGGAGGCATTCTCGAGTGTGGGGAACCAATCAGGGGCTCTGCCAGCCGCAATCTTTCTGGCATCCCAGACTGATCGCGCGTCGACATTGGCCAGAAAATACGACCAGTGGACTCTTTTGGCAGATTGGATAGCCTTGAAATATGTGTTTCGAGCCACACGGGCCAGGGGGAGCGAGGTCTGATTCTTTCTCATGAGACGGGAGGTATAGTGATGGATGCGTGGTACCTGTGGAAGTTCAGGAGTCCACCACAGTTTAGAGTAGGAGGATGGGCGTTTGGTTGGGGTGTTGGAGGTGATGAGGTGCGTGATCTTGGCGAGGCAGCCATCGAACTATAGGTCGAGTGAGTGCGGAGTGGGGAGAGCAGGGGGAGTTGCAAGCGTATGATCGGCGAGCAAAGAGGAGATGTGATCCCAGTCCGTGTACTTCCAGTTAAGGCCTTTGGGAGGGGGCTTCAGGAGCGGAGTGGAGAGAATGATTGTGAGGGTGGTATGATCCGAACCAGTTGGCGGGAGGGAGGGGTTCCAGGAGGAGAAAAACGGAAGCAAGGTAGTGTTGGCAAAGGACAAGTCAAAAACTGCCCAGCGATCATTGGAGGTGAACGGGAACCTAGTGTAGACCCCGGGTGTGTTGAGGAGAGAAAACAACTGCGCCGATGCTCTGTCGAAATAAGGAGAACTTATAAACTGATTGTGGTTGGACAGAAAACGAGTCGGGTCGGAAGCGGAGTGATGAATGTTGAGGTCCCCAAGAACAAGTGTAGGAAAATCATGCAGAGGAAACAAATCAACAGGAGAAACTGACCTAATGTGACCACTAGGGATGGAGTAAGCATTGTACAAATGAAACAAATTGTGAGAAGTATCAAAAAGTCCCTCAGGGGAGTGAAAGTTCACTGCCATGAGGTCACCCCTTTCAAAAAACAATGGAAGAATAGAAATAACACTTAATAACCTTTCGTGAATGTAGGTTGCAACCCGAGGCTTATAACTGTCAGTAGCTGGAGGAAAAAAAACATTTATAGTTGCGAAAAACAGGAGGACAGTTCCTCCAAAGAGGAATATCCTGAAGAGCCACAATATGAGGAGAAGTTTCTACCGAAGTAAAAAAGCTAAAACGAGTTTGAACAACATTACTGCTACCGAGACAATTATGGTGAACAATGGAAAGATTTAAACAACCAGGATAATGGAATGATTGGGATGGTGAAGGACTCTGTGTTGGGGCTGGGCTTGTCGACATCTAGAGATCCATGTGGACGTCGGTCGGCACGGGCTCACTCCAGTCGGCACCGGTGCTTGCTCTGAAGAGGGTGCTGCCAGCACCAAAGAGGTTCCTGCGGGGGAGGGGAGCGGCGAGGTTAGATTGGGCAGACGCGCTGCGAACCAACTTAAAGGTTTCGGGTTGGGTAGATTCGCTGGCGGGGGGGAAACGAGGACCGTGCCTGGCTGAAGTGGCCAGTACAGTTGGGTGAACAGTTGGACCATGAGAGGTGGTTTGGGGGTGGCCCACATCGGGGGCATCGGGAATGTCTTGGGCCCTAGGAGGACGGAGAGCGTAGAGGATTTCGCGGCGGATGGGACAGGAGCCATCGAACGAGGCGTGCTGACGACCACAGTTGATACAGAGAGGAGGGGAGGCCTTGCAGCATCCCACGACCGACATCTCAAAGCCCCCTTTCGGACAGCTTTGATTAGCACATCTGTGGGCGGAGCGATGATGAAGCAGAGTGCAGATCGGGCAAGCTTGTGCCTCTTCTTTGCATAGGGGAGCAGAGTGACCAAAACGCCAGCACTTTCGGCACTGCGTGGATTTGGAGGCAGAGTAGGCGGGGGCGACCGTGCGGGCGCGGGAGAAAAGCCGGATGGATTCGCCGAACCGGGAAACATTGAGTGGGTCGACTGCCACAACCACCGAGGTTGTGCGCTTCTCAGCCCTTTTCACCGGATCTGACTGTTGGAATCTAGCCCCAAATATGGGGACGTCAATAGCATTGCTGATTGATTCAAGGAGTGAGGGGAAGAGGTCAGTAGGCTCGTGCGGCAAAATAGAAAGAGGAAGAGTGTGGATGAGGAGTTCGACACTTGTAGGTGCCTCCCTGAAAACGTGGAAAGGATTGTCTCCAACCAGGAAACTCTGATTGAGTTTCTTGGTCATTGCATCAAAAAAGGGGGAGTAAGCAGAAGACGGGGTGTCGGGATTGGCTGTGAGAGTAACAGCCCCATTGCGATTGACAGGGGCCATAAGGGAGAGTCGTAGAGAGCAGTTGGCCTCTTTAAGGACAGCGGCCATGATGTCGGGGAGGGTAGCAGTCATGATGAAGGAATCATTCGGGAGGGTTAGAGAGGCACGGGGGGCAAAGAAACGACGTTGGGCAGCTGGGAGCGGCGTGGGTCCTTTGGGGACACTACTCTTGCTTGACGCAGCGACCTGTGCTGCAGTGGCGTTTTTCTTGCCCTTACCGCCCTTCCTGGTAACCTGTGCCCAGGTTTGATCTTGGGGCTGCGGGGGATCAGAAACGGTGAAACCGGGGGGGGGCCCGGTATGGAAGAGTGAGGTGGCTGGGTAATGCTCAGAGTAAAGTTTGGCTTCCTCTGATTGGGGGTGGCGAGAGGCGAAAAGGATAGCCGCTTGGGGTGAATCCGGGTGGCGTTTGGCGTATGTGTCCGGATTGCCATACTATTTTCCCTCAAAGAGGAAGGGAAAATCCGGGGCGGCGACCGTACAAGACGTGAGGCGGGTGGCGAGTTTCTTTTTCTGCTGAACAGGTTTAGCCTGGACAGCAGGGGCGGGAGGGGGTGGCGCGGTGTGAGGAGAGAGGAGCAACACGAGAGGACAAGTCCTTGAGAGATGCCTCCAGGTTGGATGTGGCTGGTGGTGAGGGGGTGGCTGAGCGCTCTGCCTGAGCAGAGGTAAGGAACTCAACCTGCGAAGTCAAGAAGGTAACAGAGGCACCAAGGTCATTAACCATGGCGATGAGTTGAGCGAGAAGAGGGGCCATAGCGAGTTGACTATCGGGGAAGGTGGCGGCGGAGGCATTGTAGACAGTGGGGAACGAAGCCGGGTCAAGGCGAGCGAGCCTGGCAGCATGCCCAAGGATATTGGCGACATGGTCAGCCTCCCCGGAGAGAGAGGCATGACTGGACTGGGATGACGACGAACGAGAGATGGGATCAGCCCTACGGTCCTGGCGGGAGGAGGCAGAGCGAGTAGGACCAACAGCCGAGGCCGGGCCTGCACCAGTGGAAGCGAGAGGGGTAGACGACATCAGGACAAGGCCAACAGGCCAGGCCGGCGGACAGGGAGGAGGGGGAGAGAGAAAGTAAAGTCAAACTATCAGTTTGGCTTTCCAATAATAGAAGTCCTCTCAGCAAAGGTGAAATATATATTTCACTTGAGAATTAAGCCCAAGTGAAAAGCCAGAATGGATGTATCGTGACGAAATAAAGACCAAACCCTGAGGTTTATGTTGGCCGAATGCGGTAAGTCTTTTAAGCGAGAGGAAAATAGTGGGTGCGGAGCGTGGCACACCAGGGGAGATCAACTTCACAATCTGAAAGTGCAAATAGCCTCGCCTTACTCAATTCAATTCAGAACTCATCAGGGCTAGATGGGTAGATGACTATGTACGACAACTATGAATACGTTTCCCATCAGTCAATTATAATGACGACATCGGAAAAGTTGATAGTGCAGACTAGCTGCGTAGCTACTATTACAGTCAGCTTCCAACTTACTGCAACTGGTTTCCTTTATTTTTTGGCTACTTGACTCTTCTATTATAAATTTCTTTCTCCTATCACAAGTCTACTTTTCTACTCTTCTGAGTTGTCTTGCTTCTTTATCCTCATTCTCAAGTTCTTTTTCACCTGCCGGGACATACTCTTTGCTTAGTCCTAAGAGCAAATCCTGGTTCACTTATTGGTTTTACCATACTGTAACGGGGGTACCCAATAGCGAGGTGAACTCTAAGGTTGCAACCGCACCAAAACTCAAAGTAGAAGATAAAGATAAAGTAAATAATTCACTAAGAATCAAAGCGGGAAAACTTAATATCATTAAGCTGAAAGCTTCACTCAATAAGTTCTCTCAAGGAAAGTTGGTTTATCAAAGTAGAATGCCAAATGCTTAAACTTAAGTAGATATCAGATTTAAGCCTTTGACATTCACCACTTCTCTGACCTTGTGCGAGCACCCTGTCCAGCTCAGGGCTGTCCGAGGTCTACTCTCAATCAGGAATTATCCTGCCAGAAGTATCAGACTAACTCAGGTCGGCTTAACTCTGTCAATAGGATATGAGTTTCTGCAATGCATCCCCAATACAACCGCAGGTGGAAAAACTCTTCCTATCGAAGTCATGCCAGTGGCTAACTGCCATGACAACAACTGGAGTCAATACCTACGTGGTAGACTCACTGGCCCAGTAGTAGTTTCGTCTATACAAGCTAGGCAGTACATCATTTCATCTACTCGACTACTCAATACGCTAATCAAACATGCAAGCTCCCTCAATAAGGTGTAACTGATGGTTGGCTCCATGAGAGCTACCCATAGCCAACCTCTCGGGACATACTCTAGCGTGATAATACTCATACCTCAAGAGTCCACTAACAACCCATTGTAATACTACAAATCAAAAGGAGAAGGTTCTGGTTGGTTACTGATGTAATTGTCCAGAAAGCACTCTGGCCTTCTTTCACTACCGAAGTACCTCTAGGAAGACTACCCTACTACCCGTAGGTAAAAATAGACTCCTAGGTGCCGGAGGGACCATTTATTTGCAACCCCATATTTGGCGGTTACCCATACTCCCCTCATTTATCCTGGGAACGACATTCAGTCAGACGGACGGCGACGATGTATACGGTGTTACGGCAGCTGCTCCAATGACCTCTTTTTACTAGCAAACAAGCAACTATGCAGCCGTCTGTCTATGACGTGCCTTCCAACGCTGGGGCCAGAGGAGGGTGTTAGCTAAACCTGCCCAAGTTCAATAGTATGTTTAGGCCACCCTTACTCATGCCTCAGACCTTGCGGCGCACATTGATTTACGTCTATGCACATCTAAGAGCCTGTAGAATGTGAGGCAATTGACCTCTAAGTACTAGGATGACTTCTCCGGTGAAGGCAGGGTGACTTGGATCTATGGGCATAACGGCCAAATCTCTAAGGTAGGCTAACTTTGCCCTCTTATACCTTTAACCGCTTCGGACTTACTCCTGTTGACACCTAATGTTGTCTCGGAGGCCCGTGTAATGTTCCCATTGTTTTCTTGACTTCATGCGAACTTACTCCCAAAAGGTTATCCTGCCCTATAGAGTACCCAACCCTACTCGACTGTTCCTGACGAATTTCACTGTTTAAGAATATTATCTACATCTGCTAATCCTCTTTCTAATTGACACACCTCTTTCTCCAGAATCTAAACCCTGGGCCACCTATTCCAAAGGAGAGGTGCCGGCTCTTATATTACAAAAATTATGATTTAAGTTTACAGTGTCTCCTACCTGGAGACCACAGCTTAGAAAAAGCCTTCTGCATTCAGAACTACTGCCTCTTCTACCTGTATCTTTCCAAAAAGCCTGAATTGATCATGGTCTTCCACAATCCTAATGGCCCAAGGGTGCGGGTTCGATATACCAATTTCAAAGCAAATTTTGTAAAGTGCCTATATGTAAAACCTTGTGTATGCAAAAGTAAAGAGCCTGACAGTCTGATAGCAAGGACTGTCTGATGAGGATCTTGATAAAAGATATACTAAATACAGTAAGGATTTGGACCTGAAAGGGAAAAAAATACAATGATACTCGGGAAAGCGAGAAATTCAAAGTACACAATCTAAGAAAAGAAAATTAGAAAAAGAAGAGAAAAAAGATGGCTTGGGAATAGACAATACAAACTTCCCCTACTGTATTTTCCTCAAAAGTGCAAATTGCACTTTTTTCAACACCATATACACTATCTCGAGATTTTCACATAACATGACCTCTCTGGTTACATGAGTGCCACATGGATCTCTCTCCCCATTCGCCTGGGTGGTGGCACCTGGGAAAGGGAAAGGCTACTGGTGATCCTGCCCCAATGCTGGGTGCAAGACCCTCTAGTACGAAGAAGGGCGTCCTGACTTTATCAACTATTTTCTTGCCTCAGGGCCCCCCACTACTTAAGCAACCAAGAAGCTCAATGGTTTTGACCATGCCTGGTATGGAAGGTTATATCTGTACTAGCAAATCCCACTCCACATTCTTCCAAGACCTATTCGTTAAAATAGCGAAGGATAAGAGAGACCAGGGCCCCTTTATAAACCAAGATTCAAGGATACTGATTGATATAGTGGTATCCATCGACAAAAACTATAAATTGGCAGTTGACAGTCAGATAGAGAACATCAAGTTTCTGGCACAAGAGATAGTCACACTATAGCCAGCTTCCCCTGGACCTGATACACCCACACAGATACCATTCCTACTCACAGACTTAAGGTGCCAGGCACAACTGCTGGCCCTTTTACCCAGCCTCCAGCGAATCCCCAGTCAGCTCGCCCTAAAGGCTCTTAGGTTACAGTAGCCAGAAGAGGGGGAAAGAAGCCTAACGCCAATCAGGCTGGTGCAATACCTGTACAGCCCAAACCTACAACTACAGCCAAACCCTTGCAGCAAAAGAGGGGTATTACAGCCAGAGAACGCCGCCTTATCATCAAACAGAAGGGCGGCCTTCTTAACAAGACTAAACTAGAGCTTAGGAATAAGACTAATACAGTACTAGCCGGTAGCTATATCCAAAAACTGTGTCCATAAAGGGGAATACAATCGCAATTACCTCTATGGAATCCATCAGAGCTATCTCGCTTAACAGCACAGTGGGCACCTTCCTTTACCTCATCACCAGTACCATTAGCGTCCACATGAACAGTCCAGTGACGCAACTCCTGGGGCATAGACTCCTAACCTCTAGCTCATTGAATGTGATTGCAACCGAGCTCACCACTTTCAATACTAGACTTACCCTTATAGGGCAACCCAGATCGCTCACCACGGACGAATGTAGAGTGTGTAAACTGTGGTGGCCTGGACAGTACCTGAAAAAGAGGAGAATGAGAAGGAAATGGCCAACTCTGGATCCCTGAAACTTTTGTGGTTATTAGTTTGCGTAAGCCCTTTTTCTGTGGTTTAAAAATCTCACTGGTTTTGAAGGAAGGGGTGAAAGATTTTCTTTTATTATATAAGGTTTTTAGGCTAAACCTCAGGGTGCATGCCATGGATTTTCCTATAACCGTGCCAAGGTTTCTGCTGATTATGTAACTGCAAGCAGTTCCAAATCTTTGCAGCATGTCTCTGATGTGCCTCTCAGCTCAATGAAAGATCTCAGCTCAACGCCAGATTTGCAATTGAATGGACCTGAAGACTAGAGATGCACCACCCCATCAATTCCCAATTGCCTAAGTCTGATGATTCACTTCTTACAAAGTTATTTAAGTTCTTTATGAATCGGTTTCAACTTTCGTTTCCTGTTCTGCTGTGCCTCTTTTTCCAATAGTTCCAGTTGTCTTTGGGCTTGTTTGTAACAACCCTACAATAGGTAGCTACAATGACTATCACCTTAGCCCAAATGGTATACAAAGTGGTAACCAGAAGTGGTATGGTCTCGTATACTTGGTATACAAATAGCTAGTTAACCTAGAGCAAGGCCTAGGGAACAGTGGAGTAGCCATGTGAATGCTACAAGGCAGGGTCACCTTTCGGGAGTAAGTTCGCATAAAGTTAAGAAAACTATGGGAATGTTACACAGGCCTCTGAGACAATATTAGGTGTCGACTGGAGGACTTCCGAAGCGGTTAAAGGCATAGGAGGGCAAAGTTACCCTACCTTAGAGATTTGACCATTATGCTCATAGAACCCAGTTACTCTACTGAGGTATCCAAGTTACTCTACCTTCACCGGCAAAGTCATCCTGGAACTTAGAGGTCAATTGCCTCACATTGTACAGGCTCTTAGATGTTCAAGGGTATACAGGCACCTGCTGAGAAAGGTCAGATACCTGAGCAGAAGTGGCCCGAACATGCTATTGAACTTAGGTGGATTGAGCTAACACCCCCTTCGGGCCCCAGCATTGAGAGGGCGCATCATAGGCCGACAGCTGCATAGTTGCTTGTTTGCTAGTAAAAAGAGGTCATTGGAGCGGCAGCAGTAACACTGCATAAGTCGTCGCTATCCGTCCAAGTGAATGTCATTTGCAGGATATATAAGGGGAGTGTGGGTAACGGCCAAATATGGGGTTGCACAAAAACTGTCGCTCCAGTACCTAGGAGTGTATTTTCACCTGTGGGTAGTAGGGTAGTCTTCAAAGAGGCACTTAGGTAGTCCCAACAGGCCAGAGTGCTTTCGGGACAATTACCTTAGTAGCCAGCCGGAACCTTCTCCTCTTGATTTGTAGCATTACTATGGGTTGTGAGTAGACTCTAGAGGTATGAATCTTGTCATGGTAGAGGATGTCATGAGAGGCTGGCTGTGGGTTGCGCCCATTGAGCCAACCAGTGGATACATCTCACGAGGGGAGCTTGCATGTCAGATTATCACATTTAGTATTCAAGTAGATTAAATGATGGACTGCATAGCTAGTATAGACGAAACTACCACTGGGCCAGTGAGTCCACCACCTAGGTATTGACTCCAGTTGTTGTCATAACAGTTAGCTACTGGTATGACTTCGATAGGAGGAGTTTTTCTACCTGCAGTTGAATTGGAGATGCATTGCAGAAACTCATATCCTATTGACGGAGTTAAGTGTACCAGAGTTGGTCTGATACTTCCGGCAGGAAATTTCTGATGGAGTGTAGACCTCAGGCAGCCCTGACCAGGCCAGGGTGCTCGCACAAGGTCGGAGTAGTGGTGAATGTCAAAGGCTTAAATCTGATATCTTCTTAAGTTTATGCGTTTAGCATTCTACTTCGATAACCAACTTTCCTCGAAAGAACTTATTCAGTCAAGCTTTCAGCTTAATGATATTAAGTTTTACTCTTTTGATTCCTTGTGAATTATTTACTCTACCTTTATCTTCTACTTTGAGTTTTGGTGCAGTTGCAACTTTAGAGTTCATCTCTCTATAGGGTGCCCCTGTTACATTGTTCCACCTTTTTAACTGCAGAATCCTCAATCTTCTTCTGTACCAGGGCTCTTGCTTGACCTGCACATAATACCCCTTCTGAAGTAAGCAGCAAGTGCGATTCTGTTGCTTAGCTCGTACGAGTGCTTCTGCTTCAACTTTTGCTAGGTCTTCTTCGGTCTGTGCTGTAACATGAGCTTGTGCGATACTTCCCTTCATAAATCTATTCACGGAATGCTTAAAGCTCAAAGTAGTAGGGTCTGCTTGGCATAGGAGGTTTGCATGCTTGCTCAATAATGGGACTGTAGTTGAAGTTTGGGGAACTGTCGGAGGCTCAGGTGGAGGGGTTGTCCTACCGGTCTTGAGGTCAATATATACAGGCTCACCCCAATACTCTCTTAATCATTCAAGGACAAGATGTGGATTCTTGGGGATTAACCTCATTTTGTATAAGGTAGACAAAATTGTAGACATCTTAAAAGCCTGCTCGCAAATTGATGTAATCACAGAAATAAACTCAACTTTGATAAAGTCTAAGCAGCCTGTTCTTGTTGCTTGTTGATAGTCTCAGTATGATAGTGTTTCAATAGCTAAAATACCACAACGTCTAAAGGCTGTAGGAGCTGAGTGGTGTGAGGGGGAAGATAGAATAGAATGATGTGATATTGATCGCAGAACTCAACAAAGTCTCAAGTACAGTGGGACCAGTGTCCATTCGAGTAAAAGCAAATGATATACTCCTACTTGATGACCAGAAGAGAATTTCTCCAAGTGACGAAGCCATTCAAGTGCACGAATGTCATTTGAGTATCCTGTTTCCGACACGTGCTAGGAGTACATCATTGTCCAGGTTGGTTTTCACACTCCAATCCTCCACATGAACTGCACCAGGCAAAATGAGCATAGGTGGCAAAACATAACCATCACCACTTAAGGCTTCGGAGGCAGTAACGAGTTCCTGGTTACCAGAACTTGCAAGATACAATTGTTGATTTGGGTCCCTGGTAATAATCCATTGGTCCTTGCAAATTCCAATTCGAAATCCCGTCTCATCAAAACTCTATTGGTCGCAGTCTTGTATCACCTTCTCATCACATAGAGATTTATATCCTTCGTACCAATAGAGCAAATCCGTAGGGTCATGAGCTCTTTTGCTGTTTTGATCAAGTAACTTTTATTTCCTTGTATGCAACTCTGGATGACGCTCCAGGAATCTGGCTGTCCACATAGGCCCAACTTTGGGTAGGTTGGTTTTGAACTCATTTGGGAGATATTGTCACTTCACAACTGAATTTACACACTGTATGACCATCGAAATGCGTGCTGCGGTTCCAATTACTTCTAGTTTATCCAAATACATGCAGACAGACAACTCTTCCGCCTTTGTGAGAAGTTTATTGCTTGGTCGATGCTCGGATTTGGATTGTCGCCCTTTCTGTCTTCCCCTCAAGCGGGTTTCCAGAACTTGGAACTCTTGTGCGACCATGGCAATATTTGGCTTATCCATTTCTGAAAACTTCAGACAAGCATCACTAATCCAGAACTCAATAGTGGTATAACTCTCCAACATTGATAGAGCTTTTTGGGTTGGCCAAAGGGGGGTTAAACTTTGTAAAACCAGCAAATCTGGCTTTGAGCTGAGATCCTTCGCTGAGCTGAGAGGCATATCAGACGTGCTGCAAAGATTTGGAACTGCGCGCAGTTACATAATCGGCAGGAACCTTGGCACGGTTACTTAGTTACGAATAAACCGCGGACTTAACAAAAAATTAAAAATTAAAAATTGGGAGTAGACAATACAAGAGGATCTGATATTTTACTCCTTCTCCTTCTTGTGTTTCCTCCATTTCTGAATTGGTTGCTGTGTCTTTGCTCTTTTCTTTTGAGCGCAAATCCTTACTGTATTTAGTATATCTTATCAAAATCGTCATCAGACTGTCCTCGCCATCAGACCGTCAGGCCCTTTGTCATGATTCTCAAATTTCCTACTAGGCGTCTGCAGCGTTTATCTTTCCTCTATTTATGGTTAGTTTTTACTTTCACCTAATTTTTTCTTGGTATAGCCTTTCCGCTTAAAACCGTTACTTCTTGGTTGATCCTTGCGCTATCACACACTAAAAGTCCGTGAAATTCGGCGTACGAACGAAGGGAGCGGGACCATGCTCGGGTAGGAAAAATGGGGAAAGGATCAGCAAGATCCCAAGGGGGAGAAGTCTGTACTAGCACTGTAGTCTATGGAGCAGACATAAGACACAATATCTTACCAATGACCAGACATCCCCCCGCCAATAGTTAAAAATTAGCCTTAGCACAAATTGACTTTGTAGAAATAACTTCAAACTCTCGGAGGCTCCTCAGAATCTCTAGAATTCGTGTTCTCGCGAGGAGTGGACACCAATACAGCTGTGCCTCCCTCCAGAAAGTTCATCCATTGATCAGCATCCTTAACCCGCCGGGCGATCACCGTATCACGGAAAGACAAGAATTAGTTTGTTTCGCTGCAGTATGGGTTGAAATGGACTGGAGGTCTAAACGTAAAAAACAAACCACCGTTTTTCTTCTTGGAGCAGCGAAGGTTAGTATAAGAAGTTTGCTGCACTGCCGTAAAAGGAACAATCCGACACCACCAATTCTAGACTCGAGAGGGGTCGTGCTGTATGATACAAACGCCCCCTCCTTTTGCAATCACCTTGGAAAAGTAGCTAATCCAACAAACGGAAATTCACTCAGTCTTGTGAGGACCCGTAAATGGCAAATGCGGCCAATTTTTTCGGCGTTGGTGAGTGATGGGATGGGCTCCCCCTTGAGAGTTATGATATGGGTGGGGAACGATTTTAAGGATACCTCCCCTGGGTCACTGCAAGCCCGACTTTCACTTCCTTCAACCCCCACGCCTAAAAGATTTTTCTTTTTCTTTTTCTTTTTCTTTTTCTTTTTCTTTTTCTTTTTCTTTTCACATCACTTGCTTCGCGTCCTAGCCCGGGTTGAGTTTCCTTATATAGTAAGGCATCGAACCCTTCCTCGCAACCAAACTGTCTCTATGCTTCTCTGGCTGGTCATTTTTTTTTAATATAAGATAGCAGGTTTCCCCGCCCCTCCCGACACATTTACCTACCTCCCTCTGCTGCTAGCAATTTTCTACAACAAATAATTCTCCATCCATCTTTGTGCCTAGTCAAACAGAGCACAAACATCCAGCTTTCACCCCACAATTTCTTTCCCCTCGCACCATCAGGATTTGTGCATGCAAAATGATGGCGAAGATATTCACCCCCGAAGTTGTGAAGGACCCATGCACAATGGGCTGTCCGATGATCCCTACCTCCTTTCTGGGGACGAAGTTGTGCGGCAAATGTCTACCGACCCAGAAAATGGGCTTTCTGATGCGGAAGCTGGGGCCAGAATGACCAAATTCGGGCTCAATGAGCTCGATACTGGTCCTGGTGTGAGTGTGGTTCGGATTTTATTACGACAGTTGTTCAACGCTATGGGTTTGGTGTGTTGCCCCGCGACATGAACTATTTTAACCATCATTTGCCATGCAAGGGGGAGAGCATTGCTTATTCGTTTGGTAACAGGTTCTCATAATGGCCATGATCGTCTCATTTGCCATTCGATCTTGGATTGAGGCGGTGGTTATTACTGCTGTTGTGATCGTCAATATCGTTGTTGGCTTTTTGCAAGAATATAGTGCGGAGAAGACTATGGATTCGCTAAGGTCCCTATCTTCGCCCACCGCATCGGTTATCCGCTCAGGCCAATCCAAGACGATTCGCTCGGTCGATATTGTGCCTGGTGACGTTATCGAAGTCAAAATAGGAGATACCATCCCAGCAGACGTCCGGTTGATAGAAGCAATGAATATGTCTCACCATCTCCCATTAGATAAAAGGTTTCCGGGCTAATTCCCTTTGCACACTTTGAAACAGATGAAGCGCTTTTGACTGGAGAGTCATTACCAGTTGCTAAGGATTCAAATGCTACTTACAACGAGGGGGAGGGTATCGGTGTTGGTGATCGTCTCAATATGGCTTACTCGAGTTCTACAGTTTCGAAGGGCCGTGCCAAAGCGGTAGTTGTAGCAACTGGTATGAAGACTGAGATTGGGAAAATTGCTCAATCGCTGCGTGGAGATAAATCGAGGGTTCGAAAAGTGCGCCGTAACGAGAAGGGAAATGCCGGGGCTCACCGGTACCTACAAGCCGGCGCCCTAACAGTCAAGGACCACGTCGGAAAATTTCTAGGTGTTTCCTTGGGAACTCCCCTACAAAGAAAGCTTAGTTGGTTGGCCATATTCCTGTTTCTTATCGCCGTCGTTTTCGCCATTATTTGCTTGGCTGCAAACGGTTTTAGCAGTCGTCAGGAGGTCATTCTCTATGCTGTTGGGTGAGTGACGCCTTTTCAAATATTAAGCGTCTTTGTGGTTTTGGATTGGGACTGATTTCCTGCAGCACTGGGCTTTCGATGATCCCTGCCAGTTTGGTTGTTGTGCTTACTATCACTATGGCTGTTGGAACAAAGATCATGGTTGGCCGTAATGTTATCGTACGAAAGCTTGATTCTTTGGAGGCCTTAGGGGCTGTGACGAATGTATGTTCCGATAAGACTGGCACATTGACTCAAGGAAAGATGGTAGTCAAAAAAGCATGGGTTGTAGCAGAAGGTACGAAACCGTTAATTGTACCCATATTCACCCCGGTATTAACACATTTAAGGTACCTATTCCGTCGGCGACTCGAACAATCCATTTGACCCAACCTCTGCGGAGATTTCTTTTGAAGCCGACCCCCCATTCGATGATACCCCACGCAAGGTTCCAAAGACCCAGGCACAGAGGCAAGCTGAGTCTCCATGGCTTCCAGCCTCCGAGTTTTCCGGCAAGGAATTTTTCACCCAGTACTTGAACATTGCTACGTTTTGCAATCTTGCATCAGTGCACCGCAATCTCGAAACCGAACAGTGGGATGCTCGGGGGGACCCGACAGAAATTGCCGTCCAGGTTTTTGCCAGTCGATTTGATTGGGGACGTCGGGGGTTCACCTCTGGAGACAATCCAGCCTGGGCTCAGCTCGCTGAGTATCCCTTCGATTCCGATGTTAAACGTATGACAGTCATTTACAGGAACTTTCACCCAGGTGGAGAAAAGGGCTGCGCGGAATGGGCTTTCATGAAGGGTGCCGTAGAAAAGGTGCTGGAAGCGTGTACGGCGATCCAATATGCAGACAAGGTTGTCCCTATGGATGCAGAGCAAGAAGGAAAGGTCCTGAAAAACATGGAAGCGTTGGCTTCTCATGGTCTTCGTGTTCTGGCCTTCGCAAAAAGGTCTTGGGATCCCCGAACCGAGGATTGGGGCCTCATACCACGTGAAGATGTGGAGAGGGATATGACCTTCTTTGGCCTTATTGGGCTCTACGACCCTCCTCGCGTAGAAACAGCGGACGCAGTTAAGGCTTGTCATAGGGCTGGGATAACTGTCCACATGTTGACCGGTGACCATAAGCAGACAGCCTGGGCTATTGCCGTTGACGTTGGAATACTCCCACCCAGAATCAATCAGCTGTCGCCGGATGTTATATCCTCAATGATAATGACCGCAGCTCAGTTCGACCATCTTTCGGACGAAGCTATCGATGACCTACCTGTTCTACCGTTGGTCATCGCTCGGTGCACTCCTCAGACCAAAGTACGCATGGTGGAGGCCCTACATCGTAGGAAGAAATTTGTTGCGATGACCGGTGATGGTGTTAACGATTCTCCTGCACTCAAACGTGCCGATGTCGGCATCGGTATGGGTATGGCCGGCAGCGACGTTGCTAAGGACGCCTCGGATATTGTCCTCACGGATGATAATTTTGCTTCTATCCTCAATGCAATCGAGGAGGGAAGGCGAATGTTCGACAACATTAAAAAGGTAATTCACTCCTTGATTACCTTATGTGCCCCGGATATCTACTAACCGGGATATAGTTTGTTTTGCATCTGCTGGCTGAAAATATTGCGCAAGCATGCACCCTTCTTATCGGCCTAGCTTTCAAGGATAGTACAGGGCTCTCGGTTTTCCCGCTTGCGCCCGTTGAGATTCTGTGGATTATCATGATCACCAGCAGTTTCCCTGATATGGGACTTGGCTGGGAGCCCGCGTCTGACGATGTCATGATTAGGCCGCCTCACGATGCAAGTTTATCCCGTCCATCCATAATGTGGGACTCGGCTGACTTTATCATAGCTCAAAGTTGGCATCTTTACGAAGGAGCTTCTTGTGGACTTAGCGGTTTATGGATTCTGGATGGCTGCCCTTTGCCTCTCCTCATTCTCGTTGGTCATTTTCGTCTTTGGTGATGGTAACTTAGGGCACAACTGCAACCACCGCATCGATGATGGATGTGAGCTCGTGTTTAGAGGGCGAAGCACTACCTTTATCTGCCTCACTTGGTTTGCCTTATTCTTGGCTTGGGAGATGGTGCACATGCGCCGCAGTTTCTTTAGGCTAGAGTCAAACCCCCCGCATATCTGGACAATGTGGGCCCGCCATGCCTGGAGAAACCCCTTCTTGTTCTGGAGTATTATGGCAGGATTCATCACGGTGTTCCCAATCATTTACATCCCTGGTCTCAACACGGTCGTATTCAAGCATGCCCCTATCACTTGGGAATGGGGTATTGTGATTATCGAAGCTTCCTTGTTTTTCCTTGGGATAGAGTTCTGGAAATTTTGCAAGCGGGTATACTTTAGGCGGCATGGCGATAAGGTTAAGAACCCAGAGACGGAGTTGGGTGCTACTACCTTTTCGAGATATGCATCTACTGCTGGGTCGGGCGCTGGCGATGCTTGCGTAGACGTAGAATCCCAGGCATGAGCATTCGTCGCGTTGAAGACTATTACTCTCCACTCCTGTTCTTCAGTTCTTAGCTCTTACTTGTCGTGCTTCTTACGCTTGTTTTGTCTCCAAAGTTTTCTCTCTCTCTCTCTCTATTTGATCTACTTTCATTGAAAAGACGGCGAACTCCAGTCTCTCTTTTATGCGCCATTTTGTCTTCTAAATCTTGAAAAAAATTCGACGACTGATAACCAGTCCAAATGTCCGCTCCTTATCGTAAGCAGAAAGAAGGAAAAGATCAAATCTGAGCCTAGGAATATTCGTAGCAACTTAGCGTAGTTTCTGTAGAAAAAAGAGGTTAGCGAGGATCTAACCCCATCCATTAATCCCGCTTTAGTTTGCCAACTCGTGATGACCAAGACCAGATGGGGCGGGGGGGTGTTTAGTCGCCTAAATGGCTCTACGTCACACAGTGCCCTATACTGGGGATTTTGGACAAGTCTATCTAACATATGTTTCGGTTGCTAGAACCGCAGGAGATGTTTGAGGGTTAGAGCGGTGATCGGAGGGTTCGACTTTTAAGGGGATTCGGAATGGGATCGTCTATTTGTGTTGGTGGAGGGATAGTGAGTTTTAGGGAGAGGCGGACCGATGGTTGCTACTTTGCCTGTCTGTGATCGTGATTGCTGTCCGGGGGAAATCTTTTGTTTGGTTAAGGTTTGAGAAAAAGGTTTATATGCTATGCGGGTGGCAGACCAGGGATTTGTGGTTCGACGAGTGGAAGATGGCAATAGCCAGTCAGCCCTAAATGAAATGGGAACTATATCAAGGAGGGAGAAAAGATGATGGAGGAAACGGGAGAAAGTCAGGTGCTCCCTGATTCGCTGGAGGCATCGTACGTAGCCTATGGAATACTGGTAATGATTAAGTTGCCGCTTGTAGTCCTTAGTAAGCAGATCACAATGCCTGCAGTAAATCCTGAGCACGGATTCTCACTCACAGCACTTGACTGGATCAGTCAAGTATAGAGTTCTCATAGGAATACCGCGTAAGAACTGGAATGATTGAACCTCGCGCTCAGACGTCCGGGATTCCCATTCTTGGACGAGGGCGCACGGCAAAAACTGACCCCCTCAGCCGGAGCTGGGGGCGGGGGAGGGGGGGTGGGAAAGGGAGCCACCCCTCCCGGGCAACTCCAACGTCCTAGCGTGAGGTTAAATTATTCCAGTTCTTACAATGGTAGGGCAACAGTTTTTCTTCTAATGTTTTCCTCCGGTCCTTTTCCATCGATATGATTGTCAGAGTTTAAGAGGCGATGCGAGTGTGGTGGGGTGGAGGAGGCAAAAGGGTGTCAAAAAGGAAGGCGATGCTGATGCTGGGAAGAGCGGAGGGATCCAGAGGTGGTGGCTTGGAATGAGCGTATAGGAATCATGACCCCAGGACAGAAATGAGAGTAGCGGAGCATGTAGGGAAAGAGGAAATAATAGAGGGAGATAAGGTTTGATTACTGAGGCCCTGCTCCGATTGTATCGTATGATACCGTACCGATTTAGAAGGGAGAAAAGATTTTTTGATATTCAATTTTAAAAAAAATTCCAATTTCTATGGGAAGCCAAGCAAGACCAAATTTAAATAAGGGCCTGTTCGGCGTGTACCATTTTAGAAATACTGGAGTATTTATGGAAAATGTATTTTCATATAAGCTAAAATAAAAATACTATGGTATTTCTGAAATTAAATGTATTTGGCAGCCCACATTGTTTTCTTTGTTTCTAAGGTAATCTGATAAGATTTCAGTTCTATAATCTGATTTCCTGAAGAGCTCTAGGATATTAACTTGATAAATTGAGTATCTCCAGGCAGGGTTCTAATCTCTAGGCCATGACAACAATGTCCTAATCAAACCTCATCAGCCAAAGAAATTCCACTTCATGTATTATATATAAGGAAAAAGAATAGCTTGCGTCCTATGTGTCATGTGCGTCTGACGCACGTGAGGCACAGAATGTCAATTGCGAATCAGGACACCAGGTCGATTGAATGTTATATCCTGATTTGCCTTTGTTAGCACCCTGAATTCTGATGCCACCCAGACACAGACCCCATTGTCCTGTGCGTCCAGCCTGAGTCTGGTGCACAACCACTGCATCCTGACTACATCTGGTGCCTTGCCACTCTGTCCTGACAGCATCTGGTGCTCAGGACTGTTGTCCTAGTAACCCATGATCACCCCTACATAATTCTGACATCATCTGATGCTGTCCTCCTTCAGCGTGACTCCGGATCTCTCTCCCCTGTAGTCAGGGCTTCTTTCATCTAGCCACATCCTGTCCAGGTATTTCTACTCTGTGGGCCTGGATCAGGATCTGGTGATCCTGATCCATTATCTTCAGAGGAGTGATTACTTCTTCCTGATTTTACTTCAAATACAGTGCATCTGCTGATTCTTTCATGACATGTTCAGACTCTACACTATGATATCCAGGCTGTGGTATAAGGGCCTGTAATAGGGGCATCCTATAGAGAGGTGAACTGTAAGATTGCAACCGCACAAAAGACTCAAAGTAGAAGATAAAAATAAAGTAAATAATTCAAAACAATCAAACAGTAAAACTTAATATCGTTAAGCTGCAAGCTTCACTCAATAAGTTCTCTCAAGGAAAAGTTAGTTATTGAAGTAGAATGCCAAATGCTTAAATTTAAGTAGATATCAGATTTAAGCCTTTGATATTCACCACTACTCAGACCATGTGCGAGTACCCTGTCCTGCTCAGGGTTTACCCGAGGTCTACTCTCAATCAGGAATTATCCTGCTGGAAGTATGAGACCAGCTAGAGTACACTTAACTACGTTAATAGAATATGAGTTTCTGCAATCCATCTCCAATAGAAACGCAGGTGGAAAAACTCTTCCTATTGAAGTCATGCCAGTGGCTAACTGCCATGGCAACAACCGGAATCAATACCTAGGTGGTTGACTCACTGGTCTAGTGGTTGTTTTGTCTATACAAGCTATGCAGTCCATCATTAAATCTACTCGACTACTCAATACAATAATCAGATATGCAAGCTCCCTGCGTGAGATGTAACCGATAGTTGGCTCAATGGGAGCTACCTATAGCTAGCCTCTCAGGACACGCTCTACCGGGACAAGACTCATACCTCTAGAGTCCAATGATAAGCCGTAGTAATAGTACAAATCAAGAGGAGAAGGTTCCGGCTGGTTACTTAGGTATTTATCCCGAAAGCACGCTGGCCTTCTTGGACTACTTAAGTCACTCTCAGAAGAGTACCCTACTACCCGTAGACAAACATAGACTCCTAGGTGCGGGAGGGACCATTTATGCAACCCCATATTTGGCTGTTACTCATACTCCCGTTATATATACTGCAAACGACATTCTGTTGGACGGAAGGAGAGGATGTAAATGGTGTTACCGCTGCTGCTCCAATGACGTCTTTTTACTAGCAAAGGGGCATCCGCGATGCCGTCTGCATAAGATGCGCGGTTCAAACACTGGGGCAAGAGAGGGGTATTAGCAAAACTCTCCCAAGTTCAATAACATGTTTGGGCCACCCCTGCTCGGGCGCCTGACCTTGCTGCGCAGGTGTATATGCACCCATGAACATCTAAGAGCCTATAGAATGTTAGGCAATCGACCTCTAAGTTCCAGGATGACATTGCCGGTGAAGGGAGGATAACTTGGATACTGCAGTAGGGTACCTGGGATCGATAGGGAAACTGGATAAGTCCCTAAGGTAGGGTAACTTTGCTCCCTTATGCCTTTAATAACTTTGGAAGTCCACGGGGGGAGCCCTAATCTCTTCTCAGAGACCCATGTAACGTTCCCCTACATCTGTTGACTTTATGCGAACTTACTTCTGAAAAGTTACCCTGCCTTCTAGAGTACCCAAGGCTACTGCATTGTTCCCTGAGCCTTGCCCTAGGTTAGCCAGCCATTTGTATACTAATGTCACAAATCGTGACTAAGCAAGGTAGATTTCACATGACAAAAAGTTATTAGTCATAAGGTATGTTATGTTTCACGCAATGCAGACAGTTGACTCCTAGTTCTCACATGACTCGCAATTGCTCGTCATCGTTATGTTATGAGTGGTTAATGTTTCCATGACTCATGATTGTGAGTCATAATGATGAAATGACTTTCTCGCGTGACTCACAGTATGAGTCACGAGTTTCATACAGGTGACGCGCTTTGCGCACCTGATATGTTTATTGTTTTATGATTGATTTACGGTATGTTGCACAGTAACTCATGAAAGTCGTCTGATGGATTTGGGTATGACTCGTTATAAGTCATAGGACCGTGTAACTCAAGTTATGAGTCACTAGGGTTAGGGTTGTTGGTGTGAAGAGTCTATATAGGAGGAGACTCGATCACAATAGTTAGACATGAACCATCTCCCCTACACCTCCGGCGATTGAAATCTCAACACCAGGGAAATCATAGTGGGATTCCACCACCACGCCCTCTCCTCCCCCTTGATGGCTTCTGCCTAGGGGAGCGATGCTACATCCCCTCCTCTCCCTCTGGGGTCTACCCCCTCCTCCATGGGGTTCTTGTTCCTGTTCATCGTTGACTCCCGCTCATGAAG
>Ga0307509_10001537_pt1 | contig 38879 bp, 41 predicted proteins | sample 10_EM_MG_FD_202245 | JGI IMG/M metagenome (GOLD analysis project Ga0307509, IMG submission 202245) | Populus trichocarpa ectomycorrhiza microbial communities from riparian zone in the Pacific Northwest, United States - 10_EM | ecosystem: Host-associated > Plants > Roots > Unclassified | place...
GATATTTATCAACAACTCGCACCTGAGATAGTCTTCTACTACCAACTTGTAAACATTGACGGATATATAAATATACTAAATTTGACCCCTTTCTTTTAACCAATCATATGTCTAGAAATGCTGACTCAGTGAGACTTCTCGGTACACTATCATTCTCGGCACCCTATCAACGAGTCTACCCTGTTCGTCACCACCCCAGTTTCGTCGTGACCACGGTGAAGACTGTACCCTACCAAATGTTCTATGGCTTAAACTACCAGTTTTGGTGGAAGAAAAAAAAAGGAAAATTCATGACTACCAAGCCCAACTACCCGTTCTCTTATCATAATCTAACCAGCCAGCCTCAGCACATATGATCATAGATAAGCAGTGTGGGCAGGAACTAGAATTAACATTTGACTTCATTTGTGTATTCGTTTGGGTATTAGTGTCTCTGTTGAGTACCGAAGTATAAATCATGAATGAAATTATCTTCTTAACCTTGTATCTGTCACCACACCCATTCATTCCCTTCCAAAGATATCCTCCTCTCCCTTGCATACTCCAATTCTAACAGAGCAAGGGCAATGACTCCCACCATTTGTGGCCTCTGGGCATCCCACTCTATTTCCATCTGTTGCTTTCACTCTCCCATATTCCTTCTAGTAGATGCACTGACCCAAATTCCATCCCCGAACCCTTCATCTGAAGAATCAAACAGCTATGGCTGGAGTTTGTTGACCAGCATCTTGCCACTTTCAATTCTGCTCTTCCCAGCCAGACTTCATAATCTCCCCAATTTCTCTTATCGTTCCCATCCTGTATTCTTCTGCTACCATAGCAGCAGGACCATTCGCCGCAGAGAGCGTCCGAGTGAAAGAAAGAACCCCATCCAGAGGCTGTGATCATATTTCTGCGGCGTACATCACTTCTGGTTTGGCCAAGTTATTTAACAAGTGATGATACGGCGGTTCTATAATTCTCATCAGTCTGGTTTCAAGAAGTGGGGCTTGGGGAGAGAAAGTGGGGAGCTGATAGAGTAGCGTTCTGCAAAGCCTCCCTACCAAACAGTGTCACTGGGGCTAACACTGCCGCCCTGATAGTAACATTTTTGAAAAAGGGGTACATAGGAATAACCAGCACACAGGAAACAACATTACTCGAGTAGTGATTCACTCAACCCGCAGCACCACCAGGCTCAGATTCCCACACTGAAGCTAATCCTCTTACGGCAGATTATCCTCATAGTAACTAGTTACAAGAGATCGCCGCTGACATCCCTCTTGGTGAGATTCAGGGCGCTAGGACAGCTAGAAATTGCACTCATTAAGTATAACACGGTGAGAATGGGTATAAGAATGCTGGTATGATACAGAGTGCTCAAGTGCTAAGCATGTTCTTGTTTCTTTGGTTTTAAAAAAACATTATATGTTTAGTTCTTCTCTTATTTCTACCATTGCAATGCTATTATTTGTCTTTTGCCATATACCAGTTGTGTGCGCCGGCGTGGATCAGTATTCCACGCCGTATACATTATCAACTAACATACCGCTAACGAAGTGGAAAACTGGTAAGCTGTCACTTTGGTACAAAAGCTGGAACCTTAGCAATAACCTCACAGAAATATAGATACTTATCCTATTTTGGCCTCAACTTTAACCCACAAACATCAACTCTGATCACCATGCACAAGTGGAATCTTGTCAGGCAGATCCTTTATGCTTTCCTAAGGCACCATCCCTGCACGGCTCCCTCCACACCAAGAATCCACAATGTCCGTGCGCAAAATCTTCACTCAACCTACAATCGTGAAACATGCCCGAATCAGCCGCGCTAACAGCCAGCTCAACCCATCACCGAGATGTACCACCAAACCTTCACTCAAGCTTCCACTGCACGGAAGCAAAACCTTGTAGAATTGTTCCCCCCATTCCCTCCCCCTTTACCCATCCTTGCTAACTCCCATAGCGCAAGAATAAAACACACTTCCCCCCTGGTTTATACCCCTCGCTCTCTTGAACATCACACATTACCTGGCACTACGTGCTCTTCCGCCATTAAGGACCCTACGGTTCCGCAATTCTCCCGTTCACGATTGAGTTCCCAGATTGGTACTCGAACGGCCCGCCACGGATCAAGTTCACGCTCGATATCTGGTACCCAATGCTCAATGATGGGTGGTTCCAGTGGGGGAGTTGGTGGGAACATAGGGAGGGGAGGTACGGTGGAGGTGCTGGAGTTTGTCAAAAGCTGCCTTGATCATGAGGCAGGTGTCGTGAAGAAGATTGAAGGCTGGAAGGCTGCCTGGAGAAAAGGGTGGGGAGGATTGTTCCAGTGAGTCATGTGGTGAAGAGAGGTGGAGTGGTGCATTTGTCTTGTTATCGTAGCGCTGCGTAGCGTAGCTCTAATGGGCGTGTGTTAGATTCGTTTCATGGAGCTGGATGAGCCCGTGGAGAAGGGGGTTAAGAGCCCTATGAGTGGGAAGAGCGCGGCACTACCTTGACCGAGGTCCTACCCGCGCTAATGACTTCATGCAAACCGGTCTCGCCTTCCTTATTGGCAGCCGCCTTGCGAAGCAATGGAAAAGGTATGTCGAAGGGCGATTTCCAGGAAGGAAATCGAAGATGGTTTCGCTGGTGACTATTCCGGCTCCGGTCATGAGGTTGAATTGTTCGGCGGTCTTCAATTTTAATTTTCACCAGTTTTACTCGGGGCAGAGATAAAATCCGTGAACACTGGTTATCAAATTTATTATAAGGAGACACCGGGGCAGTGATTGGCAACATGCCCGGCAACCAAATATCCGAGCTTAGCCAACCAGCGCCTTGGAAAATCAAAATTCACCAATTTTTCTTAACAGTGTTCACCTGATTTCTCCTCTTTTAACATATATACCACTGCATGTGCATATGGCCTATAAACCTCGTACCCACCCCTCCAAAATCGTGTTCACGGGCTATCTCTGGTACCCGGGTGCTACGGTTTTCCGGCCTGTAAGGTATTCTTAAATTATATGTGCCTGTGCCCGCGTAAAGTGGCAAATATGGAATCGAAACCTATGAATAGATAGCTCAACTAATAGTAAAGCAGAAAGCGTCCGGGGAATTCTTCTGGTTTTCAACACGCACCCAGTACGGTGGCACAGGGCATAAGTTTTGTATGTTGCACAGGGAGTAAGGGCAGCAAACCTCGCTTGTGGAACCTACAAAACTTATGCCCTGTACCTCCGTAGCGCGTGCGTGCATTATTCCCAATATCGTCCTCAAATCGTTAGCCCTGTTGTCTAACCGCATGCAGTGTTCCCAACCGTCCGGGCGCCCGGCGGGGCCCCGCGGGGGGACTGCCAAGAGCCCCGGACGGGACGGGACGGCTATCTGTAGTCCGTCCGGGGCGTCCCAAGGGCAGGACGGCCGTCTTTGGGTAGGACGGCGGGCCCTACAGGGTGAGACATGTTAGTTCAGGGCAGGGGGTGGACGGTGGGAGATAGCCGAGGACGGCCGGGGAATGTCGAGGACGGCCGGGAATGGTGAGGGACGGCGGGGGACTGCCGGGGACGGCCGGGGACGACACGAGTGATGTCTCATGAAGTGAAATGAATCCGTTTGGAGGTGCATCATCTCAACTTGGCTAGTACAGGTGGTCCAAGCACTAGGACTATAGTCACCTATAGTCCGTCCGGTCCTCACCTTCCCGGGCGTAATCCGTCCTAGCACCCCCAAAAAGACGGACTATGAGCCGTAGTCCGTCCCGTCCTCACTCGAAGACGGACGGACTGGACGGTTGGGAACACTGACCGCATGGGGACTCTTTCGCAATCACGTTTCCTGCTTAAGAAGCGGTCTCGTTTACAGTACACAGCGTATGGGTTATAATAGTAGATGCAGCGCACGGAAAGGTTGCTCGAATGATTGGTCATGTAAGCTGGTAACCTCGCAGGCTAGTAGCGGCAAGATTTGCCCCGAACTCGCAAGTCGTGCCGTGACACCGCCTAAAAGATTGCTGGGAAATACCAGCTTACATGACCAATCATTCGAGCAACCGTCCCGTGCGTTGAATCCAACCCATACGATGAGTACTGTACTCGAGTACGGTACACGACCTCGTCTTAAGTAGGAAACATGATTGTGGAAGAGTCTGCATCTGGTTAGACAATACCAGTAGCCACGGCGGGATCTAAGGAGGATATTGGGAATAGTGCACTCACTAGTGGGAGCGTGTTGAAAGCCGAAAGAATTCCTTGAACTACTGTACTGCTAACCATTGCTTAAGAGGAGGAAGCACTGGAGCGGAAGAAGATTGACCTCTTCCTACGCGGGTAGTAGTTTTACCGTTCCCTCACCTCCATCCTGTGTGGCTCGCAGGAGCGGTGCCCGGCCATCATTATCTAACCTATCCGGGTTGACCTCTTCCCGCATGAGTAGTATTTTCACCACGCCCGCGGGTCCTTTCTGCGGGGCAAACGAGAGCGGTGTTTGGCCACCATCACCTCGCCTATCAGGGTTTCTTCCCGACCGCGTAGCATTTTCACCATGCTCTCATAGCCAGCCCGAGCAGCAAATGAGAGCGGTGTTTGGCCGCCATTTTCCAGCGTTCGCAGGCGACCAGGCCGCTTGCAAACACTGAGCTCTACGCATGCATTCCCTTGGCCGCCCCCTGCAGAATCACTTGTATCGTCGGTCCAGTGTTCATTGCACTCCATTAGCAACTAAGAGTCAACTATTTTAAGTAATCTCTTTCATCACCCCTGAGTCTACTAACGATTACTGTGATAATGGAAACGCATGGACCAAATAGAAAGGCATGTGTCCGGCTTAGGAAAATTTTCCCCCCCCCATATCTTTTGTCTTGTTTGCAGTATGCTTAGAGACGTAATGGGAATTGGCAACTCTGAAGGCCGGTGGAAACTGGTTCTTGCTCCATGGGGAAGTAGAATAGGCCGGTGGAAACTGGTTCTTGCTCCATGGGGAAGTAGAATAGGCCGGATGGAAACCAAAGCCAGACTTATTCTCTCGCTCGATGGGGTTTGTGGTCTCCGGGTTGCTTCGGTTTTTTTTTGCAGGTAGGCTACCCTTGAATTCAAATTCTCACTAGGTAACAGAATTCATTTTAGTACACTGAATAATAGATAGGAGAAGCTACGCAATACTATTGGCCAGATCTCAAGAAGGCTTGGAAAGCTGTCGTAATATCGATTGAGATACGAACAAAGACGATAATGACTTCGCCCCAGCCCGCCCAATAGTAATCAGGTTTCGTGGTGTTGTGGTACAGTACCCTGTGTACTCGAGTATGTATGATGTGTGTGAGAAATGAAGTAAGGTGGGGTTGAGCTGCAGGGATGCTAAGACTTGACGCAGATCAAACTGTTGCCATGTTATGGGTAACCTAGGGTGAAACCTTAAGTAGACCCCTGTCTATTTTACCCTACTTGTACCTTCCTCTCATACTCGTGCCAGGATCCTGCTACAAGTATCATGTCACGGGCTACGCCCATCACTAAAGAGTATGGATCGCAATATACAGTGATAACGGATTGAATTGAGCCAAGCGTGTGAAGGAAATAATATGAAAATAATTTATTAAATTACATGACCCCATTCCAAGATGGAACGAGAGACGGGGAGAAAGAGAAAACGGAGAACAGGCATAATCGTTAAAAAACCTTCATTCCTTCTAAGTGTGCAAGTAGAGAGAGCCAGCAGTGCCATATCTTGCTTATCCATCAATCATAAAACTTGATTTCAGAATCTAGCCGGGGTGGGAGTAGCCACAACAGGTGCCGTTCCAACCAGAGGAGTGGCAACAGAAGCGGTTGCTGCAGTGGTCTGGCCAGCTGTGGCCGCTCCAGTGGGAGCAGCAGTCTGGCTGGCCATAGGTGCTCCAGTGGCAGCAGCGGTCTGGCTGGCCATAGGCACTCCAGTGGTAGCAGTGGTCTCAGTTTGTACGGCCCCTCCGACAGCGGCGGTTCCGGTGGCCTCGGCTCCCTCGGTCTCTGCCGCGGTCTCAGTGGCAGAGGCATCGGTGGTCTCTATTTCGGTGGCATCAGGGACCGCAATCCCTGTAGCGTTGGCTACAGTCCCAGTAACGTTGGCTAGTGCGTCGGTCTTAATGAGTGTAGCGGTCTCCGCTTGCGTGGCTATTGGGGACGATTGTTAGTTGGGTTTTCAGGTATCATAGGTAAAGCGGGAATGGTGAGGAGCGACGTACCCCATTGGGTCTCGGTAGCGGAAGCGCCCTGTTTGTAGAGGACCTTGGCTACTGTGTGTTGCTGTGGGGAGGAGCGGTTTCCTCGAAAGTCCACAATCACTATGACCTGAACAATAATAACGAGAACGTCCTTGGCTCAGTTAGAATGTGATTGATAGAGCACGATAGAGTGAGCGAGAACAAACCTTGTTGTTATACTTATCACGGTTCTGCTTCCTCAGATCCTCCGCCTTCTTGAGTTCGTCCTGTACTTTCTTCTGCTCATCTTGTTGCTTCTTTAACTTCTCCTGTTGGAGTTGCGCCAACAATTGCTGTAGTTCAGCCTCTTGCTGTTTGTCCTCGTCATCCTGCTGTTTCTTCATTTCATCGTACCTCTTCTTCTCTTCTTCCCTCCTGTCATTATCTTGCTCGATCTGGATCTGGACCAAGAGGGCCTTCAATTGGTCGTTGCCATTCTTTTTACGCTGTGCATAATCCTTCTTCTTGTTATGGATATCGATCTGGATGTTGACTACGACATCGACGTCACCCCCGCCGCTGGAGCCATCACCACGAGCAACCAGTTCAAAGCCTCTCGGGTGGTGGTGGGCACGGCCATGGGCAAGAGGCGCTTGAGAAGCAAAAGTTAGTCTGGCCCCATATCAGGTTTTCATTCAAGGAGACATACCAGCTTGCACGGCAAGCGCGGCATTAAGGAACAAGACAGCTGAAATGGCGAAGAAGCGCATGTTTTCGATAATGATAGGATTAGGGTATAATAGATTGAAACCTCCGGGGCTAGAGAACGTAAAGGTATAAAGAACGCTGTACCGGACTGCGCGGAAGAAACAATATAATAAAGAAGGGGATTGAAATGTAAAATCGCCACAGGCGGACTAAGAATGTAAAGAGAGGGAAGCTTCGAAGGACGGTGAGGGAGGAGTGAAGAAGAAGAGGAAAACAAATTCGAGGACAAGCGATTAGGTATTTATTAAAGAGAACCAGAATCCACAGCGGCACGTCCCCCCCTCCTCCCCTTTCTTCACTGTTGTGATATCGATCCATAACTCTAACTCCAATGCACGTATGCCAAGGCCAGAGGCCAGAGGCCTTCAAGGCCAACATGTACTGTGCCTTGGCCTCACCACTCAAAAGAAACATAAAAAGTAAAAAGCGACAGAAAATCTGGTAGAATCACCACCAAGCACTCACCCCAAACCACGTTAAAACGCCAAGCCTTGTCTTGGCGTGTTGCCGGTCGTTTGAGCCCCATGTTAGATCCTATCATCCATGCAAGTCCCCATGCATCGTTGGACTTCCTATTCGGAAGACTATCGTAATCCCTTTTTTGCAACTCGCATCTCGAACTCTACTAGTCTCGCGGCACTCCCTGGATAACCCTTACCATCTCCATTAGGTACTTGTGAGGCCGGTGAATAATAAGTGTTGGAGCACCGGCTTGGCAGGGGGGGGGTTACCAGTTCGACAAGCATCAACCATTAGTTAGTTGGTTAAGAGTTTCCTTGCTGGGGACTCCCGCGTTGGTAAGGGGGCTGAAACCGGGGATTTTTTTTTTTTTTCATTTTCAACGGGATGGAATGTTTGTGAGGGCTGGATTGAGCAATGTCAACCTTATTGAATCCCCGCAGCTGTTGCTACCGCCCCAGGCTTTGGTTGGGGCATTTCCTTGCAGATGCACCTCAAGTGAGATCCACCCCCATGCCGCCTGAACCCACCTCACCCGTACTCGAGTGCCTCTACCGGTATTGTGATACCTTCCAGGAGCGGCCGAGGGGAAGCTTCCCAGAAACAAGTGTTCGGTCCCGTGCCGGAGGTTTGTAGTAGGGCCAGCCAGCCTTATAATAAATATCCTACCACTACCCGAGTATAGTACCCTATCTATGATACTGTGGCTGCGGATGTTTATGCACCCCAACCAGGTATGGTGTTCTACCAGCAGTATACCGGTATGGGATGATCGGATTATGAGATGGTAAGTTATCATATATCCTCAGCTCATCTACTCACCCTAAGCGCTTCCTAAACTATTAATGTCCTACTACATCAGGAGCTCGAATAATCAAACATGCTCTAGTGCAATGCGCTTACAGCCTGTATCATAGAACATTGCAGTTGCCTTTGCTCGTGAGGCCTGGAATTTCTTCCGAATTTTTGTCCTAAACTGGGGCTGAGGGTGTCAGTTTTCGCAGTGTTTTTGCACCCCTATCCGAGAGAGGGGATTTTAGACATCTTAGCGTGAGGTTCACTTACCGTATTCGAGTTCTTACCGTACTACCATATGGATTGTGCTCCTGTAAACCCGGAATCGTGGCGGGAATATTAGTTATATACCACATCAAATCAACTACCAAGCCCCCCATCTAACTGTACTCGGGTGTAAGGGTATTTGGGGACCGGTGACACAAACACCTTCGCGCAGCGAATTGCTGGCAAACGCAGCAAAAATGCTTGTGTCACCGGTCCCGACTTCTTGCCGCCACCACAAAATCCTCACTCTCCATCACTCGAATTTCCTAATCCGGCTTAGTCCACATACAAATTCCGCGCTTCGTAATGGAGGTGGACACGACTTTTGTCAACCCCCGAGTACTGTCCTTTCCTGTGATACCTACTCTACAGGCCCACTACCTCCCAACCGAACTATGATGCCAAAAACACAACCTCCCCACTCCCCAAACTCCCCTTCCTGGCCTACCGTACCTGCACTACCTACCAATAGCACAGACCACAACCCTGACCACCACCATCCCGAAACCCCCAATCCCTGTTTCAAGCAGCTATATCGATCGAACCACTCCTATCATACCGTCAAACGCAACCAGGAAACCTCCTCCCTTACCGTACTCGAGTACTCGAGTACTGGTGCACCCTTGTTACACAAAAGAGAGCTAGCCAGTTTCATCCTGCCAAACAATAAACCTTAAAAAAATTATAGTACTGTATCAAAGAAATCCCACACGTGCAATTGTTTGACCCCCCCCCGTCCTAGCATTTATGCAAAGCTATAATCAGCGTATGAAGGCAAAAAGTGAGAATTTACATGCATTCTTCTTCTCGGAAAATGAAACCCTCCTCCGGCCCGTACTTTCCGCCGAGTCAAACGAGGTGCCGGTGGAGGCCGAAGGGGAGGAGGAGGAATGGGTGGGTGAACTCGGGGGATTTTGTTTTCAACTCCTGGATGAGATTGGAGGGTTAGTTTTAGTTGTTTAGTGAGTAGCATAGGGACTGGGTGGAACAAGTATTGCATAATGCTGGCCATGATATAAGCTGAGTTACGAGTACTTCTAAATGAGGTTGGGAAGGGTGAGGGGAGATTTCCTTTGGGGATAATTGGATTTGCAAGCTCTGGGCACAGGGCTATAGTAAAAAAAAACTGCGATAGTTGAGAATCCCTCGAAGGTGCTTCTCCAAGTAAGGTCCGCTGCATTTTTCTTTATTATTTGTCTGAACCCAGGGCTGAAAGGGATCCTTTAGTCCTGTTTTCTCCCCTTAATCCGGGGGAAGGGGGGGGGTTCTATATGTCCTAGGGTCGTTCTCGGTTTCTACAGTGCTATCCTACCTGGATAATATTATGGCAGTTGCAAGGTGCCATGATGTACCGTACTGGGAGTCATGTTACCCTCTACATACAAACTCAAACTTGGTAGGTTGACCCAGACAGACTTCCTACCCCACCTACCAATCACTCTTCTGTTCCTTACTGAACCAGAACCGAGAAACCCAGGAGCTCCACATGAAATTTAGCCTTGCACCATGATACGAGATGGGTTCCTTGGCGACCCAGTATTCCATATGCCGGTATTCCCCCACTCCAAATATCTAGAGATTTAACGATTCAATAAAACTGTGATAGATGTTGCTGGCGGTCGTGGGGGGGGGGGTTGGATAGGATATTTTCTGCGAGGACCACCGCAAGGCCAAGGTCAATATATACCAGCATGCATCGTGGGAGAAGAAGCGAATCTGCCATATCTAACGATATTGGAATATGGGTACCCTCTTCGCCATTATCGTGAATTCCCTCACACACAATGATACCGGACGAACAACTGTATCTTTTTCTTAAGGATCTGGTTAGGGATAAAGTCAACCACCAGGCAAGAAGACCCCCGAATCACTACACTTTGAGCAATTAACCGAAGGCAATTAAGCAGACCCTTCCTACATTACCACGGGGCGAACCAGACTTTTTACAAAAGGATACCGTAAATTTATCGTCCTCGTTCTCCCCCATAAGCCAGCGAGGGCAACAGGCATCCTCCAGAACTGCGCCGAGGCGCTACCATATTGTAGGTACAGTATATACCCACCTACAATCCAGGGCACGGTAGGAAGGAAAACAGATAGATACCGGCTTGATAGCGGATGGCCACATATCTCCACGAGCCCATGAGACTAACTAGTATGATGTGATCGATCTCACCAAGCGAGTTTTTTTAAAAACACGGAGGAATTGCTTTTTTTTTTTTGCCAGCAATGTGGTACGGGTATCAAGAAGGGGGGGTTGGTTTGATTCTGGTACAGTACTAGTACACAGACGGCACAGATATTCAGGGTCCACATCGTGCACGGTACTTAGCTTACCCTAGGAGCTTTCTCAGTGCTCGGGTAGCCATGATAGCAGTGGGGAGGGTGGATTTTTTTTTCCAGTGTATGGCTATCAGTTCCCACGGAACAGAAATGGGCCGGAGGTAGTTTTCTAATCCACCTCCCGGCTCTTGAGGCACTTACTGCTGTCGTGTGGGATTAGAGGATGACTCTATCAAACCCCATCTGGCCTGTTATGATTGAGTGAGTTACGAAGCTACAAAAAAAAATAAAAAAATATCTTTGGGTGCTCTAGTATAATAGTAATAGACTCAAGGAGAATTTTTTCCCTTTCATGGCCTAGCGATCAATTCTATCTATCTATCTTCTGAGAAAGCTATCTTTCCGACAGATGATGATGTGCTAGAGGTTTAGCGAATTCGTCCCCCGAGGCTTCATACACACCATAGGCCAACTGCAGACTGTCTGTGATTTATTCACGACATCTCACTCAAACAACCACCTCGCTGATCCGACAGACACTGAACTCCTGCCGCCAAGCCGCCACAGCCACTCCTCGAGTAACCCTACCCACCGTGCCGCACGGACGGTGCCCCACCCACCCAATACCCTAAAGTACCGGCGCCCTATGCAAAATTGCCCCTCCACCGCACGCCCGCCGCAGCGTCCACCGTTCCGCTTATCCTGCCTCCGCCAAACACCAAAAATGACCACCGCCGCCGCTGCAGATACAACCACCCCCATAACCTCAGCAACCCTAACAACCTCCATAACAACCAAACTCTCCGCCTCCTTCGTCCACCTAAAAGACACCTCTGGTGGCTGCGGCCAAATGTTTGAAGCGATTATAGTGTCTTCCCTCCCCCTCCCCTTCTGGTCGCTCGAGTAAGCTCAAGTTCCTATACTGATAGAATGTCAAGGTCACCGGTGTTTAAGGGCAAGACCACGCTAATGCGGCATCGGGCGGCGAACGCGGCGTTGAAGGAGGAGATTGCTAAAGTGCATGCTTGGTCGCAGAAGTGCTTTACGGAAGAGGAATGGGAGAAGAGGAAAGGGGAGTTTGTTCTTGGCTGATTGAAAGGAATGGGAAGGGGGGGGTACGATAGGGGCTTCGTTTGCTATTGAATGAAAGAAAGAGTCAGAAAAGTGGGGGAGAAGAGATAGCACCGATTAATCGATTCCGTCTACAAATAAAATACCATGCCATAACGTACACGTCCTAGTTTGGCGAGACTATCAAAGAAAAGAAGAGGGAACACCGAGCAGTATATCCATAGCCAAAGAGAACAACGTAAAGAAAGAAAGTGTGAATGAGAGATCCCCCGAGCTTGCCTAGCAATACCTAATCCCACAGCATTCCCACGAAGCCCCCTCCACCACCGCCTCTCGGCCAAAATACCTCAAGCAAATATTCTTCACAAAACTAACGTCAAGCTCACTATACCGATCCAACCCCAACTTGTCCAAGTCCTCGAGACTAATGAACACCTCCTCATCCCCGGCTTCCCCATCCCCACCAGCACCCTCATCGCCATCGCCATCGTCCACAATCTCAGCCAGATACGCCATCAACCGCCCTGTAAGTCTATGAAAGTATGCGATGATATCCATCTCCATGTTTCCTAGATCGCTGCCTGCAACACCACTACTGGCGCCGCCAACACTGAAAGCGCTCGACCTCCGTCGGTGGTGCAATCTCGGTAGCGGCGAGGGATTGCTTCGGCGCGGGGACGTAGGTAGGAGCGGATGGACCTCCTCGTCGTTGGCGGTGTCGTCGAGGACTTCGCTTCTAGGCCGCTTGCCGTCTTCGAAGAATAGTTCGTCGGACATGGCGGTCTCAGTCTCGCGGCGCTTCTCACCAGCGCTAGCCCACCACATGAATGATGAGTAGGCGATTTCGCGCCAGCTGGGCTTTTCGCAGACTTCTTCACAGGAGTCGCGGTCCTCTTCTTGCGGTGAGGGAGAGGGGTCCGTGGGTGGGGGTGTGGCTTTGTAGCGAGCGAGGGACCTTTTTAGTGCTCTGTATCTAGCTAGGTCTCGTTGCGTGGCTTTTATAGGAGTGCCAGTGGGACACTCGATTGTAGGCCAGACTTTGTGTTTGGCATTTTTGGAGTACGCTGGGGGCATGGAGACTACTACATCGTAGAGTTCGCTCTTTAGGTACAAGACACCGTCGGTTGTGCAGGCTACCCAGCTACCTTGCTCGCCTCCGAGATTGTCACGGCCGTTCGGGGGTTGGGATGTTGGGTGTATTCGTTTGGCCTCTTCCTCTAGCAACGGGATGTCGTGGACTCCTATGCTGAAAAGTGGGCGAAGGCGGGAGGGCTCAGAGGAAAGGAGGTCGGCGACAGAGAGGGGGATGTTGGAGAGGATCGATATATCGTAGACTATCGTCTTATTAGCAAGATGTGCTTAAGAGCCTTCGGATGAAACCAACCAAAGCTGCAAGCCAACTCAACCGGCGCACCAGTAATAAGCAATATCCGCTGTCGAGTCAACGCAGCTCTATAAAGCGGGAAAATTAATGGTCCAAACGTATTCACAAACTCCGGCAGTGACAATGCAGGGTGATATGGACTCAGTGCTTGCCCGGAGGGCACAAGAGCAGTAGTATCCGATATGGACCTCGTCCGGGTATGACGATTCAAGCTATCAAACGGAGGCTTATACCTCGAGGACGGCCGATACCTTAAACTCGACGGTGACTCCGCTGGCGAGTCGGGAGCTTCTGTGGATTCATGAATTCTATTCGATTCGTAGTATTCTTCTAACGGCGCATGGTCTTCTGTGTTCGCTGCGAATTTCCTGAATCACGGTCGAAACACCCAGCGTTAGTAGCACCATCTCGGAAGAGTGAGAGTAAGGGTATCTCGCACTTTGCTAATTCCTTCAAATTCTCGGCATGTTTCCAACTCCTCCCTAGCCGTCCGTAGCTAAGTGGAACAAGCACGCCGACGGAAAGCATACAAGCATTCCGTTCCGCCTCCGTCGCAGGAGTATTGACGAATGCACTGACACCTGCATATGGTGCGTGGACGAAATACCTAATCCCCGCCCACCCAATCAGTACTCCCTCCTACCGATCTCGCTTCGAGGGGAGGGGACAAACACTAAATCCTCCTCCAAATTATGCAGCCCACTCGGTAGCGACTTAAATTCCACCCCATCAAGCGAGACTCCTTGCGTACATCTCTTCCAGACGATAGTATATCTACCGCACCTCATAATTAGCTTTCTGTTCTCCCATCTTCTCCTTTTCCACTTCTTCACTTCTCTCTTTCACAAACCCACTCACCCAGCCTTGATATCGAAATAGATCACAAACAACGCCGCGATGGGAGGCAAGTCCTTTGGTAGGATATTGCTCGCACTAGCTAACAGGTCCATCCTTCACGAACACCGTCTCTTCTTCTCGGGGTGTTATCGTCGCGTCTCCTGTGCGTGCGCACGTGTATCTTTTGCGATTTGGTGTGATGTGATAGGGTTATGACGATGAGGCAAGTGTATTCGCTGAGGTGTTGCTCAGCATTTCACAACTTTTTTGTTGTGGAACAGGCGAAGTTGAAGTTTAACGGGGAGTGGGTGGGTCCCTGGGTTCAGGTTGGATCCTGGGGGATTGACCCTAACCCTGTCGGTCGGGTGGATTTGATACGATATCACGCGATTTGCTGGATACCGGTATGCTGTGCCATCAATGCGGGCGCACGGTCGGTTGGAAGATGCCGCTTGTCTGCACCCTCCGGTTTACTGTAGCGGGTTCGCACGAGCATTTGCCCTGTGCTTATGCTTTTGAAGGCCGGGTAACATTCACGTATTATATAATGAGGCAAGCCGATCCTTTGTGGCAGGCTCCAACCTTCCGCCACAGTGAACTCGGGTGTCGGGTGCCGCGGAATATTGACTGGAGGAGGCTCCTGAGGGCCACTAGTACCAGGTACTCTCAGTGCTCTAAAAATATCCCGAACTTTCCTGCATCCTCCCTTTAGCACCCTCCGGCTTAGTCCTCCCCGGAGAGAAAAAAGAGTCCTGGACTAGTGGCAGGTGGATAGTGTCCGAGTGCAAAGCTATGACGGACATTCCTTAAACCTGGCCCTTTTTATAGAGAGAACCCTCACAAGTACGGCATATTCTAAATTTACGCGCAAGTCCTCCTATTTTTGCTCGCAATTATTACATAACTGGCTTTCTGAGGTAGGAATTACAAAATTACTCGTGATCGGGCAATGTTGCTGATGGTTAGTCCCACCCCGACCAGCTCGTTTGCGCTCATAAAAGCCTCCTCCTCCGGCCCAACAATGCCTTAGTTTGAACCCGAACAATCGGAGGTGTATCTCCTGGTGCTAAATCTTTGTGTGGGTTGTGATCTTGAAGAACGCAGAAGAATCTTTCTTTGTATCTACTGGTATAAGAAGGATCGGTGGGTCACTTACCTTAGTTGATCTAGTGTTGGTAGCTCAGATGTAGAGAGAGGGTCACCCCCCCCCAACATAGCACACCAATCCTTTCTCCCTTTCCATTATTCTTTGTGGCAACCGCTATTATAACCGTGCTCGGCCCCACCAGCCACAAGAGTGAACACGATTACCATGCTTGTCTAAAGAAGCTAGCAATTGACTAAAATATGGTCTCGGTTGGCAAAGTTATCTCTGAAACTCCAGACCATCTATTTCTTAAGATATATCATACAGATAGTACCCAGTATGGTGGGATTTAGGCACCACCAATTGACCGCGGAATGCTTTCTAGATCGAACTCAGAAATCTACCCCCAAAAAAGCCACACGGATAAGATCAGCCATTATACCAAGGATTGTAGAATTCTCCGCCCTAACATCCCCATTTCAAATAAAGAACATACCGAGAGGAAGCAGAAATGGAAAAGGCAGCAAGGCCCTGTAGTCTCGTGGACCCCTCAAACCCTCCACACCTGACTTTAACCGGCTGCGCTGGGTATTTGCAGACCCCTTTGAATCATCGCAGCTTTCCCCCTTGCTCTTCCTTACAATTGAACTCTTCCCATCAGGACAAAACATGACCTCAAAGCCAAGCCCACTTGGCAGGGCGAACGTGGATAGATCGTCGTAGGCGAAGCTGTATGCATCGGGACACACATCCTTGATACGTTTCGAGTAGAGTCCTGGCTTGCACTTCCGAGGGTGGTCGTATTTGCCGGAGCAGCAATCTTGGTCGCGACCCCATTTTGAGCACGCGCTGTGGCAGGGGTTGAAGTAGTCTCTTAGGATATCATCATCGTATTTCAACCTTTGCCTAGGAGGGGTGAGCAGAAGTTCGTAAGGGCACCAGTGTGGGGCACCTTTTTCGGGTTTTGATACACCTTTATTTGCATCAACATTAGCGCAGTCAAGAGGTGGACTGTTGGCAGGAGGAGGAGGAGTGGTTTTTTCTTTATTTTTTTCTTTTTCTTAAAAAAAAAGAAAAAAGAGAGGGAAAAGAAAAGAAAAGAAACGAACAAGATAAGATATCCCCCCCCGACTCTTCAGGAATAATTGCCATGTCGACATTGTACCCGTCCACAGTGCTAATGTCGTAATACGTCTCATTCTTGTGACCCATCACTGTGAACTCAGCAATTGTATGTGGCTTTTCACCGCTCGTGGTCCCACACACTAACTTCCCGCCGCAATCCCCTGTGCTGCAGTGACCGCGGCCGCTACCGTCGAATGTGCAATTTGTTCGTGCCCATACTCGCCCGGCCCAAGACGAAGGAACGGAGACTGTGCGGGTGCCATTGCTGGCAAGGTAGAACCCTGTCTCATTCAGGGGGGTCCCATCTGAGCCGATAATGGCTGGGTAGAGGCCCTCCTGGCAGTTGTTTGTAATTTTTATGTTGCGGTTGGGGGGAGGTGGGGCTGAGGTGGATGAAGGGTGGGGACAGGGGGTGCTAGGTTGAGATCGAAGTCGATTGTTCTCTGCAAGGGCTGCTGATGTCCCCAACACAAATAGGAGGAAGGATTGATGGAAGGAGAGCATGGTTGGAGGTTTATCTCAAGTGCCCGGTGTTTCATATGATAATTTTAGGCAGCGAGAGAGGAAAGCAATTGGGGGTATTCGGGAATATATATGTTTTGAAATTTGGCCATTACGAGAAAGCGCTTGCCTACTGTACTGTACTTGTAGAGATGGAGGCGAACTAAGTAAGAATAAGCAGAAGACGAAGAAAAGGCTCATTGTTCTAGTGGCCCTATTTTTATTTTTATTTTTATTTTTATTTTTTTGATAATTACGTTAATATCTATGACAATGGATGTCGTTCGTTACGCTCCGGGAGGACATAGAAGGAAGCACCGTACCATACCGGTAGTGTGCACTGGAAAGAGAGTTAATACATTGGTACCTGTAGGTTGGGATTGTTAGTGGGAGCTGTCGAATCTGAAGCCGAGCGAAACGACATTGGTCTACCGTATTTCTGAGGCACAAGTGTGGACGCGGCTGGTGAGACTAGGTTCTGCTTTTTATTGGCTAAGAATAGTGATATCGGATTGAGTGTTGACTAAGCAAATAGTAGCCCGGTATCTCCTTCGGATATACGTCATATTATCTACTGATTAGGTATTGACTACTCAAGCAATGGTCCAACAAACAGAAAATAAAGTACCCTCAGACTCTGACAAGTTAGCCACCGATAAAACAGTGAGAGTAGCAGATCTTGGGGGCACTTACAGTGGCCCATTGGGACAATTATTCGTTGTCCAGCTCCCCGGGGGCACGATTGGGAGCACATTTTTTCGTCGAGTAGTAGGGAACCGAATTCTCAGGGAAATGGGCGTTTAGGAATTCAGGAATACCAATCCCATCCAGGCCGGTAACCTCGCAATCTTGCTGATCAGGAGCTAGCCCCGTAGAAAACATAAAACCACACCTTTCGTTCAGCTTCGAGAGCCCTTGGTTATAGTTGTAGGCCTTCCAAGTCTCAATTACCTCTTGCTCAGTCGGTGATAAATTGAGGAATTCATTGGGCTGGGATCTGGTCTCTGGTCGAATCCTGTCGTAGATCCGACAAGACGGGCTTGGGCGAAGATACCCCGGTTTGGGTGTTTGAAATTTTTGATTCTCCACAAGTTTGTGGGAAAATGGATCGGTCGGTTGAACTTTAGTTTCACCTAGTGTATAAGGCATCAGAAGCTTATCGAAACACTGGAGACAAAAGAAAGTGGGTTTTTCGTCGCCCCAAGCAATAGAAGTATCGCCTTCTAATTCTCTCTCGGTGTCATGGGTCAAGTCAACAGTGATTTTAGAACCACAGGAGGAGGTTTTGCGCCGGGGAAGCTCAAAGGATATCCTGTATCGACAGGCTTGAAAAGACGCCCCACAGGTGGGGAATTGGCATGCCGAACCACAGAGGTTAGAGTTTGTAGATTTTCCTTCAAGATAAGATTCTGAATGGCGGCTAGATGTGGCGGGAACAGGAGCCAATGGAGCTTTTTGAATAAAAGCACAATAGCCGGCCCTTAAGCGCCTATTAGCCCACTTCATCTTGGAAACAACCTCTTTCTCCTGGGCACTAGCACCATCTTTAGTTTGGTAACCGAATTTGTGAAGAGCAATTTCTTGCTCAACCGCTTCACGGGCCTCTATAACAGGCCATCTGGAAATGATTGTCTGGGCGTAGGTATTTTTGTTCTTCGGTCGAATCTTGAGAGGGGTCTGCATCGGAGTACGCTTCCAAATAACGACTTCAAAATTCTGCTTCCTAGCTGGTTCCTGCGTGGCGGCATTTCGAACTTTCTTGCTTTTGATGGCAGGTTCTCCTGTCGAGAGACTTGACCTACTCCTTAACCGACTTGCAGGCCCGTCGTATGGCACGGGGCTAGCATGGTTGGCGGGGGCCCGAAAGCTGCTGTCTTGAACCTTTTTGGGGCCCATTGATTCCTCGACTTTGTAAAGACTCTGTTAGCGATAATATAGATAGAAGATAGGGTTAACTATGGCAGCGAAGAGAATTTTTGAGATTTCTTTTAGGATCTTGCGTTTGCTCAGGGAATATGAACCTTTGATAGAAGTTGGCCTCAAGGCCAGATGAGCACCTGGGGAGAAACTTCTGTGGAAAAGTGGTTTGGGGAGGAGGTGCGGGGGGAAGAAGATAGAAAGGAGGTGGTAGAAGGTATAAAATAGCATGTGAGCGGCGATTCAGTGACAATGATTTGGGGTTGGGAGGCCCTAATTTGCCAGCGCTGTGAAGTAAACAAGAGGGGGATGACCCCACCAACCAGTCACCCCTAGTCCTAGGTTATAGAAATTTTATATTCTAGAGAGTTCCCTAAATGCCCGCCCGCCTGCTCATCCGAACTGGACTCTGGCCGCTCTTCAGGTCACTTATTTCCCTTATAAAAACCAATCTAAAGATAAGTGCACCAAAGAATGTGATAAGTAGTGTCAGACTTCCTTATGTCAATCCCGTGAAAACCCTAACTAGTTCAGTGATTGTAAATTCGCCTTAATTCCCGGCAGAACACACAAGGGCCCAGCAGTTCCAACCGCACCTGTTATGGAGTATCATATTAAAGAATCTGTCACTGGGGTAGGGCGGAACTACGCGCCACTAGTACTGATCCTAGAATAGGCGATATTAGGAGTCGGTATCATACAATTCAAGGTTCCGATGATGCGAAATATGGGGAAAAAGAATGAAATTACTTTTCCTTGCATCCATGTAGAGTGAAAAATTGGGACATTGACAGAACGGTATCTACCGTATAATCTGAAATATTGGGCCGTGTGCTAGGTAGTCCAAAATTTCCTTCTCTGGAAAAGGCGCTAAAAACAGAGCAAAAGATGGGCCGTTTGGCTGCTCGGAAAAACAGAAAAAAAGGCAGTAACTTTACATCTTGTTAGAGGAGGTATTGTGCCTAGACAAAATTAACCAATCAATGAATACTCATGATTTTCGCCGTGATGTTTTCAACCTCCTCAATACAATCATCCCAACCCAACCAAGAAAAATAAGTAAAAATAATTTAAATACATTTCAGTGATCAGTACTTAGCATACCATCAAGCAGCCTTAATATATTAAAAAAAAAAAAAGAGAAGGCATTATGAGGCGCCTGTTGAGTGGTAATGATTTTTGTGGGAGCGCGGAAGCGATGGGTTGTCACGCTTGCTGGGATGTTTGGTTACTTTTGCCCACGCACAATAACTCTAGCACCAAGTTCAATTATTTGAGATTATACGATAGCTTGTTTTAGAACGGACCCCTTTCCTATGAAACTGGGGTCCAGGCGGGCTGTCATCGGCATACATTATCGGCTCAGAGATGACGGGTTCTTGGTGCTCTCTCATTGCCCCACAACTCCAGAGCGCCCCGTCAGACGAGTGACAGCTCCTGACTGAATACCACACTTCTCTTGAACAGATACTAAATCGACAAAGAACTTGTTTCTCGAAACATTAGCTTGGAAACAAACCTCCCTAGCTTACCGACCAGATCTGGCTCATCCAAGTTGATAAAAATTTTATAGGGTCCGATAAAACCCCCAGTTTTCCACGTTTTTCATCTTGAATCTGTATTTTCCTGTTTCTTCTACTATCGTTTTCCTTATTTTGCATTTCCCCTCCTCTCTTTTCATCTTGAACACACTCGTTCTACCTTTTTTTTTGAGGGTTCATCTTGACATATGGCATTTGGACTCATTTCTTTTCATCTTGCGCATCTACATTCTTTTCAACTTTCCTTTTTGTCTTTCTTTTTGTAGCTTTTTCATCTAAACACCTTCTTTTCAGTCCTATAAAACCTATCAGCTGGGCTTTTTGGTTTCTCTTCTTCACCTGCTACGCCACCAACTACACAGATAATCGCATACACTCAAAGCAAGCAAAAATTCCAACTACCCGCACAATACCCCAGACCTTAATCTCAAAATATCACTCGCAATGTCACAAGATCTCAACCAAATGCAATTCGGCGATTTCCCAGCGGGCTATTTCACTAGTCTGCTTGAGAATGACATGGATTCCATTTTTGGCAATTCCCCACCTGCCTCAAGTGATCCACGGCTGAATGCCATCGATCCTACCCTTTTGCAGCAAGTCCCCCACGACCAGGGTTCCGAATTTTTAGATCTTAATAGCATCGCAGCCGCAGGCCCGGTTCACCCATACACCCAAACTTTGGATTTTACTCCCTATAGCGATTCCGATACTTTTGGCTTGCTGGATGCTTCAGGCTATGGAGGGCCACCGGCTGTCTGTACTGGTATTCCTTTTCCTGTGCAAGGCCAGCTCTTATACCCTCCTGTATTCGATCTCGAGGAGTATCTTGAATCACTGGACCAGCCTCAATTGGCTCAGCACGCTCCCGCTGAAGCTTCCACCTCTGATTACGAGGAAACTCCCCAAGATATTTTGAGTCTTTTTGGTTCCTCTTCTTTCGCTTCCCAGGGAGGTGAACACGAGGAACAACTCCCTACTGGTTTTGAGAACTCCGGCTTGGTCCTTCCTCCTAGAGGTCCCCTTCCTCCTAACACAGAATTCCTCAACGCTGAGAGGACCTTGCATCCCCTAAAGACTTCTCCCGAAGAGCCTACTCTCGGCGACAGTGGAAGTCCCTCCAACCTGACTGAGCTTCCTGGGAATCACGAAATTTTTACAAGTTTCCCCAAGAGCCTTGCTCCGACATCCCACTTAAGGATTACTGGGGAAATTTCTGCGGTGCAGAGAATCAAAGATTCGACAGAGGAGGTTCTAGTAGTCTATTCTGTGTACGAGCCCCTAAAGCCATGGGCCGAGTTTAAGTATACTTCCCGTGGCCATCTGCATGAAGATATTGCCTTCGACGAGGAGAGTATGCAGAGATTTGTGCGAGGTATGTTATCCTCACAACCCCCATCCCCAGCCAGCTAACAAGCTCGTTGCTGACTTTATAGATCATCCAAACGGCGATCGTCTCAACCTGAGGATCGAGAAGCACCCATACAGTTTCCAGTGCCGTTATAGGGAGCCAGAGTACATAAAGTGCAGATCCAAAGCCTGCGACTGGGACCGGACCTTCAAAGTCGGAGACCATCGAGTCGCCATCGACGAAGTCACAGGGCGCCTTGCGGAAAACCAGCAGGACGACAATGACCCCTATTTCTCAGCAGGGTATCTCCATCTGCACTGCTTCGAGCGACTGATCTCCGTCGCCCCACTTGTCGTCTTGAACATCCTTGCCCTCGACAATAGGCGTGTATATGAGAAGGAGCCGGAGTGCACGCGCATCAACAAGATGGGTGTTTCCCCTGCTGGTGCTTCCGCCTTCGCTAATTGGCGCATCGAGGCAGTCCAAGGCTACTCGGTCAGCGCGGACTGGATGCCCGAGAAAACACTCGCCTATGAACTCTGGCTCTCGGGTATTCGCAGAGGGCGCAAGAGGGCACGTGCTCCCCCCGGGATCACGAGTGACGATATCGACCAGAAGGTCACCGCACGTCGCGGTTGGGGTGGAAAGCGCTGCTCCGGCGTTACAGTCGCCAAGATGAGGGCTATGGAGAGTCAGGGCCTCTCTCATGAAATGGTTGCTTCCAGGAACGGGAAGACAGGGAAAAAGGGTGTCAAACCCCCATCTGAAACCAGGAAGCGGGTTAGATCTCATTCTATTGCTAGTCAGACCACCCAGTGCGCTGGAGAGTCTCTCCCTGAGTATGAAGCTGTCGAGGTTGCCTTAGCTAAGCCTCCTGCTAAAAAGATAAAGAGGACCAGGGGTGAATTTGAGATCGCCGAAGATCCTTTCACTCCCGTTACTTTTAATCGCCCAACTGATCTCTCGCAGATCCAAGACAATGGGCAATTAGTGGGCACACCCGCAATTCCACCTCAAACACCTGTTTCTACTGATCTTGGTCAGATTCATGACATCGGGCAACTACTGGCAGCACCTGTAGCCCAAACTATGATGGCCAGTGCACGGCTCCAGGGCTGCATCTATGGGACCCAGTACCCTAATATTGACCCTAGCCTAGGATACCTTGAATCTTTGGACCCTGTAGATTGGAGCGGGATTCCTTTGGCAGGAGAAGAAGACTGGAACAAGGAAAACATTGACCCGGCACTCCTTCAAATGAGCTGGACGTTCCCTTCCCAGCAGATCTCAACCCAATTTACTCAGCCGGTAGATAACTCACAGGCATTGGAGCAACAAGGTTGGACCCTCACTCACACACAACCAGGCCGATACTACCAACCTCCTCCTTCCTCTCCTCCAGCCATGCCACCCACCAAAAAAACTCGCAGGTCTACCCACAGACCCAGCCCAATCACGATTCCAACACCTATTTCAATCTCTGCATCGACCCCTATAACGGTACCCGCCCCAACCCCAAAATGCGCTGCAGCCGTGCCTAACCTTGCATCTAGGTCACTTTCACCCATCCCTTGGACCGCACCCACCACCACTACTCATAGACGCCGCCGATGCCACCCCCGCCGGCGTCCCCAGCCAGCCGCTACCTACGCGGCCGATGCATACCTCCAACAACTCAGGCACCGAAGACAGAATAGCGCATTTTTCCCTACTCCCACCTTCCCTCCTGCCTCCGCGCAAGTCGCATACACCCCTACTGCCCAGGCCCAGCCGGAGGTACAGTGGTTCGATACTAGTGCGCGAGCCTACCAACCACAGAAGACTCCTGGTGAGCCTGTGATCGAGCTTTCGGGTATTAATCCTTTCGAGCTGGAATTCGCTGCGTTCGAGTCCGGGAATGGATATCAGAATCCAGATGCACTCTTGACCAGGGAGCAAATGAGCTATATCGAGAATTGGTTTGGGGGACAGGGGTTGTAATGTAGTAGGTTATACTTTTTTTTCTTTTTTTTCTTTTGTTATGATAGCCTTTGGTTTTCTCGGAGGGCCACCGCATTTTTTGGCCATTTAACTGCTCGCATTTTTCATATATTCCATTTTTTGCATACAGGCACCATATCTATCTTTCCCGTTTTTTTTATATCGTGCTTTTTTTTGGCATTTTTTTTAGCATTTTTTCTGTTTAGTATTTTTTTTTCATAGCGGTTTTGTGCACTTCTTTCTCATACAGTACTCAGCATTAATATTGGATTTTTGGATTTTGGAGGTGAAGTGGTGGTGAGAAAGCGGGAAAGAAAAAAAGATAGAACCGAGAAGGTTGTCGGTTTAGAGGATAAAGGTCTAGAATATCGCGAATATAATACAGCTTAGAAATTATACACATTCTTTAGTTTCTGAGGGTTTCAATATACTGTATTATCATATCATATCTCCATGAATAGACCAAGTCGAGAGCTAGTCAGGACATCGGTTTAAATTCGCCAAGTTTCCAAGCTAGCAATCACCACATGGCAATGCAATAGCCCTCCTTCCACTCCACTTACTGTGCTCCATTATGCTGTTTCAAAACAAGGCCCCGTTTCTATTTCCATCCGTTGACACCTACACTACCCAAACAAAGAAAACCGCACGAGTGATTATCCGTGAAATGCCAAGTGCCGCCAAGCTCCTGGGTGACACCAAGCATTCCAAACCAGGACCAAACCAAGCTCTCATCACCTGCCCAACCACAACCACAGCCTCCATCCCACAACCCACAACCCACAGCCCAAGAATCCACAAATGCCGTCCCTAGCGTCATCGATCGCAAAAGAGCTCATCAACTTCACCATCCCCTTCATCCGCAGCTTCATCATCCTCACCCCGTTATTAGCGCTGGGCGCGGTAGTAGTGTACGCATACGAGCAAACAAACAAGCGCAGTTTGCAAGCGGCGTCTGAGACACGGCCCGTAGTAGAAGAGCCACTACCCGGAGAAGCAGAGCGAGCCCCCTTAGGAGAAGTGGAAGAAGGTTACAACGACGATGATGGGGTGGAGGAGGAATATCCCCAAGACGCCGGGACCGAAGAATTAATGCGCCAGTGGCAAGCACAGAATCCAGACTTTGTCGTCCCGCCAGAGCTGGAGGAGGAGGAGGAGGGGGTTCCCGCTAACGACGCCAGACCACCGCAACCCAACGTTAGGGGTGATGGTGCTGCAGCAGTGGGGCCAGCTGGCGGCCAAACAAGACCACACATCCCCCACACCCGCAACGTCGGCGCTAAGAAAGCACGCTCGCTAGCACGACGGGATCAGCGGAGAGCATATTACGAGTTCTTACATTCCCAGGCTGCGATGCGCGCTAGTGCTGCAGCGGCGACAGCGGAAGAAGAACACGAGAGACTCTTCGAAGAGAAGCGAAGGCGCGCTCTGATTGAGGATGAGATTGCGGCGAAGAAAGAAGCTGAGAGAAAGGCCCGGCTTGAAGCTGAGAGGAAAGGTGCTGAAAAGGAGAGGGGGGATGTGGAGGGGCTGAAGAAGAAGGTTGCGGCTCCAGGGGCCTGGAGGGTGAGCGCATTGGGTGGAAAGAGGGGCGAGGCATGGGGCGTGGAGGTGCTAAGGCGGGAAGGGCTGGTCGGGAAAGTTCGGGGTGGGGAGGATGTTGGGATCATCACCGGGGAGGGGTGGTACGTTAGGCTTGGAGAGAGGCAATTGGAGTTGATATCTGGGGAGATTGAGAAGAAGGGGAGGATGGAGTGGAGGGAAATTGCGGATAGGTTGGAGTGGGTTGTTGGGAAATGAGAGTTTATCATAACCTTTCCTTTGCTTCTTATCTCGTCTATCTCTTCTCCATCTCTTCGAAGTCTGGATGCGCGACCATGATTCTTATTTATTTATCCGGCGTTCTGGCTTACACAAAAAACGGGTTCTTAGAATGGACAGTGGCGAGGGAACGGATTCTTTCTTTGCGATATTAATTCTGTCTTTCTGAGAACTCAAGTTAGTTAGGCATTCATTTAACGTAGCATCTTCTTATGGATAACGAGTATTTCTGGAGAAATAAAATATATTTCTATCCTGTCCTATCAGATAGTACGATCGTATATAATAGCTGAACAAGCAAAAAAGCAAAAAAGCAAACCAACAAACGCCCATCTCATCGACCTCACTCGGTTCATCTATCTCATCGACCCCACCTCATCTTTAGTGCCGTCACCACAAAACCACAGACTCCACTCCAGCCCAGATCTCCAACCCAGGTACCGTAATCACCATATCGCGCTAAATTCTGCACCTATCCGTACTCCAGCTTTGCAAACCCAAATATCGACTAAAATTGACTAAATCAGAACTCCATTCCATCACCCCCCTCTCCCTCTCCCCCTCCCAACCTAAGATAAAAGACATCATTCTCACACATCCCCCTATGTTGCTGAAAATCCTCAATCCTACGGCGCTCTAACCACAAATGTGTCCGGCAGCCCTGCTCCACCTCCACCTCCACCTCCACCTCCACCGCCTGCGCCAGCCGGTAGCAGCAGCGGCCGCTGCTCGCTAGCTCCTCCAGCAGCAATCATTGGCTGCCAGTCTGGATTGCCCTCGGAATGTACTACAGTGCGCAGACGAGTGGAGCGGTGGCGGCGGGCGGGCGGGGGGTCAGTAGACGCGGCAGGCGGGTCTTTATAGACGAAGAAACACATTTAAATTTTTGGGGGTGTGGTATGTACCCATGCGCCAGGTGCGGGGGTGGTGCGATACAGCGCAAGGTCGGCGATTTCGAGGGGAGCGTGAAATATATAGTGATGGATGAGGGGAGGGGGTTTAATGTTGCAGAGGAGGAGGAGGGGAGGAGATGAGAGGTTTGTTGGTTTTTTTTTATGTGGCGGGCGTTTGTATTGAGGTTAGGCCTATTGGGCGTTTCCCCCCCCTTTTGGTGGATGAGGAGGAGGAGGAGGGGTGATTGGATTGGATTGGATTGGATGGGGTGGGTGTTTGGCTTATTGGCGGTTTGCGGTTGTTTGTTAGGTTTCGTTGGTGGGGGTGGAGGAGCGCATTATACAAGAAGGTGGTGTACGAATTGTGAGGGGAGAGGAGAGGGGGGGACTGTTTGAACTAAACTCTATGAATGGTTGTAAAGGGTGCGGTCTTTTACTATGACGCTTTATCCGTCGTATATATGATACTTGCTAACTCTAGAGAAAGAGTTCATCTTATCCTGTGTGTAAGTTAGTACCGGTATCATATTTAGAGTTTTTTTTCTTGTGAGTAAATTGGGAAAAAATTCTAAGTCGTAGGTCAGATGTATATCGGTATTGCGCTACACCGGTATGATACTTGGAAAAAAAACCATCATTTCCTCCTGCTTTCCCAAGTGTTGTCACAAGCAAGCGAAAAACGCATCACCAGATATGATTCGGTATCTTAAGCTCTGAGCCCCGGACGAGCATCAAACTCAAGGGCAGGCCAGGCATCCTCAACCAAAAAGGACAGTATTCTGACGCAAGTTGTCGCCTAAGTTACCGCAGAGGGACGCTCATCGACTCGATCCATCATGACCGGTCCCCTACTGTACCCTTTATACACTGAGGTTGGGTAAAGCGAGTTTCTCAGATTACGAGCCCAAGTATGCTCGGGTTGCGAGGCTTGGAGGGAGGCGAAAAGTAGAAACTCATGGTACCGTAACACCAGGGCACCTTGCTGAGGGGTTCTTCCAGTCGCTTCTAAAAGATTGATCATACAGTAAATCCTCACGCTCGCCCAATTCAGCCAGGACTTGGGAGCAAGATACCACCGTGAGAGTTAAGAAGCTTGGCCCCTCGCGGGTCTGACTCATGCAGACTGATCTGAGGCTCTTGCCCCACATTTCCCCACCACGCTCGCGCTTTCCCCAGGAACAGAAAGGTTTAAATACCAGCGGCGCCGAGAAGTAGGCGTTTTCCTCCGCCACCGTCAATCTAGCGAAATCCTAAGGTACAATGTCACCCTCCAATCCCACAATAGTACTCTCCCAAGAGCCCGTCAAGGGCGCCACATCCCAGACCTTCAAAGACGCAATGGTTGTTCGAAACGCAGTCTTCGTAGAAGAACAGGGCGTCGCAGCAGAAAACGAACTCGACGACAACGACAAGTATAGTTACCACGTGGTAGCCTACGACTCCGACGCTGGTGTCCCAGAAAAAACTCCCATTGGGACAATCCGGATAATCCCCGGCCCTCACAGACATCACACCGGGGAGCCAATCCCTGTTGGACAGGAGCACGCCAACTACTTGAAGCTAGGACGGTGGGCTACGTCAAAAGCTTATCGGGGACATGGAGTCGGGAGAAAACTGATTGATGCGGCGGTCGAGTGGGCTGCCAGGAATGAATTTATCGGGGATGACGGGTCAAAGTGGAATAGGATGTGTTTGGTGCATGCGCAGACCAGTGTTGTGGGATTGTGGGAGAAGGCGGGGTTTGTGGTTGATGAGAGCATGGGGGAGTGGGAGGAGGAGGGAATCATGCATAGGGGTTTGTGGAAGAGGATTCCGAAGGTTTAGGGGATTGACTTGCTGAACTTGGGCATAATACTGTAGTTGGGGATGTGGGCTCTTTGTTGAAGATTATAGAATAGACTTCTCGTGCATTGTGCCTACGTTGGTGTCGGTATGGTTTGGGATTCCCCATAGGTGTATGGTGTTGGTAGCCCATAAGTTACAGTTTGCAATGACGAGCACCGTACTTTGTACTCGAGTATGGGAAAGGCCAAGCTGCTTGGGTGATTCGGAGATATCGGGAGCGCTCTTGTTGGCAAACGGATGATATAGAAAGAGACTCTGTCTCAACCAATAGACTAGAATCTGGGATTTTATCCCAAGATTCGCAGGAGGTTGACCCATGGCAATTGTTCAGCTGGATGCAACACTGAGACGAAGGAAGAACAAAGAATTGGCGGCAAAGGATGGACGCCAAGACCACGCGTCGGGTGGCTTCAGAGACCTCGGAGACTGGATGGGGGAGCCTCAAAAAGGGCCGTCATATTACGGTACGCGACTCAAGGGCTTCCTCCTCTATGATTTGCCAAGAAGCCACTCAGGTCCCACACGCGTTAAGAAAAACATCAGTCAAAACGCTCTCTCACCATTGTCATTGATTTCCGGCCCCCTTCACTCCTTCCCCATCCCCGAACACTTAAAACCACACTCCTTCATTAAGGCCCAACCATCGCTCGAATCCTATCGAGGTCCGACAGTCTATCTTATCCTGGGCGCTACTTATTCCGACTCTTGCACTGGCATTCGGGGATTATCTTCCTTCAGCGACCATCGAGTCAACTAGCACCCGATCGCGCGCGCACTCGTTTTATCAACATTTAGAGACTCTCCCTCTGCGTGTTTGCGGGTTTGAGGTGTTGCTCTATACCTCCCCCCCCCCTGCTCATACTGTTCCCTGGCTACCACTGTCCAGACTTTACCAACGGTAATCGCGAACTTGGTTCAATTACCCCCGTCTCTAACGCTCCTACTGATATAAATGTTTAGTTATTTACATCTTAAGTCCCGGCATAGCGTAACATGTCTTCCGGAGGCATCTTTGATAAAAATTGGGTCCCTCTTCACCCTCCTGTCGAACCGTATACACCTCCTCCCTCGAGGCCAACAGAGGAAGATTATGGCTTCCAACCTTCCTGGGCCACAGACCTCATCACCAAAAATCCTCCAGACCAGCCTACTCCCACCTTCACGGCGCCAATGCACCTTAAAGCGCTATTCGGCCCTGCACCTGAGGCCAACCCCAAAACCGCTCAAAAACCAACGCTCGCCGCTGGCACCGAACGCCGAGTGTCATCGATACCAAAGGCGGGTTCCCTGATGGACGATTTTAGTAAGTTTGATTATGCGGCCATGGGTCTAGCGGCTGGCGTCTGGATGAGTGCCGATTTAGTTTATAGAGGAATCAAGTCCACATTACATTATGCTGGGTATGTTGCTGCTGAAGCGATTACTGGTGGGAGACGAATCGTCAAGGGCGGGCGGGTTACAAAGCCGAAGGTAAGGAGGACTCCTAGGCACGACCCACTCTCGAGAGCCAAGCGGCAGAGGACTCCTAGGAAGGATGGCAAGGGACAGAGTATGCTCGACCTTCCTCCCCATTATGTTGGGGCCACTCCGTAAGCTTCCCCAATGAGTCACCCTGACCACCCGGTTCGCAGAAATCTAACAGTTCTCTATACAATTCAGGCACCGTATGCGCAACGAGCGGGGTTTGCCAAAGAAAAAACCAATATCGCCGGTGCCATCACCGCTGGAAACACCCCAACCCAAGAAGCAAGCGTCGAGACTGGCCGAAACGGCGAAAAAAGTCCGGTTTGCGGAAGAGGAGCCCAGCACTCCTAAGGGTACAACATTCCTTCACGGAGCCTTAGATACTCCCGCTCTTATCCGAGAAACACCGGCGGCGCTACGGAAGCCTTTGACTGTTCGCGAGGAATTCAAGAAAAATTTCAGGAAGACTGAGTTTGCCCCATGGGTTGACTTTCTTCATTCACAGGGGATCAAGATGCGGGTGTTCCGGACCGAGTTGCAGGAAAATTTATCGTTACCGACCGACGCTATTCTTAAAGTTTATAACGATCATGAAAACAACCCGAAACATTGGGACACCCTGATCTCGGCCTTGAGTCACAACGGCTTTTTAGAGAGGATGAGGATTGCCGTACCAAAGTTCAGATATGGTCCTCCACCAATCAATTGGCAGGAAGCACGAGAGAAAAATCCCGTCAAGATCAATTGGGATAGCCCTTATCAACAACAGGACGGCTGCTGTCGATTCTGCCGTGGATTTTCTTGGGCGGGAAAAGTTGAGACCCGGGAAATTGCTAGGTTTGGTGATGAAGTTGAGTCCAGACCTCAGCACAAGTCCGTCGTGCCATACACTGAAAGGGAAAAGGAAGAGTTCGCAAATAATGTCTTCGATTCTTTTTGGAGACGCTGCTGCCAGGAGTCCCGCTGGGACTGGCTGTTCGAAGAACCGCAGATATCTGGTGCAACTGCCGAGACTTGGAAGATCCCAAAATCCGATCCTAGGCTTCGCCACTTTCGTCGATTTAAAGGTCCCAAAGGTAACGCGCACGGGGGGCTAACATTGGCCGACAATGACCTTTTGAAAGAATTGGAAACACTTAGGGACAGCCTCTCAAGACAGGACACCGCTGCGAAAATATTCATCGATGCTGTTTTCAAATCGGGAAACCACGAATTGGCGCAAGATCTCACCAAAGCCGACAAAGAACGCAAACGGCGCCAGGTGCATACTGAAATGCTCTGCGTTCGCCAAGTCAGGTTGTTGGTAGGAGGGTCACCAACTCGGTACAACGAGCAGCAAGATCTGGTAGAGAGAATGTTGGTGAAGGGGCAAAAGCTCAGGTTTCCCCCTGGGGCTGTTGGCCAAGATGAGGATTTAGCCTCCGCGACTGATCCCCCATCCAAAATTATCAGCAACAGTACCCACATGCCTCTTAGCTTAAAGCGCCATGCGAACGGCCCTAGGAAGACTTCAGCGGCTAGCCGGGGGCGTTCAAAGCGCTCCACCAGCCCCGATCAGTCTACAGCATCCTTCGATCCTGACGATCTCAAGAAGTGGAATAGAGAACCGGAGATCCTCGACGAGTGGGCTAGGTTTCAGGAATACCGAGCAAGGAAAAAAGAGAGTCGAATGCACCTAGAGGGTCTAAATACCTTCGGAAGTGACCCCAATGCTGGTTTAGACCCTGAAGAGATTGCAGAGAGGGAATACGAACTTGGTCAGCAACTCTGGGCCGAGTTCCAAAAAGAGCTCGAATGCCTAAAGGAAGAGGCCAAGATAGATGAGAAAACCAAAGCGGAGAAGGAAGCTCAAGCGAAGCTTGGGGCTGCATCGGTAGCCCTAACTAGGATCAAGCCGGATGAGCGAGAGCGGAGCAAGAAACCCGACGCTGCAAACCAGAGAGCTTATGGCGAGATTGTGCCAGCTGGTATGAATTTTACACATCCCATAGCTCTCCCTACAATTTCGGCGGAGATAATTAACAATGGAAAGGTTTGCCCTAAAAACCGTGGCCAAAAGCCGCAAAAGCGCCGTATTATAACTTGGCCCGCAGAGCCACTGGTATCTACTTCGATGCGCGACAGCACCCTGCATCACCGGCTGCTGAGATAAGAGCGGACTACGCAGAAACGGCGGAGATAGTGTATCCTCAGTTATAAGGACATGCAATACCTTCTCTCCAACAGCCACCCTTCAGTTCTCGACTATTTTAGCAACTAACGACGATATGACTTGCTTTGCCGGAGTTGTCTTTTTTCTATTTCTTTTCTTTTGCGCTCCTTTCTTGCTCTTCCCCCCCGAGGAGCACCGATTTGACTTTCTGCTGGATACGCCAAAGTTCTGGTTAGGTCGCGGAGGACATGTATTTTCTTCTAGGGTATAGTGTATAACCTTACGAGTTGACTTGTGGACTTGGTTACCGCCTGGTCGCCTCGTCGGTGGGGGGGATCTTTAGTTAGAGGCTACGATTCTTGTGTATACTTTTACCAAGGGGTATTTTTTCTCTTTTTTTTTTTTTGATTTCGGAAAGGCATTTTATGTGGCGAACTGGATTTGTATTCTTGTTATCATAGGCCTGAGAAATTTTTTCGGGGGAAAAAAAGGGGGGGCGCTTCTGGATGAATGATCATTGCCTCGAGTTGCGATAATGTAGTATTGACAGATATCTTTTGTTCCCCGGCCTTCTTTAAGAGTAAGATCGTTGTAGATATTGTGGGGGACTTTTTTGGTCAATAGATGTAGCGGGCTAGAGCTCGCTTCTTGCTTCCACTTAAGTGCAAAGGATGGGTTTCCACGAACATTGTGCACGGTTTTTTTTATAGAGACTTAAGTCTGGCGCAGAGGATTATCAAAATATCGAGTAATCGGGGTAACGGGAATCGTCTGGGGTGGAGGCACTGGCACAGTATCTATCAAAGCCGTACCAATCCCGGACAAGATTTTTGTTGGGCTTACTCGAGAAACAGTGCCCACATACGAGTACCTTGATGCAAAATTTGGAGCGATGATGATGCCGGGATAAATGCTACTGTACAATTGTAGATTTTGGCAATTGGTTCACTCAGGCATTATCATTTCAAGGGCTCTCCCGCCAAGCCATCAGGTGACGTCGTCGGTTACTGCTGGCACAGCGCGTTTCCTTCACTCACCGCGTTAAAGTTAAACGGTGGGGAACAGAGAACAACCCATCGCAAACACTAGCTAGCTACTTGAACTGAGAGAATCTACCTAAGATGCCTCCTCGATCTAGTCCGTCTATACATGTCCTACCCGCACCTAATCTATTATTGACCTACTAATTCTATCTCGCCAGATGCCAATACCCTCCGAATCCTATTAGCAACCGACTCCCACGTCGGCTACAATGAACGAGACCCCATCCGCGGCGACGACTCATGGAAAACATTCGACGAAGTGATGTCCCTGGCAAAGGATCGGGATGTCGATATGGTGCTGCTGTCCGGGGACCTTTTCCATGACAATAAGCCTTCTAGGAAGGCTATGTACCAGGTTATGAAGAGTTTGCGAACGAGCTGCTACGGGGAGAAACCTTGCGAGATCGAGATTCTGTCAGATACTAGTCAGACGTTTCAGAGTGCAGGGGGTCACGTGAACTATGAAGATCCGGATATCAATGTTGCCATTCCAGTATTCTCGATTCATGGTAATCATGATGACCCGAGCGGAGTATGTCTTTGTTTGCTTCTCTTGATATTCATTTTTTCCCCCGGGCCCTTTGCTAATGACTTGGAGTGGTAGGAGGGGAGGCTGTGTGCTCTGGATTTGTTATCGGTAGCAGGGTTATTAAATTATTTTGGGCGAACTCCAGAGAATGATAACATTACTGTTGCGCCAGTGTTACTGCAGAAGGGTTCTACAAAGTTGGCTTTATACGGGCTATCGAATATTAGAGATGAGAGGTTATTCCGGACGTTCAGGGACGGCAAAGTTAAATTCCTGCGGCCAGATGTACAACAGAAGGAGTGGTTTAATTTGATGTGTGTCCATCAAAATCAGTCAGTTTGTTCCTACTCCTATGAGAAGGCGAAGTTAGTTTTTCTTACAGTTTTTTCTAGTCATGGGCATACGGAGACCGGCTATCTGCCGGAAAACTTCCTCCAGGAGTTCTTGGACATGGTTATTTGGGGGCACGAGCACGAATGTTTAATCGAGCCAAAACTCAACCCAGAAATGGGCTTCCATGTCATCCAGCCCGGATCTTCGGTAGCCACATCCTTGTGCGAAGGCGAGGCTGTCACAAAGCATGTTGGCATACTCTCGATCACAGGCCGTGACTTTGAACTGGAGAAGATAAGGCTCAAGACTGTGCGGCCGTTTGTAATGAAAGAGGTTATTCTCGCGGAGGAGCCCCAGATGAAGAACGTGTGGAAAAAGAATACAAATAGGACTGCAGTCACTAGCTTTCTTTGCAGTACAGTGGAGGACCTGATCGAAGAGGCTGTTACTGAGTGGCTAAACGCTCAAGAAGACCCTGAAGTCGAGAGAAAGGATGCTCCATTGCCGCTAATCCGGCTTAGGGTGGAATATTCGGCACCTGAGGGTGGCCGCTTCGAAACCGAAAATCCGCAGAGATTCTCTAACCGTTTCGTTGGAAAGGTCGCGAACGTGAATGATGTAATTCAATTTTATCGGAAGAAGTCCACAGTCCGGAGGAAGGCTGGTGGCGTGCTTGAAGACAGTGGGTCGCACGCCCAAGACTCCTTACTCGAGGATTACGGCGGGTCTATAGATAATGTCAAGGTAGAGAAATTGGTTCAGGAATTTCTCACCAACGCTACATTGGAGATATTACCGAGTAATGGACTTGGCGATGCAATTGGTCAGTTCGTTGATAAGGATGATAAGCACGCCGTGGAGATGTTCGTCGAAGATAGCTTGAAAAGCTACTTGGCGAAATTGAGGGAGATTGATGACTTGAATGAGGAAACTATCTCGGAGGTTGTAGAGCAGCAGAAGAGCTATCTCGAGCAGCTCTTTGCCAAGGGACTAGTTAAGCCGAAGAGGGTGAGTTTACACTTTCCTCATCGCTTTAGCTGAAGGGCGCTGACGACCTGATAGGCAAAGAAGAAACTGAAAGCAAAGCCTGACCATTGGTATTCAGATCTTGATGGCCATTGGTCAGATCAGCCGGCTGCGCTAGTTCTCTCCGGAAGTGATAATGATGGAGACCAAAACGACGATGACGGCAATGACTCGGCAGCCCCTGCTCGGAAAACGGCAGTTAGAGGTGGGAGGGGTCGAGGGAGAGGAAGTGCAGCAGCCTCAACCCGGGGCAGAAAGGCTGCCCCGGCTGCAAAGGGCCGTGGCAAGAAACAAGTCGTCGAAGAAGATGATGATGTCGAAATGATTGATGATGAGGAGGAGGATGAGCCGAGCATCCCTCCGCCAAAAACAACGTATTCTACCATTACCCCATTCCCCTTCCTGTTAGATTTATTGTTCTGACGAGTCATCAGTCGAGGCAGGAAAACCACCACCGCCCCACCAGCACGCAAACCCGCGGCAAAGCCAGCTGCAGCTTCTCGCCGACCTGCGGCCGCCACACGTGCAACCAATCAAGCTTCGCAAGCTAGCACAACAAGAACGAGGCAGGCAAGAGTAAACTTTAATGCTACACAGAATACCCAAGCGCGCGATAGTCAAGCAAGCAGCTCCTTATTTCACAGGGCTATACATCCTCCCAGCGATGATGAGGATATCGATGAGGATGAGGACGATGATTTTGAGCCCTTACCGAGTCAGAGGACTACTAGGGCTAGCAGGCGGTAGGAGTGATTAGGTAGCTCAGCTTAGGTGGACATAAGTGTTGAGAATTGAATAAAAAGCGGGGAATGATGAGAGAAGGGGTTTTGTTGGCAAGTGATATATGACTGTTTACTCTGTCTCTTGGGGTCAGTTATTGTCATAGTAAAGGGTTTCCCGAGAGGCGTAGATCCTCCCCTAAAAGTGAGGTTTATGCGAAGGTGTTGTCTTTTTAAGGCGAGCAAATGCGAGATGTGGCTACAATGACCCAATATCGCAAGAATATGGATCCCTGTGTTTGCGGACCTAGGATCCTCCGCATACTCTGCGAGAGGAAATGTATGAAGTGTATTTAGATATCTGGCTGGCTATAGCTGAGTATTCTATGGATACTACTGGGAGGTAGCCTCCATTTCGACTCAAACCCCCAAATAATAATAAAATCCATAATGGGCTCATTAATACCCCACATATGATACCTGCGATACCATCAATAAGGTGGGGTTCTGACGCCCACCCTGTCCCCTATACAGTTTGTCGATCGAAGGTATTACGCGGCACTCCGCCGACACCGTGACCTCTCCAGGCTGGTTGGATGTCATAACAAGTATGTTGGATACAACATAGTTTGAAGCCCGGAAAATATGTTGTAAGCAGAGTATATTCCGAAATAAATAGATAAAAGCTAAGGCCCTCTTTTAGCATACCAGTACTGGCATGATATGATATCACAAAAACGATGCAGTTTTGTCCTTTCCCGCGATTCTCCCAAGGGGGGGGGATTTAAATATGGCCGTGTCCAACACGTGGGAAAATGGTTCTAATTTTTCGACATGCGAGGTCCCGACTTGTGGCTTTCACTACCGTAGCAGAATTTACATGCTGGTGCCACCAGTTGATAATTTGCAATTTTGGTGATAAGTTATGAAGTTCCCTCCTTATATAGGGAGCTCAGTTTTTTCTTCTTCATTTTTCAGAAAATACACTATGTATTCCTAGGAACAGTCGCAGTTTTTTGTTAGGCCTAAATCAATTTTGGGGTTCCGGGATGTTCGCCCGAGGTGTGGAGAGTGGAAGCGATTTCGGAAGCGATAGTCGGTCAGACTGCGGGAGATATAGACCACCGGTACTTCTACGAATAACATTTACCCATCAACATGATTCACCACTAAGGTATAGGAGGGGCTTGAGATACTTTTGGGGCTCCATAGGTTCGTAGAGTAATCATATCATAGCACAGTAAGGTTAAGTTGAATGCTTTCTCTCGTCGATACTCGTACTTCGCCTACTAGCATAGAGGCAACACAGGCGCCGAGTGAGAGGTTATGACGGCCAAAGGGCATATCCTGGGGCGGGTAACCCCCGGCTCCGAGCGGATGGCGTCGGCTCCAGGGTTATGACCTTACGAATAGTAGGCTACAAAGCACTCGTACGTCATCCCGATATCATACCAATACGGTAACGCGGTACCCCGTAAAGTACCGCACAAACCCCAGCAAGCATCTCATCCCACTCTCGTCGAATCTCATCGCCCCGATCCCCCCACTTATTTTCCCCTAAAACACAACGCCTCTCGACATGGCCGATAATGACATACCAGTATCTGAGCCCGACCCCTTTGACGGCGGCGACTCCGACGCCTACGACCAGTCCTCGACAGGAAACTACCCATCCCCACCCGGCCTCGCCCCATTCTCCGGCCTCCTAGGTTATTCCGAAGCAAACCGCGACCGCTTCATCCGCGGCTCACTCATGAAGACCACAGCCCTCCTCGGACTGAAATTAACGCCTACGGAGCGCGAAGGTCTTGCCTACTACAACAGCCGCTTCTACTCGTATGAATCCTACGGGGACACCTTGGGCATTTCCGCCGGGGTATTGATTGCGTTTCTCCTCCGGAACCGCAAACCCGGCGTTATATCTACCACTATGGTTAGTGTGTTCACAAGACCGGGCGCGCAGAGGGACAATGCCGCCAAGTGGCTTAGCCGAGGGCTGAAGCTTTCGGTCTGGGGCTGTGTTGGGCGGATGTACGGCCTCACAAGCGCGGGCTTCCAAGCACTCCAGAAGAATAGGGTTGAAAAACGAGGGGATCCGAATCTTCGTCGGATAATTGCCGCAACTGATAAGAAGAAGGAAGCTCTCCTTCACGAAATCCAGGCCAAAATGCCCGAAGTACGACAGAGAATGGGGGGCTTGGGAGATCCGGGGGCGCAGGATGATGAGCAGAGCTTGGGTGGGGCGGAGACTTCTGATGGGGCTGAGAGTGGGTTGGATGCTAGTGAGAAGGAGAGATTCCCGCATGGGCGGCCTTCAGAGCAAGTTGCCAATCTTGAGGCTAGGAAGCGGGGTGGTGGGAACCCTGGGGATGACCCGTTTGGTGTCGACGACGCCTCACCGACAGGAGGTGAAGGGGCCACGGGCCAGGGCCAGGGCAGGTGGACGAACACACACTCCGATACGAGTGAGTCTGCCTGGGAACGAATCAGGAAGGGTCAGTCTCCCACAGCCCACCCTCCGGCCGACGGAAGTGAAGATGGGGTGAATGCTGTGGGCCCCAACGAGCCGAAAGTAGGGGGGTGGCCGAATCGTGCCTCGATCAATAGGCACGGCCAGGATGGCAACAAGGAGCCAGGAACCGACAGCTTTACGTTCTCCAAATCTGAGGAGGAGAGACAACTTGCGAGGCAAGAAGCACAGAAGGAATTCGACGCCAAGGTCGAGAAGGAGCGAGCCGGGGAGCCGGGCGATGGATATGTGGAAGACGATTCTAGGAACCGGCGGTGGGGAAAGTAAAGCGGCCTTATCCTAGATAAGGCGAATGTAAATAAATCACATTGTGGATAGGTTAGCTACCCTATCGATCAGCGAGGCGGCGCGGTTGGTTGGTTTGGGGTGTTTTGTTACGAGCATTGATTGAAGCCGATTGGGTATTTTGAGGTCATTGATTCTGGGCCATGGGCTATAATTACTCTGTGGCCGGGTCTCGAGGGTAGTTGACAATTTCCCAACGCTCTCAGAGCGCCCACATCACTTGACAGATACCAGATTACTCGTATTGGAATAATCACAAATGCCCCCAGGTAGCTTTCAAAGGCCCCAATCGAGCCAAATGAAGAAATTCGAATACATCGAATACAGGCCACACCAGTGCTCACTAAGCCGGGAAAGTGGCCCTTACCGGCTAAAATGAGCGAGCAAAGCAACTTTATACCATCGATAGGCAAGAGAAACGTACAGTACTGGGCGCCCCACAAACCCAGATATTATATAACTCTAGAAAACCCTCCTGGACAACTACCAATCCAATCTCTGCTGAACCACAGAACAAAAAAAATACATCCCTCGGCCACGCACCAATAACCCTCGATTGTCTTCTACAAAACATTCGTAGTATCATAAAGAATGCCATATCGTCATGCCAGGGGAGCACGATCCCGTCGAGTGATAGTTCTAGATTGGGGGGGGGGGGGGGCGGGGGGGGGGGGGGGGGGGGGGGGGGGGGGGGGGGGGGGCGGGAGGGGGGGGGGGGGGGGGGGAGTG
>Ga0307509_10001538_pt1 | contig 38840 bp, 40 predicted proteins | sample 10_EM_MG_FD_202245 | JGI IMG/M metagenome (GOLD analysis project Ga0307509, IMG submission 202245) | Populus trichocarpa ectomycorrhiza microbial communities from riparian zone in the Pacific Northwest, United States - 10_EM | ecosystem: Host-associated > Plants > Roots > Unclassified | place...
CGGCATATAAATATCGAGGTGCCTCCCGAGCTATTTGAACATTATCAAGCAACGGAGAAGAGATCTTATCAATATAAGTTTTTACGCTAGAAAAATCTTTATCACTTTACCAACCTCTATTTTGAATAATTGAGCCTTCCTAGACAATCTCCGTCTACGATTAAGATTATCGGCCTGAGTTATCTCGCAAGACTTTGAGATAGGCTCCCGCCTAACAGCAGGGCAAAGTGTCCGAATCTCAATAAGACGGCCGTCCTAGGGGTGGACGGCCGGGCCCTGCAGTCTTTAGTGAGATGGGCTCTTCCGGTAGTCATTTGTAAGGCCCGGCCGTCAACTGTAGGGCCCGGCCGTCACCTGCAGGGCCCCGCAGTCATCTCTAGGGCCTGGCCGTCATCTATAGGGCCCTGCAGGGCCCGGTTGTCATCTATAGGGGGGAAACCCATTTCGGTTAGTGTATTGCGCCATCTAAGACACCTGCCGTCCCCACAGTCCGTCCAGGGCAACCATCAGGACGGACGCCACAACCGCCGTCCCTCCCGGGCATCCATCCAAGTCCGCAGTCCGTCCCGTCCATAGCCAAAGACGGACGGACTGGACGCTTGGGTTCACTGGCTACACATAAAGGATAAGGCTAAATACTTTGTCATATTGTCTAGTCAGATAGTTGAAGCTATTGAATGAGTTTTAGTGGGTTTGGGCATTAGAATTTAGAGATTTCAAACATGTACTGCTCAGAGCTAGAAATTGTAAGCAAAATTCAGTGTCTTTATTTCTTAGGTGTGCAATCTCTCTATTCCAATGTCCAAACCTCCTGAAACTCATTCAATAGCTTTAACTATATAACTAGAGAATATGGCAAAGTATTTAGCCTTATTGTGTATGTATAGCAGCCATGCTTGAAGCTAGAGGGTAGTATTTCACTCTAAATTACTATCTCATAACCAGGCAATTAAATTTGCAACACATTACCTAAAGACTTGAAAGTTTATATAGTATCTTGGATCACTTTATTAAAGGACATTACCAAGTATTGGAATTTTACATAAACCCCTTAAGTAGATATCCTTGGATCCTATTTCTAAGATAGATACTAAGCTATACCATTTTTTACCCTCATAATAACTTCCAAAATGGCCACCAACAAATACCAAAGCGGTTCCTACTTCAAATACATGAGTTATGTGGTCTTATTATTTGCTTCAACTATTATCTTTTTAGCTGATTACAATTTTCTTGACAACTATCATCAGCAATACGCTATTTGAATAAGTTTGGAATAAATTGAGTATACATGAAGAATTATTTTTTATTATTAAATAAAAACTACAGATTCTGATTCTCCATATTGAAAAGTACTTTCTAACAAATTTGCAATATTATATCTATACTGATTATGTAGATAATATAATATACATTTGATTTTCCTATGGTTGCCAGGGAGAGCCGCATCCCGGTGCCGAGCCACTTTTAGGTAAATGACGTTATGAGGCAACGATCTCTGGCTGAGATACCCTTGTTCAGTTGCAAGGGCTTGGTGGTAGTCATGGGCTTGTACTCTAAAGGCACTGCACCAGCTGGATAGTCTTTAGATTTGTTACCCCATCTTCTAGCCAGAGTAGCCCAAGAGGTTTTAGGGCCGAGCAATTGGGGGTTTGCAGGAGGCTGAGTACCAGGGCCGGAACTCGTGCGAGACACCCTAGTGTCAGTGAGGGGGAAAGGTATCGGGGTGGGTGTATCGGGGTGGGGGTGTGCTGCCTGCAGTGAGGCTACCTATTGTGCCAACAAATCGATACTCTCCATCAGAGTCTTGACAGCTGATTCATAGTCTTTATTGATGTATTCGATAACTTCAAGCAAAATATTATCGTCTGTGTTTATGAAGGGGTTTCCCACCCTTTATCCTTTCCTGTCTTGGTAAACAGGTTATAGAAGAAGGCTTTGTGAAATTTGCAAGCGCAGAGGTGATCCTCCATACCAGGCATGATGGAAACCGTTGAGGTTCTCAGTTGCTTAAGAGGTGAGGGGGGTGGGCCACGAAAATAGCTGATTGGGTCAGGGCACCCTCCTCCATAGTGGAGGGTCTAGCTCCGGGTGTTGAGGAGGATAATTTGTCGTCTTTCCCGTCTTACGGCGACACCGCCAAGAAGGGTTGGAAGCAGAATCTATGTCCTATTCATGTAACCTGACAGGTCACGTTATGCGGAAATCTCGAGATGGTGTATATGGTTTTGAAAAAAGTGCAATTTGCACTTTTGAGGAAAATAGGGGAGGGGGAGCTCGCTCAACCCTTGTAAAATGGGTACTTGTACTTGTACCAGTACCTGTAGGACACAAGCGGCTGGGCTTTCACAAATATTTTCTGGACAAGCGAGATGAGCCTCTAAAGAGTTACAATTGCCTTAATAGGGAACCCTCTTTCCAAGCTCTGATAGGCTTCCTAGCCAACACCCCTCTGCTACGATACGGTATTATACTTGAGAATTATTCAACAAGAGACGAGTGATAATTCATATTTCGCAGATTCGCATCTGCTTCCACCCAGCACGCGAAAGGGTGGTAGAACAAGCACCTCCTCGCTTTCCTGTACATCGAAGGCAGGCATAATTGAGCAGCCCACCTAGCCCAGCCCAGTCGGCGCAGGAAGGTTACACAATTCCACTGTTGCGGAGATAGCTGCCCCACCCTCTTTACAGAGTCTCAAAATACACTGTTTTGGCCACCCCTTGGAAGTGAAAATCCGAGCTCAAATTTTGAGTTCAGGGCAATAAGCTAGGGGAAGGCTAAACTGAAGAGGGAGTGTATCAACACTTCCTTACCATGTAAGGAATAGCTGAAGTTAAATTTTGAGCTACAATTTTCTACCCAAGGACAGTGGACAAAAGGCTCGAATGTCTGTCATATGCTGCCGAGTGACCTAACCTTTGACCCTATCCTTAAAGAGGTCCACATCTAAGGCAACAACTGAAGCTACTCACGTTTAGGGTACTGTGACTGGCTGACGAGATTGGGCGTGATAGCAAGAATTGCTTTAAAGTGGATAGCTATTTCCATCACCGGGTGGATCGGGCTGTCATGTTGGCATTAATTCCTCTTTCAGCCCAGTCCGCTTGGATAGCCTGGACCCGCCAGGCCAGCCTGTTGGGTTCCCGGCTCGCGACAGATTCCAAACGCAACCTCTGGTCAAAAGTAGGGGTTATAAAAGTTCAGAAAAAATCCCCTGGTAGAATTGTCAGCACTCAACCTTTCATTAGTGTATATTAGTGTATATTCTAGTAGTAGCCAATTGTATGACAGGATTTTGAGTAAAGTCTTTGAGGCTTTATAAGGTGAAGTGGTTGAAGTAGTTAAGGTATTGCATGTGAAGAAGGAAAAGTTTTCATGTTGCACACTACCTCCTGAGAAACATTCAAGTTTGAATCACTTATTTTCTATTATGTCACATCGCCAATAATTTACAAAATAACCTCCCGATATCAACAAATGATTCTTGGCTGAGCCTTTGATTTGGACTCAAGATGAGAATAAGCAACTCGTCCAATGGCTAGATGATACAGAAAATAGACGAAAATTGAAGAAGGAATCCGGAATCTTAAAGAACATAATTATCGCTGACATTGCTACACAAATTCCAACGAAGCCAGCTATCAAGATTGGTTACAAATATGATAATTTGATGAAATCATATCGAGCTACCATCAAGCTAAATCATCAATCTTGGTGGAGGCTTACAGAGGAGGACTTGGATGCTGGAAGAAGGTCTTTAAGAGGTATGTACACAATTAAACAAAAAAGAAAGAAAAAAACTAATTTACATTTTGAATAATATTAACAGAAAAACTTCTGCTACGATGTCCATACTTCTTTCATTTGGAGAGAATCCTAGGCAATCGACCGAATGTCTGCCTGCAGGTGAAATACAACCTAGAAGGAAGTCAGGCAGACAACAACATCTGCCGTTGGATGCCTTTTAGGGGCAGTAGGAGCAACAGAGGGCGGAGGAGAAGCAGATAGAGATAGACGAGGAGGAGAGGAAATCAGAGAAAGAGAAAAACAAGAGTATGAAGAGGAGAGAGGGACTGTGAGCAATGAGGGGATGGATGAGGAGGAATTGTGCGAGAGAGGGGAAGCAGGGAGAGATGCTACGGAAGAGCTACACGATGCATTCAGAATCATGGCTCAGAGCAGACCACGATATGACACGGGATTTGTTAGTAGTCAGTCAGTACAACAAGAGAATAGACAGTTAGGGAAGAAAGGAACCGAGGTGCCAGGTGGACATTGGAGAGGAGATTGAGGACTGGGAATTTGGGAACAAAATGACGGAGTAGAGAGAGATATAAGGTTAGTGATACTGGATTGAAGTAGAATGAATAATTTACAAACTTGAACTAAATTATTCAGCAGGGAAAGAAAGAGAGCTACCTCTTGGTCTGCAATGCGGAGGACCCAAAAGGGTAACTTCACTGAAATGATTGATGACGACGAGGATGATGTAGACACCAATGCCCCGTGCAGTAAGGTTCCATCCTCACAAAAGATAAAAGGTACCTCGAGTGCTCTGATACATGCAGTTAGTATCATAGCTGCTGCAAAATCAGAGGGGAAGGAAAGAAAATTCCAATTTCTTGGTAAGCATTTAAAGCAACAAGGTGAGCTGTGGCAAAAGGAATTGGAACTTGAGCCAGAACGGTTGGAGATTGAAAGAGAAAAGAATAAGGGAGAACCAAGAAGAATGAAATTGATAATGATGCAGCTGCAAGGCTCGTTGGAAGTTAGATCACGAAATCGCAGAAGTGTCAGAAGACTGGATGAACAGACAAGCAGTGAGGAAGGAAAACTTTCTCATACGGATGTTATTGAACTTGAACATTCTTAAAACTCATATTATGATTTGTGTTTTCTTTTGCCTCTTTTTCAGCTTGGATTCTGTCAAGTTATTTTCTTTATTTATATTTATTTTTCTATGTTGTTCTTTAATTATTATTGTTTTATGTTTTTATTTCTCTAGTTCTTGATCTGTTCCGATATGAAATTGTGATGAATACTCAGATACAATTTAGCTATTGATTAAAAAAATATTCTTGTACCTGATTCCTCCATTCTGCTCCTGCCTGACGTTCAGCCTCCACTCCTATAACCTCATCTTTCTCAAAATCCCCTCCCTCATCTAGCCTGGTTAAATTTGAAACTCATTTCTCATTATATTCAAAGTCACATAGGAAATTGTGAAGTACAACACAGGACAGAATCTAAGCTACTGCTCGTACATGATCTTCTGCCCTTTGTATATTGACGTATATCCCCTTCAGTAAACCCAATTTATTTTTTAAAATCCCAAATGAGTACCCAATTTTTATTTGAGTCTCAGTCAAATGTAAAGTATATTCACAATATCCTCCAGCTTCCGGGCTACCAAGTGGCTCTTTGAATGGAGTCATACAGTGTCTTGTAACTCAGTAAGCTTTATCCGCAAGTACATATTCATCAGGTCGGGAAAGGAAAACATTTGGTACTTTGAAAAATCAAATTTTGCCAAACAGAGTAGCATTACTAACAGAAGCAGGAAAACCACCAGAAATAAACATGAATCTCCTATTTGTATCAGAAATACCTTGAATGTTTAGCCTAACGTACATAAGGTAGAAGCGAGACATTGGGTAGAAGCGAGACAGGGTAACACTAAGGTAACAGAGAGGTAAAAATAGTGACCACTCCATCAATTCTCACCCAAATCGGACCAAACAAAACTATTTTAATAGAGAGATTGTAGAAGAAGCAGCTCAAATCCCAAGGAGAGGGAAAAAGTAAAAATACAGTAAGAGAAGTAGAAAAGAATATGAAAATCATGAGTGAAATTGTGAGAGAGGTAAAGTGTCAATTGAGAAGATCTAACATGGTGTAAAACTCTAGAAAAGAAATTTGTAAGTAGGTCTCAGATTGTCAGAAGGGTTTGGTGAATAATAGAATACAGGGGAGATCAGAAAGGGCTGATAGATTAGGTAAACTAGATGAAAGTTGAGCTGGAAAAGAGTGAAGTAGAATGATGACAGGATTTGAGAGAAGGGGATAATATTGGATATATTGTGATAGATGATATTATAATCAGAAACTGTTAGTCTACTTATAAGGTTTAAAATAGCAGTATTTTATTAGATATGAATAATAATAGTGAAGTGTCTCATTGTTTTCATATAGGAGTTAACTTAAACTATCAATTCAAAAGCTATTCCTACTTTTGCAACTATTACTCATATCTAAAGTTATTAGATAAGATATATTGGGTTTCAAGTCAATGGGATTTGTACTTTAGTATCTAAATCAAACATATTCTCTACACATATTACAGATTCTATGATTTCTATTGTAAATTTATGAAAATTGAATAATTGTTCTTGTGATTGGAATTTTGAAATTTGCTTATTTTAGGTAGCACATTATTAGGAATCTTATAAAGTATTCAGTGTATTATTACGGGCTTTGAGTATATTTGTAACGAGCCTACGATAGGTAGCTACAAGAATTACCACCTTAGCGCAAATGGTATACCGAGTAGTAACCAAAGGGGGTATGGTGTCGTATACAAATAGCTGGTTAACCTAGGAAAAAGCCTAGGGAATGGTTGAGTAGCCTTGGGCAGTCTATTAGGCAGGGTAGCCTTTTGGGAGAACATTCGCATGAAGTCAAGAGAATTATGGGAATGTTAAACCGACCACCAAGACGACTTTTGTGGTCGACTAAAGGCCTTCCGGACCAGTTAATAGCATAAGAGGACAAAGTTACCCTACCTTGAGAATTTGGTCAGTATGTCCATGGACCCCAGTTACCCTACTGTTGAACTTGGGCGGGTTTTGGTAACACCCCCCTTTGGCACCAGCGTTGGGACGGCGTGTCATAGTCACACGGCTGCATAGTTCCTCGTTTGCTAGTAAAAAGAGGTCATTGGAGTGGGTGCCGTAACCCCATATACGTCATCGCCGTCTTTCGTACTGAATGTCGTTGTCAGGATATATAACGGGTGTAAGGGCAACCGCCAAACTGGAGGTTGCCGCTATGTGCTCTCTCTGGCACCTAGGAGTCTATGAGAGCCTATGGGTAGTAGAGTCGTCTTCCTAGTGGTACTTAGATAGTCCAAGGAGGCCAGGGAGCTTTCGGGACAAATACCTCAGTAACCAGCCAGGGCCTTCTCCCCTGGATTTGTAGCATTACTATGGGTTGTCAATAGACTCTAGAGGTATGAGTCTTATTACGGTACAGTATGTCCCGAGAGGCTGGCTATTGGTAGCGCCCATTTAGCCAACCATCGGCTATATCTCACCCTGGGAGCTTGCATGTCAATTTATCATATTGGATAGTCGCGTAGATTAAATGATGGACTGTTAAGCTTGTATAGAAAAAACTAAAACTGGGCCAGTGAGTCCACCACCTAGGTATTGAGTCCGGTTGGTTTCATAACAGTTAGCCACTGTTATGACTTCGATAGGAAGAGTTTTTTGACCAGTGGTTGCATTGGAGATGCATTGCAGAAACTCATATCCAATGAATGAAGATAAGCGTACCCGATTTGTTCTGATTCCTCTGTAAGCATAATTCCTGGTGGAGGGTAGAATGCGGACAAGCCCTGAGCAGGACACGGTACGCACACAAGGTCGGAGTAGTGGTAAATGTCCAAGGATAAATCTGATATCTACTTAAGTTTAAGCGTTTGGCATACTACCTCAACAACCAACTTTCCCTCGAGAGAACTAAATTGAGTCAAGCTTCGAGCTTAACTATATCAAGTTTTACCGTTGATTATTTGGAATTATTTTACCTCATCTTGATCTTCTTCTTTGAGTGTTTGGTGCGGTCGCAACCTTAGAGTTCACCTCTCTAGAGGGTTCCCCCATTACAGACTATAGTTAATCGTACGCGCTTAACTCTCTTGGAGGAATTGTTGTTTTAGCCTACAGTTTGGACATTGTTTGATTACGAGTCCCTTGTCTCGTACAAGAAGCATTGGGTGGAAAGAATAATGTCTTCAACTATTGCTGTGTCAAGGTTTCATTCTCGTCCTGAGGGTATGACTGGTATTGAGCGAGAAATATCTCGAACCGCTGCAAGAGCAGACCTGAAGAGATTGAGTGGGCGGCCAATCCAGCAGCTCCGGACATATGATACAGAGAATAATCCTCCCTTTCAGGAGGAAATACCTTGTATGGTCAGAGAAATGGAGATTGAAGACCCTTGTGCCTTCCTGCAAAGTTTCACTCATGACCCAGCAGTAGGACGGAGAATACCCCAGAAACGACAACGGAAGCTCACCTTCCCTCATTTCACAAAAGATCTCGTTGAACTATACATACTTGAGGAAATCACACAGCAGATGCAAGAGGCACAAAGCCACCTCCTCAATCTTGCCGATGAGGATCAGCATGCATTTGAAACTGAGATCGTGGAAATCCCTAATGGTTGGATTGATTACTAGCGAAAAAAGTTCCGCCAGTTAGCTATATCCGATCAGATGATTTGGAAATGGGTAGAAGCCTAGGAGCAGGCAGCTGCCGAGGGGTACTCCATTGATGCTGAAAATGACGCGGTTATGAACGCTGCACCTGCCCTTCCTTTGCCTACAGAACCCCCTCCGCATTATGCTGCTGAAGTTGCAGCCTGTATAATTAATGAGAAGTATCAGCCTTGGTTGAATGAAGTGGGTAGACAATTTATCACAAAGCAAGAGCAGCTTGCGGAATTGCAACAGCAGGTGGCCGAATAGCATGAATGTCGATCCCCGCCCGAAGTGGCCTTTAGTGATGTTGTCCACTCACGGGCAACAACCCCTTTGTCAAAAACCTACGGCCATCGTCACGTCCTCTCGGGGTTACCAAATCTCGCTCCAATTCGTTGCGGAAATCATCGAGTCAGAATTCTCAACACTAGCCCTCTCCGGAGGGTGTCCCCAGAACACCCTCCCCCCTACCACGCTCGTCGACAGTACCTGCCCATCTGGCAGTGGAACACATTACGCCGGCGATAGGTATCGAACGAGAAAGACCTTTGGCTGTAGTAGGGCAAACCCATCTACCCACCACTCCACAAGTTCTAGGTGCCTTTGTTTCGGCAGTAGCACCACCCGCCCCAGAAAGGTCTTCGGGTAATGTTAGACCTCCCTGTTTTGCCCGCAGGTCATAGGCGCCAGCGCCTACGGGTGTTGGTTCCCCTGATTGTAGGCGTGTGGCCGAAGGAAGTGATATTCGCTATGCACATAGGTTTCTATGTCTCAAGAGTGACTTTGAGCGGAGCAAGATTTGGTCAAGACCTTTCAAAGACGCTCCTCAGGAAAACTCAAAACAGAACCGAGGTGGGTACTGTGAGAGTTTGAGGCTCATTAGGCATAGGGATTGCCCTGATTTTTTAAGAGTCTATGTGGTTAACACACGCGTACCACTAGTCAACAACCCCCTCCTCCACAGTGTAACTCATTACCTGAGAGAAGGAACAACAAGGTGCCAGGCGAAGATGGTTTTAGTGGGATGATACCCCTAGGAGTGGCCGACGCGGTATGCAGGTGGCAGTGGGGGAAATCTTCCTCCCCATGGTGGAAACGCTTGAGGTTCAGCAGACCCGGGGGAATCCGACTCCTGGTCTGGTGGCGATTCTGACTCCTCTGTTCCCGATCCGCGGAAGTTCCTAGGAAGAGGTAAGTCTCATTGGAATGATGCGAGGAAGGAAAAGTATGATAGGCGGTGTCATGAACTTGCTGAGTATCTTAGGAAACAACGCAAGGGGAAGAAGTCATCGCATCCACAGAAGAAACCAGAGAAATTAGGTGTCGATCAGTTCAAGGGTGACTCCACTGATACTCCATACTTCATACAGGATTGTGAGATCAAACTGGACTATTTTAGGGAATCCCTCCGTAAGGATTGCGATAAAGTCTGTTTAGTAATTCCCCTTCTTCATGTCCCGCCAAAAAATGGTACTAGAGCATACACCCTTATGTTAGTGAAGAGGGTGACAGTCGAGAAGGTATTCACTTCGATCCGCAAAATGTCCTATGTACTTGGGAAGTTTTTCGGCAAATGCTCGTGTCAGGTTTTGGTGGACAATCTGATCATGATCGCGCTCTTAGAGAATGGAATGATTTGACTAAATAGTCCGGTAAGATCGATCACTTTTATCACTTTTATCACGAGGTGATGAGACCTGCTTTAGAGTTCGGGTATAGCGGCAATTTTGTCAAGGACAAAGCCCATGTAGGTATAAATACGGAGCTTTGCAATGCATGGGCTTTGAAATCTCCGCTTTCCGACGAATACGTCAAATACATGAATGTCCTCCGTCAAACCGGACATCAGTTGGAAGAGGTTGCTTCCTTTAACATTACGGTTACAAGGGAAAAACATCACTCCAAGCCGGAAAAGAGCGATGATAGGCAATCGTCCGCTAAGAGACAGTGAAAGAATATGAAAAGCTCGGGGCCACACCAACAGAAACCTAGCAACAATGCGTCGGTGTCCTCAACACCTCAAGCAACAGAGCACATGAAAATGCATCGTGATATTCCTCAGACACTGATTGACAAACGCAATCAGTTGAATAAAAGCTTCCCATGTGCACAGGCCGGTCATTACTGGGCAAAGTGTTCTTCGGGTACTCCAGGTGTTGCGTCCTCTCAGATTAATCGAAAACGAGGCGCCTGTGAAGCTGGATACAAAGCCACCCAAGTCCCGCAATCGCCATACATTGAAGCTGCTCCAAAACCTGGTGTTATGCAAGTGGTAACTGAGGTCCGCAGCTCACCACCTCCAGATTTGGATATCTTGGAGATTGATACTGATATGGACAGCTAGGTTTGATCCATCCCAAGTGGTGATAGGAATCCAAAAGCTAACTCAGCTCTAGCACCTAGAAGGACTGGTGAGATAGATGATGGAAATGAAGCAGTAATCTTCCCCACCATAGGTACAACACATTGAAACTAATATCTGGCTATAGGAATAGTGAGATTGGTTGGATTTCTTTTGTTACATTTGGCATGGTTGCGGTACTTTGTCTTGCGCTGTTGTTTTATTATCTTATGTGATTTTGCGAAAGTATTATTTGCTTATCTCTTACTGTTGGAAATTTTGGATTGGATTTGGTTGAGTTTTGTGTTGATTCCATCAGGCGGGACTTGACTTAGCAATTGCAGTTATTTTGCAAGTTTACTTGAGGAGGGTTGAATACCCGAAATCATCCTAGCGTGATAGTAAACAGCCAAGCTATTGAAACCCCATAAAGTTTATTAAGTGATAAAAGTTATTCACAACCTGTTGTGGCCGCTCTTGTGTCCAAAGACAAGAGAAATTTACTAGTTATTATAAAACCACACCAAATTCTTCTGGAAATTTACTAACCTCAATGTTCAGAGACAAGAGACCTGATAGGCAGTTGTGGCTTCCAGGCCCACCGCCGCATACAAGCTCCATCCATGTGAGAGTGAGATTGGAATAGAGCCACAATCAAGAGAGGCTAAGTAGTGAAGTACTCTTATTTTTGGACAGTGGCGCAACTGGGGCTGTATTGAGCAGTAATTGGGTTAGGAATGCCAACGTACCTTGTGTAGGTCGGAAGGAACTGACACCAATTATAGATGCCAGTGGAAACCACATTCCTGGCTCAGGTATACACAATACCACTACGGTAGATATGTACATAGGAGACTATGTGAATAAAATGTGATTTGAAGTCGCAGATATGCCGGCAGGCAAAGTGAATGGTTACCTGCCAATGTCCTGGTTAAAAGACCACAACCCAGACATTAACTGGAAAAGGGGAGTCTCAAGTGGCGATCAGAATACTGTAAAGCCCACTGCCTAAGGAAAGAAAGGCACTTAGAGTTCATGACAGAAGAGGAACTCTTAGCCGAAGACCGAGACAAGATCATTGTCCTGGCCATGGCCCTGTACCCTGATCAAGACGCGGAGGACATGAAGATTAAGATTCTCCCTGAGTATAGAGACTATGCAGATATATTCATTCAGGATAAAATCAATGCTTTGACTGAGCATAGTAAATACGATCATCGCATCGACTTGATTCCTGAGGCTAAAATACGAGAGGGGCCCATCTGTCCCTTGTCTAAGTAGGAATTTGATGCACTTTGGGATTATATTAGGGAAATGGAAGACTAGGGAAAGATTAGAAGATCTTCCTCGCCAATAGGTGCCCCTATATTATTTGTGCCGAAGCCTCATTGTAACAGGTTTACTCCTGTCTAACAAAAAGGTACAATAGAGGGCTAGCGGTTGACCGGCAAGCGCTTGGTCTAAGGGAGGCTTCAGAGAACTCAAAGGTAAAGAGGGATAATAGTTAAAGGGCAAGTGGAACTCTGAGATCGCTGTTCAACCAAGTATATTCTTAAAACATGAGTCTGCTGAAGTCTGCCGTTCTCCTGCTAGCCAGGAGATGAGTTTAAATACAAGAGTTCTTCCAGAGCGATAGTAATCAGATATCCTGCAACCACGATCATTACCGGGCAGTGCACCTTGCCCTGGATGTCCTGTGATCCCACATAAAACCCAAGAGTCATAACACTGCCTCAATGCTATCGTCAGCTTACATGACCGTTCCTTCACTTGTATTCCTTAATAAAGCAATCAACATGCAAAACTAAACTTAACACAAGCTACCGGCCCTTAATATAGCTCAGGGGCTGTAAAACAATCAAAGTAATCAAAGTAAGCAAAATAATCAAACTAAAAATAGGAAATCCTGCACTCCGCTGCTGTATACAGTTACCGGAACATGTATACATGGTACACTCATGGAACGCTTCGGTTAAGTGTTAATTACCAAGGGTTAAAGGAGATTACTATCAAGAATGAGTATCCGTTGCCCTTGAGGAGCGAGCTCCGAAGTAGGCTCGGTAAAGCCACTATCTTAACAAAATTGGATCTGAAGAATGGCTATTACCTTATCTGCATGACGGAAGGTAAAGAATGGAAGTGCGCTTTTAAAAGGAGGTACGGTCTTTATGAGTATACCATAATGGCCTTTGGGTTATGCAACGCACCATCAACGTTCCAGAGTATGATCAATAATGTATTGTGTCACATGTTAGATGTCGGAGGCATCGCGTATATGGATGACATATTGATCTATACGGCAACAGTTGAAGAACATGTCGCCCTGGTAAGACGGGTCATGGAAAAGCTGAGAAAGGCACGCCTTTGCATTAGCATTAAGAAGTCAAGCTTCCAGGAAGGGGAAGTAGAATTCCTTGGGTATAAGATATTCCGTAGAGGAATCTCTATGACAAGTTCAAATGTTGAAGATATCCGGGCATGGTCAACGCTTGAAAATGTCGTCCCGGGGCAAGGCTTCATGGGATTTACCAAATTCTATTGTCGATTCATAAAAGTGTTTAGCAAAATAGCCAAAACATTAACCGACTTCACAAAGAAAGGTATAAAATAGACATGGACTCCTTCGTGTCAAGATGCTTGGGACACATTGAAGGCTATGTTTACCACGGGCCCAAATTCAGACAAACTTTCATGACACTCCGCGAACTAAGTTGGAAACCGATACTAGTAACTTGCCGTTACGAGCCGTATTATCTCAGCCCCGTGAAGATGAGAAATGTCATCCTGTGGCTTTTCATAGTAGAAAGTTCTCGCCAGCAGATAAGAATTATGACTTTCATGATAAGAAGATGGCAGCAATAGTAGCAGCCTGTAAAGAATGTAAATATATGTTGATGTCTGTTGATGATCAGATATTGGTATATACCGATCGTAAGAATTAAGAGTACTTCAATACTATAAGGAATCTAAACCGCAGACAACACCGCAGGCTAGTGTTTCAACAACAGTTCAATTTTAAGTTTAGTTATAGGGAAGGAGGGTTAAAGGAAAAGGCTAATGGTTTGTCGAGGCATAGGGACTACCGCCCAGAAGGGGGAGTAATTCCGAACCTTTTACATTTTTTCACCCTGGACAGTATATTGGAGAGGAGCCGGTCATGTTGTGACCAGAAGTGTGGCAGATTTGCCAATTTCTTCGGTTGCAGACAACATTTCATGAGGCTCTAATGAAGGCAGCCGATAGTGATTAAACTTATTTAGCAACGCTAAAGGCACTCCACAAAGGCGATAGTAATGTTGATACAAATTTTAGTATTCAAAAGGAATTGCTCCTGTATAACAACAGGTGGTAAATTCTAAAGGATGAACGTCTAAGGCAAACAATCAGGGAGGCAGAATATGATTCAAAAGTGCTGGACACTTCGGAACATACAAGACCATTGGTAGGGTTAGGGCTAACTTCTAATGGCCAAAGATGGATAAAAACATTACCGTGTACGTTAGGTCTTGCGATGTATGTCAACATAATCAAGTCATCCCGCATAAGAAGTATGGACTCCTAGCACCCTTAGAAGTTCTTATGAGGCCATGGAGGGGAATATCCATTGACTTCATTGTGGGGTTACCAAAGTCCGACGGGTATACAAAGATATTGGTCATAGTAGATAGGTTCTCCAAAATGGCGCATTTTATACCGCTGCGGACGGAGGAACACATTACAGAATTGGCGTTGACGTTGGTGAAAGCAATCTGGTGCCTCCATGGGCTTCCTGAATCAATTGTCTCTGACCGAGATACCCAATTCATGTCTAAGTTTTGGACAAGCCTGATGCAGCTATTGCAAGTAAACCTAAAGCTCTCTACTGCATTCCACCCAGAAAGCGATCGGCAAACTGCAAGGGTTAATCAGGCACTTGAACAATATTTAAGAATTTATTGTTAATATCAGCAAGAGTACAATAGCGCAATACCAGAATGCACAAAGGCAAGTTCGTTTGAAATAAATTATGGATTCTCCCCACAGACTCAGTGGTGGGGGAGAGTTTCGGATAACAAGGGAATACAAGCAGACAGCCACCTTGTTGTAAAAGATTGGGAAGGCAAGTGTCAAGAGATCCGAGAAACAATACAGCAGGTACAGGAAAGATGACGGAAATGCCATGATCGAAACAGAGAGCCACCTCTGGACTATGTCACATTGGAAGATGTCAGACGGGGCGGAGCTAAGACAGCCGATAGGATTATACTAAACGGCAAGAACCTCTGTACAAAAAAGCCTATGGCAAAAGTAGACCATAAGATGTTTGGACACTTGGTTGTCAATCGCAAGGTGGGGTCTACGGCCTATGAGATTGAGCTGCCGGAAAGATGGGATATCTATCCTGTATTCCATGTTAGTCTGTTGGAAGCCGATCATGAGGATCCTGTCGGAAAGCCTGAAAAGATGATACCAACACCTGACATAGTAGACAATGAGCCTGGCTATGTTGTAGCCGAAGTGGTTGATGGCCGATGGTATCAGAATCCTGAGTCACGGATTCCACGCAGCTTTGTGCAATATAATGTTGCTTGGGAAGGGTATGGTCCACAAGAGAATTCTTGGGAACCATTCAAGATGTTTGAAGATACCGGAATGCAAACATTGTAACAGTTCCATCAGAGGTTCCGGTCTAAACCTAAAAACCATAAGGTTAGAGACAATCCAAACAGTGGGTCTAAGAGACGACCTTGAGGGTCTGAGATCAGACCAAGAGAAGAGGGGAGTAGTGTAATGACCCTACAATAGGTAGCTACAATCATTACCACCTTAGCCCAAATGGTATACCCAGTGGTAACAAGAGGTGGTATAGTCTAGTGTACAAATAGCGGGTTAACCTCTGACAAAGTTTAGGGAATGGTTCAGTAGCCATGGGAACTCTATTACTCAGGGTAAGCTTTCACGAGAAGATTCAGATAAAGTCAAGAGAATTATGGGCATGTTACACTGACCTCTGAGACAACCTTTGTGGTGGCATAAAGGACTTCCGGCCCGGTTAATAGCATAGGTGGACAAAGTTACCCTCCCTTGAGAATTTGGTCAGTATGCCCAGGGACCCCAGTTACCCTACTGAGGAGTCCAAGTTACCCTACCTTCACCGACAAAGTTATCCTAGAACTTAGAGGTCCATTGCCACACATTCTATGGGCTCTTAGATGTTATTGGGTGCACAAGCATCTGCGCGGGGATGCCCAAAGCCTTTGTAAAGGAGGCCCGAAAATGCTATTGAACTTTGGCGGGTTTTGCTAACACCCCCATGTGGTCCCAGCATTGGGACCGCGCGTCGTACGCAGATGTCTGCATAGTTGCTCGTTTGCTAGTAATAAGAGGTCATTGGAGCAGCGGCCGTAACACCTTATATGTGGTCGCCGTCCTTCTGGCTGAATGTCGTTCACAGGATATATACGGGATGTATGGGTAACCGCCAAAATGGAAGTCGCCCCTATAGGGTCTCTCCATCACATAGGAGTCTATCTTAGCCTATGGGTAGTAGGGTAGTCTTGCTAGTGGCACTTAGTTGGTGCTAGGAGGTCAGGGACCTTAAGGGACAAATACCTCAGTAACTAGCCTGGACCTTCACCCCTTGATTTGTAGTATTACTATAGGTTGTCAATAGTTGCTAGTGGTATCAGTCTTATCACAGTAGAGTATGACCCAAGAGGCTGGCTATCGGTAGCGCCCATTTAGCCAACCATCGGCTACATCTCGCCCGAGGAGGTTGCATGTCAATTTATCATATTGGATAGTCGCATAGATGAAATGATAGACTGCATAGCCTGTATAGACGAAACTACCACTGGGCCAGTGAGTCCACCACCGCGGTATTGACTCCGGTTGTTGTTATAACAGTTAGCCACTGGTATGACTTCTATAGGAAGACCTTTTCCACCTGCGCTTCCATTGGAGATGCATTGCAGATATTTATATCCTATTGACGGAGTTAAGTGTACCCGATTTGGTCCAATACCTCAGTAACGATAATTCCTGGTGGAGGGTAGAATGCCGACAAGCCCTGAGCAGGACAGGGTACTCGCACAAGGTCATAGTAGTGGTGAATGTCAAAGGGTTAAATCTGATCTCTATTTGAGTTTAACCGTTTGGCATTCCACTTCGACAAGTAACTTTCCCTTGAGAGAACTAAATTTTCTGAAACTTCGAGCTTAACCATATTAAGTTTTACTGTTGATTCTTGTGAATTATTTTACCTGATTGTTATCTTCTACTTTGCCTGTTTGGTGCGGTCGCAACCTTACAGTTCACCTCTCTTCAGGGTGCCCCCATTCCAATATTTTAGAGATAGTAAATATGTACAGACATATCATTTTCTATGGGGAAACTATAGACAGAATAGCATATAAAGTTGATATACGAAAGGTGAATTTTATTAAAAACAGTAGATTATTGTTAACAAGCTAGTGAAGAATAGATTATAATTGGAAACAGTGTTCCCATCAGACAATATATGCAAACGAGTATATATTGAGTAATTTCAATTTATACTTCCTTCATTTAAAATATTATGAGAGAATATACTTCTATATCTAACATCAGCAAAAATACTAGCCTGCGTCCTGGGCGTCCTGTGCGTCAGACGCACCTGACGCACAGACCGTCAATCGCGAATCAGGACGCATCGGGCGCACACCTAACACTCATGACGCACCGGGCGCACACCTAACACTCATGACGCACCGGGCGCACCCCTAACACTCAGGACGCAACCAGACGCAGCACCTAATCCTCAGGACTCAACCAGACGCAGCACCTAATTCTCAGAACGCAACCAGACACAGCACCTAATCCTCAGGACGCAACCAGACACAGCACCTAATCCTCAGGACGCAACCAGACGCAGTACCTACTCTTCCTGAGATAACTGAAATAAGCGAAGGGTCCCCCCTTTACCTGTTGCTGACCTTGGTCACCCGGGTCACAATATATTTTACATCATGAAAAGGTATTAAATTTACTACTCATGGTCTTCTATTCTTCTAATATACAGCTCATCGAATCCCCCCCCCACTCTTGCCTCCCCCGGGACCATATACCTATATGGAAAATGGGCACCTCAGAACCCTCTTTATACCGGTGTGTAGCTGGCATTGAGCCCAGTGACGTCCAAGTAACGGAATCAAAATCGGTTTAGCGGTTGCGGAGGAATCTGCCATGGAGTTCAGGATTAGTAGAGACAAAAGACCACTCTCAGAAGGGTGGGTGATCTCCATGGGTATTAATGCGATAGGGATGTACCTTATACCGGCGTGAAGCTGGCGTCGAGCCCAATGACGCCCAAGTGACAGAACTAAAGTCGGTGCAGCGGTTGTGGAGGAAACAGCCATCGAGTTCAGGATTGTTAGAGACAAAAGACCACTCTCAGAAGGGTGGCGAACCCCATGAATACTGATGCGCCAGAGGCGTACTTTATACCGGCATGTAGCTGGCATAGAGCCCAATGACGCCCAAGTGACAGATCCAAAATCGGTGGACCGGTTGTCGAGAAATCTGCCATCGAGTTCAGGATTAGTAGAGACAACGCACTACTCTCAGAAGGGTGGGCGATCTCTATGAATACAGATGCGCCAGAGACGTACCTTATACCGGCGTGTAGCTGGCGTCGTGCCTAACGACGTCCAGGTGACAGAATCAGAACTGGTTAAGCGGCTATGGAGGAATCTGCCATCGAGTTCCAGATTGTTAGAGACAAAAGACCACTCTCAGAAGGGTGACGAACTCCATGAATACTGATGTGCCAGAGACATACTTTATACCGTCGTGTAGCTGGTGTCGTGCCCAATGATGTCCAAGTTACAGAACCAAAACCATTGAAGCGGTTGTGGAGGAATCTGCCATCGAGTCCTGGGATCGCCAGCCTCTCCTCTCAGCCTTCCCATTACCTCCCACCAGAGTTGATAGCGATCTCATGAGTATTGATCCGACAGTGAGGTTCTCTATACCGGCGTGTAGCTGGCGCCGACTCCAACAATGTCCTGCCTTCAGATCTGAAGTCGCTTAAGCGGTTGTGGAGGAATGTGACATCGAGTTCTGGGATCGCCAGCACCACCCCTTCTGCCTTCCCAAGACCCCCTGCAGAGTAAATAGTAACTTTATGAGTATTGATGCGATAGAGACGTACCTTATACCAGCGTGTAGCTGGCGTCGAGCCAAACGACGCCCAGGTGACAGATCCAAAATCGGCTCTGTGGTTGTAGAGGAATCCGCCATCGAGTCCTGGGATCGCCAGAATCCCCTCTCAGCCTTTCCAGGACCCCCCCCCCAGACTATGTAGCGACTTCATGAGTATTGATGCGACAGTGATGTCCCTTATACCGGCATGTAGCTGGCGTCGAGCCCAATGACGTCCAGGTGACAGACTAAAGATCGGCCAAGCGGTCGTGGAGGAATCTGTCATCGAGTTCAGGATCGCCAGAGTGTTAGGATTCCTAAAGACCACTCTCAGAAGGGTGGGCAATCTCCGTGAGTATTGATGCCACAGAAACATCCTTCATACCGGTATGTAGCTGGCGTCAAGCCCAATGACGTTCAGGTGACGGATTGAAAATCTGCTGACCGGTGGTGGAGGAATCTGCCATCGAGTTCAGGATAGCATGGCTGTTAGGATTCCTAAAGACCACTGTCAGTAGGGTGGGTGATCTCCATGAGTATTGATGCGACAGGGACGTACCCTATACCATCGAGTAGCTGGCATCCAGCCCAAGGACGCCCAGGTGACAGATTCAAAATCGGTCCAGCGGTTGTGGAGGAATCTGCCATCGAGCTCTGGGATCGCCAGCATCCCCTCTCAGCCTTCTCAGGACCACCCCCCCCCAAGAGTAGATAGCCATTTCATGTGTATTGATGCGCCAGAGACGTACCTTATACCGGCGTGTAGGTAGCGTCGAGCCCAACGACGTCCAAGTGACGGATTCAAAATCGATTCAGCGGTTGTGGAGGAATCTGCCATCGAGTTCTGGGATCGCCAGCATCCCCTCTCAGCCTTCCCAGGACTCCCCCCCCCACAAGAGTAGATAGCGATTTCATGAATATTGATACACAAGAGACGTACCTTATACCGGCGTGTAGCTAGCGTCGAGCCCAACGATGTCCAGGTGATGGATTCAAAATCGCTTCAGCGGTTGTGGAGGAATCTGCCATCGAGTTCAGGATTAGTAGAGACAAAAGACCACTGTCAGAAGGGTGGGCGATCTCCATGAGTATTAATGCGATAGGGATGTACCTTATACCGGCGTGAAGCTGGCGTCGAGCCCAGAAGCCCCCTGATATCAGATTCAGGATCGGATCTGTAGTTGTAGTGGAGTATTATGCAGGATGCCTGGGAATATGGATGTTAAGAGTGATGATGACGGAAGAGAATATTGCGGGTGATGATGAGAGAACAGTGTGTCGCGTCGCGTGTGAGGCTAAGTGGCGAGAAACCATGATGAACAATGCCAAGAAATGCTCAGGGGTACCCCTGAAGCGAGCATCTCTCGGTGGTAAATCATGATGAGCAATGGTGTTGATGGACGAGTCTGGATGCACCGGACGCAGAGTTGCTTTGACTAATATGTCAGGACAGAATGGGGTCTATTGGTCTGGCTCCAGATGCATGGAATTTGAGCGGGCGGTGCCAGGCAACTCAGGACGCACAGGACGCAGGGGACGCACAGGACGCAGGGGACGCACAGGACGCAACACAGGACGCACAGGACGCAGGGGACGCAGGGGACGCAACTCAGGACGCACAGGACGCAGGAGACGCAGATTCAACGTCGCGTGTGTTAGGACGCAACTGTGCCGTATCTGACGCAAGGTCATTTTTTGCTGGTGAATACCCTATAGTTATTTATTAAATCAAAGTATTAATAGACATTACCTGATAATTCCTCAGGTGATTAATTACAATATTCTGATCTTTCTCTCACCTTACTGTTGAAATACATCAGGCTTTAAACTATCTAACTCTAAAGCCAATTGAGCACACTATTAGGACATACATTCTTGTAAAACTACTTTTCTTATAACCTCTGCTATAGTATGACACCCGACTAGCTATATATCATATTTCTTTACTCTGGCAATAATGTTCGTGTCTTAATACTCTTTATCATTATCAATAATATTTATTCAGCCTAATTACCTTCAACTAGCCTGGTTCTATCACTACAAATCTTCTCATGCTGCAAGCTATTCTGATTCCAATGATTCTCCTACTCAAAAATCTCTATGCTGGCTATTAGCTTCTAGTTTTGTATGATCCAACATCTCTATATTCTTAATCAGGCCCCGTTTCAATTTTCTATAATAATTCTCACCTTTTCTCCCACTCCATTGCACCTTTTTTTACTTTTTTTTGATCTTTCCATCATGGGATAATTCTCCTACAATTTCTCAATTGAAATCATTTCATTTGATCCAATTTGGATTGAAATTGCCTCAGTTGTTGTAGTCTTTACAACTGTGTAATCAGACAGGTACCCTGTCTTGCTTCTAACTGGTGTCTCGCTTCTACCTGAGGTACAGTATACCTCTTGTTACGATTGAAATATCTTTCATTATGATCGGATGGACTGCGCTGTAACACAATATCCGTACAATGTAGAAATCCCACTGAACCAGGAAACCCATATTACTCCACAATTTGGCTCCTTGTCTTCCGAAAATCTCAACTGCAGGGCTTTGCTCAAATTACAAAGCGTGGTAGATGTCAGACCAGGGGAGCGATCAAGTGGTCCGAATAAAGTCGAATCGTTTCTTCACGAATCCCAATTTGTGCTCCCCCACGAACTATTCATAGTCTCCTACAACTTAAAACGTACAAAGTAATAGCTAACTGTATTTGTACTGAAGCTTGAGGATTTCGGGAATTGTTATAGAAAACTAGGTCGTCGAGTAGAATTTAAGCAAGCGCATGAAACGATTCTTGCTTTATTCTGAAAAACACCCCAAATCTTCCTTCTGACATTTAGTGAAACTAATTCAAGTCAGAATTATATTCTTTGATTCAGTTAGAGTATCAATTACTAACTAAAAATCATATAGATACTCACTACAGGAATTGGAATCCTTGGTGCCAAATAGTCTATTTCAGGTATTATGGTTCACAGGTGGCTGATAGATTCTTCCTGCTCTTCTGCCTCCACACTAATACCCAAAACCTTAAATCCTGCCGACTTGCTTGCTGAATTTGCCATTCCCAGTGGTCCACTCCCGAATAGGACTTTGAGAAGCTCATCATAAAGGAAGCATTCATATGGACTGTGGACTTGGGCTGCAGACTGTGGTAGGAAATAGGAATTCCTGTAGCAATTCCATATCATCGCTATCGAGTAAGATATGCGATAACACATATGCTAACCAAATATCCTGCAGTTAACTGGTAATTTGTACTTTTTCTGAAACACAGGGCATCTTCGGGAGTTGATTGTTGTCTGAAAATACATTCAATCATGATGACTGTCAGGTTATTTTACTAACAAAAATCTTACCGCTACAATCTATAACAGTGACACTCTGTAGAGAGGTGAACTCTAAGGTTGCGACCGCACCAAACACTCAAAGTAGAAGATAAAGATGAGGTAAAATAATTCAGAAGAATCCACGGTAAAATTTAATATAGTTAAGCACGAAGCTTCACTCAATTTAGTTCTCTCAAGGGCTGGTTGGTTGTCGAAGTAGAATGCCAAATGCTTAAACTTAACTAGATATGAGATTTAAGCCTTTGACATTGAGCACTACTCCGACCTTGTGCCAGTACCCTGTCCTGCTCAGGGCTTGTCCGAGTTCTAGCCCACACCAGGAATTATGATTGCGGAGGTAACGGACCAACTCGGGTACACTTAACTCCATCAATAGGTGTAACGACACTACGATGGGTAGTGAGGAGAAGTACTACCTTAGCCCAAGTGGTATACTGAGTGGTAGCCACAGGTGGTATGGTCTCATATATAAACAGCTGGTTAGCCTTGGGCTAATTGGTAAGGGTCACGTGCCTTTGTAGAAGGTCACGTGTTCAACTCTCCATGGCGGCAGAGTTATTTTATGCGTAACGCCAATGTTTATTACGTGAAAGATTGAAGAGGAATCGAGTAGGGGCTAAACATCATTACACGGCATGAGGATTCCTCAGTAGGAAGAGTCCAAGTTACCCTACCTTGACCGGCGAAGTCCTCGTAGAACTTAGAGGTCGATTGCCACACATGTTATGGGCTCTTCAATGTTGTTGGGCGCACACGCAGTTGTGCGAGGAGGCCCCACACATGAGTAAAGGTGGCCCGAACATGCTATGGAACTTGGGGGGGTTCTTCTAACACCCCCCTCTGGCCCCAGCCTTGGGATGGCGCGTTATAGGGCGACGGCTGCGTAGTTGCTCGTTTGCTACTAAAACGAGGTCATTGGAGCAGGTACCGGAATACTGCATGAGTCATCGCCGTCAGTCCGCGTGAATGTAGTTTGGAGGATAGAGTAGGGGAGTATGTGTAACCGCCACAATGGGGGTCGCCAATCAATGGTGCCTCCAGCACCTAGTAGTCTATTGTAGCCTACTCGTAGTAGGTTAGTCTTCCTAGTGGTACTAGGTGGTAGAAGGAGGCCAGAGGGCTTTAGGGAGCAATACCTTAGTAACCAGCCGGGACCTTCTGGCCTTGAATTGTAGCATTACTATGGGTTGTTATTGGACTCTAGAGATATGAGTCTTATCACGGTAGAGTATGTCCCGAGAGGCTCGCTATGGGTAGCCCGCAATTGGCCAACCATCGGCTACATCTCACCAGGCGAGCTTGCATGTCAATTTATCATCTTAGACAGTCGCATATATTAAATGATGGACGGCATAGCTTGTATATAAGAAACTACCACTGGGCCAGTGAGTCCACCACCTAGGTATTGATTCCGGTTGTTGTTGTTATAACTGTTAGCCACTGGTATGGTTTCGATAGGCAGACCTTTTCCACCGGCGGTTGTATGGAAGATACATTGCAGAAACTGATATCCTATTGACGGAGTTAAGTGTACCCGAGTTGGTCCGACACTTCCGGCTGGGTAAATCCTGATAGCGGGTAGACCTCAGACAAACCCTGAGGAGGACAGCGTGCGAGCCCAAGGTTGGACGTAGTGGAGAATGACAATGGCTTAAATCTGATATCGACTTAAGTTTAAGCGTTTGGCATTCTACTTGGACAACCAACTTTTCCTTGAGAAAACTAAATTGAGTGAAGCTTCGAGCTTAACTATATTAAGTTTAACCGTTTTGATTCATTGTGAATGATTTACTCTATCTTTATCTGGCAGTTTGAGTTTTGGTACGGTCGCAACAGTAGAGTTTACCTCTCTATAGGGTGCCCCCGTTACAGTATATCGTTAAGCGCACTGGCTTTACTCTGTTCTGAGAATTGTTGAAATCAATCACCTTGACATTTGTTTGATTATGAGTGGCTTGTCTGGTACAAGAAGCATTGGGTAGAAAGAACAATGTCTTCAGATATGGATGTAGTCGAGTATGACAATGACGTTTCCCGCTATAATGCTATTCCAGACTTCCGCGGAATAGGATGGAAGTCCATCCATGAGCAGATTTCCAACTTCCAACCCGCAGACATCCCTGAAGAAGTACAGGAGTTAGAAATATTGAACCCTGTAACCTTCCTTCAAAGCTTCACGCATGACCCTTCGGTGGGACAGAGAATCCCCCTACAAAGACGAACTCCCATGACCTTTGCCAACTTCACTAGGGAACCTTTTGAACCCTATATAGTAAGAGAAGTGACTAAGATGTTTCAAGAAGCTAAGGCTTCTATGGGATAGTTTATTACTGCTACTCAGCTCGAATGGCAAAACGAGATGGTAGCCAATGCCAACCGCTGGATGAAAGTTCAGCAGGTAGAGTACCGTAAATTAGCCCTTTCAGATCGGTTGATCAGGGTCCGCTTGACAGCTTTGGAGTTGGCTGTTTAGGGTGGGTACTTAATAGATTCTGACAACGATGTTAACATGCGCACAGGATCTCCGCTGCCTCTCGCAATATACACTGGTCCACAATACACAGCTGAGATGGCAGCTGTCATGTTGCATAAGGAAATGGCACCCATTTTGACTCGCTCAGACGGCCTTGGAATCGCAAGAGCGAGTCACAGAAATTGGAACCACAATTGCAAGTGTTGGTCGTTCCTCAACCAGCCCCATTGACTGTGGCATTTGAAGAAGCCATGAGATCTAGGGATATTAGCCCTGTGGCAAAACTGAGGAACCTTGGAGTTGCAGCTCAGCGGAGTGGTGTCACCAACTCTAGAAGCCAAGCTTTGAGACAAAGCTTGAGACAAAACTCGCCAGAGCCACCACCTCAAGCTCCATCGAACGTACCTACCCCGCCGATAGTTGAACCTGTCACACCAGCAGCGCCGATACGGGCAGAAGCAAATCAGGGTAAGGCCGTTGGGGCTTCAACGCCGATACGTGCCACTTCTCACAATCCGGCAGTGTCTCCTTCGGTACAGGTACCACCGGCTCCAGCAAAGCCTTCTGGCAAAGCTTGATGGTCAGGTTTTTCAAACCAACCAGGACAATTCCCTTCGAAATATTGCAATGAAGGATGTCGCATGGTTAGGGGAGAGGGGTGCAATTTTTATTTTTCACATCGGCTACTCTGAATTAAAGGGATGGATCAAGCCATTATACTGGCCCCGAATGAAAAACCAAAGATCACTCCAAAGAACCGTTGTACCTATTGTAAGTCGACCCAACATAAGGTAGCGGAAAATGGGGATGTTCAGGGTGATTATCTGAGACCCCAACCTTAACAATCTGACCGCCAACCGATCCCATCACATTCGCCCGCACACCCATCTTGTGATCAGATGGATGAGAACGAGCCGGAGGAAGAAGGGTTTGATGGCTACGACATGCCAGGGGGAGCCCAAGGTAGAAACACCGGAGGTGCTGGAGGTAGACAACCTCCCAGAGGTGCAAATGTTGCTGGAGGAGATGATCCGGGTGATTCCAGTTCTGTTTCATCCGATTGTGACGGATCCGATGCCTCACCCCCTGATCCGAGTGACTTCCTTCGCAGTCCCAAGCGCCACTAGAGTTGAGCAAAGAAGGACAAGTACAATAGACAATATGCAACCCTAAACAAGTTTATTCAGGAGTGTCATAAGGCTAAGAAGTCTTCTCATCCGCCAAAAAAGGTAGAGAAACTTGGAGTTGACCCCTTTACCGGGGATCCCAAGGACACACAACGCTTCGTACATGATGTCGAGATTTAGCTGGACTACTTCCGCGATTCCTTATTCAAGGAACTCGACCAAGTCAGCCTTGTCATCCCTCTCTTGCGAGATACCGCCAAGGCATGGTATTATGCTATCCACTCGCACATCAACAAAGATGCGGCCAAACAATGTGGGATCAAATTTGATCCCAAGAATGAGTTGCGAACCTGGGAAGGATTTCGCAAGCATTTGGAACGTAGCTTTGGCGGCCACTCGGATCGGGATGCCGCTCTGAGGGAATGGAGCCAGGGTATTTGAAGGACAGAAAGGTTGATTGCATTATCGATGATGAACCTATCCGCCTCACAGCAGTGTTAGGGTATAGCGGGGAGTTTGTGCAGGACAGGGCACACCTGGGCATGACTCATATCCTCAATGCCACCTAGTCCATGCAAACCCCCCATCCAGTAGCGTATATGGATTACCTAGGCCTGTTGCAACAAACTGGTCACCAGTGCGAAGATGCTTCCAATTTTCGTAAAGAAGTACGAAAGGAGCCTCATACTTCGAAGAGTACCAACAGTGATGATAGGTATACTTCTGAGAGAAAAGGTCAAAGGAACGAAAAACAAGGCCACTGGGCCACGGCAGCAGAACCGCGGCAACCGAGCGCTAGGGCTTACAAGCCCCGCAGAAACAGAGCATGTGAAGATTGACTGGAATGTACCTCAGACTCTGATTGACAAGCGCAAACGGCTGAATCAAGGTTGCCGTTGTGAACAAGAGGGTCACTACCGGGCCCAGTGTCAATCCACAGCCCCAGTTGTTATGTCCTCACACCTTCGGCGAAAACGAGGCGCTGGTGAGGCTGGACACCAAGCCACCCGGGCCCCAAAATCGAGACGCATTGAAGCGGCTCCTAACCCTGTTGTGAAACAAGTTGTTGCCGAGCTCTGTTGATCACCCCCCCCAGATTTGGATATCTTGGAGGTTGATACCGACATGGATGACTAGGTAAGCTTTATCCTATGAAGAGAAATCATGGATGGAAAGATGCTAAAACTTCACGCTAGGCCAGATGGGCATGCTGGGTAAAGATGAAGGATGTCGGTTGTATGTTCCCCAGCCTTGAGCGCTGTAAACTGTCACCACTATATCGCTCTAGGAAATGCACGATGAAGGGAGGTTTCTTTTATGACGTGTTGGGATGGTTACAGCTCATTCTCTTTAGCTTTTTTTCTGATTTCTTAGGTGATATTATAAAATGTGTTGTTTGCTTATCTCATACTGTTTTCCATTTTGGAAGGAATTTGGTTCGGTTTTGATTTTGATTTTGTCAGGCTGGACTTGATTGAGCAATTGAAGTTATTGTGCAAGTTTACCTGAGGAGGGTTGAATACCAGATAGCATGCTGGCATGATAGTAAACACCCTAGGCATTGAAAACCCGTAAAATTATGAAGTGATAAAACTATTCACAACCCATTAGGGCCGGTCTTGTGTCGAAAGGCAAGGGATATTGACTAGTCACCATAAAGCCATACCAAATTGTTCTGAGAAATTCTAACTGCAATATTTAAGGACAAGAGACCCGAAAAGCGGTTGACCCTGGCAGGCCCGCCGCTATATAGAAGATCCATTCACGTGAGAGTGAGATTGGAATGGAGACACAATCAAGAGAGGCTCAGTGGTGAAGCCCTCTTATTGTTAGAGAGTGGGGCTACTGGTGCTGATTTAAGCAGCGCTTGGGTGAAGGATTCTCAAATATCTTGCGTTCATCAGAGGGACCCGACACCTAAAACCGATGCCATTGGGAATCATATCCCTGGCTCCAGTCTCCCCTATACTACTACGGTAGATATGTATATCGGAGACCATATGAATGAACTGCGATTAGAAGTCGCAGATATGCCGGCAGCCAAAGTTAATGGTTACCTGCCAATGTCATAGTTGAAAGACCACAGCCCCGATATCAACTGGGAAAAAGGCAGTGTGAAGTGGCCCTCAGAATATCGTAAAGCCCTCTGCCTAAGAAAGGAATGAGGCTTAGAGTTGATAACAGAAGAAGAACTCTTAGCAGAAGTCCCAGACAATATCTTTGTCATGGTGATGGTCCATTATACTGATGAAGATGGCGAGGACATCAAGATCAAGATTCTCCCTGAATATAGACACTATGCTGATATATTCAGTCAGGAGAAAATGAATGGTTTACCAGAGCATAGTAAATACGATCATCATATCGAGGTGATTGCTGAAGCCAAATTACCAGATGGGCCTATCTATCCCTTATCTAAGAAGGAATTGAATGCAGTTTGGGATTACATTAGGGAAATAGAAGACCATGGAAAGATTAGAAGATATTCCTCACCAATTGGAGCCCCTATATTATTTGTGCCGAAGCCTGATTGAACGCTTCGGTTATCTGTTGATTACAGTCGGTTAAACAAGATTACTATCAAGAATAAGTATCCGTTGCCCTTGATGACAGAGCTTAGGAGTAGGCTTGCTGAAGCCACTATCTTTACTAAATTGGATCTGAAGAATGGCTATTACATTATCTGCATGACGGAAGGTGAGGAATGGAAGACCGCTTTTAAAAGAAAGTACGGTCTTTATGAGTGAACCGTGAGGCCCTTTGGGTTATGCAAGGGACAATCAACCTTCCAGAGTATAATAAAGGATGTATTCTGTGACATGTTAGAGGTCGGAGTCATCGCCTACATGGATGACATATTGATCTATACGGAGACAGTTGAAGAACATGTCGCCCTGGTAAGGCAGCTTATAGAAAGGCTGAGAAAGGCACGCCTTTGGGTTAGCATTAAGAAGTCGAGCTTCCATCAACGGGAAGTAGAATTCCTTGGGTATAAGATATCCGATAGAGATTTCTCAAATGACAAGTACCAAAGTTGAAGAGATCACGAGATGGTCAACACCCGAAAAGGGGGTCGATATGTAAAGGTTCATGGGCTTTGCCAATTTCTATCCTCGCTTCATAAAAGGTTTTAGCAAGATAGCCAAACTATTAATGGACTTGACAAAAAAAGAGATCAAATGGACGTGGACGCCTCTGTGTCCGGATGCTTTTCACACATTGAAGAATATATTTGCCACAGGTCCAATTATGACACACTTTGATGACACTCATTCAACTAAGTTGGAAACCGACGCTAGTGACTTTGCGTTAGGAGCCGTATGATCTCAACTCTGTGAAGATGAGAAATGGCATCCTGTAGCTTTTCATAGTACGAAGTTCTCGCCAGCAGAGATAAATTATGATGTCCATGATAAGGAGATGGCCGCAATAGTGGCAGCCTTCAAAGTATGGGCAGATATGTTGGTGTTGGTTGATGATCCAATAATGGTTTATACTGATTATAGGAATTTAGAGTACTTTAATACTACAAAGACACTAATCCGCAGACAATACCGTGGGGCAGAGTTTCTACAACTGTCCAATTTTAAGGTTATTTATAGGGAAGAAGGGTTAAATGAAGAGGCTGATGCTGTGTCCAGGCGTAGGGACTACCGCACTGAAGGGGTGAGTAATTCCGAACCTTTTACATTTTTTCGCCCTGCACAGAATATAGCAGAGGAGCCCGTCATCTTGCGACCACATTTGTTGCAGACTTGCCAAGGTTATCAGTTGCAAATAACGTTTCATGAGGCTCTTATAAAGGCAGCCGATGGTGATCATACATATTTAGCAACACTAAAGGCACTCCTCAAAGGCGATAGTAAGGTCGATACAACTTTGATTATTGAAAAGGACTTGCTCCTGTATAAAAATAGGTAGTACATTCCAAAGGATGAAGGGCTAAGGCGAACAATCATGAAGGCAGAACATGATTCAACTTTTGCTGGACACTGCAGAACATACAAGACAATTGGTAGGATTAGGGCTAACTTCTATTGGCCAAAGATGGATGAAAACATTTCGGAGTACGGTTGCTCTGGCGATATATGTCTACGTAATAAAGGCATTCGGCATAAGAAGTAAGGACTCCCAGAACCATTAGAAGTTCCTATGAGGCCATGGACGGCAATATCCATGCACTTCATTCTGGGTTTACCAAAGTCCGATGGGTATACAAAGATATGGGTCAAGGTAGATAGATTCTCCAAGATGGCACATTTCATAGCGCTACGGACAGAGGAACAGATTAAGGAATTGGGCTTGACGTTCGTGAAAGCAATCTGGCGGCTCCATGGGCTTCCTGAATCAATTGTCTCTGACCAAGATACCCGATACACGTCTCAGTTTTGGACATGCATGATGCAGCTATTGCAAGTAAAGCTCCACCTCTCCACCCCATTCCATCCAGAAAGTGATGCGCAAACTGAAAGGGTCAATCCGTCACTAGATGAATATTTAAGAAGTTATGGTTGATATCAGCAAGACGATTGGGTATCGCTATTACCTTTTGCGGAACATGTCTACAATATCTTAATGTCAGAATCCACAAAGGCAAGTTCGTTTGAAATAAATTATGGATTCGCCCCACATACTCAGTGGTCGGGGATAGTGTCGGATAACAAAGGAATACAGATAGACAGTGAGCTTGTTGTAAAAGATTGGGAAGGCACATGGCAAGAGATCCGAGAAAGAATACAGCAGGCATAGGAAAGAGAACCGAAATGGCCTGATCAAAAGAGAAAGACGGCTCCGGATTATGTCACATTAGAAGATGTTATAAAGGGTAGAGCTAAGAAAGCGGATAGGGTTATCCTAAACCGGCAGAACCTCTATACCAAAAGGCCTATGGAAAAACTAGACCATAAGATGTTTGGACACTTTGTTGTCAAACGCAAGGTTGGGTCTAGGGCCTATGAGATTGAGCTGCCAGAAAGATGGGACATCAATCCTGTATTCCAGGTTAGTGTGTTGGAACCCTATGGTGAGGACCCTGGGGGCAGGCCTCAAAAGATGATACCAAAACCTGACATAGTAGACAATGAGCCTAGCAATCTTGTAGCAGAAGTGGTTGATTGCTGATGGTATGGGAATCCTAACTGAAGGTTTCCAGGCTGGTTTGTACAATATATTGTTACTTGGGAACGGGATGGTCCAGAAGAGAATTCTTGGGAACCCTTCGAGATGTTAGAAGATACTGGAATGGAAGGATTGCAACAGTTCCATCAGAGGTATCCGTCTAAACCTAAAGACCATAGAGTTATGATAATCCATACCGTGGAACTAAGAGACAATGTTGACAGTCTGAGGACAGAGGAAGAGCAGAGGGGAGTAGTGTAACGACTCTACGACAGCTAGCAACAATAACTACCACCTTAGCCCTAATGGTTTACCGAGGGGTAGCCAGATGTGGTATAGTCTCGTATATAAACAGCTGGTTAGCGGTGGGCTCATGGGTAAGGGTCATGTGCCTTTGTACCAGGTTAAGTGTTCAGCTCTCCATGGCGGTAGCGTTATTTTATGCGTAACGCGACTGTTCATTACGTGCAAGATTTAAGAGGAATCGAGTAGGCGCAAAACATTATTACTGGGCATATGGATTCCTCAGTAGGAAGAGTCCAAGTTACCCTACCTTCACCAGCGAAGTCATCCTAGAACTTAGAGGTTGATTGCCTCACATTCTATGGGCTCTTAGATGGTCTTGGGCGCATAACACGCATATATGCGGGAAGGCCCCAGACCTGAGGCAAGGTGGCCCAAGCAGACTATTTAACTTGTAGGGGTTCGGCTAACACCCCCATCTGGCCCTAGCGTTGCGACGGTGCGTCATAGGTAGACGACTACGTAGTTGATCGGTTGGTAGTAGAAAGATGTGATTAGAGCATCTGCCGTAACAGTGTATAAGTCATCGCAGTCCGTCCGCCTGAATGTCGTTCAGAGGATAGATTAGGGGAGTATGGGTAACCGCCACAATGGCGGTCGCCCATAAATGGTCCCACAGGAAACTTCTCCCCTGCATGGGTAGCATTACTATGGGTTGTTATTGGACTCTAGAGGTATAAGTCTTATCCCGGTCGAGCATATCCTGAGAGGCTGGCTATGGGTAGCGCCCACTTGGCCAACCATCTGCTGCATCTCACCAGTGGAGCTTTCATGTCAATTTATCATATTAGACTGTCGCGGTGATTTCAATGAGGGACTGCAGAGCTTATATAGACGAAACACCCCCTGGGGCTGTGAGTCCACCACCTAGGTATTGGTTCCGGTTGTTGTCATAACAGTTAGCAACTGCTAGGGCTTTGATAGGAAGAGTTTTTCCACCAGCGGTGGTATTGGAGATGGATGGCTGAAACTCACATCCTATAGACACAGTTAAGTGTACCGTAGTTGTTCCGACACTTCCGGCAGGATAAATCCTGATGGAGAGTAGATCTCGGACAAACCCGGAGCAGGACAGGCTGCACGCACAATGTCGGAGGTAGTGGAGAATGTCCAAGGCTTAAATCTGATATCTAGTTAAGTTTAAGCGTTTGGCATTCTACTTTGACAACCAACTTTTCCTCGAGCAATAATTACGTAAAGCTTCGAGCTTAATAATATTTGGTTTAACCTTCGTGATTCTTCGTGAATTATTCACTCTATCTTTATCTTGTACTTCAAGTTTTGGTGCGGTGGCAACCCTAGAGCTCCCCTTGCTATAGGGTGCCCCCGTTACAATAGGATATGAGTTTCTGCAATCCATCTCCAATCCAACCGCAGGTGGAACAACTCTTCCAATGGAAGTCATACCAGTGGCTAACTGTTATGACACCAACCGGAGTCAATACCAAGGTGGCAGACTCACTGGCCCATTGCTAGTTTCGTATATCCAACCTAGGCAGTCCATCATTTAATGTACTCGACAATCCAATGTCATAAATTGACATGCAAGCTCCACCGGATGAGATGTAGCCGATCGTTATCTAAATGCGCGCCACGCATCGCCAGCCTCTCATGACATACTCTACCATGATAAGAGTCATACCTCTAGAGTCCATTGACAACCCATAGTAATGCTACAAATGAATGGGAGAAGGTCCCGCCAGGTTACTGAGGTACTTGCCACGAAAGCTCCCAGCCCTCCTGGGACTACCTAAGAACCACCAGGAAGACTACCCTACTACCCGTTGGCTAAGAGAGACTCCTAGGCGCTGGATGGACCATATATGGGCCACCTCCATATTGGCGGTTACGCATACTCCCCTTATATATTCTGTGAACCACAATCAGTTGGACAGATGGCGACCACGTATACGGTGTTACAGCAGCCCCACCAATGACCTCCATTTACTAGCAAACGAGCAACTATGAAGCCGTCTGCCTATGACCTGCCGTCTGACCCCTGGGGCCAGAAGGGGGTGTTAGCAAAACTCGCCCAAGTTCCATAGCCTGTTCAGGCCACCTTTCCTCACGTGTAGGGCCACCTTAAGCAGATGCTTGTGCGGCCATCATCATCTAAGAGCCCATAGAACGTGAGGCAATCGATCTCTAAGTTCTAGGATGACTTTGCTGGTGAAGGTTTGTTAACTTGGACTCCTCAGTAGGGTAACTGGGGTGTATGGGCATAGTTACAAAAGTCGTCTCAGAGGTTAGTGTAACATTCCGATAATTCTCTTGACCTTATGCCAATGTTCTCCCAAAACGTTACCCTGCCTAATAGAGTTCCCAAGGCTACTCCACTATTCCCGAGACTTTGTCCTACGTTAACCAGCTACTTGTATATGAGACTATACCACCTCTGGTTCCCACTCTCTAAACCATTTGGGCTAAGGTGGTAGTTATTGTAGCTACCTCTCGTAGGGTTGTTACACTACTCCGCTCTGCTCTTGGTCTGTTCTCTGACCGGCAATGTTGTCTCTTAGGTCTACGGTTTTGATTGTCTATAACCCTATGGTCTTGAGGTTCAGAGGGATACCTCTCATGGAACTGTTGCAATGCTTGCATTGCGGTATCTTCTAATATCGGTAAAGATTCCCAAGAATTCGCTTCTAGACTGTACTCTACCCAAGCAACCATATATTGCACAAAGTGGTGTGGAAACTTTGAGTTAGGATTCCCCTACCATCAGCTATCAACCACTTCCTCAACAACACAGCTAGGCTCCTGTAACGGGGGCACCCTATAGAGAGGTGAACTCTAAGTTTGCGACGGCACCAAAACTCAAAGTAGAAGATAAAGATAGAGTAAATAATTCACAAAGAATCAAAACGGTTAAACTTAATATCATTAAGCTGAAAGCTTAACTCAATAAGTTCTCTTGAGGAAAGTTGGTTATCGAAGTAGAATGCCAAATGCTTAAACTTAAGTAGATATCAGATTTAAGCCTTTGACATTCACGACTACTCCGACCTTGTGCGAGCACCCTGTCCAGCTCAGGGTTTGTCCAAGGTCTACCCTCCATTCGGAATTATCCAGCTGGAAGTGTCGGACCAACTCGGATACACTTAACTCCATCAATAGGATATGAGTTTATGCAATGCATCTCCAATACAACCGCAGGTGGAAAAACTCTTCCTATCGAAGTCATACCAGTGGCTAACTGGTATAACAACAACCCGAGTCAATACCTAGGTGGTGGACTCACTGGCCCAGTGGCAGTTTCGTCTATACAAGCTATGCAGTCCATCATTTAATCTACACAACACGACTATTCAATGTGATAAATTGACATGGAAGCTCCCCCGGTGAGATGCAGCCGTTGGTTGGCTAAGTGGGGGCTACCAATAGACAACCTGTCGGAACTTACTCTACCGTGATAAGACTCATACCTGTAGAGTCCAATAAGAACCCATAGTAATGCTACCAATCAAGGGGAGAAGGTCCGGGCTGGTTACTGAGGTATTGCTCTCGAAAGCTCCCTGGCCTTCTGAGACTACCTGAGTACCACTAGGAAGACTACCCTACAACCTGTAGGCTAGAATAGACTTCTAGATGCCCGAGAGACCACATATGGATGACCCCCATTTTGGCGGTTACCCATACTCCCCTTATATATCCTGCGAAAGACATTCAGTTTGGACGGACGGCGACAACTTATACGGTGTTAGGGCAGCTGCTCCAATGACCTCTTTTTACTAGCAAACGAGCAACTACACAGCCGTCTGCCTATGACGCGCCGTCCCAACGCTGGGGCCAGAGGGGGGTGTTAGCAAAACCCGCCCAAGTTTAATAGCATGTTCGGGCCACCCTCATACAGGCGTGGGGCTTCCCCGCCCAGATGCGTCTGCGCCCAAGAACATCTGAGAGCCCATAGAACGTGAGGCAATCGACCTCTAAGTTCTAGAATGACTTTGCCGGTGAAGGTAGGGTAACTTGGACTCCTCAGTAGGGTAACTGGGGTCCATGGGCAAGATGACCAAATTCCCAAGGTCGGGTAACTTTGCCCTCTCATGCCATTAACCTCTCCGGAAGTCCTCCTGTCAACCACCAAGGTCGTCTCGGAGGTCTGTGTAACATTCCCATAATTCCCTTGACCTTATGTGAATGTTCTCCCGAAAGGTTACCCTGCCTAATACAATGCCCAAGGCTATTCTACTGTTCCCTAGGCCTTGCCTTTAGGCGAACCAGCATTCTTGTATACTAAGTATACTAGACCATACCACCTCTGACTATCTCTTGCTATACCATTTGGGCTAAGGTGGTAGTTATTGTAGCTACCTATCGTAGGGTCGTTACAGCTCATTGTCTACTACGTCAGGTGTTGCTATTATCTTTGGAGGCCGGCTCACAGGATCCTCACCATATCGTTCGAACAGACTCACACGGAATACAGGATGCATGCCCCATCTTTCCTGCACCTCAATCTCATAGACCCTAGACCCCACCTTGCGTTTGACAACAAAGTGTCCAAACATCTTATGGTCTAATTTTTGCATAGGCCTTTTTGTACGCAGGTTCTTGCGGTTTAGCATAACCCTATCCGCTTTCTTAGCTCTGCCCTGTATGACATCTTCTAATGTGACATATTCCGGAGCTGGCTGTCTCCTTTGATCATGCCATTTCGGTTTTCTTTCCTATGCCTGCTGTATTGTTTTTCTGCTCTCTTGCCATGTGACTTCCTAATCCTTCAGAAGAAGCTCGCTGGCTGCGTGTATTGCTATGTTATCTGACACGATCACCGACCACTGAGTCTGTAGGGAGAGTCCATAATTTATCTCCAAGGGACTTGCCTTTGTGGATTCTGACATTGAAGTATTATACGTATGTTGCGCGAAAGGCAACAGGGATACCAAATTGTGTTCCCATTTGAACACTAACTTCTTAAATTTTGTTCTAGTGTCTGATTAAGCCGTTCAGTTTGCCCATAGCTTTCTGGGTGGAATGCGGAAGAGAGGTTTCGCTTTACTTGTAATAGCTGCATCAGGCTGGTGCAAAACCTGGACGTGAATCGGGTATCCCGGCCAGAGACAATTGATTCAGGAAGTCCATGGAGACCCCAGATTTCTTACATGAACGTCAAGGCTTGTTCCTTAATCTGTTCCTCCGTCTTTATGGGTATGAAGTATGCCATCTTGCAGAATGTGTCTAGAATGTCCCATATCTTTGTATACCTGTGTGACTTTGGTAACCCCACAATGAAGTCTATAGATATCGCCGTCCATGGCCTCTTAGCAACTTCTGGGGGTTCCAGGAGTCCATACTTCTTATGCCGGATGACTTTATTAGCTTGACATACATGGCAAGAGAGAACGTATGCGGTAATATTTTCATCCATCTTTGGCCAATAGAAGTTAGTCCTAACTCGACCAATGGTCTTCTATGTTGCGAAGTGTCCAGCAAACTTTGACTCATGTTCTGCCTTCATGATCGTTCGCCTTAGACCTTCAGCCTTTGGAATGTACCCCCTGTTTTTATACAGGAGCAAGTCCTGTTCGATACTGAAATTTGTATCGACCTTACTATCGCCTTTGAGGTGTGCCTTTAGTGTTGCTAAATATGTATGATCACCATCGGCTGCCTTTATAAGAGCCTCATGAAATGTTATTTGCAACTGATAACCTTGGCAAGTCTGCAACAAATGTGGTCGCAAGATGACGGGCTCCTCTGCTATATTCTGTGCAGGGCGAAAAAATGTAAAAGGTTCGGAATTACTCACCCCTTCAGTGCGGTAGTCCCTACGCCTGGACACAGCATCAGCCTCTTCATTTAACCCTTCTTCCCTATAAATAACCTTAAAATTGGACAGTTGTAGAAACTCTGCCCCACGGTGTTGTCTGCGGTTTAGACTCTTGCTAGTATTAAAGTACTCTAAATTCATCTGATCATTATACACCATTATCTGATCATCAACAGACACCTACATATATGCCAATTCTTTAAAGGCTTCCACTATTGCGGCCATCTCCTTATCATGGACATCATAATTTATCTCTTGTGGCGAGAACTTGCTACTATGCAAAGCTAAAGGATGCCATTTCTCATCTTCACAGAGTTGAGATAAACTGGCTCCTAACGCAAAGTCACTATGGTCGGTTTCAAACTTAGTTGGACGAGTTTCATCAAAGTGTGTCAGAATTGGGCCCGTGGTAAACATATTCTTCAATGTGTCAAAAGCATCCTGACATGAAGGAGGCCACGTCCACTGAATACCTTTCTTTGTCAAGTCCGTTAATGGCTGGCTATCTTGAAGAAACCTTTTATGCACTGACGATAGAAATTGGCAAAGCCCATAAAGCTTTGTACATCAATGACCTTTTTCACGTTGACCATGCCCGGATCTCTTCAATATTTGTACTTGTCATAGAGATTCCTCTATCGGATATTTTATACCCAAAGAACTCTACTTCCCATTGATGAAAGCTTGACTTGTTAATGCTAACGCAAAGGTGGGCTTTTCTCCACCTTTCCATGACCCGTCTTACCATGGCGACATGTTCTTCAACTGTCTCAATATTGATTAGAATATCATGAATATAGGCGATTACTACGTCATCTAACATATAACACAATGCATCATTGATCATACTCTGGAATGGTGATGGTCCATTGCATAACCCAAAGGGCATTACAGTGTACTCATAAAGACCGTACCTCCTTTTAAAAGATGTCTTCCATTCATTACCTTCCGCCATGCGGATTATGTAATAGCCATTCTTAGATCCATTTTGGTGAAGAGAGTTGCTTTAGCGAGCCTACTCCTAAGCTCGGTCATCAAGGGCAACGAATACTTATTCTTGATAGTAATCTTGTTTAACCCTCGGTAATCAACACATAACCGAGGCCTTCCATCAGGTTTCGGCACAAATAATATAGGGGTGCCTATTTGCGAGAAAGATCTTCTAATCTTTCCATGGTCTTCCATTTCCCTAATATAATCCTAAAGTGCGTCTAATTCCTTCTTAGACAAGGGATCCATAGGCCTATCTGGTAATTTAGCGTCAGGGATCAAGTTGATAGGATGAGCATATTTACAATGCTCAGGCAAAGCATTCATTTTCTCCTGACCGAATCTATCTGCATAGTCTCTATATTCAGGGAGAATCTTAATCCTGATCTCCTCACACTTCCGCTCCCCTCTTTCCCCCCCCCTACATTTCTCAACACCACGTCGTTCTGCGCACGATCTCCTCTCCCATACTTTTCGTCCTCATTGTTGGGCCTCGCGTCCCCACCCACACCTCCAGACATGGCCTCCCACCGGGACGGCCCCTCAAGAATTGGCACTCCAGCCCCTCTCTCTCCTCTCCCGACCACTGGGAATCTTGACCATCTGGTTTCGCTTTTCCACCAGACTGCTGCTGACCTTGGGCTTCCCGCTGCGGGTTTCCCCCCAATCACTCCTGCGAATATTTCCACCCTCTCCATCGGGGAACAAATGCTCCTC
>Ga0307509_10001539_pt1 | contig 38820 bp, 32 predicted proteins | sample 10_EM_MG_FD_202245 | JGI IMG/M metagenome (GOLD analysis project Ga0307509, IMG submission 202245) | Populus trichocarpa ectomycorrhiza microbial communities from riparian zone in the Pacific Northwest, United States - 10_EM | ecosystem: Host-associated > Plants > Roots > Unclassified | place...
GGAGAGTACCGATGTACAAACTTCTCCTTTATCTCTTGCCAAGCGAAAGGATAGTCAACAGCAGCCGCAACGAACTTGTACTTATAGTCGGTCTCCAACATTGCACGAAACCATACTAAAACCTCTGGGGCAACAGCGGTCCAAGCTGCAGTAATTGTGGCATTATTATCGAGCCCTGCTAGAAGAGAAAAGTGGTTAACAGCCTCGGTCCAGGAAAGTACTGCCTCATGATCAATGGAACCAACAAACTTAGGAATCGCATGCTTCTTCAATTGCTGCCTAAGTATCCAATCATGCAGGTCTGTTTGAGTTGTATGAACTATCCCAGAGGGTACCGAATGAGCTGCCGGTGGTTCGTGCCTCTGGGTGGAGGATAAGGATGCCATCTGTTCCTGTAATTGACCAATCAAAGTACGAAGTTCCTCATTCTCTCTCGCGAGCTCAGCTGACTCATTCATAGGACCCGAATGACTCGGAGCCCCCCTGACTGGGATTGTGTTGTGGCTGGGAATCCATTTGCTGAATATATTGTGGAACCCCAAAGTGACGTTTCTCAAAAAATGGTGATGCGCCAGCTCTTGGGCTGTGACTTTCTGCGTCCGAGTCCTCGGAAGACTCTTGATTGCCTTGTCGCAACTGCCAGGTGTAGCTCGTCTGAGTATCTTTGGTGCTCATAAGCGATTGGCCTTAAGCTTATACTGCCTCTCACAACTCAGTCCGCCAGGCTTAGAAAACAGTGACAACCACAGCTTCGAACTTGAAACCTCACACCGAATCAGTTGAACCACCTTGGATCCGAACCTCGCTGGAAAAATAAAGGTGCACCACAAAAACAAGGAAAAAACAAAAGAAAACGTGATGTTGCTACCAATTGATGGTGGATTCGGATGGATTCCCCGGTTGTTTGGGCAACGCTACCTATACTAGTACTAAGTTACACTGATCACCCTTACCCTACATGATGCTAACCCTACATTATAGCTTAGTGCTATGTCCAAATATGGCTAGGAGGAGCCACTATTACATGTATTATTCAGTCTCGTCTGGGTCAAGCTTCTGCTCAGTTCCCTACATTTGACAGGGCCTCTACCATGTGCTCCTACAGTTTTTCCTCATGGCTTTTACCCGGGTATCGGCTCACAATAGTTGTAATTCATACTCTCCAGGTTTTTGAGACTCTTTCACCCCAGCTTTATATTATGCCCAAAGTAGCCTTTTAGAAATCACAACTTGCTCCTCTCATATTATCGTCACAATTGTGGTCACCCGCACCACAATTATCACCACTCAAAACATAAAACCGGAGTGTTTTGTCCTCTAGTCCGATCGGCTAACCTGTTATCATCGGCTGCTTTCTCCTCTTTATATTAACCCCATCATACATTTGATATTTCTCATAATACTGACATACTGGCTGGCACTTTTGTAGCAACCGGATTCCGAATACGCGATGAGAATACATGTACCGCTTCTACGGCTTCAATTTGGGTCTGGTTAGTGGTAAGACTAGTTTGATTCTCTGGGAAACCTCATGGGAAATCGGTTGAGGGGGCTCGGAGTAGCCTTGTAGAATAGCATGACTAGTGAACCGGCAATGCCTGGCTGGTTTGTTTCACTTAATAAATCATCACAAGGGTAAGCCGTGAACCTTAGTTAAGATCCTAGCTTGCATACCACTATTCCTCACATCCCAAATCTGAAGTCTATACTGAGTTATGCCGGATGTGTGGATTTTCCTGCTGGCACTTTGTGCTATGGAGAGAAACACTGCTAAAAGATGAATCTTGACCGATTAGGTGTGACAAGATGAAAGGAAAATACAGGAGACCTTAACACGAGAGGTAACTCCAATGCCCTTGCGAGGTGGTCAATTACCGGGATCCTACTTGAGATGATTCTTACATTCTGCAGGTAGAAGTCTGCAATCGACTTTTGAATCCTTCTAGATTATTAAAACAATTCCGATACTCCAAAATGCAACATTTTTCAAGAAAACAAAAAAAGCATCTGCATAGCCGGAGGTCTGAAATCGGAGGAGGATGTCTGGAGAAGAAGTTGATTCTATCTTCGCACTTACAGTAGAAGGGAAACAAGCATTATTAGGTACACAACTCAGAAAGACTTTCACATTCTAATGTCTACCTCTCTCATCCCCTACTTTCCCCACAAGAAAGCCCACCCTTTTTTTTTCTCCACCTAACCCCACCTGATATCTTCTCTTCCATTCCCTTAGATTTCTTCTCTTCCCTTCTCTTCAGCCGGACTTTTTTGCTTCTCTCCCAGCTGCTGTTCGATTCTCTGACTTCGGGATTATGTTTGCTTGTCCTTTATGCGAGAGATAATGAATTCCACAGTAGACAAGTGGCCGTTGGTCTTAATGTGCCAGGGCCATGCTATCAATTACATTACAAAGCGCCAGTGATTCGCCGTAACTTTGACATTTCCTAGATATTGATGGAGGTGATGGCACAATCGCGTAGGCGAAGCTAACAGGAAAAATATGTTGTGGGGTGTATTCTCCATGGAGGCTGCTAGCTACGGTTCACCTTAAGTGGTGAAAGGTTGAAAACTCTACAAGCGTAACCATACATCCGTTCATGCAGTAGAACCTTCACTCGTCCACACATCTGTGTTCCTCCATCACGTGTGCTTCCGGTTGCCTGCGCTGTTCTCTGCTCCTAATACAACCTTCTACTACTGGATTATTCTACTACCGGTAGTCGTCTATGGAACTCACTTGATCCACTATTACCGATAGTCCCCGGCTGTCCAGCCTGGTAGCGGTCTTCACCCGTAGTCCCCCATAGTCATCCACAGTCGCCATTCTACCACTACCGTCCCTTCAGTTTATCTCAGGGTTTCGGGCTTGTCATCCTTTGTGATAATCATTTGGGTGCATTTATGCGAAAAAGGTGAAACTTGTCAACAACACCAAAATAGGTTGAATGCCCCTGAGACTTTAATGGCATATTGAGTATCCTCTGGGCTTCCTAAAATATATTTAATGTTAAAATTGGAGTAATATTTGACCTGTAATGATTATTTTAAAAATATCTTCAAAATTTTATTTTTGCATAGAATGATAGCCTACTATTAAATGTATCTGAAAATGAAATTTCAAATATTTTCAAGTGTAAAATCTATTTATTATAAAGAAGATCAAAATATCTTTACTTGCTCAACATTTAACCAATACGATAAACATGTATCAGGAATACCAAATGCAACAAAAGTGAAAATTAGGGTGTAGGTATAAGTGTAATTTTGAGCATTATGGTGATATCGGTTGATTTTAATAGACTTGTATACTAATTGTATTGTATTAAGAGCTTTAAAGTATATGCCAAAAGTTGTTGATTAATGTTAAAACTTATGTTAATTCTACTGACTTACCTCTTATAACTCGCTTTAATGTATATTATTAATAAATAATTTTATTTGAACATATTAGTTGCAATTAAATCAAAAAGCATTTACATGGAATCAAAGAGGCAGGTTAGGCCATTATTCTCTTTTATTGACATATCATTTGCTTGATTGATGGTGATGCTATTTCAATTTCTTTGTCACAAAATGTTTCTTCCATTTTCTCAAAAGGTCATTGCTTGCTATGCAAACTAAAAATGCTCCTAGCTCAAAATACGAAAAAGGCAAGTTTATCTCTTTTCCCTAAACTGCACCCATTTATGATTCTTTACGGGAGTGATTTTCCTTTCGCTGTTCGGGCTAGTCCCCGGATGCGGGCATTCTAGGACCCTTCCGCCCATTTAAAACACTGCTGTGTAGAAAATTATTAATTCCCGAGGATCTGGAATAATACACTCGCGAAATTGCAAGAAGAGAAGCAATTGTATATTGAACTATGGGTGGACGTATTTAAAGGAACCAAAAGGGGGTCAAGAAGAATAGACAGCCGCAGAGAGCGATTTGTGGAAAGATGGAGGAAAGGGAACGAAATGAGGGAAGAGAATGAAAAAATCAAAAGAGACATATTTTCTCGTGATAAAACAGATAGATACTGGGCGCACTAAGGTATAATAGAAGAGTGGGAAGGTATTCCGTAGCTGGCTAGAATGTAAAGGGGAAATTGGGAAAGGGGTAGATAGAGAATATCACAAGGGCTAGGGAAGACAAAAGAGTTCATAAGGGAAAGACTATTACATCATCAGGAAAGCAGATGGGAAGAAAACAACCGCGAACGATACCACCAATTCCGACACCAACGAACCTAATTCCCATACCCCGGCTTAGCACGGGAAATACCATGCTTGGTCAGCAAGTGAGCCGCAAGATTATCAGCCCGCTTGATCCCACGATCTCCAACATACAAACACCCTGCAACTGGGCAATCATGGCGGTCGTTGAGGTGCTTAGATTGGTAGTGTCTGGTGAGGGCTTGCTTCGTCTTGAAGGTGCCGGGCGAGGAGCAACCAGGAGCTAGGCAGATGAGTTGACTGGGAGCGTAGGAATGGCGGCCGCTGTGGGGGGTAGAGTGCAGGTTAGTATGGCGCTCGGTGAGGTGAGGTAGAAGATGGAGGGGGATTGCTAACTTATTGTCGGAGCACTTGGGGTATTCGCAGAATATGAGGGTGGGATCTGGGCGGGCGTTTCTGGGAGGGTTCACGGGAGCAGGAGGGATGTCAGGGTTGGCTTCGGGGTTGCCTTCGTTGGCATCCTCAGGGTTATCGGTGGTGCCTTTCCATGGTCCGAGAACTGAGTACCATCCATCCTCTTCTGGGTAGAGTGGGAGATCACCAAGTCCTGCGGGTGATCCGCACGCATTGAATTCGCCGACATTGCAATCCCCGCTGCTTCTGGAACTCCTGCGGCAGGGGTTAAAAAAAAAAGCAAACAGCGACTCACATATCTCCGGTGTGACAGTAAGTTAAGTAAGCAGCTAAAGTGCAAAACTAGCGCCTTCCGACAAAAATTTGTGTGAGGAGGGAAGGGGGGGGATGCTGTGTATTTCTGTTTCTCGAGGAATGCAAATTGCACTTTTGCCGTACCTGTACCCCTGCTGTTCTAATAAATGCAATGTGAGATATGCATAAGCCTGCAGCTGCAAGAGCTACGACGAATTGTTGGCGGTAAACAGGAGGCTGGAAAATGCAGGCTTAAGGTTTCGTGCCGCATGACAACGGATCGATAATCGCATTTCATTGGAGGAGGAATATTGTCCCTGCCACAACAGTACGAGTACCGGGGTTGTGGGTAAGTCTGTTGAACCTCCCCTCATGGACTCTAAACCTTCTAGGCCGCTTAGAGGACAGAATTTGCTCAAGCCTGGTCCCGAGAGTTCAACGGACTTTTTTCCTTCAAATTATCAAGGAATCTGCTAACTATGTGTTCCTGGAGGCTTGTATCCGCATACAAACTCCACCGATGAGAGAGAATTTCGACAGACTTTTGCGCACGCCATACTTAAGTATTATATGCCACTGGTGAAACAGGACGGCAACGAGCAGGGATGAATTACCAGTGACGATTTCGGTTCTTTGCCTAGCTGATATGGCACACTTGTGTATTGCCTCTACGGCTTGAATTTGGGTCCGGTTATTGGTAAGACTAATTTGATTCTGTGGGAAACTTTATGGGAAAATAGCTGGGTCTGCGCTCAGCGGCCTTGTAGCATGTCTAGCGAACCGGCAATGCTTATCTGGTTTGTTTCACCTGATAGACCATCACAATGATTAAACCTTCAACTTTGGTTAAGATCCTGACTTGCGAATACCTATTTCTGATGTCCTAAATCCCAAGTCTATACTGAGTTATGCCCGAGGCGTGGAATTTCCTACCGGTGCTTGGTGGTGTGGAGAGAAACACAGCTAAGAGATGAATCTTGACCGATTAGGTGACAAAACGAGAGGGAAATACAAGAGATCTAATACGGGGGGTAGCTCCAATGCCCTTGCGAGGTTGTTAATTACCGAGATCCTACTTGAGGGGCTCTTACAGTGTGCCAGTAGGAGTCTGCGGTCGAATTTTTGAATTTTTCTAGGCCATTAAACCAATTCCAGTAGTCCAAAATGCAACATTTTTCAAGTAAACCAAAATGTTACCTGCGCAACTGGAAGCTTGATATCGGAGGAGGGTATCTTGATCTTGATTCTATCTTCGCACTTAGAAGGGAGGTAAGAATCATTAAACACATAACTTAGAAAAAGTTTCACATTCTAACGTCTTCCTCTCTCAGCCCCACTTTCCCCACGATAACATCCGCCCCCTTCACTCTGCACCTAATCTCATCTGATCTCTTCTCTTTCATTTCCTTCGGCTCCTTCTGTCCACTCCTCTTCACGATGACTCCTTTGGCGCTCTCCCAGCTCCTATTTCGTCCTCCGAGTTACGGATTATTTTTGCTTGTCCTTTATGTGAGAGATAACGAATTCTAGATACGTGGCAGTTGTTCTTAATGTGCCAGGGTCATGCTATCAATTTTATTACAAAGCGCCCGTGTTCGCTGTAACATTGATATCCCCCGGAGATTGATGGCACGATCGCGTGGGCGAAGCTGATGAGAGAAAGATGCCGTGGTGTGTACTCCCTATGGAGGCTGCTAGCTACGGTTCACCTTAAGTAGTGAAAAGTTGAAACTCTAGATGCGTAACCCTATACATCCGCTCATGCAGTAGAACGTCACCCATCCACACCTCTGTGTTCCTCCATCACGTGTGCTTCCGGTTGCCTGCGTTCCTCTCTGCTCCTAATACAAGGTTCTACTACTAGGATTATTACACTATCGGTAGTCGTCTCTGTAACTCACGGTGATCTACTATTACCGATAGTTCTCTGCTATCTAGCCGGTCTTCGCCCGTAGTCCCCCATAGTGATCCACAGTGGCCATTCTACCGCTACTGCCCCTCTAGAATATCTCAGGTTTTCCAGCCTATCATCTTTCATAATAACCGCCATCTTTAGCTTTGGACAAGAACAATGCTCCTTGCGCTGGCAGCTCCAGTCGAGGGCTCTGGGTACAATAGGACCCACGGGGCATTTAGAGCATGGCTACGGAGGCAGTTATTAATTCTGAATGATTGGCAATATCAATATGGTCGCAAAGCGCAAGGAGAGAAGCGATTGTATATTGAACAAGGACTTGGTATGAATAAGGGCATCGAAATAGTCAATTAAAATGGATCGCTAAGGATGGTGATCTGTAGGAAGACAGAGGAAAGGAAACCAAATGAAGGAAGAGAAAGAGAAAATAAAAAGAGACATGTTTTCATGATAAAACGGATAGATTTAGGGCATATGAAGAGATAATAGAAGAGTGAGAAGGGATACCGTAACTAGTTAGAAGATGGGGGGGATTAGGAACGGGGTGGATAGGGGATATCAAGAGGACAAGGGAAGACAAAAGAGGTTATGAGAGAGAGACTATTCCATTATCAGGGAAACACAGAAGATGATAACAGCCGCGAACGATAGCCTATTCTGATACTAATAAACCTAATTCCCATATGCCGGCTGAACACGGGAAATACTATGCTTGGTCAGCAAGTGAGCAGCAAGATTATCAACCCGCTTGATCCCACGGTCTCCAACATGCAAGCACCCCGCAACTGGGCAATCCTGGCGGTTGTTGAGGTACTTAGATTGGTAGTGTCTGTTGAAGGCTTGCTTCGTCTTGAAAGGGTCAAGCCGGGAGCAGTTGGGTTCCAGGCAGGTGAATTGACCGGGAGCGCAGGAGTGAGGGCCGCTGTGGGATGGTAGAGTACAGGTTAGTATGGGGCTCGGTAAGAGTGAGGTAGAGGATGAAGAGGGATTGCTAACCTGTTCCCGGAGCACTTGGCGTATTCGCAGTATATGAGGGCGGGAAATGGGTGGGCGTTTCTTGGAGGGTTTACGGGAGCGGGAGGGATGACAAGGTTGCCTTCCGGGTTGTCTTCGTTAACATTGTCGGGGTTATCGGTGGTGCCCTTCCATGGTCCAAGAACGGAATACCATCCATCCTCTTCTGGGTAGAGTGGGAGATCGCCAAGTCCTGCAGGCAATCGGAGTCGGTTGTCGAGTTCATTGAAACCACCTGCAGGTATGATGTACGTGTGAACGCAAGCTGGCGATTCACTCCTGTACAGGGTTAAAAAAAAAAGCAAACGGAGACTCACATCTTTCTGGTGTAACGGTAAGCTATAAGCCGCAAAAAGTGCAAAACTAGCGTCTTACTACCAAAATTTGTGAGAGAGAGAGGAGGGTGGGAACATCGTGTATTTCTGTTTCTCGAGGATGGGAATTGCACTTTTGTCGTACCCCTGTTCTGATATCACGATGCGATATATGCATAAGCCTGCGACTGCAAGAGATACGACGAATCGTTGGCGGTGAACACGAGCATGCGAGATGCAGGCTCAAGCCTTCGTACTATCTTACAACGTATTGATAATCGCATTTCATTGGGTGAAGGAATACAGTCCCCGCCGTACCACTGCGAGTACCGGGGGTTGTGGGTAAGTCTGTTAAACCTCCCGCATTGGCTCTATGCCTTCTGGGCTACCAAGAATCCAGAATTTGCTCAAGCCAGTTGCCGAGAGTTCGACAGACTTTTTTCCTTCACAAAATTATCAAGGAATCTACCGATTATGTGCCCCTGGAGGCTTCCACTCACATACAAGCTCGACCTATGAGAGAAATTCGACAGACTTTTGCGCACACCCTACTTGAGTATTGTGTGCCATTGGCGAAGCAGGACGGCCACGAGCAGAGATTAATTACTAGTGACGATTTCTGCTTTTGCCTGGCCGGTATGGCACACTTGTGTACCGCTTCTACGGCTTCAATTTCGGTCCGGTTAGTGGTAAGATTGGTTTGATTCTGGTGGAAACCTTATGAGAAAATGGCGGAGTCTGCATCAAGTGGCCTGTAGAATAGCATGACTAGTGAACCGGCGATGCTTGGCTGGTTTGTTTCATCTAATAAACTCTCATAAGGGTAAGCCGTGAACCTTAATTAAGATCCTGACTTGCATAAAACTATTCCTCATACCCCAAATCTGAAGTCTATACTGAGTTATACCGGGTGTGTGGATTTTCCTGCTGGCGCTTTGCGCTGTGGAGAGAAACACTGCTAAAAGATGAACCTTGACCGATTAGGTGTGACAAGATGAAAGGAAAATACAGGAGACCTTAACACGAGCGGTAACTCCAATGCCCTTGCGAGGCGGTCAATTACCGGGATCCTACTTGAGATGATTCTTACATTCTGCAGGTAGAAGTCTACAATCGACTTTTTGAATCCTTCTAGACTATTAAAACAATTCCGATACTCCAAAATGCAACATTTTTCAAGAAAACAAAAAAAGCATCTGCATAGCCGGAGGTCTGAAATCGGAGGAGGATGTCTGGAGAAGAAGTTGATTCTGTCTTCGCACTTAGAAGGAAAACAAGCATTATTAGGTACACAACTCAGAAAGGCTTTCACATTCTAATGTCTGCCTCTCTCATCCCCACTTTCCCCACAAGAAAGCCCACCCCTTTTCTCTCCATCTAACCTCACGTGATCTCTTCTCTCATTTCCTTAGGTTCCTCCTCTTCACTCCTCTTCACCATGACTTCTTTCCTTCTCTCCCAGCGGCTATTTCGTCCTCTGAGTTCCGGATTATTTTTTGATTGTCCTTTATGCGAGAGATAATGAATTCTAGATATGTGGCCATTGTTCTTGCTGTACTAGGGTTATGCTATCGATTACATTACAAAGCGCTAGTGATTCGCCGTAACTTTGACATTTCCTCGATATTGATGGAGGTGACGGCACAATCGCGTAGACGAAGCTAATAGGAGAAATATGTTGTGGTGCGTATTCTCTATGGAGGTCGCTAGCTATGGTCCACCTTAAGTAGTGAAAGGTTGAGTACTCTACCGTGTAACCATACATCTGTTCATGCCGTAGAACGTTCATCCGTCCACACTTTTGTGTTCCTCCATCACCTGTGTGCTTCCGGTTGCCTGCTTTCCTCTCTGTTCTTAATACAACCTTCTACTACTGAGATTGTTATAATATCGGTAGCCGTCTCTGTAATTCACTGTGACGCACTATTACCGATAGTCCCCTGCTATCCACCCTGGTAGCGGTTTTCACCCGCAGTCCCTATAGTCATCCACAGTGGCAATTCTACCGCTATCATACCTTCCCTCCAGAATATCTTAGGTTTTTGGGCCCGTCGCCCTTTGTGATAATCGCCATCTATGGTTCTTTACGGGAGAGACGTTCCTTTCGCTGTCCGGGCTACTCCCGAGATTTGGGCATTCCAGGACCCTTCCGCCCATTTAAAACACTGCTATGTATAGTAGACAATTATCAATTCCTGATGATTGGGAATATCAATACGCTCGCGAAGTGCAAGGAGAGAAGCGATTGTATATTGAACTATGACTAGACGTATTTAACGGAACCAAAAGAGGGTCAAGGGAATAGATAGCCTCGGAAGGCGGTTTGTGGAAAGATAGAGGAAAGGGAACAAAATGAGGGGGGGGGGGAAAGAAAAAGAAACATTTTCTCGTCATGAAACAGACAGACACTGGGCGCACTAAGATATAATAGAAGAGTGGGAAGGCATTCCGTAGCTAGGAAGAATGTAGAGGGGAGATTGGTCAAGGGCAGATAGAGAATATCACAAGGACTAGGAAAGACAAAGGAGATTATAAGAGAAAGACTATTCCATCATCAGGAAAGCATATAGGAAGACGACAACCGCGAACGATACCATCAATCCCGACACCAACGAACCTAATTCCCATACGGCGGCTTAGCACGGGAAATACCATGCTTGCTCAACAAGTGAGCGTGAAGGTTATCAACCCGCTTGAACCCACAATCTCCAACATACATGCACCCCGCAACAGGGCAATCCACGCGATTGTCCAGGTGCTTGGATTGGTAGTGTCTGGTGAGGGCTTGCTTTGTCTTGAAGGTGCCGGGCGAGGAGCAACCGGGAGCTAGGCAGATGAGTTGACTGGGAGCGTAGGAATGGGGGCCGCTGTGGGGGGTAGAGTACCGGTTAGTATGGCGCTCGGTGAGAGTAAGGTAGAGGATGGAGGGGGATTGCTAACATGTTGCCGGAGCACTTGGGGTATTCGCAGTAGATGAGGGCGGGATCTGGGTGGGTGTTTCTGGGAGGGTTTACCAGAGGAATTGGGATGTCGGGGTTGGCTTCTGGGTCGTCTTGGTTAATATGCGGGTTATCGGTGGTGCCCTTCCATGGTCCACGAACGGAATACCATCCATCCTCTTCTGGGTAGAGTGGGAGATCGCCAAGTCCTGCGGGTAATCGGAGTCGGTTGCCGAGCTCATTGGAGCCTCTAAGTCCTTCCCGACTTTTCGGGTTCCTGCAGAGGTTAAAAAAAAAAAGCAAACGGGGACTTACATATTTCCGGTGTGACAGTAAGTTAAGTCAGCAGCTAAAGTGCAAAACTGCTTCTTCCGATCAAAATTTGTATAAGAGAGGGGAGGGGGGGCACGCGGTGTATTTCTGTTCCACGCTGGAGGGAATTGCACTTTTTTCTCACCCCTGTTGTTCTAATATTACAATGTGAGATATGGATAAGCCTGCGGCTGCAAGAGATACGACGAATAGTTGGCGGTGAACACGAGCATGCGAGATGCAGGCTTAAGCTTTCGTATTGTATGACAACGTATCTATAATCGCCTTTCATTGAACAGGGGAATATACTCCCCGATTTGCCAGCACGAGTACCCGGGGTTGTAGGTAACTTAAGTCTGTCAAGCCTCCCCTCATGGGCTCCACTCCCTCTGGGCCACTCAGAGGAGGGGACGGGATTTGCTCAAGCCAGTTGCCGAGAGTTCGCCAGACTTTTTTCCTTCACCAAATTGTCAAGGAATATCTACCAATTATGTGTTCTTGGGGGCTTCCGTTCGCATACAAGCTCGACCTATGAGAGAGGATTTCGACAAACTTTTGCGCACGCCATACTTGAGTATTGTGTGCTACAGGCGAAACAAGACGTTCACAAGCAGGGATTGGTTACTGGTGACAGTTTCCGTTTTTGCCTGGCCGATATGGCACACTTCTCTACGGTATGGCCTCTACAGCTTCAGTTTGGGTCCGGTTAGTGGTAAGACTAATTGGATTCTGTGGGAAATGTCATAGGAAAACGGCTGAGCCTGCGCCGGGTGGCCTTGTAGAATAGCATGGCTAGTGAACCGGCGATGTCTGTCTGGTTTATTTCATGTAATAAATCATCACAAGGGGTAAGCCGTGAACCTTAGTTAAGATCCTGACTTGCATACAACAATTCCTCACATCCGAAATCTGAAGTCTATACTGAGTTATGCCGGATGTGTGGATTTTCCTGCTGGCGCTTTGTGCTATGGAGAGAAACACAGCTAAAAGATGAACCTTGACCGATTAGGTGTGACAAGATGAAAGGAAAATACAAGAGACCTTAACACGAGAGGTAACTCCAATGCCCTTGCGAGGTGGTCAATTACCGGGATCCTAACTTGAGATGTTCTTACATTCTGCAGGTAGAAGTCTACAATCGACTTTTTGAATCCTTCTAGACTATTAAAACAATTCCGATACTCCAAAATGCAACATTTTTCAAGAAAACAAAAAAAAAAAACATCTGCATAGCCGGAGGTCTGAAATCGGAGGAGGATGTCTGGAGAAGAAGAAGTTGATTCTATCTTCGCACTTAGAAGGAAAACAGGCATTATTAGGTGCACAACTCGGGGGGGCTTTCACATTCTAATGTCTACATCTCTCATCCCCCACTTTCCCCACAAGAAAGCCCACCCCTTTTCTCTCCACCTAACTTTACCTGATATTTTCTCTTCCATTCCCTTAGGTTTCTTCTCTTCTTATCTCTTCACCCGGACTTTTTTGCCTCTCTCCCAGCGGCTATTTCGTCTGAGTTCCGGATTATTTTTTGATTGTCCCTCATGCGAGAGATAACGAATTCTAGATATGTGGCCGTTGTTCTTAATGTGTCAGGGTCATGCTATCAATTACATTACAAAGCGCTAGTGATTCGCCGTAACTTTGACATTTCCTAGATATTGATGGAGGTGATGGCACAATCGCGTAGGCGAAGCTAATAGGAGAAATATGTTATGGTGTGTATTCTCTATGGAGGTCGCTAGCTATGGTCCACCTTAAGTAGTGAAAGGTTGAGTACTCTACCGTGTAACCATACATCTGTTCATGCCGTAGAACGTTCATCCGTCCACACTTTTGTGTTCCTCCATCACCTGTGTGCTTCCGGTTGCCTGCTTTCCTCTCTGTTCTTAATACAACCTTCTACTACTGAGATTGTTATAATATCGGTAGTCGTCTCTGTAATTCACTGTGACGCACTATTACCGATAGTCCCCTGCTATCCACCCTGGTAGCGGTTTTCACCCGCAGTCCCTATAGTCATCCACAGTGGCAATTCTACCGCTACCGTCCCTCCAGAATATCTTAGGTTTTTGGGCCCGTCGCCCTTTGTGATAAGCGCCATCTATGGTTTACGGGGGAGACGTTCCGTTGGCTGTCCGGGCTAGTCCCGGGATTTGGGCATTCTAGGACCCTTCCGCCCATTTAAAACGCTGCTATGTATAGTAGACAATTATCAATTCCTGATAATCGGGAATATTAATACGCTCGCGAGGCGCAAGGAGAGAAGCAGTTGTATATTGGACTATGACTGGACGTATCTAAAGGAACCAAAAGAGGGTCAAGGGAAATGGGCAGCCACGGTGAGTAATTTGTAGAAAGATGGGGGAAAGGGAACTAAATGAGGGATGAGAAAGAAAAAATCGCAGCGAATATTTTCTGGTCATAAAACAGATAGATACTGGGCGCGCTAAGATATGACAAAAGAGGGGGAATGTATACCGTAACTAGGTGGAATGTAGAGGGGAAATTGGGAAAGGAGTAGAAGAGAATATCACAAGAACCAGGGAAGACAAAGGAGATTATAAGAGAAAGACTATTCCATCGTCAGGAAAGCATGTGGGAAGGCGACAACCGCGAACGATACCATCAATTCTGACACCAACGAACCTAATTCCCATACGCTGGCTTGGCACGGGAAATACCGTGCTTGGTCAACAAGTGAGCGTGAAGGTTATCAACCCGCTTGAACCCACGATCTTCAACATACAAGCACCCGTCAACTGTGCAATCCACACGGGTGTCCAGGTGCTTAGACTGGTAGTGTCTGGTGAGGGCTTGCTTCGTCTTGAAGGTGCCGGGCGAGGAGCAACCGGGAGCTAGGCAGATGAGTTGACTGGGAGCGCAGGAGCGAGGGCCACTGTGGGATGGTAGAGTACCGGTTAGTATGGCGCTCGGTGAGAGTGAGGTAGAGCATGAAGCGGGATTGCTAACCTGTTGCCGGGGTATTCGCAGAATGTGAGGGTGGGATCTAGGCGGGTGTTTCTTGCAGGGTTTACCGGAGGAATTGGGATGTCGGGGTTGGCTTCTGGGTCGTCTTGGTTAACATCGTCGGGGTTATCCGTGGTGCCCTTCCATGGTCCGAGAACGGAATACGATCCATCTTCTTCTGGGTAGAGTGGGAGATCGCCAAGTCCTGCAGGTAATCGGAGTCGGTTGTCGAGTAGATCGAAGCCACATAGGCCCAAGTGGTAAACACAAGCACAAGTCCTGCGCAGGGTTAAAAAAAAAAAGCAAACAGCGACTCAAATATTTCCGGTGTGACAGTAAGTTAAGTAAGCAGCTAAAGTGCAAAACTAGCGTTCTACTGACAGAATTTGTGTGAGAGAGGGGATGGGGGGAACGCCGTGTATTTCTGTTTCTCGAGGAAGGTAATTGCACTTCTTTCCCACCCCTGTTGTTCTAATATTACAATGTGATATATGCATAAGCCTGCGGCTGCAAGAGATACTCGAGTACGACGAATAGTTGGCGGTGAACACGAGCATGCGAGATGCAGGCTTAAGCTTTCGTGCCGCATGACAACGTATCGATAATCGCCTTTCATTGAATAAGGGAATATACAAGTAGTCCCCGATTTGCCAGTACGAGTACCCAGGGTTGTAGGTAAGTCTGTCAAACGAGGTGGATAGTGAAGGGGGTGGTAAGTATGAAACCGAGGTGATGACGGTGATTCCGAGTGTTAGTAGGGAGGTGATAAGGGCTCCGTTGGGGCCGAGAGGTAATGGGGGGAGAGCGGTGGTGCCTACTGGGCCTAGGCGAAGAGGTGAGTCTAGTCCCAGGGAGGCAGGTTATGTGAGGAGGGAGTACCGGTTTGTGGACAGGAGCTTGGTTGAGGAGCGCAATGGGATAGTAGGGGATTCCTATCGTACCAGAGGGAAATTTGCCCGTGCGTCGTTTGTGGGTTTGAGGGGCGGATATGTGGGGAGGGGTTCTAGACCTTATCGTTGAGAGTGTTGACCGGGGTCAGGAGGGGCTTAGGATTTGCAGTGGGCGGTGACCGTGGGCGCAAAAGACTCACATGATTAGGCCCGGGGCTTGCGAGTGACTTGAGGGTGGGTAACGGGCGTGATTGGTATTGGGTGGAGAGTGTTGGTTAGGGTATTTTTGTTGTTTGTTTTTTGGGGTTGTTTGGTTGTCGAGGTTATGGGCGAGCAGAAGGTACAGGTCTACCTCACCCGTTAGGCGTGCTGACAGGGCATTTGATTGTGGGGAAAGATGGGTTCGGGTCAACGGCCGGGTGTGCGAGTTGAATGTCTCTTGTTATCGCACCGCTCGGGAGGATGGGATGATGAGTTTGGTTGGGCGGGTGGAATGGACAGGATGGATTATATGGGGGTGATTGGGATTTTAGGGTAGTGACAACGCTTTAGTGTAGCATATAAGTCACGAAATGAAAAAAGTGTTTTAAAAACAAAACAAAAAAAGTCTGTCAAACCTCCCCTCATGGGCTCCACTCACTCTGGGCCACTCAGAGGAGGGGACGGGATTTGCTCAAGCCTGGTGCCGAGAGTTCGACAAACTTTTTTCCTTCACCAAAATGTCAAGGAATATCTACCAATTATGTGTTCTTAGAGGCTTCCGTTCGCATACAAGCTCGACCTATGAGAGAATTTCGACAGACTTTTGCGCACGCCATACTTGAGTTCTGTATGCCACCGGCGAATGATGACGGCCACGGGCAGGGATCAATTATGAGTGACGATTTCTGTTTTTGCCTAGCCGATATGGCGCACTTGTGTACCGCCTCTACGGCTTCAATTTGGGTCCGGTTAGTGGTAAGGCTAGTTTGATTCTCTGGGAAACCTCATGGGACCCCGGTTGAGGGGGCTCGGAGTAGCCTTGTACGAGTATAATAGCATGACTAGTGAACCGGCGATGCCTGTCTGGCCCGCCTCGCTTAGTAAATCATCACAAAGGGTATAATAGGCCGTGAACCTTAGTTAATGTTCTGACTTGTGAATACCTGTTCCTCGTATCCCAAATTTGAAGTCTATATGAGGTATACCGGGGGTGTAGAATTTCCTGCCAGCACCTTGGATCCTATTTCAGCTGTTGGGTGGGACCAAATAAAAACAGACTACAAAAGACCTGGTATACTACTTGGCGATTTTTTTAATATTCGAACGGCTTGGCGCCAAGACGCATACAAATCAGTGCCAAGATTCCGGATACTTTAAAAATCACCGAGTACAGTGCAGTTAGAAAAGTTCGGGGACAAATGCCAAAACGCACCAAAAGTCCCACTTTTGAGCACACCAGAACAGCTCCATCTCACTTAATTAGAGCCTTTAATTTTACTGACACCACATATTGTATCTGGAGTATGTTGTAAAAAATTTACATATTTTTTCTGAACCTTTAGGTGGAGGTATGCTGTGTATTCTGGCTTGTGGTTAGAAATTAATGCCAAGACAGCTACCTTATACTTTACAATTCAACAAGTGTTGAGACCATTTTGCTGCTAAACAGTGCAAGAGTGTCCAATTACATATTGGATCACTAAGTATGTGGAACACAGATTTCTGGCTACCACCAGTTCAAGGAGGGTCTTCAAGGCTTAGAACTTATCTGGAGGCTCTACCAACTCAGTATATTGAATTTGAGATAGTACCTGATTTTTTAAATTTTAGAGAATTGCAGCGCTATTAGGCATTCTCGTGTTGAGGCACCTCAAAATGTGGCATATTTGGTGTGTTTTGCCGTTTGTCCCTGAACTTTTCTAACGGCACTGTACAGTACGGGGACAAAACTTTTCGTCCGATGCCCTTTTTGCACCAAAAATGGACATTTTTAAACAAACAATTCTCAACACTGCTTATATAAAAACACTTGAAATCTTTCTATCAGCTAGGGAATCACTATCTATCCAAACCTCTATAAGTAGAAGTGTAAGTAATCAAAGCCGCCTTCATGGTTCGTGATTGCATCAACTGGTGTGAAAGTGACTTAGATTTTTGTATGAGGCTCCATACACAAAAGTACATGGCAACCGATACCAGATACTTAAATGACCTTTTCTCCACCACTTGGTGATATTTAAAGATTCTGTAAATTTCTTCATGTTATCTACGGGTTTGCTAATGCAAGGACAAATTTTCGCTGATTCTCATAGGCATTGCCCAATGAGAGAGGGTGGTGAAAATGGGCACTTTTGGTGTCAAAAGGGCATCGGACGAAAAGTTTTGTCCTAGTACTTTAGAAGAGGCATCTCTAATGGTCCAGCGAGGTTCTCTATTACTGGTACCCTACTTGCGAGGTTCGTGCAGTGTGCGGGTAGAAGTCCTACGATCGACTTATTCTTCTAAGATATTGAAACAATTCGAGAACTCCAAAAAGCAACATTTTTCAAGCAAACCAAAAAAACCATCTGCGCAGCTGGATTCCTGAAATCAGAGAGGATGTCTTGATCTTGATTCAATCTTCGCACTTAAGAGGAAAACAAGAATCCTTAAATACATAACTCTGAAAAACTTTCACATTCTAACGGCCTCCTTTCTCAGCCCCACTTTCTCCACAAGAACGTCCACCCCTTTTCTCTCCATCTAACCTCACGTGATCTCTTCTCTCATTTCCTTAGGTTCCTCCTCTTCTCTTCTCTTCACCCGGACTTTTTTGCTTCTCTCCCAGCTGCTATTTCATTCTCTAACTTCCGGATTATGTTTGCTTGTCCTTTATGTGAGAGATAATCAATTCTAGATATGTGGCCTTTGCTCTTAATGTGCCAGGATCATGCTATCAATTACAAATCGCCGGTGATTCGCTGTAACATTGATATTTCCTGGATATTGATGGCGGTGGTGGCGCGATAGCGCAGGCGAAGCTGATAGGAGAAAGATGTTGTGGCGTGTATTCTCCATGGAGGTTGTAAGCTACGGTTCACCTTAAGTAGTGAAAGGTTGAAAACTCTACATGTGTAACCATACGTCAGTTCGTGTAGTAGAACGTTCGCTAGTCCATACTTCTGGGACTATTATACTATCGGGAGTCGTCCACGCAACGCACCGTCACTATTACCGATAGTCTCCTGCTATCCAGCCTGGTAGGTTAGCAGTCTTCACCTGTAGTCCTCATAGTCATCCACAGTGGCCACTCTACCGCTAGTCCCTCCAGAATATCTCAGGTTTTAGGGCCCGTCATCCTTTGTGATAATCGCCATCTTTGGCTTTTTACGGGAGCAATGTTCCTTTGGCTGTCCGGTCTAGTCCTCGGATGCGGGCATTCTCGGACCCTTCCGCCCATTTAGGACACTGCTATGGATAGTGGACAATTATCAATTCCTGATGGGGAATATCAATACACTTGCGAGGTGCGAGGAGAGAAGTGATTGTATATTGAACCATGACTGGAGGTATTTAAAGGAACCAAAAGAGGGCCAAGGGAATAGATAGCCTCGGAAGGCGGTTTGTGGAAAGATAGAGGAAAGGGAACAAAATGAGGGAGGAGGAAGAAGAAAATAAAAAGAGGCATTTTCTCGTCATAAAACAGATAGATACTGGGCGCACTAAGATATAATAGAAGAGTGGGAAGGTATTCCGTAGCTAGGAAGAATGTAGAGGGGAGATTAGTCAGGGGTAGATAGAGAATATCACAAGGACCAGGAAAGACAAAGGAGTTTATAAGAGAAAGACGATTCCATTATCAGGAAAACATGTAAAACGACAATACCCGCGAATGATACCAATAATCCCAAAAGCAACAAACCTAATTCCCATACGGCGGCCTGTTACGGGAAATACCATGCTTGGTCAGCAAGTGAGCAGCAAGATTATCAACCCGCTTAATCCCGCGATCTCCAACATACAAGCACCCTTTGACTGGACAATCCACACGGTCGTTGAGGTGCTTACCTTGGTAGTGTCTGTTGAAGGCTTGCTTGGTCTTGCAGGTGCCGGGCCAGGAGCAATTGGGTGCTAGGCAGGTGAATTGACCGGGAGCACAGGAGTGGGGGCCGCTGTAGGAGGGCAGAGTACAAGTTAGTATGGCTCTTGGTGAGAGTGAGGTAGAGGATCAAGAGGGATTGCTAACCTGTTGCCGGAGCACTTGTGGTATTCGCAGTATATGAGGGTAGGATCCGAGCGGGTGTTTCTAGGAGGGTTTACCGGAGGAATTGGTATGTCGGGGTTGGCTTCCGGGTTGTCTTCGTTAACATCGTCGGGGTTATCGGTGGTGCCCTTCCATGGTCCGAGAACGGAATACCATCCATCATCCTCTGCGCAGAGTGGGAGGTTGCCAAGTCCTGCAGGTAAACCGAGGCGGTTGCCAAGTTCATCGAAACCACACAGCCAATTGAAAGTCGCAGGGTGGTGCGAAGTCGCAGGGTGGGGTGAAGTTTTAGGATGATGTGTAGAGTACAAGGCCTTGCGTGGGTGCGCACTACGATGTTAAAAAAAAAAGCAAAAAGCGACTTACATATTTCCAGTTGACAGTAAATTAAGTAAGCAGCCAAAGTGCAAAACTAGCGTCTCCCGACCAAAATTTGTGTGAGAGAGGGGAGGGGGGGAACGCAGTGTATTTCTGTTTCTCGAGGAAGAGAATTGCACTTTTTCTAACCCTAGTTCTGATATCACGATGCGATATATGCATAAGCCTGCATTTTCGAGAGCCACAGCGAATCGTTGGCGGTAAACAGGAGCCTGGGAGATGCAGGCTTAAGTCTTTGTGCTGTATTACAACGTATCCATAGCCGCCTTTCATTAGGGGAGGAATATTGTCCCTGCCATACTAGTCCGAGCATCGGAGGTTGTGGCTAAGTCTGCCGAACCTCCCTCACTGGCTCTAATACCGCTCTATGCCTTCTGGGCTACTCTAAGGACGGAATTTGCTCAACCCTGGTGCCAAGAGTTCGACAGGCTTTTTTCCTTCACCAAGTTATCAAGGAATCTTCCTATTATGTGCTCTTGGAGGCTTCCTTTCTCATACGGACTCGACCTATGAGAGAGAATTTCGACAGACTTTTGCACATACACTGCTTGAGCATTGTATGCCACCGGCGAAACAGGACGGCCATGGGGAGGGATCAATTACGAGTGATAATTTATGTTTTTGCCTAGCCGATAATGGCACAATTGTGTACCGCCTCCACGCTTCAATTTGGGTCCGGTTAGTGATAAGATTAGCTTGGTTCTGTGGGAACCTCATAGGAAAACGGCTCAGTCTGCACTGAGTGGTCTGTAGAATAGCATGACTAGTGAACCGGCAGTCCCTATCTGGTTTGTTTCACTTAATAAATCATTACAAGGGGTAAGCCATGAGTCTTAGTCAATATCCAGACTTGCATACAACTATTCCTCATATCCCAAATCGGAAGTCTATACTGAGTTATGCCAAATGTGGAGAATTTCCTACCGGTGCGTTGTGCTGGAGAGAAATACTGCTAAAAGGTGATTCTTGAGCGGTTAGGTGTGACAAAATGAAAGGAAAATACAAGGGACCTTAATACGAGAGGTAACTCCAATGCCCTGGCGTGGTGGCCAATTACCGAGATCCTACTTGAGAGGCTCTTACAGTGTGCCGGTAGAAGTCTACAGTACAATGGACTTTTTGCTTTCTTCTAGGCCATTAAAACAATTACAGTAGTCCAAAATGCAACATTTTTCAAGTGAATTAAAAATTATCTGCGCAACTGGAAGCTTAATATCGGAGGAGGGTATATTGATCTTAATTCAATCTTCGCACTCAGAAGGAGAACAAGCATCATTAAATACATAACCCAGAAAAACTTTCACATTCTAACGTGTTCCTTGAACTTCCTTCCTCAGCCTCACGTTCCCCACTTTAACATCCGCCCCCTTCACTCTCCACCTAACCTCAGCTGATCTCTTCATTCCCTTCGGTTCCTCCTCTTCTCTCCTCTTCACTATGGCTCCTTTGCTTCTCTCCTAGCTCCTATTTCGTTCTCCGAGTTTGGGGATTCCTTTTGCTTGTCCTTTATGCGAGGGGTCATGAATCCTAGATATTTGACCATTGTTCTTAATGTGCCAGGGCCATGCTATCAATTACATTCCAAAGCGCCGGTTATCGCTGTAACATTGATATTTCCTGGATATTGATGGAGGTGATGGCACGGTCTTGTAGGCGAGGCTGATAGGAGAAGGTTTTTGTGGTGTGTATTCTTTATGGAGGTTTCTAGCTGTGTGAAAGGTTGAAAACTCTACGTGCGTAACCCTATACTCGTATCCGTTCATGCAGTAGAACGCTCACCCTTCCACATTTCTGTGTTCCTCCATCACGTGTGCTTCCGGTTGCATGCGCTCCTCTCTGCTCCAGATATGATACAACATTCTACTACTGGGATCATTATACTATCGGTAGTCTATGTAACTCACTGTGATCCACTATTACCGATAGTCCCTTGCTATTCAGCCTAGTAGCGGTTTTCATCCGCAGTCCCCCGTAGCCATCCACAGCTGCCATTCCGCTACTACAGTCCCTCCAGAATATCTCAGGTTTTCTGGCCCGTCGTTCTTTGTGACAATCGCCATGTATGGTTTTTTATGGGAGCGATTTTTCTTTCGCTGTCCGGGCTAGTTCCGGGATGCGGACATCCTAGGACCCTTTCGTCAATTTAAAACACCGCTATGTATAGTAGACAAATTATCAATTCCTGATAATCGGGCATACCAATACGCTCGTGAGAGGAGCAATTGTATATTGAACTATGAGTGGACGTATTTAAAGAAACCGAAGGAGGGGCAAGGGAAATGGGCGGTGACAGAGGGCGATTTGGAAAGATAGAGGAAAGGGAACTAAATGAGGGAAGAGAAAGAAAAGATAAAGAGAGACTTATTTTCCCGTCATAAAACATATCGATACCGGGCGCACTCAGATACCATAAAGGAGTGGGAAGGTATACCGTAGCTAGGTGGAATGTAGAGGGGAAACCGGGAAAGAGATAGGTAGAGAATATCACAAGGGCTAGGGAAGACAAAGGAGATTCTAGGAGAAAGGCGATTCCATCATCAGGAAAGCAGATGGGAGGACACCAACCGCGAACGATACCATCAATTCCGACACCAACGAACATAATTCCAATACGCCGGCTTAGCACGGGAAATACCATGCTTGCTTAGCAAGTGAGCAGTGTTGAACGTGGATCGTTCTGGACTGCTCACCATTTGCATATATTCCCATGCGCGTTGGATTAGGAACCTTATCGCTCCGACCTATTACACACTAAGTCTTCGGAAGACGTCTCACGACCATTAGCTTCATACCGACCTCCGACATGGACCCTGCATATCTAGTGCGACAGCATCAAACTTCCATTCATCAACAATAAAACACGTACTATCATCAATAGCCGAACAACCATGGCACCCTCGGTTATGCACTCAGTATTCAGCAAACCGGTTAACCACAACCTCGGTGCTTGGGTTCTCACCTCCGATGGGATTCGGCTGAGAAGTAGGAAAGAGCCACTATGCAGAAGAAATTGATCAAAGATATGGCACGCGCAGGAAGTGTGCTGTGGAGGAAAGGTCTCATCTCAGGGAGGATATAAGAAAGCCTGTTCTTCCCTTTGTTCGTTTGTTTTCTGTTCGTCATCGCATTCATTATTTTATTCACTTGGTCTTTCTCCTCTTTTGTCAAAGTCATTCATTACTGTACACGATTCCATTATCTTTTGTTTGATAACTTTTCTCTATCCAAATTGTTCGTACCAATAAAAGTTCGGCATCGCCAGATCACTGGAATCTATATTCGCTGCGCATAACCTTATAGTGTTGAATAAGCAGCAAGATTTTCAACCCGCTTGATCCCACGATCTCCAACATACAAGCACCCAGCAACTGGGCAATCCTGGCGGTCGTTGAGATGCTTGGCTTGGTAGTGTCTGTTGAAGGCTTGCTTGGTCCCGAAGGCGCCGGGCCAGGAGCAGTTGCCAGTTGGGTTCCAGGCAGGTGAATTGGCCTGGAGCGCAGGAGTGGGGGCCGCTGGGGGATGGTAGAGTACATTTTAGTATGGTGCTCGGTGAGAGTGAGGTATGATAGAGGATGAAGAGGGATTGCTAACCTGTTGCCGGAGCACTTGTGATATTGGCAGTAGATGAGGGTGGGATCTGGGCGGGTGTTTCCAGGACGGTTTACCGAAGGAATTGGGATGTCGGGGGCTTCCGGGTTGTCTTGGTTAACATCGTCGGGGTTATCGGTAGTACCCTTCCATGGTCTGAGAACGGAATAGCACCCATCCTCCTCTTCGTATAGGAGATCGCCAAGTCCTGCAGGTAATCCGATTCGGTTGTCGAGTTCATTGAACCAAGAAAGCGATTGAAAATACGAGTGCTGATTCCTGCAAGGGTTATAAAAAAAAGCGGACAGCAACTTACATATTTCTCGTGATAGTAAGTTAGGTAGGCAGCTAAAGTGTAAAACTAGAGTCTTATTGACAAAATTTGTATGAGAGAGGGGAATGCCGTGTATTTCTGTTACTCTGGAATGCAAATTGCACTTTTGCGTACCCCTACTGTTCCAACAATTATTACAATGTGAGATATGCATAAGCCTGCGGCTGCAAGAACCACAACAAATCGTTAGTGGTAAACATGAGCCTAGGAGATGCAGGCTTAAGCCTTCGTACTATGTGACAACGTATCGATAGCCGCCTTTCATTGTGTGAAGGAATATAGCCCCCGCTATACCAGTACGAGTACCGGGGGTTGTAGCAAAGTCTGTCCAACCTCCCTCATTGGCCCCTGGCCTTCTGGGCCACTCAGAGGACGGAATTTTCTCAAGCCTGGTGCCGAGAGTTTCTACAGACTTTCTTCCTTCAAATTATCAAGGAATCTACCAATTATGTGTTCTTGGAGGCTTCCGTTCACATACAACCTCGACCTATAAGAGAGAATTTCGACAGACTTATGCTCACACCCTACTTGAGTATTGTATGCCACCGGCGAAACAGGACTGCCACCAGCAGGGATAAATTACGAGTGATGGTTTCTGTTTTTGCCTAGCGGATATGGCGCACTTGTTTACAGCCTCTATGGCTTGAATTTCGGTCCGTTTGGTGGTAAGACTAGATGATACTGTGGGAAACCTTATGGGAAGACGGCTCGATCTGAACTGAGTGGTCTATAGAATAGCATGACTAGTGAACCGGCGATGTCTGTCTGGTTTGTTTCATCTAATAAATTATCACAAAGGGTAGGCCATGGGCCTTGGTTCAGATCCTGACTTGCGTATAACTATTCCTCATGTCCTAAATTTGAAGTCTGTATTGAGTTATACCTGAGGTGTAGGATTTCCGACCGGCACTCAGGACTAAAGTGAGAAGCACAGTGAAAGGATCCTATTTCAGCCGTTAGGTGTGAATCCGTGTGATGAAATAAAAAGAGGACACAAGAGAGCTAATATACTACGAGAGGCATCTCCAATAGCGCAGCGAGTTTCTCAATTACTGGTACTCTAATTGAGAAGTTTGTGTAGTGTGCTGATAGAAGTCTACGTTCGACCTTTTGAATACATCTGGGCTATTAAAACAATTCGAGTAGCTCAAAACGCAACAAGTAAATCAAAAAATTATCTGCGCAACTAGAAGCTTGATATCGCGGGAGGGTGCCTTGACCTTGATTCTATCTTCGCACTTAGAAGGAAAATAAGCATTATTAAATACATAAATCAGAAAAACTTTTACATTCTAACGTGTTCCCTCCTCTGCTTCACCTTCCCCACGATAACATCCGCCCCCTTCACTCTCGACCTAACCTCAGCTGATATCTTCTCTTTCATTTCCTTCAGTTCCTCCTCTTCTCTTCTCTTAACCTTGACTCCTTTGCTTCTCTCCCAGCTTCTATTTCGTTCTCCGACTTCCGGATTATGTTTGTTTGTCCTGTATGCGAGAGATAGTGAATTCTAGAAATGTGACCATTGTTCTTAATCTGTCAGGGTCATGCTATCATTACATTCCAAAGCGCCGGTGATTCGCCGTAACTTTGATATTTCCTCGATATTGATGGAGGTGATGGCACGATCGCGTGGGCGAAGCGAATAGGAGAAAGGTGTGGTGTGTATTCTCTATGGAGGTTGCTAATTATGGTTCACCTTAAGGAGTGAAAGGTTGAAAACTCTACATACGTAACCCTATATCCGTTCATGCAGTAGAACGTCCACCCGTCCACACTTCTGTGTTCCTCCATCAGGTGTGTGCTTCCGGTTGCCTGCGTTCCTCTCTTCTCCTAATACAAGGTTCTATCGTACTACTGCGATTATTATACAATCGGGGGTTGTCTATGTAATTTACTGTGATCCACTATTACTGATAGTCCCCTGCTATCCACCCTGGTAGCGGTATTCGCCCGTAGTCTCCCATAGCCATCCACGGTCGACATTGTACCGCTACTGTCCCTCCGGAATATCTCGGGTTTTCTGGCCCTTCGTCCTTTGTGATAATCGCCGTCGTTGGTATTTTACGGGAGCGATGCTCCTTTCGCTGTCGGGCCTAGTCCCGGGATTTGGGCATTCTAGGACCCTTCCGCCCATTTAAAATACTACGATGAAGGCAATTATTAATTCCTAGTGATCGGGAATATCAATATGCTCAACAAAGCGCAATGAGAGAAGTGGTTGTATATTGAACTATGACTGAGCATATTTAAAGGAACCAAAAGGGGGTCAAGGGGAATGGATGGCTGCAGAAGGCGATTTGTGGAAGGATAGAGGAAAGGGAATGAAATGAGGGAAGAGAGAGAAAAAATCAAAAGAGAAATATTTTCTCATCATGAAACAGATCGACACCGGGCGCACTAAGATATGATAAAAGAGTGGGAAGGTATTCCGTAGCTGGCAAGAATGCAGAGGGGAAATTGGGAAAGGGGTAGATAGAGAATATCACAAAGACCAGGGAAGACAAAGGAGATTGTAAGAGAGACTATTCCGTCATCAGGAAAGTAGGTGGGAAGATAACCGCGAACGATAACCATCAATTCCGACACCAACGAACCTAATTCCAATATGCCGGCTTAGCACGGGAAATACCATGCTTGGTCAGCAAGTGAGCAGCAAGGTTATCAGCCCTCTTGATCCCACGATCTCCAACATACAAGCACCCCGCAACTGGGCAATCCATGCGGTTGTCGAGATGCTTAGATTGGTAGTGTCTGTTGAAGGCTTGCTTTGTCTTGAAGGCACCGGGCCAGGAGCAGTTGGGGGCCAAGCAGGTAAATTGGCCGGGGGTGCAGGAGTGGGGGCCGCTGTGGGGGGAGTAGAGCGCATGTTAGTATTATGAAAGATCGTACCTGGTGGAAGTACAATATAGTAGAGGAGAAGGAGAGAGTGCTAACCTGTTGCCGGAGCACTTGTGATATTCGCAGTAGATGAGAGTGGGATCTGGGGGGGCGTTTCTTGGTGGGTTTACCGGAGGAATTGGGATGTCAAGGCTGGCTTCCGGGTTGTCTTGGTTAACATCGTCGGGGTTATCGGTGGTGCCTTTCCATGGTCCAAGAACGGAAGACCATCCATCTTCCTCTGCGTAGAGTGGGAGATCGTCAAGCCCTACGGGTAATCGCAGTCGGTTGCCGAGTTCATTGAAGCCATGGAGGCACAAAAAGGGCAGCGCTTCCGCTGGGTTCCCGAAAGTCCTGCCCGGGGTTAAAAAAAAAAGCAATCAGAGACTCACATATTTCCGGTGTGGCAGTAGGCTAGGTAAGCAGCAAAAAGTGGAAAACCAGCGGCTTCTGACTAAATTTTGTATGAGAGAGGGAAGGGGGGGAACGCCGTGTATTTGTGTTTCTCGAGGAAGGGAATTGCACTTTTGCCGTACCCCTGCTGTTCTAATAGTACTCGTACAATGTGAGATATGCATAAGCCTGCGACTGCAAGGGGCACGGCGAATAGTTGGCGGTAAAGATGAGCCTGGGAGATGCAGGCTTAAGGTTTCGTACTATCTTACAACGTATTGATAATCGCATTTCATTGGGATGAGGAACATAGTCCCCGCCATACAAGACAAGTGCCGGTAGGAGTACCGGGGGTTGTGTGAAAGTCTGTCGAACCTCCTTCACTGGCTCCAGGCCTTCTGGGCCACTAAGAAGACGTAATTTGCCCCACCCTGTGTGCCGAGAGTTTAGTAGACATTTTTCCTTCACCAAATTATCAAAGAATCTACCAATTATGTGTTCTTGGAAGCTTCCATTCGCATACAAACTCGACTTATGAGAGAGGGTTTCGACAGACTTTGCGCACACCCTACTTGAGTATTGTATGCCACCGGCGAAACATGACGTTCACAAACGTGCATTGGTTTCTGGTGGCGGTTTTCTGTTTTTGCCTGGCCGATATGGCACACTTGTGTGCCTCCTCTACTGTTTCAATTTGGGTCAGATTAGTGGTAAGACTAGTTTGATTTTATGCGAAACCTTATGGGAAAATGGCTGGGTTTGCGCCGGGTTGCCTGTGGAATAGAATGGCTAGAGAACCGGCAATGGCTGTCTGGGTTGTTTCATCCAATAAATCATCACGATTAGCCTTCAGCTCTGGTTGAGATTTTGACTTGTGTACAATTATTCCTCATATCCTAAATCTGAAGTCTATACTGAGCCATACCGGAGCGGTAGAATTTCCGACCGGCACCTTGGACTAAAGTGAGAAACATAGCGAAAAGATTCAATTTCAGCCGTTAGGTGTGACGAAATAAAAAGAAAATGCAAGAGACCTGATACTAGAAGAGGCATCTCATATGGCCCGGGGAAGTTCTCAAGTACTGGTACCCTACTTGAGAGGTTAGTACCGTGTGCCGGTGGAAGTCTACGATCGACTTATTCTTCTGGGCTATTCAAACAACTTTAGCAGTCCAAAATGCAACATTTTTCAAGCAAACCATAAAACCATCTGGTCAACTGGAAGCTTGAAATCGGAGGAGGATGATGTCTTGATCTTGATTCTATCCTCGCACTGAGAAGGGAAATAAGCATCATTAAATACATAACTTAGAAAAACTTTCACATTCTAATGTCTTCTTCTCTCTGCCCCACTTTCCCCACACGAACATCCACCCCTTTTCTCTCCATCAAACCTCAGCTGATCTCTTCCCTTTCATTTCCTTAGGTTCCTCGTCTTCACTCCTCTTCACCATGACCTTTTTGCTTCTCTCCCAGCTGTTATTTCATTCTCTGGCTTCCGGATTATGTTTGCTTGTCCTATATGTGAGATAATGAATTCTAGATATGTGGCCGTCCTTAATGTGTCAGGGTCATGCTATCAATTACATTCCAAAGCGCCGGTGATTCGCGTAACTTTGATATTTCCTCGATATCGATGGCGGTGATGGCACGATCGCGTAGGCGAAGCTGATAGGAGAAAGGTATTGTGGTGTGTATTCTCTATGGAGGTTGCTAGCATGGTTCCGAATGGTCGGCAGAGGACTGGACCAGACTAGGTAGTCCTGGTCATAGTCAAGTCTAGTCCACAGATTGAAATTAGACTAACTAGAAAGTCACGGTTGTTGGAACTGACTGGACCGGGCTCAGTTGGACTAGTCAAAAGCCGAGTGATAGTATGTGCATCCTCGTTCCACAAATCCCCTTAACGGCAACTGCCAGTGAGACGAAATGAAACGCCAAGAGTAACAAAAGAACTTGATTGCTAACACAATTGTGGGGAAGTTCTCTCTCTCACTCTCACTCACGATCATTCTCCACTAACTAATTTAAATTTACTAAAAGTACACATAGGACAATAGGCCCTTCCTCCAATCCACTGGCCACCCATGCTTCCCTTGATCGCGACCGAGGCCCATTTGCGTCCATGCATTTTCCTTTTTCGATGAGTGATCTGTTTTGGACGCGTCTCCCCCTTTTCCTTCCACGGGAACTGTTATGCTAACAAAGGGAGGACAAACAACAAAAAAAGCTTCTTCACGCTCCATACCCTCCACACATCCGGTGCTACTATCCATAGCCTTCCGGTACAGCACCGACTTGAGGCACATCCGGAGGTTTGTCTGAGCAATATTCAAGTTGGGATAGACTGGACCCATGCTGAACATGCCAGATGACATCAAATTACTTGCTCCCAGCAGACATATCAATCAACATCATATATTAGAACATTTTTGTCTGAACGATAACGGAATAGACTCTGTGCATGCCTGGTAGGTTGGGCATGCCAGGCATCCCAGAATTTCCACCGGGTGGTGTCTTGAGCATGTCGAGTAGCATCAGAAATTACTAACGGAGGTAACCGTAGAGAAGAATGGGTGATTTCGTTCTCATTGTAAAATATGGTGGATCATTTTCTCTGCAAACTTGGAACATGTATTTATTCTATGAGTACTATTAGAAGAATATTATGCAATTGTTTTATACAGACGGGTCTGGGACCGGTCCTAGACCAGACAGGACCACTTGAAGTAGCCCAGTCTAGTCTTCAACATGAAAAATGACCGACTAAACGGTCTTGTCCTCAAGACCTGACCAGTCGGACTATTCGGAACCCTGGTTGCTAGCTATGATTCCCTTTAAGCAGTGAAAGGTTGAGTACTCTACATGCGTAACCCTATACATCCGTTCATGTAGTAGAACGTTCACCCGTCCACACTTATGTGTTCCTCCATCACATGTGCTTCCGGTTGCCTGAGCTCCTCTCTGCTCCTGATACAACCCCCCACTACTGGGATTATTATACTATCAGTAGTCGTCTGTGTAACTCACTGTGATCCACTATTAACCGACAGTCCCCTGCTATCCAGCACGGTAGCGGTCTTCACGTGTAGTCCCCCATAGTCATCCACAGTGGCCATTCTACCGCTACCGTCCTTCCAGCATCTCCCAGGTTTTTGGGCCTGTCGTCCTTTGTGATAATCGCCATCTTTGGCTTTTTACGGGAGCGATGCTCCTTTCCCTGTAGTGTCTAATCCTAGGATTTGGGCATTCTGGGGCCCTTCTGCCCATTTAAAATACTGCTATGTAGACAATTATTAATTCCGAGTTATCTGGAATATCAATATGCTCATCAAAGCGCAACGAGAGAAGCAGTTGTATATTGAATTATGGTTGAGTGTATTTAAAAGAACCAAAAGAGGGCTAATGGAAATAGACGGCCACGGAGCGAGATTTGTGGAAGGGTGGAAGAAAGGGAACTATATGAAGGATGAGAAAGAAAAAATAAAAAAGAGAAATATTTTCTCGTGATAAAACAGACAGATACTAGGCCCACTAAGATATGATAAAAGAGTGGGAAGTTATGCCGTAGCTAGGTGGAATGTAGAGGGGGGATTGGGAAAAGGGGTAGATAGAGAGTATCACAAGGACTAGGGAAGAGAAAGGAGTTTATAAGAGAGAGTTATTCTACCATCAGGAAAAGGCATAGGGCGACAACCACCGCGAGCGGTACCCGATCCTGTCACTAATAAATCTAATTACCATATTCCTGCTTAGCACGGGAACTACCATGCTCAGCAAGTGAGCAGTAAGATTATCAGCCCTCTTGATCCCACGATCTCCAACATACAAGCACCCAGCAACTGGGCAATCATGGCGGTCGTTGAGGTGCTTAGATTGGTAGTGTCTGTTGAGGGCTTGCTTGGTCTTGAAGGCACCGGGCCAGGAGCAGTTGGGTTCCAGGCAGGTGAATTGGCCGGGAGTGCAGGAGTGGGGACCGCTATGAGAGGTAGAGTATATGTTAGGATGGCGCTCGGTGAGAGTAGGGTAGGGGGTGGAGGGGGATTGCTAACCTGTTGCCGGAGCACTTGGGGTATTCGCAGAATATGAGGATGGGATCTGGGTGGGCGTTTCTGGAAGGGTTCACGGGAGCGGGAGGGATGTGAGGGTTGGCTTCGGGGTTGTCTTGGTTAACATCGTCGGGTTTTTTGGTGGTGCCATTCCATGGTCCGAGAACGGAATACCACCCATCCTCTTCTGGGTAGAGTGGGAGATCGCCAAGTCCTGCAGGTAATCCGAGTCGGTTGCCGAGTTCATCGAAACCACATATGCAGGCAAAAGAATTTCCTACGTCATACCTGCTCTGGGTTAAAAAAAAAAAGGCAAGCAGAGACTCACATATTTCCGGTGTGACAGTAAGTTCAGCAAGCAGCTAAAGTGCGAAACTAGCGTCTTCCGACCAAAATTTGTGTGAGAGAAGGGAGGGGGGGAATGCCGTATATTTCTGTTTCTCGAGGAGGCGAATTGCACTTTTTTCTCACCCCTGTTCTGATATCTCGATGTGATATATGCATAAGCCTGCGACTGCAAGAGATACGACGAATAGTTGGCGGTGAACATGAGCCTGCCTGGGAGATGCAGGCTTAAGGTTTCCTGCCGCATGACAACGTATCAATAGCCGCCTTTCATTTGGTGAATCAGTATTGTTCTCGCCATACCAGTATGAGTACCGGGGTTGTGGGTAAGTCTGACAAACCTCCCCTCATGGGCTTCAAGCCTTCTGGGCCACTCAGAGGACGGAATTTGCTCAACCCTGGTCCCGAGAGTTCGACAGACTTTTTTCCTTCACCAAATTATCAAGGAATATCTACCAATTATGTGTTCTTGGAGGCTTCTATTTGCATATAAACTCGACCCTGGGGGAATTTCGCCAGAATTTTGCCCACGCCTCACTTGAGTATTGTATGCCACCGGCGAAACAGGACGGCCACGGGGGGGGATCAATTAAGAGTGATGATTTCTGTTTTTGCCTCGCCGATATGGCACACTTGTATACTGCCTCTACGGCTTGAATTTGGGTGCGGTTAGTGGTAAGACCGGTTTCATTCTGTGGGAAAGCTCAGAGGAAAACGACTGGCTTTGCTCCGGGTGGCCTGCAGAATAGAATGACTAGCGAACCGGCAATGCTTGTCTGGTTTGTTTCATTTAATAAATAATCAGAAAGGGTAGGCCATGAGCCTCAGTTCAGCTCCTGACTTGCATACAACTATTCCTCATATTCCAAATCTGAAGTCTATACTGAATTATGCTTGGTGTGTGGATTTTCACCCCCGGCGCTTTGTGCTGTGGAGAGAAACACTGCTAAAAGATGAATCTTGACCGGTTAGGTGTGACAAGGTGAAAGGAAAATACACGAGACCATAATACGAGATGCAACTCTAATACCCTGGTGAGGTGGTCAATTACCGGGATCCTACTTGAGAGGCTCTTACAATATGCCGGTAGAAGTCTACAATCGACTTTTTGAATTCTTCTAAGTTATTAAAACAGTTCCAGTAACTCAGTCCAAAAAGCGACATTTTTCAAGCAAACTAAAAAACCATCTGTGCAGCTGGAAGCTTGAAATCGGAGGAGGGTGTCTTGATCTTGATTCTATCTTCGCACATAGAAGGAAAACAAGCATCATTAAATACATAAATCAGAAAAACTTTCGCATTGTAACGTCTTCCTCCATGAGCCGCACTTCCCCACGATAACATCCGCCGCGCCCCTTCTCTCTCCATCAAACCTCACGTGATCTCTTTTTTCATTTCCTTCGATTCCTCCTCTTCACTCCTCTTCGCCCAAGCTTTTTTGCTTGTCTCCCAGCTGCTATTTCATTCTCTAACTTCCGGATTATGTTTGCTTGTCCTTTGTGCGAGAGATAATCAATTCTAGATATGTGGCCTTTGCTCTTAATGTTCCAGGGTCGTGCTATCGATTGCATTACAAATCGCCGGTGATTCGCTGTAACTTTGATATTTCCTGGATATTGATGGCGGTGGTGGCGCGATAGCGTAGGCGAAGCTGATAGGAGAAAGATGTTGTGGTGTGGATTCTCCATGGAGGTTGCAAGCTACGGTTCGCCTTAAGTACCCGTAAAAACTTGAATAATTGAACCGTGTGCTATGAAGTCCAGAATTTCCTTCTCTGGAACGGGGGGAAAAAACACAGCAAAAACACAGCCCCTTTCCCCCTTCCGAGACAGAAAAAAAAACAAAAATTTCTTGACCTTACCGAGAGAGGAAAGTCCAACGACATAGCACACGGTCCAATTATTCAAGTTTCTACGGTATTATAGTAAAAGGTTGAAAACTCTACATGTGTAACCATTCATCAGTTCATGCAGTAGAACGCTCACCCGTCCAGACTTCTGTGCTCCTCCATCACATGAACGCCTCCGGTTGCCTGCGCTCCTCTCTGCTCCTAATGCAACTTTTTACTACTGAGATTATTATGCTATTGGTAGTCCTCTATGTAACTCACTGTGATCCACTATTACTGATGGTTCCTTGCTATCCACCCTGGTAGCTGGCTTCACCCTTAGTCCCCCATAGCCATTCATGGCCGCTCTTCTACCACTACAGTCCCTCCAGAATATCTCAGGTTTCCGGGCCCGTCGTCCTTTGTGATAATCGCTGTCGTTGGTTTTTTACGGAAGCGATGCTCCTTTCGCTGTCCGGGCTGGTCTTGGGATTTAGGCATTCTAGGACCCTTCCGCCCATTTAAAACGCTGCTATGTATAGTAGACAATTATCAATTCCTGATAATCGGGAATATTAATACCCTCGCGAGGCGCAAGGAGAGAAGCAGTTGTATATTGGACTATGATTGGACGTAACTAAAGGAACCAAAAGAGGGTCAAGGGAAATGGGCAGCCACGGTGAGTAATTTGTAGAAAGATGGGAGAAAGGGAACTAAATGAGGGAAAATAAAGAAAAAATCACAGCGAATATTTTCTGGTCATAAAACAGATAGATACTGGGCGCGCTAAGATATGACAAAAGAGAGGGAAGGTATACCGTAACTAGGTGGGATGTAGAGGGGAAATTGGGAAAGGAGTAGAAGAGAATATCACAAGAACCAGGGAAAACAAAGAAGATTACAAGAGAAAGACTATTCCATCATCAGGAAAACGCATAGGGCGACAGCCACCGCGAGCGGTACCCGATCCTGACACTAATATACCTAATTACCATACGCCGGCCCAACACGGGAAATACCATGCTTCGTCAGCACGTGAGCAGCAAGATTATCAGCCCTCTTTATCCCACGATCTCCAACATACAAGCACCCCGCAACTGGGCAATCATGGCGGTCATTGAGGTGCTTAGATTGGTAGTGTCTGGTGAGGGCTTGCTTTGTCTTGAAGGTGCCGGGCGAGGAGCAACCTGGAACCAGGCAGATGAGTTGACTGGGAGCGTAGGAATGGGGGCCGCTGTGCGGGGGGTAGAGTACGAATTAGTATAGCGCTTGGTGAGAGTGAGGTAGAGGATGAAGGGGGGTTGCTAACCTGTTGCCGGGGTATTCGCAGAATATGAGGTTGGTATCTAGGCGGGCGTTTCTTGGAGGGTTTACCGGAGGAATTGGGCTGTCGAGGTTGGCTTCGGGGTAGTCTTGGCTAACATCCTCGGGGTTATCGGTGGTCCCCTTCCATGGTCCAAGAACGGAATACCACCCATCCTTCTGTGCGTAGAGTGGGAGATCGCCAAGTCCTGCGGGTAACTCGAGCCGGTTGTCGAGTTCATCGAAACCACACAGCCAATTGAAAGTGGCAGGGTGGTGCGAAGTTGCAGGGTGGGGTGAGGTATTAAGATGATGGGGAAATGACCTGTTCGTGGGGGCACTTGGGTTAAAAAAAAAAAGCAAACAGCAACTTACATATTTCCGGTGTGACAGTAAGTTAAGTAGCAGCTAAAGTGCAAAACTAGCGCCTTCCGACCAAAATTTCTGTGAGAGAGGGGAGGGGGGGAATGCCGTATATTTCTGTTTCTCGAGGAAGGGAATTGCACTTTTTTCTCACCCCAGTTCTGGTAAGTCGGTTTGATATATGCATAAGCCTGCGACTGCAAGGGATACAACGAATGGTTGGCGGTAAAGATAAGCCTGGGAGATGTAGGCTGAGGCCTTCATACTGTTTTCCAACGTATCGATAGCCGCCTTTCATTAGGTGGAGGAATATTGTCCCCGCAATATCAGTACGAGTACCTGAGAACCAGTACTTGAGTATTGTATGCCACTGGCGAAACAGAACAGTGACGATCCGGGATCAATTACTAGTGACGATTTCTGTTTTCGCCTAGCCGATATGGCAGACTTGTTTCCCGTCTCTATGGCTTTAGTGTGGGTCTGGCTACTGGTAAGACTAGTTTGAATTTGAGGGAAACCTCATGGGAAAACGGCGGAGTCTGCATCGAGTGACATTGTATAAGAGCATGACTAGCGAACCGGCGATGCCTATCTGGTTTGTTTCACTGAATAAATCATCGTAAAGGGCAAGCCATGAACCTTAGTTAAGACTCTGACTTGCGAATACCTATTCCTGATGTCCAAAATCTAGTTATCTGAGGCGTAGGATTTCCTCCTACCCGTGCATTGTGCTGGGGAGAAAAACACAGCTAAAAGATGATTCTTGAGCGGTTAGGTGACAAAATGAAAGAAAAACACAAGAAACCTTAATACGGGGGGTAACTCCAATGCCCTGGCGGGGTGGTCAATTACCGGGATCCTACTAGCTCGTCTTTTCCAAGAATACCTCCGCCAGCCGATATTTTGCTGGAGTCCCCACCAAATATTGGGCTCACGGAGGTATTCTTGGCAAAGGCGGGCGAGTACTATACTTGAGAGGTTCTTATAGTGTGCCGGTAGAAGTCTACAATCGACTTTTTGAATTCTTCTACTCGAGTAGTCTATCAAGGCAATTCCAGTGGTATGTACAGTAATGTAACAAAAGTCTTGGCACCCTCAGACTGGGTGATGGGACAAGAATGCCTCAAATATACCACTTTGTATGTCCCCCTCAGCCTGAATTAATGAAGAATTGAAATTACAAGGTTCCGTTTCTTGCGATCGTATTTCTGCTTTGAGCACCATCAGTGGTGGTTGAGATGAGGCAGATTTTACGATAAAATTTAACTGGGGTTCCAAAACTTTGTTACACGACTGTACTTTACGTACAAGTTACAGGCATAAAGAACCCGAACATTTGATCCGAATTTTGTATGGGCGGTCAGACACGCACAGACATTTTGCCATACAAATTCCTCATCCCTGTGTTCGGGTTCTTTATGCCTGTAACTGGTACGCTATTTCCTAGGTCCATAACCGTGACACATTAGTGTAGCCAACTCCGCCGAGGACAAGCAACGGCAGTCCAAACCCTTTGACGAATTCTACGCATGCACCGTGGGATTTGATATTGAGGTTGAAACAACCGAGTTTATCACTCCCAACCGAGTCCGCGCCGCATTGGAGGACTACCGATGAGGGACGATACTTTCCTATAACCGGCTCCACAATCTGCTTGAATGATCGAACGTACGACTCGTCGTCAATGCCGTCTTTCGACGGTACGTTCAGTGCATACTGTTTTCCTGCGCCGCCTCCGATGTCGTCTCAATTGCCTGTCCCGGGGAAAAAGTTGTCCTTGTCATATTTGTGCAGGGGAAGTGTCATTACTCGGTATGTGGAGAAGAACGCTTGCTCTACACCGTCTCCGTAGTGGACGTCTATGTCGATGTATAATACTCGGGGATGGTTCGGAGGAGTTGGAGTATGGCCAGGACAATGTCATTTATGTAGCAGAACCCGGAAGCTTCTGATTTCTTGGCATGGTGAAGACCTCCGGACCGGTTTATCGCTACGTCGGACTGGTGATTAATTAGCTTTTTGGCAGCACGGAGGGAGGCACCGGCGTACAGGCTGCAGTAATCCCAGATGCCGTCGAAGATTGGGCAATCGTCGCCGATGTTGAACTTTGAGAGGTCGTTAGAAAATTCTTGAGTATTGTGAGGGGTCACCCTGATAACAAGGTCAGTACACTATTCGGGCTAGGTCCACGCAAACTGAGTGTTAACCTGGTGCGGAGAGTTCAAGCCGAATCTCACCGCTTCAAGAACTCTAGGTAATCATCTTCATGAAAGTCCTTGAGCTCGTCCTCGTTCGCCGGCCTTGTGGCGTAGGTGTCCATATGCCTGTGCAACCCGTACCCAAGAACTAGTTGGTTCGTTAATGTAAGCCTCCACGGTTTCATGGGGTGAGCTGCGCCAAAGTGGTGATTTTAGGCCCTGGCGTTGTGATAGTAGGAGACCTGAAATATGTTAGTTTAGAGATTCACTCCAAATATAATGGCCGGGGCGGTCTCGCCTTTGTTTTTGGTCCTGGAGTTAGCTCTAGTACGGGCATGCTCGCTGCCGATTTAACATCAAGAGAAATGGTGGTGTTGCCATTTCGATCCCACGAGTCGTATGATAGGTCTGAACGATTGACATTCCGGGAGCTAGTGAGCTTATCAGGGCCCGACTGGTTGGCGGAATTAATCACGCTCGGCGAGGGGGCCGCGGTATTGTGAGGAAACAAAATGCTGTTGTAATAAAGACGGAGTAGGGACTCTTTGCGTGTTGACCGGGTACTATTTGGAGTTGCGACCTGAGACAAGCTATCACCCCTTTTACCTAGTCACATGACGGATGCCGCTAGCTTTGCACGATTTGAGCCTCACTCCGACTCTCGCCTTAACCCCAACGTCACGACATCCCGCCTCCCAAGAACCCCTAACAGCCTTTTCACTCCCGCCATACCGGTGTGGGGCAGGGTTTGTACTAGGGTACTTCTATTCTCATCGTGTATTCGGAATACGGCTGTTGTAAAAGTACCGGAAGGTGTGTCGGAATTATTTAAAATATTGAAGATTTGATGTCTTTAATACAAAGAGGATAATGTAACCGATGGTAAGTGAAAATAATGATCATTATGAAAATAGTGACGGCAACTGTGACGGCAGGATGAGGGAAGGTGTTCATTCACCGTTGAGGGTAGCCTTGATTCCGCTTTTCAAGCACGGTGCAATAAATTCTCATACATGGGCTTCACTAGCTACTGGCGCCGTTCACTGCAATCTTTCGAGGAGCATGAACACTATACTTTCTATGGGTTCGTGATAGGTTTTAGCAACAAGGTTCTCGCACAGCGGATTCAGAGTTCAGATACGGATTTGACGCAAGTTGATTTGTATATAGCAGATATAAAAGACTGACGAAGAACTTAAAAAACTTATCAAAAGAAAGAACAGGCGGAATACAATCGAACAGAAGTGAAGAATAAGATAAACAGAGACAGACAGGAACGAAGTGCAGTGAACTGATGGTGAACAAATAATGGGAAAAACAGGCTTCCTTATATCCTAACCATCCTCCGTGTCATGCTTCCTGCGCATGCACAATCCTGCTTCTCGCTTCCTCCCACTTAGTAGTTTCGGCGTGCACTTTCATGAATCTGATCCAAGGTTCTAGCAGAGTTTCCGAGGTAATGGTAGTGCGACCAGCCGCAGGTTGGGTGTGAAGCCGAGGATCTCGTTCGGATATCGTTCGGGTATCGTGAGTGTTCCTGTTTCAGTGCCGTATGATAGTTGTTTGATGTTGTTGCATTAGCTTATGCGGAATCGTAGTCAGAGGTTGTATGAGCTAACACTGGTGGAACGATGTTAGAGTAATGGTGCGTAACGGATAATAGTAGTTGCGTTTCAGAGTCTGCCCGCATGGGAATATATGCACGTGATGAGCAGTCAAAAATCCAA